>JAEEGJ010008543.1_pt1 | contig 28151 bp, 18 predicted proteins | sample 8958761 | NCBI WGS metagenome assembly JAEEGJ01 (sample SAMN16246546, study PRJNA631951) | gut metagenome | biome: gut microbiome; feature: rumen; material: RS-attached | host: Bos | place: Iran: Karaj | collected 2018-10
GGAACCTGTGGCATTGACGAGGGTAATGTCGCTGATGGGGCAGACATTCAGAGCCAGCGAGACATTGTCGATGGCTGCCGGCGGGTTAGTGCCGCCGCTGCCGTCGTTAGCCCACATGAAGAGCAGATGGTAGGTGCCGGCCGGGACATTGAGTTCCTCTTCATGGCTCTGCCACGAGTTCGTCAGGTTCAGCTTGACACCGCCGTCGATTGAAATCCAGCCTGCGGGTGCAACTCCACTGCTGTTGAAGGTGGATGTGGAGGTGGAGCCGTCGGGCAGATAGCCTGCCGTGGGCATCTGCGATGCAGGAACAAGCCATGCACGGATATAGTCCCAAGTGCTTTCGCCGTAGGCCTTCCAGTCGTAAGAGACAGCATACTGACCGGCGGTCAGAATCACGTCGCGGTAGGCGTAGGTGATGCTGATGCCAGAGTTCGTATAGGTGTTCGTGGCACCGTTGTCGTTGCTGATGTAGAGTGCTCTCGGAGTGCCGTTGCTCTCAGCGCTACCCACAACCCACTGGTTGTTCTGTGTGCCGTTCACGACCTCCCAGCCTGCATTGGTCAGGGTGGTGTCGGTGAAATCGCAGAAGTAAGGCACAGTGGCGGGATCGGCGTTCAGTGTGCCGAAGGTGTAGACGCTGCTCCACTCGCTGGTGTCGCCGGCGCCGCAGATGCCGCGCACATAGATGTCATACTGTGTGCCCAGAGTGAGGCCGCTGATGCCATAGGGAGCGCCGTTCCAGGTGCCGGTGGTACCGGTGCCGCGAGTGAAGCCGGCGGGGCCGTACTCATACTCGTAGTCCGAAGCCTGGCAGATGCTCCAATCAAACTCGGCGGTGGTGGTGGTCAGACCCGTGGCATGCACGTCGACGGGCCACACGCACGAGGGCATGTATCCCACCTCGATGTCGTCGATGTAGTGGTAGCTGTAGTCGTAGCTGTTGTTATTGTAGTAGTTCTTGAAGGCGATATAGCGGCCGGTGCCGGTATAGGTGCTCAAGAAGCGCAGCACGTTGTTCTCGCTGCTGGTGAAGGCAAGGGTGTCGATAGCCACGAACGAGGAATCGAAGCCCGGAGTGATGCTGTCCACCGCACCGATGATGAGCTTGTAGCTGGAGGGGCTGCTGGTGTAGTGGTGGAAGGTGATGTAGAGACTGTCAACCGAAGTCGGCATCTCGGGCAGCACGGTGAGTGCAGTGCCATAGAGGTACAGGCAGTACTGGCCGGAGCTGGTGTAGCCGGTGCTCGAGGTATAGTACACGGCGGGGGTGTAGCTTGCGCCGGAATAGGAACCGGTGCTGAGCATGGTGTAGTTCCAGCAGTTGGGCAGCGGCGAGCGGGTGGTACCCGGGTCGGCGCAGTTGTCGAAGTTCTCGAAGTAGGGCAGCGTGGCCACGTCGCATGGCGTGGTGAAGCGGGCACGGTTCGAGTTGACCGAAGTGTCGTTCAGGCCACTGCAGACGGTGTACACGTACACGTCGTAGTCGCTGCTGTGGTTCAGACCCGTCAGGGTGATGCTGTTGGTCGTAGCATTGACGACGGTGCCGTTGCCGGGCGTGAAGTTGCGGGGACCGTATTCAACCAGATAGCCTGTGGCGGAAGCGCCGGCGGTTTCCCAGCTGATGGTGGCATCCGTGGTGGTCACGTTCGAGGCGGTGACGCCAGTCACGGCGACGCAAGCGGGAATCGGCTCAATCACCAGATTGTCGATGAAGTTATAGTTGTCGTTGAAGGCATCCCAGAAGGTGATGTGGCCCGTGACGCTATCGGCCAGCATGTCGAACGGGAAGGTGATGTTCACCGTGGCCGACGAGGTGTCGAGCTCCGAACGAACCAGAGTGTCGAGGGGAATAATATTCTGAATGGATGCCGTCGGGTCGCTCATCAAGCCGATGATGAGACGCACTTCGTCGCCACCCTGCACAAGGGTGAAGCGAGCCTGCAGGGTGTTCAGCGGGGCATTCATCTCAGGCATAATCATGTAGCCGCCGTTGTAGATGAGGCAAAGCTTGTTGGTCTCGTCGCCAGTGAGGCTGATGACGTAGGGTATCGGGTAGTTGGTGCCGAGGTTGGTAGAACCGATGGTCCAGCAGTTGCGGCTGTACACGCCATAGTCAGAATTTTGGAAGTCCTCGGTATAGGGCACTGCGACGGGTGCGCACTCGGTGGCGGCGGTGGCGTAGCCAGCCATGTCGTTGTTGCCGCAGACGGCCACCACCTGGAATTCGTAGTCAAGACCGGGATTCAGGTTGGTGGCGGTGTAGTTGGTGGTGCTGACAGTGCTCAGCAGGGTGTAGGCGGAGTCGCCAACCTGACGCTGGTAGACCATCCACGAGGTCTCGTCGGCGCCGGGAGCCCAGTTGAGTTCGATGGCATCCGTGCCAGCAGCGTTGGCCACCACGATAGGAGCTGCGCAGGTGCTGGGCGTGAGGCAGGTGCCACCCTTGAAGTACATGTTCAGCCTATCGCTGGAGGAATAGCCGCCGCTAGGAGGATTGGTGACGCTGTAGGAGCTTCCATCCTCATAGATATAGCGCGAGATGCCGCTGGTGGCAGAGGTGACCATACCATAGTTGCCGCTGCTCCAGCTGCCGGTAACGTCGCGGAAGGTGACAAGAATGTTGCCGCCCGAGTAGTTGAACGGCGTGGTGAGCGTGATGTTGTTCCATCCGGCGGCAATGTTGCCGGTGGTGCTGCCGCTCCACACCAAGTCGCTGGCCGCGATGGGTATGAAGGCCGACGAGACATCGGTGGCCGACGTGTTGGTCATGTAGATCTCGATGTTGCGGGCCACGGGGACGGCGCTCATCTGGATGCCGATTTCTTCAATCTGGCCGCCAGCCACCGAGGTGAAGTCGCTGGCAAGGTAGATCTGCTGCGTCAGGGTGTAGTTGTATAACGAATAGGTGGGGAAGTAGCTGCTGGTCGAGGTGCCGGTGCCGATGGTGTCGTTGACAAGACTGGTGCTGTCGGCCACGAGGCATCCGAAGTTGATGGTGCGGAAGTTGGCCGTGGCAGCCACGCTGGTGCCTTCGACGCAGGTGGCAATGATGCGGAAGTTATAATCGGTGGAGGGGGTGAGACCCGTCATCGGGAAGTAGTTGTTGCTGGTGGTGGCGCTGGTCCAGGTGGTGTCGCTGGCCTCCTTATACTCGACGGTGAGGTCGGTCCAGTCGCTCGTGCTCTGTGTCCATGTAGCCATGGCGCTGACGGGACCGGGGGTGACGCTCAGGCCGGTGACGGGATAGCAGCTGAGCAGCGTGGTGAATGTTGCATCCATAACGCGCGAGTAGCCATCGGCGCATGTGGCTCTGATCCAGACGTGATAGTTGGTGTTGGCGGCAAGGCCGGTGATGATGTAGCTGTTGTCGCCGCTGACGACGGCGCTGTCGGTGGCAGTGGCAAAATCGTTGCCGGTGCTCCAGAACACGGTCATCTCGTTATAGTCGCTGTTGTCGCCCCAGCTGACGGTTGCCTCGTGGACACCGACATTGAATACCGATAAACTAGGACTTACACACGCGGGCAGAGGTCCGAGGGAGACATCGTCGAGCATCAAGTAGATGTATGTCGAGGTGCCGGGATGCTGCACGGCACGGAAGGCCACATAGGAGCCGGTGCCGGTGTAGCTGTTCAAGGGTACTTCGAACTCCTCATAGGTGGTGCCGTTAGGGTGTACGCGGCTTACGGCCGTAAAGGTGGAGGCATCGGTCGGATTGGTCATCACACCCACCTCGAAGTCGCAGTTGTAACTGGTGCTGTACTGACGAGCCCAGAAGTTGACCTGCAGGGTGTTGACATCCAAATCGGGGTCGACGGGAGGCATGATGGCATAGCAGTAGCCGCCAGAACTGGAGGCATAGAAGTAGAGGCCGTGGCTGTTGTTATGACCGTAAGAAGTGTTGTCATTGACGTAGGGGCGGTCGGCCGTGCTGCCCATCCTGGTCCAGCAAGTGGGGAAGGCGGTGGAACCGGTGCCATAGCTCTCGAAGTCCTCGGTGAAGGGAAGCGAGCTGGAGGTGATGTAGGAGCAGGCGGTGCGGACAGTGATCATACGGCTGAGAGAATAGCCGCCGTCGGAGCAGGGCGCCATTACATAGATGTCATAGGGGGTGTTGGCGAGCAGGCCGCCGATGCTTGCGAAGTTGTCCGTAGTATTAATGACGTTTTCAACGGCAGTGTCGGGGTTGAAGCCGGAGAGGCCGTAGATAACCACCCACTCGCTGTTGATGTCGTCGGAAATAGAAAGATAGATGCTGTCGGGGGTAACGTTGGTAGCCGTCAGACCTGCAGGACGTGGGCAGGCGGGAGCGTCAACGCAAGAGACGTTGATCTGGAAACCATCCTTGACCACGCTGGCGTCGCTATAGAAGGTGACGGTGATGGCGCTGCTGCTGAAGGGTCCAAAGGTGAGGGTAGCATCGCTGCCACTGATATTGTCGTTCCACAGCATTTCGCCAGTGGTTCCGATGCCATCATAGATGGTCAGATAGTCCCACGAACCCTCGGTGTGCGACGTGCCGCTCACGGTCACCCACTTGGTGGGGTCGTTGGGAGTGATAATCAAAGTAGCGTTGCAGCTGGTGCTGTACTGGCCCGTGGGGCCGCCGTTGTCGTAGATGATGGCGTTGCAGGTGCTGATGGAATCAGTGCCGCTGGTGGCCATGTTCATAATGAGCACACCGATGTTGAAGTTCACCGGCATCCAGTTGCTGTAGCCGTCGGTGCCGCAATCGGCGCGCACATAAGCGGTGTACATGCCGTCGTCAAGGCCGGTCCATGAGTAGGAGGTGGTGCTGACATAGTCGATGTTGACAGACACCGTGTCAGGGTTGAAGCTGCCGACGCCCCAGACTATCTGCCAGGACGAGTTGTTGGCGTCAGTCCATGTGAGGTCCACATCCGAACCGGTGACCGTGGCGGCCAGGCCGGTGGGGACACCGCATGCGGGACAGCTGACAGTGTCCATCGTGTAGATGGTGCCCGACATAGGCTCGTTGACGGTGAATGCCAACGTGCCGTCACCTCTGTAAATCCAGATGGTGACTTCGTCGTCGTAATCGCCGCTCGTCCAGACGAAGGTGACGGGGCTGGCGTCGCTGACCACGACCGAGATTGAGTCGTAAGCGCCGACCTGCATACCGCCGTCGTCGGCACCGGCGGCGTCGAATGTCGCCAACGTGGTGCCGCCTTGGACGATGGCCAAGCTGCCACCGTTCCAACCGTCGCCGTAGCCGTCCTCGCCGACAATCTTGATGGGACAAGCTGTCTGCGCCGACGTTACAGTGGGCAATGCCATGGCCACTATCGCGACCAATGGCATCAGAAACTTGTAGAATCGTTTCATTTTTTTTTGTTTTTGGTTAATACTAAGGTTATTTAACTTTGTTTTTTTCTTCCTTTTTTTTCTTATAATTCAATGTGTTAGCGCCATTTATAGGAAAAAGACACTACAACAATGATAACAGCAAAAGTAGGAAGTTTTTTTCTCTTATGCAAGAAAAATTTTTCCTTCCAACCTCAACAGACTCTTTTCGTGCGCTTTATAGCACAAAAAAAGTTTTTATACCGTATCAACCCCTTACCTACCCCTTACCAACACCCTATCAACTCCTACCATGGTAGGACTTGGTACGGTGTTGGGTAGGAGTTGGTACGGTGTTGGTGCTAAGTATCAGTGAGTTGCAAAAGTGTTAAAAAAGGCGTTCTTTTTTGTTGTTTTGGAGGGGAAAAAAGCGGCGGGGCACCCGTGATGGATGCCCCGCCGGAAGTTAGGGTTACTAGGATTCTCCTAGGGTTTAGCGGACGATAAGTTTGCGGATGGCATTCACCTTCTCGCCGGTCACGCGCACGAAGTAGGCTCCCTGCGACAGACCGCTCACGTCGATGCTCAGGCTGCCTTCCTTCACGCTTCCGCTGTACACCTGGCGGCCGTTCATGTCAACGACGCTCACCTCGGCCTCGCCCTCGATGCCCGTCAGGGTCACCGTGCTCGTGGCAGGATTCGGGTACAGGCTGATGCTCGCATTGTCCACATCGGCTATGCCCACCTCGTCCTGCGTGGTGAAGTTGTTGCCCGTGGACCACTCCTCGCTCACGACGCCCTCGGCGCACACCGAGCGTACATACACCACGTAGCTCACGCCGGGCTCCAGACCCGTGATCACGCAGCTGTTGGTGGTCACCGTCATTCGGGCGCACTGGTCCGTCGTGGTGCCCACGATGCCGTAGGCCACCTCGTAGGAGGCGCTGCCGTTGGAGGTCCAGCTCACGCTGGCGGTGGTCTGTGTGGTCTCGGTGACTGTCACGCCCGTCACCGTCTGGCAGTCGAGCGTGTGGAAGGTGGCGGTTTCGCTCCAGTCGCTGTAGGTTCCGTAGCCGCAGTTGGCGCGCACCTTGACGACATAGTCGGTGTTGTGCGGCAGCCCGGTGACCGTGGCGCTGGTGCCCGTGGCGCTGACGATAGTGTCGACACCGACGGCGGTGATGTTGACCTCAAAGTCGTTCTGAGTGGCAGAGGCGGGAGTCCAGCTGATGGTGGCACCCGTGAGGGCGACGTCGCTGACGGTCACGCCGGTGGGTGCCGGGCAGGGCTGCTCGGCGGTGGTGACGGTGTCGACCACCCACTCGCTGTAGATACCCTCGGCTTCGTCGCATACGGCGCGGACGCCCACGGAGTAGCGTGTGGTGGGTGTGAGGCCTTCGAAGGTGTAGGTGTTACCGGCCACGGTGGTGGCGGTGGTGGGCTCGACCCAGTTGCCGGCGGCTATGGCCACCTCATAGGCTGTGGCGTTGCCTCGCCACTGGAATGTAGCAGAGGTCACATCGCCGGAGACGCTGGTGATAGCGGGAGTATTGCATCCTGCACCGCAGCTGATGAGACGGATGTCGCCCACCGTGGTGGTGGCGGTACCGCCGGAGACGGTGGTGGGATTGTAAGCGCTACCGTCCTGGTAGACATAGCGCATCTTGGAGGCTGAGTGAGTGTGAGCATTGAAGGAAGAACCGGAAGTCCATGCTCCATGCTGACGGTTAAATGCAATCATGATGTTGCTATGGCCATCCCAGGTGAAGGGGACATCCATGGAAACAATCTGCTCGTCCGTAGTGCTGTAGGAAAGGTCGGCGGAAGTGAGCACCTGCACGAAGGTGTGATTTGAGTCAGGCATGATGAAACCGCTGGAGAGGTCGCTTTCGGAGACGTTGGCCATATAGACATCCATGTTGGTGAAATAGGTGCCGGCCGAGGTCGAAGCGGGATAGAAGGCGAAAGCCGTGATATCACCACCCAGGCTGGCCAGGTAGGCGCTGTCGATGATGGTCTGCACATAGCTGTAGTTGTAGAGGCTGTAGCCGATAGGGCCATAGGAGGAGGTGCTGGCGTTAGCGGTGGAATCGAAGTTATCGACAGTGACAGCCGAAGGGCATATATCGGTGATGAAGTTTGCTGAGGTGGCGAAACTAGTGTCTCCCATGCCACAGATGGCACGTACCTCGACAGTATAACTATGCAATGCATCAAGTCCGGTAATAACTGTGGAAGGGGTACTGACAATATTGGTGTTACCATTGCAAACAACCTCCCATTGGCTCTCGTTGCCTACGGGAGTCCATTGTATGGTAGCAGTAACATCGGTTACGGAAGTAAAGGTGATATTCTGGGGCTGTGGGCAGCTGAGAGCTGCAACCTGTACATTGTCGATGGAAGCAGGAGGATTGGTACCCACGCTTTGGTCGTTATGCCAGAAGAAGACAAGTATGTAGTTACCAGCAGTCGAGACAGAGATCACCTCACTGTGGTTCTGCCATGTGGAGGATTGGTTAAGTTTGTTGCCTCCATCGAGGGCTATCCAGCCACTGGGGGTGACTGTGGAGCCAATACCTCCGGCGTTGCCAGCCTCTGGGTCAACAGTGCCGGGAGCCAAGAAGACACGCATGTAGTCGCAACAGCTTTCGCCATTGGCCATCCAGTCATAACTGATGGCATAGTCACCGGCATCGAAGGAGAAGAGCTTGATAGCATAGACGTTGCTGGCAGAGGTGATGCTATAGCTGTTGCTCACGCCATTATCATTGCTTATGTAGAGGGCGTTACTGCCACCATTATTGACGGCACTGCCAAAAGCCCATTTGTTGGTCTCGCCACCGTTGACAAGCATCCAGCTGACATCCTGGCCAGCCTCGAAGCCACTGCTGTAGGGTAAGGTGTCGGGTACCATGGTCGTAGTGGCGCTGACGGTGCGGGGGTTGGAAATAGCGGTACCACAGTCGGCATGCACATCGATGGTATAAGTAGTGACAGGAGAGAGTCCGGTGAAGGTGTAGGTGCTGTCTCCTAAGATAGAGACGCTATCGGCGTAGTTGGCGCCGTCGGTAATGTAGAGCATGTAGTTGCCGGTGGTACTACCACTGAAGTTGACGCTAATCTGGTCGGCAAGTACACTGGTGACGACAGGTATTTCAGGACGGGGGCAGCCAGTGTTGAGTGACACATTGAGATCGTCCATCATCAGAGTGTAGCTGCCATTACTTGTGACACGCAGGGCTATACGGTTACCGGTGCCGGTGTAGTTGGAGAAATAGACTTCGTATTCGTGGTACGAGCCATGCCAGTTACCATTGCTGCCTGCGATAAGGTTAACCGTGTCGACAGGCACGAAGGTGTTGCCTTCCATCACGCCGGCTTCGAGCACGAAGTTGGCATTCATCAGCGAGGCATAGAAAGAAAGCATCAAGGTGTTGATATTGTCCATGACTGGCAGTGCAACTATTTCGGTCTGACCATTTGAACTTTCGAACTCAAAATAGACGTTTCCGTTAAAAGCATTTTGTGCATAGTTGTAGGCCGAGGGGAAGGTGCCGGATCCACTGGTGCCGGTCTGAAGTGCTCTCCAGCAGTCGGGAAGGTTGCCGTTGGAGAGACCTTCGAAGTCGGTCATGTAGGGGATGGCCACGGTGCCACATTCGGTGCGGAAGCTGCCTGTAAGGGCAAAACTGGTATCGTCGTTGCCACAGATGGCACGGATGACAACATCGTATTGCGAGTTTGCATTGAGGCCAGTGATTGTATAACTCTCACTGTTCACTACGTTGGCGATGCCGGCGACGACGACCTCCCATTCAGTCTCAAAAGCACCTGCGGTCCAATGGAAGGTTGCGCTTGAGGAAGAGAGGCTGTCGATAGTGAAAGCAGTGGGGGCAGTGCAAGAGGGGCATCCCACAACATAAAGGACGGTGTCATTACTGCTGTAGTTGGTGCCCACGCCGTCGACCATCTGCATTCCGCCTACGCTGACAGTGAACGAAACCTCGCTTGGGTAGCTACCACTCACCCAACTGAGGAACAGAGTGTCGCCATTGCAGTGGCGATGAGTGTAAGTGTTGCTGGAACCAGAAGGAATGGTTGCGTTGAAGATAGAGACACCATTGGCATAGCCGTTAATAGCATTTCCATTCCAGCCGTCGCCATAACTATCGGCCATGTTAATCACCACATCGCAGCCACCATTCTCGCAGTCGGTGCGGATAGCTGTACTTACGGTCGAGGTCACTGAACCGTCGGCACAGAGAGTAGCTGCACTGATAGTATAGTTGGTACTACCGATAAGATTGGTGAGAACGAATACTGTGTCGTTCACATCAATCGAATCAAGGGTATTGCCGTCAGTCCAATAAATGCGGAATCCGTCACCAATACCGAAGATGGTAATGTCGGCGGTATTAGCGGTGACATTGGAAGCGCTGATGCTGACGGGATGAGCGCAAGTGGGTATGGGCTCAACCACCAGGTCGTCAACAAACCAATACCAACTGGAAGACGTGGGGTTGTGACGCAATACGATGCGAGCGTTGTCGGGGGCACCAATCATGGGTACCTCTTTCTCTTCGTAACTACTGAATTCACCATAGGTCCAAGTGGCCACCTCAACCCAAGTGGAGTCGACATAGATGTCGGTCATATAGCCCACAGAGAAGGTGCCGGAATAGTTGTTGGTGTAACTTTCAGGACGAGTCCAGAAACGTACCTGTAGGTCGCCGGTAGGTTGATCCATGGAAGGCAGGGCGATGGAATTGGTGTAAGCACCATTAAAACGCAAGGAATAGCTACTAGCATTGGCATAGGTGGTGCTATTGTATACGCTGGGGCTGCCACTGAGCACTGTCCAGCAGGGAGGAGCAACTTCGGCAGTCAGAGTCTCGAAGTTCTCCGAGTAGGGTATTACCGTGGTACCACATGCGGTGCGGGCGATAATGGTTGTAGGCACAATATTATAGCTGCCGTCGTTGCAGATGCTATAAGCTGAGATGGTGTAAGCGGTATTGGAATTCAGGTTGCTCATAAGGTAAACTGAATCATAAACATCCATGGAGTCGGTCGTGGTGCCGTTGGTCCATACAAGGTGGTAACTACCTGTTGTACCAATGATCTGGAGTTCGAGTTCAGTACTATCGATATTGGTAACGTTCACCGCTGTCGGACGTGGACATTCGGGGATGGGTTCCACAATCAGGTCGTCAACATACCAGTAATAGTTGTATGAATTAGAGTGTTGACGTAGTACGATACGTGCATTGTCGGGAGCTCCAGTCATCGGCACTTCCTTTTCCTCGTAGGCAGTGAAACTATTGTAGGGCCAGTTGGCCAACTCGACATAGGTGGAGTTGTTGTTCAGATCAGTCATGTAACCTACACCGAAGGAGCCGCAATAGCTGCTGGTGAAGTTTTCGGGACGGGTCCAGAAACGCACCTGCAACTGGTTGGTGGGCATATCCATGGGAGGCAGGGCAATGGCGTTGTTGGTGTCGCTGGAAGTGGAACCGCGGAAGTCAAGGTAATAGCTGCCGCTATGAACAGAAGAGGAAGAACTCCTGACATATATCATACCGCTCAAGGAGGTCCAGCATGTGGGGGCTGTCATGGTAGAAAGCCCTTCGAAGCCCTCGGAGAAAGGTATGGGAGAAGTGCCGCAACTGGTGCGGAATGAACCCTCTAAGGCGGAGCTCAGATCGTTGCCGCAGTCGGCCATGACGCTGACGCTATACAGTGTGTTGGCACCAAGATTGGTGATCGTGTATGAATTTGTGGAGGCATAGTCGACGAGGGTGTCGTTGCCGTTCCACCAAGAAACGGTGTAATTGACGCCGTTGTTAAGGTCGTCGCTCCATGTAAGGGTCGCGCTGGCACTGTCAATGTCGGAGATGGTTAGATTGCTGACGGGATAGCATCCGTAGAATTCCTCAACGGAGAAGTCGTCCATCATCAGCGTATAGCTACCGGTGGAGGTAACACGTATGGCGATGCGGTTTCCAGTACCATAGTAGTTGGAGAAGTAGACAGTATAGGGATTATAGGAGCCATGCCAATTACTGTTGCTGCCAACCACGAGGTCGATGGTGTCAACGGGTACGAATGTAGAACCTTCCATCACACCGACCTCAAGGACGAAGTTGTGGTTCATCAGCGAGGCGTAGAAAGTGAAAGCCAAGCTATTGATGTTGTCCATTGGAGGCAGGGCGGCAAGCTCAGTTTCCCCACTGTTGCTCTCAAACTCGAAATAGATGTTACCGTTGCGCGCATTCGACGCATAATTGTAGGCTGAAGGGAAGGTGCTGGCAGAGCTGCTACCACTCATTAACTGCTGCCAGCAAAGAGGCAATTGGCCTGTTGCAAGGCCTTCAAATCCAGTGCTATAAGGTGCTGAAACAGTGCCACAACTGGTGGTGAAATTACCGAAGAGGGGGACTACTTCACTGCCATCGTTACAGTCGGGAACCACGGCGAAAAAGTATTGTGTAGCGGGATTAAGGTTGTATATGGTGACGAAAGTGTCGGTAGAAGTAGTGTAGGCAGTGTCACCACTGGCAGACCAGTATGCTATGTTATAGGAGGCGCCGTAGTTGAGGGTGTCGAGCCAGTTGATGGTAATTTCGTTGCTGTCAATTATGCTGGCCGTGAGATCCTTCACTCTGAAGCATGTGGGAGGAACGCCCCAGGCATAGGTAATTTCCATCTTGGGAAGGAAGTTGCGCTGTGAAGGGATAATGGAAGATACGCTTGATGCATTGTATCCCTGACGGCTGGCATTCAATCTGTCAATGCCGTAGAAGGAGCAAGATGACCATGTGCCGGTGGCAGTGGAGACAATCTCTACAAGCAGGTTGCCTCCTTGGTAGATATAGGGAGTGCTGAATTCCACTGTCATCTGATTGTTACTGATTTCCAGTGAACCACTGTAGACAGTTATAGGACTTCCTTCGACAAAGTTGGAACTGGAGAGGGTGGTGTCTGCAATCTCCTGGAGTTTTACATCGAAAGAGGCTCCCGACCAAGTTACACTGCTGTTGCTTGAGAAAAAGGTTAAGCCAAGGATGGTATCTCCTGCTGTCAATTCGACGAGCATCGTCGCGGGGTAGACGGATTGGCTGCGCACATAGTCGTCGACGTAGAGACCATAGACAGGCACATAACTATTAGTCGTTGTGCCGTTGGCCACCACTAGTGTCTCGGTTTGTGCCGTAATGTTGGCAGGAAATGCCATCGCCACTATAAGGGCAAGAGGCATCATTAGTTTGTAAAATTGTTTCATTTTGTTTATGTTTTATTATTATTTTTTTTACAATTAACGAATTATTAACTATTTATAATGTTATATTGAAGATTAAGTGAAGGCAAAGGTATGAAAAAGTTTTATTTCCAGCAAAAAAACTTATTATATTATTACAATATAGTAGTTATGTCATATGGACAATAGTCATGTCATATGGCACTAAAATTGATAGAAAAGGGTATGGAACGAATGAAATTCACTATAGACAAGAGCACCGTTACAGAAGGTGACATCATTGAGATTCAGTGGGATTGCCCTGGAGCTGAGGGTGTAGAGCTGACTATCGACAATGGATACAAGGGAACGTCTTTGGTTTTGCCGTTGAGTGGAAGTAAACGATTCCGGTTACATCGCTCGAAAGGTCGTACACGGCTTGTCATAGCAGCGACAATGAATGGAAAGCGGTACACGAAGACCCTGAAGGTGAGGGTGAAGGAGATGCCTTATACCAAGGCCGAGACTGTAGACCATCGAGGCCGTCGTATGAGCAAGCTGCGTCAGTGGATGAACCTGCCAAAATGGCAGATGATGAGGAATCGCTACCGACAAGGATGGCAGATGATGCCTGCTGAGAAACGCCTGGCATCGCGACTGCTACTTCTCCTTGGTGGGGTGCTGTTACTGGCCACTTTCCTTCCAGCATTGCTTTTCTTGGGGCTTTTTGCCCTGTCGCTATATTTGATGTGGATATTGATGAGGCGCTGAATAAAAGCAAATCCCGCACCTCGTGCGGGATTTGTTGTGACCCTGCTGCGACTCGAACGCAGGACCTACTGCTTAGAAGGCAGTTGCTCTATCCAGCTGAGCTACAGGGCCATCTTCTCTTAGCTCTCAACCCTTAACAATCTTGTCGGGGCACCCAGATTCGAACTGGGGATCTCCTGCTCCCAAAGCAGGCGCGATAACCGGGCTTCGCTATGCCCCGCAGGTTTCTTTTTCGCCATTAAAAAAGACGCCTTCGGGGCGTCTTTTGGCGGAGAAGGGGGGATTCGAACCCCCGGTACCCTAATCGAGTACGACAGTTTAGCAAACTGTTGGTTTCAGCCACTCACCCACCTCTCCGTGTGTTCTGTTAGTAGACTAAAAAGCACCGTTTTTTGTCTCTCAAAAACGGTGCAAAAGTACGAACAATTTTTGAACTGGCCAAATTTTATTCAGTAAAAAAAAATTAGCACAAGTTTATCTGTTGATTTATAATGATTTGTGCTTTTTTATTTTTTCTTTGCTTGATTGGCAACACTTTGCATTTTAGCGGCAATAACATCAGGGTCACCGAGGAATTTGTCCTCGAGGAGGTTCATACGATCGTCAAAGGTGAAGACGTAGGGCACAGCAGTGGGCAAGTTGAATTTGATGATTTCATCGTTGCTCATTCCTTTGAGTTCTTTGACGATACCGCGCAGAGAGTTGCCGTGTGCCACAACCATCAAAGTGTTGCGGTTGTCAAAGGCAGGCATGATTGTGCCGCGGTAGTAGGGCATGAGACGTTCTATGGTGTCTTTGAGGCTTTCAGTGAGGGGGATGAGGTTGTCTGGAATCTCATTGTAGCGGGGATCGAGGCGAGGGCTGCGTTCATCATGGAGGTCGAGAGCAGGGGGTTGCACATCGAAAGCGCGACGCCACAGGAGAACCTGCTCGTCACCATATTTGGCAGCAGTGTCGGCCTTGTTGAGTCCTTGGATGGCACCGTAGCTTTTTTCGTTCAGACGCCAGCTTTTCTGCACAGGCAACCAGTCCATATCCATGGCGTCGAGAATCTCGTTGAGAGTTTTGACGGCACGTTTCAGATAGGAGGTGAAGCAGAGCTCAGGGCGATAGCCTTCAGCTTTGAGAAGCTTGCCGGCTTCGTAAGCTTCCTTGATGCCAGCCTCGGTGAGGTCCACATCGGTCCAACCGGTGAAAAGATTCAGTTTGTTCCAGGCGCTTTCGCCGTGGCGGACAAGAATCAGTGTTTTCATGGATGTTATTTTTTACGTTGTGGGGTAGATTTTTTTTTCTTTTCTCCTTTAGGGAAAGCCCCTTGGGGAAGTTTGCTGTTGTGCGCGAGCCAGGCGATGGCCAGTCCGCCGAAGATGAAGGGGAGACTGAGGATTTGACCCATGTTGAGCGCCATTCCGGCCTCAAAGTCCACTTGGTCGTTTTTGACGAACTCGATGAGGAAGCGGACACCGAATAGTGCCACCAGCCACCAGCCGAAAATAGTGCCGGTCTTGAAATTACCTTTCTTGCGTATGTAATACCAGAGACTGACACCGAAGATGATGAAATAGCTGAGGCTTTCGTATATCTGTGTGGGATGCTTGGGGAGATACCATGTAGAATCGCTTGTCTGATTGTGCTCGAAGATAAAACCCCAGGGCAGATTGGTAGGGCCACCATAGATCTCGCTATTGAAAAGGTTCCCCAAGCGGATGAAGGCACCACCGAGGGCGACGACGATGACCAAGCGGTCGAGGAACCACCACGCATTCATACCGTAGCGTCGCCAGTAGAGACAAAGGGCCAACAGAATGCCAACGGCGGCACCATGGCTGGCGAGTCCCTGGAATCCCGTGAAACTACCATTGTGGAAAGGCCAGAAAATCTCTGTCCAGTGTTCGGAGGTGAGGAATTTGTTTGGCTCGTAGAAGAGGCAATGTCCCAAGCGAGCGCCGATAAGGGTGGCGAGGAACATGTAGATAACCAGACTCTCGAGGTAGTCAGTGTTCACCTTCTCCTGCTTGAACATGCGCGATACGATGTAATAGCCTAGCACAAAGGCGATGAGAAACCCCATCGAATAGTAGCGCATGCCAAACGACCCGATGTTGAACATCACCGGGTCGACGTTCCAGTGGATGACGTTACTTAGCATAGTTGATAGCGCGAGTCTCGCGTATGACGGTGACTTTGATCTGACCGGGGTAGGTCATTTCGCTTTGAATCTGTTTCGACAGGTCGAAACTCAGTTTGTTGGCCTCCACGTCAGTCACTTTGTCGGCACCAACAATCACGCGTAGTTCACGACCAGCCTGGATGGCGTAGGTTTTAACGACTCCGGGATAGGACATGGCCATGTCTTCGAGCTTCTTGAGTCGGTTGATGTAGGCTTCAACGACCTCGCGGCGGGCGCCGGGGCGGGCGCCACTGATGGCGTCAGCGACCTGGATGATGGGGCTGATGAGGTTGGTCATCTCTATCTCGTCGTGGTGGGCACCGATAGCGTTGCAGATATCTGGGTGCTCTTTGTATTTCTCGGCGAGCTTCATGCCGAAGATGGCATGTGGCATCTCGGGGTCGGTCTCTGGCACTTTGCCAATGTCATGCAGAAGGCCTGCGCGTTTGGCCAGTTTGGGGTTGAGACCCAGTTCAGAGGCCATGGTGGCGGCTAGATTGGCTACTTCGCGGCTGTGTTGCAGAAGATTTTGTCCGTAAGAGGAACGGTATTTCATACGTCCAACCATGCGCATGAGCTCATGGTTAAGGTTGAGAATGCCGAGGTCGATGCAAGTACGTTTACCTACCTCATTGATTTCCTGTTCAATCTGTCGGCGGGTCTTGGCTACCACTTCCTCGATGCGGGCGGGGTGGATGCGACCGTCAGTGACCAGTTTATGCAGAGAGAGACGTGCAATCTCGCGACGTACAGGATCGAAACCGGAGATGATGATGGCATCGGGCGAGTCGTCGATGATGATTTCGACACCGGTAAGACTTTCAAGGGTACGTATGTTACGGCCCTCACGACCGATGATGCGGCCTTTCACCTCTTCATTCTCGAGGTTGAAAACGGAAACAGTGTTCTCAACGGCGGTCTCGGTGGCGGTGCGCTGGATGCTCTGGATGACAATCTTCTTTGCCTGCTCAGCAGCAGTGATCTTGGCTTCCTCCACAATATCCATGATGGTCGTGCTGGCTTCGGCGCGGGCCTCCTCGGTCATGGTTTCGACCAACTGCTGTTTGGCTTCTTCAGCACTCATGCCGGCGATATGTTCAAGCTTGGAGACACTCTCTTTGTAGATTTTCTCCACTTCGACTTGTCGTTTCTTGAGAGCTTCGATCTGGTTGTTGAGATTATCGCTTACTCCTTTGAGCTCGTTGCTTTTCTTTTGCAGTTCTTCGACTTTCTGTGAGAGTGTCTGTTCGCGTTGTTTGAGCTTGCTCTCGGCGTCGCGCATTTTGTTGTTCTGTTCGTTGACGCGCTTGTCATGTTCGCGTTGTAGCTGCAGAAACTTCTCCTTGGCTTGGATTTCTTTTTCTTTTTTGAGGACTTCGCCCTTTTCTTCGGCATCTTTGAGTACCTGCTGGCTCTTGGCAAGCAGTTTGTTGCGTAGCACTGTGGTTGTTAACCAGACGGCAATGCCTCCGCCTGCTACAAATCCGATTATGATAAATAGTACGGTCATGTTGTTTGGTTGTTTTTGTTGTGGGAACGGCTGTTGAGTAAAAAGGTGACAGTCGGTATAAAAAACGAATCCTGCATCACGTTAAGCCCCTCCGGGAGTATTGGTAAACTCCGAATTGATAGGATTTGAGCGCCGGGCGTATCAGCCATACAACCTACCCGCCCCTGAGCCGACTCGGTTTGTAAAAGGTGTTGAGTTTACAAACTGTTTTGGGGTAGTCACGACCGAATGGAAGCAACTGTTTCCTTAGTCGGATGCAGGATTTGTTCCAGTACGCTGTCAATGGACTGGAGCCTTTGTGCGAGGTCGGTGTCCTTGAAGCGTAGCGAGTCTTGTATCTTGGTCAGTTGAGTGATCTGTGTCAGTGCCACCATGGCCAGCAGGTCTTGATGGTCGTTATAGGCATACATCTTTCCATAGCTCTTCGCCTGCGAGTCAATGGTCTCCGCAGCCTTACGCAGAGCTTCCTCGTCTTCCGAGGCAACACGAAGCTTGTAAGTGCGTCCTAGTATGTTAACCGATGCCGATAACGTCTCCATTATTATTTTTTATTATCTCAAGGCTCCTGTCGATGGTGCGTATCATCTGATTGATTTTAAGTTTTATCTCAGAACTATCGCCTTTCTCCGTCAACTTATTCCCTAATTTTATTAATTTATTTTCTTCTTTAAGGTTATTAATTATTATTTCTTTATTATTTAGTGCTTCTTTAAGCTCGCGACACACGTCCTCTTTTTCCGACACCAGCTTCCTTAGGCGAGCCACCTCGTCTGCCAACTGTCTCACTTTGAACTCGATCCCAGTTACTGATGTCTCAAAATCAAACATAATATTATTATGCCGTTACACTATAAAAAGCGATGCAAAAGTAGTATTTTTTTTTAATATACGCAAATTTTTTTCATTGACGGCCTCCGTCGATGAATTGTACCATCCAGTCGTTCTCGTTGGATGGAGCGTCGTTCCAGTTGTGGGTGTCGATGTATATTTCCAGCAGTTTGGATGGTCCCTCACAGAAGAGTTCCACCTCTTCGGCCACGGCGGGTACCAGGACGCACTCACCGGTGTGGAGGGGGACAATGGTGTCCATGCTCTTTACCGCAGCAATGCCGTCGACACACATATACACTACAAAAGTATCTTGGTCTTCAAGATTTTTACGCATAGGTGCGTTGAAAGGAATAATGTTGGTGGTGAAGTAAGGGCAGACTGCCAGGGTGGAGGTCTTGTTCAGACAGGCATTATAGCGGGTATTTGCGTGTCCTTGGATGGCGTTGAAATCGATGGCCTCCATGGCCTCCTCGGTGTGTAATTGGCGCAGGTTGCCGTCGGCATCGCGTCGGTTGTAGTCATAGATGCGGTAGGTGCAGTCAGAGGTTTGTTGTATCTCGGCCACCATGAGTCCTTTGCCAAGGGCGTGCACACGACCGGCAGGGATAAAATAGACGTCGCCAGCTGTGGGCTCCTCGCAGTGGAGGAGTTCTTCGAGGTGTCCGGCTTTCAGCGCTGCGCGATACTCGTCGGGATCGGTGTCGTGGCGGAAACCGCTGATGAGACGTGCTCCGGGGTCAGCCTCCATCACATACCACATCTCTGTCTTGCCACAAGGCATGCCACGCCGTTGAGCTAACTCATCGTTGGGGTGCACCTGGATGGAAAGGTCTTTGGCAGCGTCGATAACCTTGAAGAGTAGGGGGAAGTTGGTGCCAAAACGGTTGTAAACTTTGTCACCCACGAGGTCTCCCATGTAAATCTCTATGGCTTCATTAAGGGTATTGTCGGCCAAAAAACCGTTGGCGATGACAGATTCACGTCCTTCGACGGAAGAAAGAGCCCATAACTCACCGCAGTTGGGCAGAGGGGAATAGTCGAATCCGTAGTCTTTCAACTTGTTGCCTCCCCAGATGACGTTCTTGTAGAGGGGGAGGAATTTCAAAGGGTAGAGGGAGGATTGCATCAGTAGGTTCGTGTAGTGTGACTGTTAGCTTTGTTGGTGCCTTTCACCTTGATGTTGGTTTTTACTTTTTGACCCTTGTTAGACTGTTTGCGAGGGTACATGGTATCGCTGGAACTCTTGCACGACACCTGAAGGCCCGTGAGAGACAGGATGGCGGCAATGAGTACCAGTGGCAATGTTTTTCTTAATATACTTTTCATGTCTTTTCCCTAATAATCAGTGTGATATATTATTATTATCTATTTTACTCAAGTTACAAAGTAACAAATTTTTCTTTTCTTATGCAAATTTTTTTATGAGAGAAGCTATTGACGACGAGTATTCTTTTCCCATATCTTGAGGAACGACTTGGAGATACGATCCACATACTCATGGGCTCCGATATTCCATTGGATGGAGTCGGACAGATGTCGTTGCAAGGGTCTGATGTCGTCGATGTCGTTGTTGTCAGGCAGCAGTCGCCAGCAGAACCCTTCGCAGCGGAAATGTCCCTGGAGATGTTTTTTAAAGTGTTCGTAGGCGTAGTGTGTAAAGTAGATGGGACGGCGGAATTGGTTGTCGGCTATAATCGCCATCGTTGTCCTATAGCCAGTGAGATTCACATTGTGGATGTCGATGTCGGTACGGCGACGTTCCACATGTTGCAGATACCATAGCGGGAAAGTGTCGTTGTCACCTAGAGAGAAAAGGAGGGCCCCGTGGTCGCAACTCTGCAGGTGGTTGAGGGCGATGTCGTGGACCGAGTGACTGTTGTGGCGGTCGTGGTCGCTCCAGTTTCCAACGGCCAGCAGCAGCGGCGCCAGCAGCAGCAAGGCAAGGCGCCCTTTACTCCATTTTTCACATAGTTCTGCAGCCCCGATGCCTATCCATATCGCGAAGGCGTAGAAACTGAGCACATAAGCATAGTCACGTTCCCGGGGTTCATAGCAGGGGTGGTTGATGTAGAAATTCAGCAGCAGTCCTCCGAAAAGGAACAGCAACAGCACCACGCAGAAATCGCCACGTCGCCTCTTGCAGTGTCGCCATAGCCCCCATATCCCAAACAGGAAAGGAAGCACCGACAGCACCACGATATTCCATCGCAGGTTCTCCCGTCCGATGAAGTTGTACATGAAATAGCGACAGTACATGTATCCGAGTTGGTAGGTGGCATAATACAAGATATTGTCAGTGAAGCTTCTCCTATCAGTTGCACCCCATCGTTTCCAGTTCGCGCTGTCTATCTCGCGCCACATGCGGGGATAGAGAGGCGCCTTTTCATATTGGTCGCGGTTGAAATAGCTCTTGAATCTTTCGTATGTCGACGGGTTGCCTTCGTTGATGGGTAGGTGGCTGGCGGCACGTATGGGGATGATGGCGTAGGGGGTGAGTCCCATGATGAAGAACAGGATGCCTAGCAGCGTAGTTCGTATCCAGAGCCACCAGTTCCTGTCAGATTCGCGAGCTGCCTTACGCAGTCTTCTGACGCCAATCCACAGGAGTGCTGGAATGGTGAGAAGTGTCATGAGATGCACGCAGATGCCCAGACCCAGAAGTAGCGCTGTCAGTAACAGCTTTCGGTTGTCGCCTTCACGCTCCCATAGCAGCATCAGCCATACTGTGAGTGAGCAGAAGAGCATGGCCATGCTGTACACCTCGCTCTCCACAGCCGAGAACCAGGCCGTGTCGCAGAAGAGGTAGCACAGAGCTCCCACGGCGGCTGCCAATTTTGATTTTTTTATTGTGGTTTTTGAATTGAGAATCAGCAGCAGGATGGTTTTGTAGAGCAGCATCACCGTCAGGCTTCCACAGAGCACCGACACTAAATTGCTCAGTGGTGCCACCCACATTGGGTCGCCGAAGGAGAGCAACATGGCACAGTGAGTTATCAGCTGGTAGAAGGGGGCTCCCGGGGGATGCCCTATTTGAAGACCGTAGCCGGTGGCGATAAATTCGCCACAATCCCACCAACTGACTGTGCGATCCATCGTCAGAAGGTATACCAGCGTGGAAAAAAGGAAAATGAGTAGGGAAGGGTGACGGCCTACCAGTTGACGACAGCCTTGTTGAAGATATCTTCGCATAACTCAGTGACGATTTCACTCACCAGACCGTTCTCTACAGAAGAGAAGTCGCGCGAGGCAGGATAGTCGCGGTAGCGCGAGAATGACTGCTCGAAGTTGGCCTCTGGGTCAATGGTATTGGTGAAGCGCACCTTGACGGTCACGGTGAGGCGGTTCATCGACACTTCATCGTTGCTCGACAGGGCGGCGGCACGGGTCTCGTAGCCCGTAATCTCGCCTTCCACATGCAGGTCTCCCTCGCTGCCGGTCATCACTGTCAACGGGGTTTGGCTGGAGAACATCTGCATCAACTCGTCGGTGAGCTTCTGGCTCAGCTGTGGGTTGACGGTAGAGGCATTGTTGGGGAAAGTAGCCACAGAAAGAGTTTTGGCTCCCGGTGGAATAGAAGCTCCGGTGAACGAGTACCCTCCCGTACACGCCAGCAGCAGGCAGCAAACACCTATCCACTGCCCACCACCTACAACCCACTTAATAATCTCTCGAGTCTTCATCTATGCGCTGTTCGTCTTCCAGTTGCCACAGCAGGAATCCAGACTCCTGCTGGATATAGTTCAACACAGCTATCTTCGTCATCAGGTCGGGTACTGCAGCCACCTCACTGATGAGAGCGTCTATTTTTTCTTTGAATTCCAAATTCATATCTTTCTTTGCTACTTTAATTCTGTTTACTTAACTACTATGGTCATCCGTTAATCCTGTTATAATAGTGCCACCATAGTTCTGGGATCTCGTTCTCCATGGCACGCTGGTAGTCTCCATAGCTGCAAGGGATAAGGGTATGGCGCAGGTAACGCTCGCGACGTTCAGTGTCGTCGCAGGGCACTTCCATCCACCAGCGGTCACTCTTCAGGCTCTTGTAAAAGACAATGTCAATACCATGTTCGCGTAGCTCCACAGTAAAGCGCTTGTAGAACTGATTGTCGCGGATACGACCGGACGAAAGCGAACTGCTGTCAAAGTGTGGGAAATCGTTCTGACGGTAGTAAAAACCTTCAATGAAGAACCACACAGCATGAGCCACCATGTGGGCCGTCTGTCCGTTGTGGTCGCGGGCGGGATTCATCTCGAAGAAGCCCATGCACGAGGTCTTGTCGCTCATACCGGCGAAACGTGCCAGTTGGCACAGCTGCTCGCCATAGAATCCATGGGGTGATGGCGCGGCATTGGCCGGTGCATCGCTCTGACGCACAGCGCTGATATCCACGGCTACCACATCGCTATAGCGTATCAATGGCTCAGAATTCTCCATCTTTACCTGCACTTCGCCCAGACGGCGTGTGCTGAATTTCAGTTCCTCCATCAGCTGTACCATCTCTTGCCCTACGAAATAGGTCTGGTAGCCTATATTCATGTAGTCGAACAGGTAGTTGGGTTGCTGTAGGATGATGTGTTGCAGGTAGTTGCGAGAGTTTATATCATCGCCGCCCTCAAGATTGAAGCGTGAGTCGACGGAGCAAATGTTGATTACCCGCCCCAGTACCTCGTAGGCCTTGTAGATAGGGAACACTAGATCGTCGCTTCCTCCCAGAATCACCACCGTCAGCCCCTGTTCAATCAGTTGCTGCAGTGCTTCGATGAGAGCGAAATAAGTGTCACGGGTCTCTGCACCAGGGGCAATGTTGCCCAGGTCCACAATGTGCATGTCGGCATGGGGCTTGGCCAGCTGATAGAGGTAATGTCGTATTGGGTCAGGAGCGGCGGCACAACCCGGGTTGTCCACCGATCCACGATCCTCTTTCACTCCCAGCAGCACCAGATGGGCCTCGCTCACATCGGGGAAGTGCCCAGGCTCGCTGTAGGTCACTATGTCGTCACCCAGCATCGGCCTGAACTCCTGGCTCCGGAATCCCACGGTCTCAGTGTCGATAGGTTCAAAATAAGTGCTCAGCTCCATTATTCCTTGTTCTTTCTATTTTTCCTAGTAACGACCTCTTTCCACTTTTATTGTGCGATGCCGACAATTCTGTCACAATAATTTGCTCTGCTTCATGTCATATCAATATATGAATATTGTCTTTCTTTCTTCAATCCTGCCAATATTCGTCCTGCCGGTCTTTGTCTAAAAAAAGACAAGTTCCAGCCCGAACCATCGGCAAGCTTCTTTGAACTGAAACACATCATTATTATGCAACAACACTCAAAAAAGCAGAATTTAGACCAGCAAAATCCCTTTGAAAGCCTCACGTGGAAATTTTAATTAAAAAAAACATTTCAATTTAATAAACTGATATTCAGTCATATTTTTCAATTTTTATTTTTCAATTTAAAAAAAATTTTGCCAATTCAAAAAATGGTTGTAATTTTGCAGTCGAATTCAAGAGGAATTCAGTTGGGGTATTAGCTCACTTGGCTAGAGAGTGTGACTGGCAGTCACAAGGTAATCGGTTCGATTCCGATATACTCCACAAAAAAAGGGTCTGAACAAGACCCTTTTTTGTATATTTACGTAGTAGGTAGATTTTTTTCAGCGGTGCTCAGCTCCCATTTGAAATTTTTTGTTAAACATTTTGGCTGTAAGGCCGTTGTTTGTTTGGAAATTTCAAACTATGCAGTGAGGAAAGAAAAGGAGAAAAAAGGCCGCGACAGGCGCACCCGCGCCTGTCGCAGGTATGGGCCTGATTATTTATTATGATATTAAATTTTAATTGATTGAAATAATTTCGGTTGGGATGTAACGAGGAATCATTACAGGCTCCCATATATCAGGACAAATTGCCTGATAATAAAAGAGAGTATCATCACCGTCATTCGATGGTCTACACTTTAGTTTCACGTGTCTCCCAGATTCCATAATTCTGTCGTCAATCCCACCTACATAGTAATTAGGTATTATCTCACCGTCAACAACTCGGTAATTGACGGGTATGCCAATTGCGTTGCTCAAGAACACGCTATCAGGATACAAATAATCCAGAGAATCTCCGATATGAGTTGGCGTATCAACTTCAATCAAAATCATGTTTCCGCGACATGGTTCAACCACTTTGACTATAGTTCCTTCAATTTGTAGTGTTGCACTATCTTTAGTATCTCTACTATTTTTTTCGCAGGCTATCATAGAGAGAGCCATGACTACCAAAAGGAGTGGCGGAAGAATTTTTGTTTTTCTAATCTTGTTCATTGTTGACTATGTTTTTTGTTCATAAATTCAGTGAGATGGGATAGGGATTGTTTGTAAGGGTGCAACCCCTATCCTCTTCACTTTTTTTACTTTTTGACGAGTTTGAGGTAGGTGACGGATTTATAGTATTATTCGTGGAGTTTTGTGTATATAATAGGCTCAACAACACATTGAATTGTTGTTGGGTCTGACATATAACACAGCATGTAGCTTTGGTCTTGGAACAACATCATCGTTATTTTGCTTTGCATTGGCGTTGCCGAACCAAAGTCAAAAAACACAATGCCATTTTCTACACTGAAAGTTCCAGTTCCAAACCAAGACAGGAACGTTCCATTGTTTTCAAAAAAAATAGTATCACCCAAGTCCTCATTCTCCTCCGAATAATGGAAGGCACTTGGAATTCTTTTCCATGTTCCAAAAAATTCCGATATCGATTGTGGATTGGTAACTGTCATCGGTTCATGTAGTTGAATGTACGTTAAATCTTCGCATGCTGGATGATATTGACTTCCACTCATCGGCCAGTACCTTTGAATTATTTCTCTCACAATCAATTTTCTCGAATTCTCCTCCTCTTCGACCCCTACTCTCACCTTACAGACAACATCTTGATTATCTAAAAAAGATAATGTATCGTCGGACAGCCGATATTCTTTTCCACAGAGTTCGGGGAAATAAATGGAATAGAAATGTCCATTTTCATGGAAACAGATAATATCTCCATCAGAACATGCTTGCCCCCATGTACCAGCCAATTCACTATACATTAAAGGCATGTCCTTATGAGATTCGGTTTCCTGACGAGTGCAACTCGTCATTGTCAACATTGTTGCTAAAAAAGCATGCAATAAAATCAATTTTTTCATTTTTTGTTTTTTTTTAGTGTTATACTTTTTTTTAATCAATTGATTTTCAAATTCACTTCGAGGAATTTGGCTAAGGTAATCAACTTGTTTTATTATTTAATGGTTATTATTTTTTTTGCTTGGCTATTGCCCACTTTGACGATGTAGACACCCGCACAAGGGATTCAAACGGTTTCTTCGTCAGATGCGCTCGCCAAATGGTATATTTGACGACCGACATCGTCGAATATATATACGGGTTCGCCTAGGGCACCATAGATTGAAATATGGCCATTTTGCGCTGATATTATTATCTTGGTAGAATCAACCTCGTCTATTCCGTCGCAGTCTTCCTCAATGGTTTTGCCGGCCAAAGCCTGCTGGGTGCTGTAGGCGCCGCTGCAGCCGCAGGGTACATGCACGGTGGTGGCGCGCCAAAAGGCATCCTTTATCATTACGGGAGGCCGGCTTCCGCGGAAGCGCACCTCGCTCATGTTGAAGGCGGCACCACCGATGGTGTCGGGGGCCCCTAGGAACTCCACATATTCGGCCTCGCCCAGAATGCCGTCGAAGGCCTTCTCACCCACGGTGCGGAGCGACGCCGGCAGCGAGGGCAGGGCGTTGAGGTTGGTTGTGTAGAACGCCTTGGGGTGAACCTCTTCGAGGCAGGAACCCAGCTGCAGGCTGGTGAGCGACATGCACAAATTGAATGCCTCGCGACCGACAATCCGCAGCGAGTCGGGCAGGACGACGGAGGTGACACCGCTCTGGCTGAAGGCTTGCCGCTCGAGGACGCGCACACCGGCAGGGATGACCACCTCGCGCATGCCGGAGTTCATCATGAAGGCCTGGAGGCCGATGCGACGGAGCGTGGAGGGGAGGTTGACGCTGCAGCGGGTGGAAAGGAAGGCGGCCTCGCCGATGTCGGTAAGTCCTTCGGGAAGGGTCACGGAACTGAGAGCGGTGTTGTTGTAGAAGAGCTCATTGGCCAGCACCTTGACTCCTGCGGGGACTTGGTAATCTCCGCTGGCGCCGACGACCAGCAGGAGGGTGTCACCGTCGCAGCTTGTCAGGCGGCCATCGGCGAAGGTGTAGTGGGTGTTGCCCTCGTCAACCACCACCACGAGGGAGGCCGGGGGATTCTGGCCTACGGGGTTACCCTCGATGCGGCAGACGGAGGCCGGCAGGTGCAGGGTGTCGATGGAGAGCGGCAGGGCGCCCTCGCCAATCTCGCGGAGGCCCTGCGGCAGCACGATGGTCTGTGGGTTGCTACCAATGGCCCAAGCCTCGATGCGGCGCAGCGATGAGGGCAGGGTGAGCGTGGAGGATGGGTTGCCCGCCGGGAGGGCGATGAGGACGGTGGTGTCGGCATTGTAGAGGGAGCCATCGACCACACAGAAGGTACTGATGGCGCTGTCGACGGTGAACTCCAGAATGCTTGTGCTGGAGAAGGCGGCGGCGCCGATACTGCTGACGGAGGCCGGCAGGTGCATCGCGGAGAGGCGGCTGCAGCCGAAGAAGGCCGAGAAGCCGATGCTGCGCAGCGAGGCGGGGAGGTCGATGGAGCTGATGCGGAGGGTGGAGAAGGCGTAGCGGCCAATCTCCTCGATGGTGGAGGGCAGCGTGACGCTCGTGGTGCTGCAGCCGTTGAAAACGTTGTCGCCGATGCGTGTCACCGTATAGGTCGTGCCGTCGTGTTCCACGGTGGCGGGGATAACTACGGTGGCGGGGTATTGGCCGCAGTCGCCGAATTCCTGGCGCGAAATAACCTCGACGGTATTCACACCGGTGATGTTGTAGCACAGGCCGTCGTAGACGAAGCCCATGGCGCCGAACGACTGTTGCGCTGCCGCCGTCAGCGACACCGCGCCCATGGCGAGGACGGTGAAGATTTTGTTGATGATGTGTGTCATATTGGATGTGTATTTTTGATTATGGGTATTGTTGTGCGTTGTAATGGGTATTCCCGGGGGGTGACAAATGGGCGGTTTCGGCTCTGCTATTTTGCCTTCTCTAACGTGATTCTCCTCATCTCAGCATTATCGTCGAGGGCCGATACCGACAGACGCTCTTGGGTGAGCGAATCGATATGCCACGTCGGATAGAGTGAATTGTTGTCGAAGCCGAGGAAGATTGTGTCGCTCTGCACACTCCACGACTCGATGAGGTAGAAGGTGCCGTCGTCATTTTTAATCCACTCGGCCCTGTTATGAATCATTTTCTCATCGCCAGCATTGGACCGAATGTAGAGTGTGTCGTTCTCCATGAAGCAGTATCTCCATGGAAACTCATTGGTGACGATGTCTCCCGAATCCCTGTCAGTCACATGCCACATTCTGACGGGTTGCCATTCGCCGATTAGTGCCTGTTTGGTTTGTTCGTTGGCCAGCTGTGCGCTGTCGACCACGGTGTCGTTTGTCGTTGTTCCGCTCTTGCAGGCGGTCATGGCGGCGAAAGTTAATGTCGCCGCGCATACTAACATTATTTTCTTCATTGTCTCAATGTGTTTATTGTTTAACTTCGGTTTGTTGTTTCATCTTTGCAATTTTGCCTCGCACCATTGCAAAACACATACTTGGGTCAAGCCAATGCCTAGGGGCGTTTCATGATGTAGCTGTAGTCCCAATCGATATTGTGGTGTTCGGGTACCAGCACCAGTTTGTCGCTGGTGAGCTTATCCACCACAAATATTTGTCCGGCATAACAACCACTATTGCCTTTAATCTCCAGCAACTGCTTTCCTTCTTTCTCCGAGAGAGTATATCTATACCACTCAGCGAGACAGTCCTTCCGAGCGTCGGATATCAACACCTTGTTGTCTGTGAACTCCATACAGATACAACCTTCCTGGAGGTACTCCTGTCCCCCGATGGTGATTTCATACGATTGAGCCGTGTTGGACCATTTGCCAATAAGATCCTCATTGTCCTTGTTGTCTTTCCCGCAGCTTGTCAGCAGCATAGTGCCTAAGGCTAGGGCGACGAGTGTGAGTATCGCCATCATGATGATTCTTTTGTTTGCTTTCATATTGAATAATGTTTTAATTGTCTCGGTTTGTTGATTTGTCAAGATTGTGGTAGAGGACGGCATTTTTCTCATGGTCGTTTGCGATGTGGAAGATGCTTACGCTGCGGGTGGTGTATGAATAGGCGAGGACATCGTTTTCA
>JAEEGJ010008545.1_pt1 | contig 28144 bp, 22 predicted proteins | sample 8958761 | NCBI WGS metagenome assembly JAEEGJ01 (sample SAMN16246546, study PRJNA631951) | gut metagenome | biome: gut microbiome; feature: rumen; material: RS-attached | host: Bos | place: Iran: Karaj | collected 2018-10
CCGGCGATGCCATCCTGCAAAAGGTGGAGAAGCTCTACCTCAACAATAGCAACATTGCATACGCCATTTCCGATGTGCAGCCCGATGAAGGTACGGTTCGCGAGACCATGTTCCTCACCTGGATGCAGGAAGTTTACAAAGTGACAGCTTCGAAAATTTCCGATTTAGAGATTGAAGGCATCACCTTCGAGGTGGGAGGAAAAAACAAGAAAGGCACTCAAGTGAAGGAGGCCGACGACGCCTATTTGGTGAAGGACAATATTGAATATGCCTTCGGCCATTCCGTCCCGATTTGGATGTTTGGCTTTGTGTATTGACCTTTATTTCCCGCTTTTGTGTCGGTTGCAGTCGCGGCAGAGCATCTGGCAGTTTTCGGCTACGGTACGGCCGCCATCACACCACGGCGTGATGTGGTCGGCTTCCATTTGCTCGATTTCAAAAGGCTTGCCGCAGATGGCACAGATGCCGTTTTGTTTTTCGTAGACCTCTCGTTTGGTATTGTCATCGAAGGCGCGGATGTCGAGATGACGCTCGTCGCCGTCCATCACATACCAATAGATGCCGCTTTTGTTTTTCACATCGCTGTCTTTCATCAGTTTGCGCACACGTTCCCGTAAATCGCTCTCCTTATAGGGGTCGTCGCGGTGCTTGTTGTACATCTCGCCCCATTGCACACCCTTCATCTCTTTGCGTTTCTCAGTGAAGTGCATCTGCACCCAACGGATCACATTTTGGTAGTATTGCCATAGTTCATCACAATCCTCATCATAACGGTGCTGAATCATGTATTCTCGGATATTGCCATTAGAAATCCACTTTAGAACCGTTTCCAAATAGGCCTGACGAATGGGAGTACCGTTCATATAGTCATTTCCGAGTTGATAGGCCACACAACCCGTTTTGCTGAAACGGCGCTTTGCTTGTGTAATCCAAGGGCCATTGTAAATGGCGTTGAGCATTTCCTGGTCGGTCAGGCGTTCTCCAGCGATGTTGATGATTTGGAACCAGCCAATCTGTTCATCTTCAGTGCCTTCACAAACATAAACCTGCAAAGGGTATTCAAGGATGCGTTTCTTGCCTTCATCGGAAAGACCTTCAAAGTTAGTCAGAACACCATCGAAAGACATCAAGTATTCACCCCAAACGAACTGGCAAATGCTGATGGTGCGTTGTTGCCCATCCAAAAGTTCAAAGTGATTATCGCCTGCCTTCACCCAATACATCACATTGAGCGGAAAACCTTTCCATACCGTATCCATCACGGCATTGCGTTTTTTGTTGTCGTAAACAAACTCGCGCTGGTATTTTGGGCGGATGTTGAGCCGACCACCGTAGCCGACGATGCCTTCTTCAGTTGCACTGTTGTCGGCGTAGCCTTCAACCAACTCGCCGATGGTAACTTGTGTCAATTCTATTTTCATTGTTTTCTGCGGATTAAAAGTTTTGCAAATGTGGATTTTAGCTCACCATTTACCCAAATAGCACCTCGTCTATTTAAGTTACTATATTTTGTGGTGTCTGTTTTGGTATATTCTTTTGTTTTTAGCCCATATTCATTTCCTCTATCAGTAATTCCAAGGATTTCAAATTGTTCTGGATTATATGAGCACATGAACGTAATTGGTGCTCCCATCACTCCATCATAATCACATGGAATATCGGAGACTTTCCCTACATCTATTGCATCATAATTATCGTAAAACGGATATTCTTCCGATGTGTAATGCTTCCATAAATCAAGCGTTTCATGTCTTTTATTATGATCAAGATTCGTGAACCAACAAATATTGCCAAATTTGGCAAATTTATGACCTTCGCTTACATAGACATTGTCTTTTTCGTAGTCCATTGGCACCTCAAATTCTTGACCTCCATACTTAAAACCTAACCAAATAATATTATTCATGAGCAATGGAAAAATCTCTTTATAAGTCACATTGTTCTGATTCCCTATTATCAAAAACTTCTTCTCATACTTCATCAATTGTGCCACATACTCACGGAAAAGCGAGAAAGGCGGATTGGTGCATACAATGTCGGCCTGTTTCAGCAATTCCACACATTCAGGACTCCGAAAATCCCCATTGCCTTGCAATCGGGAAAGGACATTCTTGTCGTTTTGCAACAAATAGGCTACATCGGAAAGATTGACTGCACCATCACCGTTGTAGTCGTCCACTTCGGTAATCTCCACCTTGTAGGCCATCTTCTTAGGCTCACTTCCCAAAGTGTCGAATTGCAATAGCAGTTCGTTGCCCATCACGGGAGAGCCATCGTAACAGGTTGCAATCAGTTTCTTCAAACCAAGGCTGTTGAAATTGAGGGCAAAATACTTGAAAAAATTGCTTTCGTAAGGGTCATCGCAATTGCAAAACACCACCTTATCGCGGAAGTGCTCGCGGTAGTGTTTCAGCTCCGCACTAATATCGTCAATTTGTGTGTAAAACTCATCTTGTTTGGCCTTCATGGCCGCATTGAGGCTTTTGTTTCCTGCCATATTGGATTGATAGTTTTGGCATTGCTATCAATCGGAGCGGCGACAAAAAGCGTGAGCTTCTCATCGCGTACCAAGGCAACCCGGCAAGGAGACCTTTTCTACCCTAAAGAAGCTCACATTGCTGTGAGCATACTATATTGGGTAGAAAGTCTCCGTTTGCTACGGAAACCTCACTATCATTATCGGTGTCTTATCTCCAAAATAACTTTGCCGGGTTTTTCGGTTGACGCGAAATAATAGTAATGCTATGGTTTATAATATTGTTAGTATAATCTTTTTATTACAACTCTTCAGATTTAGTTAATTCTTCATTCCAGAATGGGATCAAGTCTTCCTTTATCTTTAGCTGGCTCTCTCATAAATCAGCACTTTGTCTTAATCAGCTGTTTCCTTTGCAAAAGGTAATAATGTGCCCTCGGTGATTAAATCCACTTTCTTTCCCAACAAATCTTCCAAACCTAATGCGATGCCGATATGTCTTAACAAGCTCACTTTTCTACCATTCTCTTCATCAAACACAACCAAAATGTCAACATCACTGTCAGGCGTTTGCTCGCCTCTGGCATACGAGCCAAATAACCATGCCTTCAGAACAGGCTGGGTGGCAAAATATGCACGAATGACATTGATCAACTGGTTATTCATCGTTTAGTTTATTTTCCGCAAAATTACACATTATTTTCAAATCGCACAAAATATCCGAAAATTCCCTTATTTTTGCACCATTAATTATTTGCCCCAAATGAAGCAATATCTCGACCTACTCCAATATATCCTCGACCACGGCCACCAGAAAGGCGACCGCACGGGCACGGGCACCATCAGCGTGTTCGGCTACCAGATGCGTTTCGACCTCAACGAGGGCTTCCCTTTGGTCACGACGAAGAAGGTACATCTGAAGTCCATCATCCACGAGCTGTTGTGGCTGCTCAGTGGCGACACCAACATCAAGTATTTGCACGACAATAAGGTCACCATCTGGGACGAATGGGCCGACCCGAACGGCGACCTCGGTCCCGTCTATGGTGCCCAGTGGCGCAACTGGAACAACGAGGGCATCGACCAGATTGCCGAGGTGGTAAAGAGCATTAAGGAGAACCCCAACAGCCGCAGGCATATCGTCACGGCATGGAATCCAAGCGTGTTGCCCGACGAGCATGAGAAGGACTTCGCTGCCAACGTGGCTGCAGGAAAGGCTGCTCTCCCCCCCTGCCATGCTTTCTTCCAGTTCTATGTGGCCGACGGCAAGCTGTCGTGCCAGCTCTACCAACGCAGTGCAGACGTGTTTCTCGGCGTGCCGTTCAACATCGCCTCCTACGCACTCCTCACTATGATGATGGCGCAAGTATGCAACCTAATGCTAGGCGATTTTGTCCACACCTTCGGTGACGTTCACATCTACAACAACCACATCGAGCAGGTGAAGTTGCAACTGTCGCGTACTCCACGTCCTTTACCTACCATGCGACTGAATCCTGAAATCAAAGACATTTTCGGGTTCAAGTATGAGGACTTCACCTTGGAGAACTATGACCCTTGGCCTGCAATCAAAGGAGAAGTATCGGTATAGTTTTTGAGACGCGATAAATCGCGCCTCTACAACAATTAAACAGTTCAACAATCAACATTCCAACATAATGATCCTTTCCATCATCGTGGCCATGGCCGAAAACCGCGCTATCGGCAAAAACGGCGACCTCATCTGGCACAACTCCCGCGACTTGAAGCAATTCAAGAAGATTACTTCTGGACATACCGTTATCATGGGCTACAAGACCTATATGTCGCTGCCTGGCCAGAAAGCCTTGCCTAACCGTCGGAACATCATCCTTTCCACCCGACTCGACGAAGCTCCTGAAGGCTTCGAGGTGGTTTCGTCCATCGCGCAGGCTTTGGATGCGGTGAAAGACGAGGAAGAAGTGTTCATCATGGGCGGCGGAATGGTTTACGAGCAATTCCTCCCCTACGCCGACCGTCTCTACCTCACCCGCATCGGCAAGCGTTTTGAGGCCGACACCTATTTCCCCTACATCAATTTTGAGGAATGGGACTTGGTGGATTTGGAAGTGATTGACGACGACCCACAGGTGGATTATTCCTACCGGTTCGAGGTTTGGGAGCGATCGTTGAATTGTTGAACTGTTGATTTGTTGAATTGTTGTAGGCAACAGTTAAACAATTCAACAATCAACAATCAACAACAATCTACTTCTCAAAATGTTGATAATCTTTTCCACTAAGCCAGTCACCGCCCCAACGGAAGCCATGCTGTCTGAATAATCGATAACACAGGTCGCCCTTTTCGATTTTGTAAGGGAAGACTTCACTCCTATTAATATAGTACTCGCTCCCTTTAGGTTGAATGCGAGTCATCCCGTTTCTCACTTTGTAATAGGGATTGTATTTAGGGTTGATGTCGACAGCCATTCCAAAACTGTGCTTCGAAACCTTTCCACCCGCAGTAATATCGCGTTGGTTGAAGCATGAAGAATTGTTGTCGCGCATAGAGGCTTCGTCATCCCCGCCATAAAGGTCAATAAGGCGCATTTTCTCAATAGGATAGCCCGACTGATACAAGGTCTTGAAAATCTCCAACAAATCCGATGCTATAGCCGTATTGCAAACCATCTCTCCAATGATGGCGTTGCCATCAAGGTCACAATGCAACACTTTAAGGTAGCTTAAATCATCCCAACATGCCCCCGTCTTTCCCTTATAAGAACAGGCATTCATCCGCGCCATCACCTGCTCAGGAAGAGAAGACACCTTGAAAAACTGCTCATAACCAAACACTTTCAGGTAAGGCTTCGGAACCACATCGCCAGGCTTGAACTGAGGTTGAGCACAAGCAACTATGGAAAGCAGCAACCCTAACAGGGTCATATATATCTTGCGTTTCATCGGGTCGCAAAAATACATAAAAAACGGTTGTCCCATGACGAGACAACCGTTTTAGTGATTCCCTAAAGGAATTGATCCTTATCTGATGATAGTGACACGCTGTGTGTACTCACCACTGGCGGTGGACACGCGCACCATGTAGACGCCAGTCTCAACATTCAAGAAGAGGTCGACCGACTCTCCTTGGCAGTTCATCTCATACACCTTCTGACCCACAATGTTGTAGACTTCAATGTGGTTGAGGCCAGCAGCTTCAACGGTGAAGCGGTTGGTGGTGGGGTTCGGGAAGATGGAAACGCTACCAGGTTCCAGTTCTTCGACACCGTCAAATGAATACGGAGCGTGCAGATAGAACTGGTTGTGGTCATTAATCCAATAGGCAGGAGCTGAAGTGCAATCCAGATCGCCATAATAAGCGTAGAGCTTATAGTAGTAATCGCCTTCTTGGTTGACGGTGTTGTCGGTATAGCTTGTAGCGGAGGCACTCAGCAGCTTGATTCTCTCATACGTGCCCTCATCACCGAACTTTCTGAACAGATAGTAGCCAGAGAGGCCGTCGTGCGGCTCGGGTTTTTCCCATTTCAGCTTGATCTTATAGCTGCTGCCCGTGTACTCGAAGTCGATGTCGGTAGGTGCATAGCAAGCACCAGCAGAAGCACAAGACTCATTGGAATACTGGCCATTCTCACCACCATCAAAGAGGTAACCTACATAATAGCAGTGGCCACCGTCCGGCACATTCTCGTCGACGAAGGAAGTGCCTTCAGGAATCAAACGATAGAGCATACCGTCACGATAAACGACATAGCCGAAACCTTCGCCTGCGACAGGATCCCAAGAAACCTTGATGTTGTTGAGGTTTTCATCATCAATGAGTGCCACTAAATTGGAAGGAACTGCATCACCGATGGAGTTGCCACAGCTGTTGTTGCCCTCATAGAACACACCTGCAGGCAGGTCTTCCGAGCTGCCGCTATAGCTATAAACAGCGTTGTTCTGAGCATCCTTGATGGTGAAAGCCATCGTGAAGCTACCCGACTGAGTGGGAGCCGACCAGCCAAAGGAAACGTGACCCAAAGGCACATCGACAGGGATATTCTGGACAGCTGAGGTGGTGGTTGTCACCTGTAAGATATCAGTACCGGCAGCGTTGTAGATGTGAATCTTACCGCCACGGAAACCAGTGAACGAAGCTTGTGTGATGCTGATTGTCCAACCGCAAGTAGGGCCAAAGGGTACATTATTGAAGTAAGCAATCTTACCATGAGCATTATTGCAAACAGCATAGACCGAATACTTGAAAGAATCAAAGCGCGGAACACTATTGTCAGTGATGGTCATATTAGCGCCAGGAGTCACATTGTCTTGCGTGTAGATGACTTCACCATTACGGCAAACCACGATTTGATCAATAGTGGAAAGGTTGCTATTGTTCAAAGTCTTGGAAGGATTGGTCCAAGAAACTGTGGCTGACAAAACATTGTTGGCGGCAGGTGTCACATTAAGGTTGGAAGGAGCCTGAGCTGTGCTATTGTAAACCTCAGTGGGAACGAAGTTAAAGATAGCACCATCCGACGAATTGTATTCAATCTGGTCGAAATCAAAGTAATCGTCACCGCTGCCACTCCAGCCCCAGTTGTAGTGGAAGAAGCCGTTGTCATCGTAACCGTCACACACGAAAGCGTGACCGCCATCAGGACCTTGTCCCGAATAATAAACAGGCCAACCCATGTCGTGTGACTCCATCAACATCGCAGACCAAGCATCATAGTTATAACTGTCTCTGCTTCTATACATTGCCTGATTGGTATAGTCAAAGTATTGGGAAATACTTGAAGGAACATCTTGGGAATAAGCACCGCTACCATCGGGAGCATACATCATATTCACGGAAACACCGCAATGGTACATCAATGTGGCAACAGCTTCAATCTGCACTTGTGGAGAACTGGCATTGAGCTGCAAAGGCATATTCTCCCAGTCGTAATTGGTCTCACCAAAGTTGGCTGAAAGCCCAGGGAAAGAAGGATAACCTGATCCTCCCGAATTGTAGGTATGGGAACCATTTCCTTTCAAAGGATGATTCCAATATTTCATCACTTGGCTCATGGCTGTGGCAACACAACCTGCATAGCAACGGCCATTAGGACCACCAGCAGATTGAGGGCAATAATAGTTGTAAGGGTTGCCCTGATCCCATTTGGTTTGCACGAGATAGAATTTCTCGCGGCCACCGTTGCGCGAAATCAGTTTGCCCGAATTCATCACACTCTGCCATTCGGCAGCAACTGTAGGAGTAGCTTTGCCTGCAAGTCTTCCAGTACGACCGGCGATCAACTCGTTGAGCATGTATCCCAACTCGGGGTTGATGTTTTCAGCGTCAAAGCTGCGTTCTTCAGAATAGCCGATGATTGGACGGTAAAAGTCATCGGCTGAGACCATGACGAACCCGCCATTGCCGACATTGAACACATAGAAGCAAGCCTCGCCACGGTTTGAAGTGCCCGTGTAGACCAAGGTAAGGTCATCCATTTGGCGTGACTGCTGGAAGTTGGCTTGGACAAATTGTTGTCCAACATACTTGGCTTGGCTCACATCGACCGGATGGGCTTGAACCATACCGATGCCCAAAACCAAGGCAAGCAGACTCATTAAATACTTTTTCATTGTAGTTGGATTTAATATTAAATTAGATTCTGTTTAAGCGTGCAAATATAGAGATTTTCCCGAAAAGTAATGCTTTGTTTGCACATATTGACAAAAAAACTCCATTTAATGAACGACGGCGACACGATGTGAAACCCATCCGTTACCCGTCATCACATTGACAAGATAAATACCTTCATTCCAATCCGAAACATTGATATTCAAAGAATTAGAATCGCATTCCGATGCATAAACTAATTGTCCAAGCTGGTTGTAAACCGTCACGTGAGTCATGCCTTCAGCTTCAATCTTCAAACTATGGTTGACGGGATTCGGGTATAGGTTCATCTCAAGTTTTTCCGTTTCCTCAATATCGGTGGGTGAATAGTACACTTTCAGATAGAACTTGTTAGGATCATCTTTGATGGAGGCTGGTGCCGAAGTACAATCAGTGGCGGAATAATAGGCGTAAAGGCGGTAATAGTAATCGCCCTGTTGGTTGGCGGTATTATCGGTGAAATTGGTTGCCGATGCGCTGAGCAACTTGATTCGCTCATACGTACCGTCTTCACCTTGTTTGCGGAACAGATAATAGCCCGACAATCCATCGCCAGGTTCTGGTTTATCCCATAACAGCTTGATTTTATAGTTGTTGCCCACATATTCGTAATCGAAATTGGTAGCACCTTTGCAGTCACCCGCCGAAGCGCAGGTCTCGTTTGAATGGTCCGACTCGCCGCCATAATTCAGTGCGGTAACCGTGTAGCAATGTCCTACGGTGATGTTTTCATCAACAAAACTCAGTTCCGTTGTAAAACCATAGATTTGCTCATCCTTGTAAACAATATAGCCATAGTCGGGGACAACGCCACCATTCTCCCATGTCAAGACGACATCACTTTCACTCATTTCAGCCATCAGATGGTAAGGTGCCGTAGTCACCAATGCATTGCCACAACCATTATTGACGGCATAAAAAACACCCTCTTCCATACCAGAGGAGGTGCCTTGATAGGTGTATGCCGTATTGCCTTCTGAATCCTTGATAATCAAAGACATATTGCTTACATTATTACTCGGCGCTGTCCAGCCAAAGCACACGTTGCCTACTGGAACGGGAAAATTGAACGTAGATGGCACTGAACTGGTAATGGTGAAGCGCTGGATTTCTTTTCCCGTAGCGCTATAGAGTGAAACATATCCCCCGTTCCAGCCCTGGAAGGCCGAACTCTGCATGATAATCTTCCAATCGCAGGTCGGGGCTACCAGCACTTTCTCCGCTCTTGCAGATGCGCCATGCTGTCCGTTAATGATGGCATAAACAGCATAGTCGAAAACGTCAAAATAGGGAACGCTTTCATCCACAAAACTCATTTCGGCGCCAGGGGTGACATTGTCTTCGGTAAAAATCACCTCCCCGTTGCGAGCCACGACGATTTGGTCGATAGCCGTCAGCGGCACGTTGGTCAATGTAATTGAAGGGTTCTTCCAACTGATGGAAGCTGTCAGTGTTCCGTCGTTTGCGGGAACCACATTCATATCCGTGGGCGCATTGGCGGTGGCAGAATAAATCTCAGCAGGTACATAGTTGTAGATGATACTCTCACCATCGGCGTAGCCATGTTCGTCGATATTGAACCAGCCGTCACTGCTGCCGCTCCAGCCCCAATTGAAATGCACCATATCGTTATCGTTGTAGCCATCGAGAACATAGGCATGACCGCCACCACGTTGCACCATAGGCCAATTCATATCAATTGAATTAATTACCAGTTGCATGTAACCCTCATGGGTATAGTTCTCGCGATATAGATTGTCCATCTGGTCGGTGTAGAAGAAGTAGGCAGGCATGGTTTGGCAAAGCTTACCAGTGACAGCACCACTACTCGTAGGACGATAATTCATATCCACGCTCACGCCGACATGATAGATGAGTTGTGCCACCGCCTCAATTTGCTCTATAGGAGAGTTATTTGAAATGGCGTTGGGCATATTATCCCAGTCATAGGTCGTCTCACCGAAATTGGCTGTCAGTGGGCCGTATTCCGGATGGTCTTCAGGGATATAGGTATAACTGCCCTGTCCCTGAATAGGATGGTCCCAGAACTTCATCAGCTGGGCTGCTGCCGTAGCCACACAGCCTGCATAACAGTGTCCGCCAGGGCCACCTTCGCCTTCAGGGCAGAAATAGTTGTAGGGATAGTTTTGGTTCCAGGTAGTCTGAACAAGGAACACATCTTCCCTACCCCCATGACGTGAGACAAGACGACCGTTTTTCTCAAGCATGGCCCAGTCAGCAGCCACTGCAACCGATGCAGCAGAGGCCATGGAAGCGCTCACCACACCTTGCCGTACGACTTCCAAATATTCGGCCAAAGCGGGAGCCATGTCGTCAGGGTTGAATGTTCCTCTATCCGAATAACCGATGACAGGACGATAGTTGTCGTCAGCGGCAAGGATAACGAAGCCTGTTTCACCCACATTAAAGATATAATAGCAGGCCTCTCCCCTTTCGGAATAAGCGGTTTGAACCAAATTCAGTTGGTCACTCTGGCGGGTGAACTCGAAATTGGCCTTTACAAAGGACTGTCCCAAGCGTTTTGCGGTCTCTTGGTCAACCGGGCGGGCCTGAAGCGCGACACATGTCATCGCCAGCACCAGCATAGTAAAGATGCGCTTTCTCATAGTAAATTGTCTTTCAAGTTTAAGCGGCAAATATATCAAAAAAGGAAACATGCACGCATGTTTCCTTTTCATTTTGACTTGTTTTTTGGAAAAAAGCCATCAATGCATCACGGCAAAGCGTTTGGTCACGGTGCCATTGGCAGCTTTGATGCTGATGGTGTAGACGCCAGAAGCCAAGTTAGATGTGTTGATGACCACGCCATCTTCGTTGCAATGCTGCATCAAAACGGTTTGACCCATGGTGTTGCAGATCGTGATCAGTTGCAGGCCATCGGCCTCAACACTCATCAAGGCATTGGCTGGGTTAGGATACACCTTGAAGCCTTCTTCAGCATCTTCGTTGACTGACGTCACTTCGATGTAGACATAATCAGTGTCATCATCGACCCAAGCGGGCGTCGACTCGCAATAGCTGCGGAAGGCCGTCACCTTGTAATAGTACCCACCGGCATCAGTAATGTCGAAATACTCGCGCAATGTCTTATCAACTGTTGCTATTTCAGCATATTCTACGCCATCCTCACTACGGTAGACTTTGAAAGACTGAGGCTCGCCCTCATAGTCCCAAGTGAGCAGTGTGCCAAAGCCTTCGTTGGTCCACTGGTAGTCGCCGTGGAAATTGGTAGGAGGCAGGCAGCCACCGCAATCATTGTCGCCCGTATAAAGCGTGGCAGGCACTTGGTTCGAGTTGCCCGTGAAGGTATAGACCGTGCTATTGGACGAGTTCTTGATGTTGATGGTTAAGCTTTGGACAGCCGTTGATGGAGCCACCCAGCTGAATGTGACATTGCCTTCGGGCATAACAATTTGCTGGCTGATAGGCGATGAAGAAGTCATCGTGATCTCCTCAATAAGCGTGTTGAACGAATTCTTCACTTGAATCTTGCCACCATTCCAGCCTTGGAAATTAGTGGTTTGACCAACCACTTTCCAAGTACAGGTGGGACCATATTGGTACTTAAACTCTGTAAAACGACCTTTAACATTATTGGAAAGGAAGTACAAGGTATAGGTGTAGCAATCGTAATCAGGAACATTGTCTTCGAAATACATGACCTCACCAGGAGTCAAATTGCTTTGGGTGAAAATCTGCTCTTCATTACGGAGCAACACCACTTGATCAATGTTCTCCAAAGCACTGCCGTCCAAAGACATGGTGGGGTTGGTCCAGCTGACGATACCCGTCTTGGAGTGGGCGTTTTCTGACGAGACACTGAGGTCTTCAACAGCAGGAATCAATTCGTTGTAAACATAGTCAGGGATGTAATCGAAGATGGCGGCCTGACCTTGGTTGAAGCTACCATTCCAGCCGGTGTTCAGTGCGTCGATAGCGAAATAGTTATTTAACGAGCCGCTCCAGCCCCAGTTGAAATAGAACTTACGGTCGCTCTCACGATAGCCACAGCATGCAAAAGCATGTCCGCCTGAATCATCACTTCCTGAATAATACAGCGGGAAGCCTTCTTTCAAGCTGGCAATCAACATCTCTTCCCAATCGTATTTGGTATAAAGATCACGGTCTTTACGACTGGCTTTGTCGGTGTAACGGAAATAGTTGGCAATCGCAGGAGGAACATCTTGTGAATAGGCACCCGAAGAGCCTCCACCATACATCATGTCGACCGAAACGCCACAATGATACATCAGCGTAGCAACAGCTTGGTAATTGGAGCTATTGCAGGAGTTGGGCATATTGGCCCAGTCGTATGTCGTGGCACCGAAATCGACCGTCTGCATAGGATAACCTTCGGGCGTATAGCTGTGCTCGCCATTGCCTTGGATAGGCCAATTCCAGTACTTCATCACCATCGACATGGCCGTAGCAACGCAGCCGGCATAAGCATGACCGCCAGGACCACCATGACCGGTTGGGCAATAGGCGTTGTAAGGGCTGTCCTGGTTCCAGAGGGTGGTCAACAAGGGGGCAACGTCGCCACGGGTGCTGCGGTTGTCGTTCTCGAAGCCGTCCTTTGCCACATGCAGCCATTCGGAAGCCACCTCCATCTCAGGCTCAAAGTTGTTGGCCTGAGCGTAGGCAATCTGACGTGCATAGAAACCCAGGTAATAGGCGAAGCCGTCAGGCATGTTGTTCGGGTCTACGCTCTCCTCGTCTGAGTAAGCCAGGATGGGACGTGCCACATCGTCAGCCGAAACGAGGACGAAACCATTGTCGAAATTGAAAACATAGACAGCAGGATTGCCACTCTCAGTCATCTCAGTATAGGCCAAATTGAGTTCGGAGACCTGTCTGGCAGAGTGGCTCTGCACATACTTCATGCCCAAATGACGGGCTTGCTCCACGTCGACGGGCGAAGCGATGAGTTGGCTAACGAACAGCGCCAGACTCATCATCAGAAATAAAGTTTTTCTCATTGGTTTAATTACTTTTAGATTATTGATTTTAAATTATTTACATCTTTACCACACGCTGCATCATCGAGCCATTAGCCGTGCTCACTTTGATGAGATAGATGCCGTTATGCAACTGGCTCATGTCGAGTGTGACTTGGCCATCATTGGAAGGCATTTGCATCAAGCATTGACCTACAAGGTCATAAACACTCACCAAAGTCATCGCTTCAGCCTCGATGCGCAACTGGCCTGAAGTAGGATTGGGATAGAGTTTCACATTGAGGAGCGATTGTTCATTTACCGAAAGGTTGGTGAGATGGATAGAGTTTTCGCCGTTAGCAGTGAGAGCCGGTTCCGACCAGCATTCGGGATAAACTGCATACAACATATAGGTATAATCAACGACAACGTCGACAGGAATTTCAATTTCATAAAATGTATCAGTAATTCCATCCAGATGTATCACACAATACTGACTTACATCCGACAAGGTATAGGATTCAGGTACTCTGTCGGTAGGAGCCTGCCATTCCAGGCGAATAATACGGGTTTCGGCATCTGGCGCAAGGATTTGCCCTGAAAAATTCGTCGGTGCCGAGCAAGGCAACACAGGCGGCTCGGGAGCATCGGGCATGGTAACACAAGCCTCGTTGGAGCCCTCTTCAGATTCTGAACCATAGGCAATGATTTGATAGCAGTATGTCTCGCCCAAGGCCAAATCCTCGTCATCAAACGCCATCTCTGTGGTCTCGCCAATCTTCACGCCGTTGCGCATGATATCGTACGAGGAAGCTTGATAGGCAGGTCTCCAGCGCAAGCTAACCATCGTGCTATCTTCATTTAAGAAAGCTTGCAAGTCCTTAGGCGCGTTCGACCAATCCACCGAGATGAAGAACTTATCGGCATCAAAGAGGTCATTGGCGTAAGCAGAGTTGCAGTCAGTGTCACGATAATAGGCAGTCACGACATACTGATAAGGTACGCCTGAAGACACGCTCGTATCCTTGCAGTTGGTCGTATTTGCCCCCACATTCTTGATACGCTTATAAGGCGTGTCTTCTGTCTTGCGGTAGACGACATAACCTGTCACGTTCTCGTTTTCAGGTGCTGTCCAGAACAGTTGCACTTTGGTACCATTGAAATATTCGAAATACAAGTCTTGGGGAGGTTCGCATCCCGTTCCGGAAGTGACACAATACTCGTTGGAATTGGCCGTCTCACCTCCACTGCACAAAGCCGTGATATAGTAGCAGTGTCCACCGATGTCAGTATTCTCATCGACATAACTCGTTTCGTGCGCCATATTGAAGAGGAAGCCATCGCGATAGATGTTATAACCGAATTCAGGAGTATGATCGGAGTCCCAAGTAAGAATAATGTTTCTGTCATTATCGGGGTCAACGGTAGCCTTCAGGTTATAAGGGGCCTCGCAGGTGTTCTCATTGCCACAAGTGTTGTTCAATGTGCGCAAGAGGCCCGCTTCCAAACCCGATGAGGGGCCTTCGTATTGGTAAACAATCTGGTTTTCAGCATCTCTGATCTTAAACGAGAGGTTTGAGACAGGAGAATTAGGCTCCACCCAATAGAGGTTGTTGTTGCCCAAAGCCATTTGGAAGACTTGCATCTGTGCACTTGAAGTGGTGGTAGTCAAAAAGTCGATGTATGAGCCTGCTGCATTCTGCACAGTGATGCCACCACCGTCCCAACCTTGGAAGCTAGCCGAGGTCATGATGACTTTCCAGTCGCAATAAGGTCCGAAGACAGCCTTGGCATGGGTGGTACGACCGTAATTGTTACCATTGACAGCCAAAACCGTGTATTCAAACTGGTCGAAGAACGGCACTTCGTCGTCGCAGGTCATGGCCTCACCAGGAGTAACATTGGTAATTTCCTTAACAATAAAGCCATTGCGTTTGACAAGGATCTTGTCGATGCCTACCAAAGGCTCACCAGCCTCAGTCTCAGTGGGGTTAGTCCAACTGAGATGGGCAACGCGTGACACATCGCTGTCGATGCTTACGCTAAGATTTCCAGGAGCCTGAGGCATCTGGTTGTAAACATAATTGGGAACGAAGTCGTAGACAATGGCTTGGCTACCCGTATAGTCGAAGTGTTCGCCATCGATGAGGATATAGCCATTGCTTGCGCCTCCCCAGCCCCAGTTGAAATGGAAGAAATCGTCGGCATCGTAGCCATCACAAACAAATGCATGGCCTCCCTCCGGGCTCTGGCCAGAATAATACAATGGAATATGTTGGTCGATATAGGTCTTCAACAAGGCAATCCAGTCATTATAGGAGCCACTTCTGCCGTAATGTGTAGCGTGTTCGGAATAGGAGAAATAATTGTTGATGGCGATAGGCACATCCCCAGAAAAGGCACCGCTGCCATCGGGCTCATAATTCATGTTGACCGACACGCCGCAATGCCACATCAGTGTGGCGACAGCCTGTCTCTGTTCGGGGGTACCAGCACCGTTGCCATAAAAATCAATCATATTATCCCATTCATAGGTAGTCTCTCCAAAGTTGGCGCTCAAGGTCTGACCGTTCCATTGGTAGGAGTGTTCGCCCGTGCCTTGCAAAGGCCATTCCCAATATTTCATCAACTGGGCCATAGCTGTAGCCACGCAACCCGAGGGGCAGCCAGCAGGCACATACATGTTGTAAGGAGCATCTTGGTTCCAGCGTTGTTGCACCAGTGGCTCAACCACAACCTGACCTCTCTCAGGATGCATCATGCCGTGGTCTTCCAGGTTCTTCCAGCGACAAAGGACATCACTCGAAACAGGTTGGTTCAGTTGGACGCACTTCTCAATGTCGTTCGACAGCTCACCCAACATGTAACGCAAGCCATCGGGAGCAGTCTCATAGTTGAAACTGCCTTGGCTTGAATAACCGAGGATAGGCGAATAGCAGTCGTCAGCAGCCACGATGACAAAGCCACCGTCGAAGTTGAAAACGTAGGCCGTGGCCACACCATTACTGGCGCGATAAGTGTAGGTCAATTCAAGGTCATTAACCGCGTTTTTGGCGAACATGGCCTTGTGTTGGATGAAATTCAGTCCCAAGCGTTGTGCCTTACCCACCTCAACGGGCTTGGCTTGTAGGGAAAAGACGCCCAATATCAGGGCAAGAATGACGAGTAGATTTCTTCTCATAGTCTATGATTTTTGTGAATTAATGCATTTTAAAGCGGCAAATATAAACATTTTCAAGTTTTCTGCTCTTTTTTCTTTGCCGCAGGGAACAAAATATTGTTCAAAATGAGCCGATAGCCCGGCGAATTGGGGTACATGTCGAGTTCGGTGGGCGGATCGCCAACAATATGTTGGTAGTCCTCAGGGTCGTGGCCACCAAGGAAGGTCCAAAAGCCGTTGCCGAAGTTACCGTGGATGTAACGGTCTTCGTTCAAGGCGGCATTGTCGCCCAAAACTACAACCGATGGCTTCACATAGTTCTTGTTGAAAGCCGTGGTCTGCCCCATGAACCCTTTTACGAGACGCTCATGACATTGGGTAAGCATGGTCGGCACCGGGTCCCATTTGGCTGAAAAATCGAAAAGCAGGAAATAGTCGTTTTGTTCTTTCACTTTCTGCATCCGGCCTTGGGTGACATCGATGTTGGAGATTTCGTATTCCTGCGGGTTGACCGAAACCGAGAAGTCGGTGAAAGCGAAGCAGTTGTCGTAATTGAGCCGTTGCGGGTCGCCGTTGCGAATGGGGTCGCCGTCGAACATATAGTCACAGATGTCGAGGCCGTCAGCAGCCAGAGCCACATCAAAGCTGTCGGGAGCGGAGCACATGGAGAACATGTAGCCGCCTCCAGCCACAAACTCACGTATTTTCTTGACTACAGCGAGTTTCAGTTGCGAGACCTTGCTGAAACCCCAGCGTTGCGCCGTGGCTTCCTGCATCCGCACATCCTCTTGATACCAAGGGTAGTTACGGTAGCGTGCCCAGAACTTGCCATATTGTCCCGTGAAGTCCTCGTGGTGCAGGTGGAGCCAGTCATAGGTGGGCAACACGCCTTGCAGCACTTCGTCGTCATAAACCACGTCGTAAGGAATCTCGGCGTAGGTCAGCACAAGGGTGACGGCATCGTCCCAAGGCAGGTTGTTTTTGGGCGCATAGACTGCTATGCGGGGCACCTTTTGGAGTTTCATCTCGTCCATGTTGACGCCTGGGTCTGCGATTTCGGCAAGGATAGCGTCGGCTTGTGCATCAGCGATGACATTATACGACACGTTGCGCATCTTGCACTCGCGCTCAAACATCTCGTGGTAAGGAATCAGGTAACTCCCTCCCCTATAGTTCAGTAGCCAGCTGATTTCCACCTCGCGTTGCAGCACCCAATAGGCCACGCCGTAGGCTTTCAGATGGTTGGTTTGGGTATTGTCCATCGGGATAAGAAGGTAAGCTGCCTTTAAGGGCAAGGCTAATACCAAAAGAATAAGGAATAGATATATTTTGCGCATGGCGGGATAATCCTATAATTTATAGGGCGCAAAAATAAGAAAAAAGTGGGATTTTCGTCCCACTTTTAAAACATTCATTAAACAATATGTATTATTGCGCAAAAGTTGTCCATGTTGGTCGACTAACTTCTACATATCCTCTATGGACAGGCCTTGAAGCGAGAGTTGGAATCGTCCGAATTCAGACGGCAAAACCTTGACTTTTTCCCCAAGTTCAACAAGGTTGATTTTTCGAGGATTGCGCTTGATTTCGGCCACAACGCCAGTGTGGTTGAACTCATTCAAGGCTATCATGTCAATCTCGTTGTCACCTTTGCGATCCCACCAATTGCCTACTATCGTGCATTGTCCCGACTCTATCGCTTTGGTTTGGAAATACTGCTCTAAAGTCCTACCGGAGAATTGATCATAGCCCTGCCCCATGTTTTGGCGAAGTGCCGTCATCTGCTGCCGTTCAATCAGTGACTGATAGGGCCAGATGAATCTGAACCAAAATCTCAGGAATTGGTCAGATATTTCATAAGCCGTAGTTTTGCTGTTTGGCTTGGACAATAGAGGCTTCAGTCGCGTCACGATGCGATAATTTTTCTCCAAGTTTTGAAGATATACACCCATATCCTTTTGCATAGCCCCATCGATTTCACTACGTTTTGTCATACCACAAGCAATCAGTTGAAGCACAGAAAAATAAGTATTGCTCTCGTCTCCAAACTCTTGGTTCATCAAATCACGTCCTTCTGAAAGAAAATATGAATCGGGACGGCATATATAATTGAGCATCTTTTCCTTGGTAAAACATTGCGCATCCATCAGAAGCTCTACATATTTAGCCACTCCTCCGGTAATCATGTAAAGGCACAACAGGTCTTCGTTCTTATAATTAGGGCAATGGTCTTGGAAGATTTGTTTCAAGACGTCAATCCTGAATGGGAGAAGCGTAAATTTTGAGGTAGGCCTGCCATATAGCGGTTCGCTCTCGTCCTCAAAGATGCGTTTCATCAACGACTGTATGCTGCCTGACGCGACCAGATGGAGGTGTGAATCGCGATGATAGCGATCCCAGAGGTCCTGAATTTCGCTAAAAATAGCGGGATTCACCTTATACAAGTTCTGAAACTCGTCGAAAAACACTGTGAAGTGCCTGTCAACAGAGGTTTTCATGATGATTTCGAACAGGTCGCGGAAGTGTGCGATTTGCCCAAAAACTTGAATACCCAACTGTTCTTCGATAGCCCTCTGAAACTTCTGGCACAAAACGGCTTCACCATCTTTTGAGACAAACAGGTAGGCGACATCCTTACCTTCGAGGGCTTTGGTAATCAACGAAGTCTTCCCAACACGTCGACGACCTGTCAGGACAGTAAAGACTGCTGTACGTTCGGCTTGTCGTTCGTTCAAGACAAGCATTTCCATTTCTGTTTCCCTGTCATAAAACTTCATAATATTAATCGCAATTTATATTAATTGTCATTTATATTTCACGGTGCAAAGATAGGAATAGTTTTAATTGATGCAAATCTACGTGACTTTTTTATCATCTCAAAATTCATGCAGCAAGAGCCAAAGGCTCATGCTGCTGGACTTTAGTGAGGTGGTTGGTTTTGATAAAGTCTTTGATGAACTTTTCGAGGTCTTTGGGTTTGAGTCCAAAGAGTGTGATGATGTAGAGACCATTTTCTTCTGTGATGGTGTTGTGGATTTTGTTTTTCTTGACGAAACGACGGATTTGGGTGAATTGCTTTTCTGAAGAGGTTTTGATGGTGGTGTTCATAAGGATGTTGTTTTAAGGGGTTAGGCCTTAAAATAGTTCTTTTTTGCCGAAAATTTGTGAATTGGGGCAAAAATATTTTTCAAAACCCTTATTGCACCACTTCTCTCAACTTCTCCCAAACCTTCACCATAGCCCAAGTGTCAAGCTCGCAATAGCGGAGCAGGGCTTCGCGGGCGGCCTTGGCTTCATCGGGTTGCATGTGCTGGATTTTGGGGAAGATGGTCATCGCGTCGCCGCCATTTTGGACGCCGCCGGTAAGGTTGTGGTAGTCAAGGCTTGGGTCTTCGGGAAACAATGCTGGCAGCACGCTCTTGATGCTGAACGAGCCACCCATGGCGGGAACATAATAATCACCGGCACGGAATGGATCGATGAGGTCGACAATGTGTTTTTCAATATTCAGCAGATGTTGGTTTAGGTCTGGATAGAGCGAAGCCAATTCTTCGATGCGGCTGCACTCGAAGCCTTTGTTGTAGGCCAAGGTGCAGACGTTCATCGGAATGTCCTTGCAAAGCTGCTCGGCCACGGCGCGACGCGGGTCAGTGCCGTCGCTGGGTGCCAGAAACTCCTTGTGTTGGTAGGGTGCTGTGGCACTCTCCTTAATGTGGAGCGAGTATTGGAAGGTAATCTGTTGGTATGGCTTCTGTCCGTCATATTGGGGAATGGCCTGCTGCAAGGTCTCAAAATCAAGGAAATAGAGCGGATAGCTTAGATTGGAAAGGAAATCACGGATGCCAACAACATTGACGTGTTCCTTTTGGTTCAGCGTACATTCCACCTGCATCTGTTGCTTGTCGTTCAGTTTCTCCAAGCGCAAGGCATCAAAAGTAATGCGTCCGGCATGATAGTGCTCCAGTTTCTTCGAGAAGTTCATGCGATACAGGTCGAAAACGGTAGGCTCATCCTGCGGCACACCATGCTGACGTTTGCAGTAATCGAAGAAAGTGCAGGTGTATGGTTTCATGCAGCGTTCGGAAAGGTCGTAGTCAGGCTCGTCTTTCATACCTAAAACCTTCAAGGCTTGGCTGCTCTGTGAAGGCACTTTCAGGTATTCGTTCTCAACCAAGTCGTGCATGTCGATGATGACAAACAGGCTCTTGATATCCAACTCGCCATGCCTTACATAGCTGCTGTTGAGGCACACCAAATAAGTGTTGACGACCTTGACACCGCACGTGGTGAGCACCCACTTTTGATAGGCGATGTCGGGTGCATATTTCTCCAACTTCGTTTCCTCTCCGTCACACTCTGGGAAGCTGCTGCTCTTCACCTCGTAGATGTCCCAGCCGTCACCGTTGCGGCGCAGGATGTCGACGGCGCAGTAATGGCCTTCGAGGGCAAAGGACGCTTCGCAGATGTTATCCACGCCTTGTTCCATGAACTGTTGCGTCAATTCGCACATCTTGTTCAAATCAAGGCTGCCTTCGGCATTATGGGTGGTCACCTCCTTGTAGGGGCCGAAGAGTCCCATGGCGAGGTCGCCCACCTCGTTGCCTTGTTCGAAGCGGGCCTGCAGGGCCGAGTCTTCTGTTGCTGCTTCTGGTTTAAACACCTTCAGCCAGAGGTTCTTGGGACATTGGCAGAAGGCGGTGTAGCGGGATTTGGAGAGTCCTTGCATACCATTTGTTGTTTTCAATGCAAAAATAGAAACTTTTGGCGAAAAAATCATAATACTATCACTATTCCTTGAACACCATCCTATCCGCCAGTTGTAGGAAGTAATCGTTCGACCAGATGTCGAGTTCGTGAGGATTATCAACAAAACCGATTACGTCTTCCTTCACTTGTTCAATATTCGTTGTAGCCAGCTTCTCGCGAAGCTGATTCATAAAGGCCTCCTTACTGATTTCCTCGCCGTTAAACTCACGGATGCGCTCCTGATAATGGGCAAAGTTGAGAGGAACATTCCAGCGCACAAACCATTCAAAGTCATACCAGTCGCGGCCCTTCACCCTATGTTGCCAAGCCCGAAAGATTAACGCATTCATCTTACCCGCGTACAGGTCAGGAAGTGTGATACAACGAGTCATAAACGAATAAGGCTGTTGCATCGCCAATTGCTCAGTCGAGAATCCCAAAGGTGGGTCGGTGTCCAGTTCAATCTTCACCTTCACGCTCTTTTTCGTCCGGAACTTGATGTCGTATGCCTCCGTATTCTCCTTTAGGAACGCCGATTCCACACGGCCGAAGTTCTTCTTGTCCTTCTTGACGATGCTCACTTCGTGTCCAGCAAGGCGAAACTCCTCAATAATGGCAGGGAAATAGTTCTCTAAATGGATATCGTCACGTTTCTCTGTCTGGGAAAAGTCCATGTTCTCAGAATATCTTGGAAGATTATGAAACAGCCTCAAACAGGTGCCTCCATAAAAGGCCGCATGTTGGAAGAATCCTCCTCGATGCAGCCCCGCAAGGGCTATCCGCTGCATCACTTCCTGTTCTACGTTCGGCGTGGCTGTCCCACGCTTTTTTGCATACGCGGCCACCATCTGGTCATAAATTGTCATCGCTTCAAAATCTTTATTAGGTTGTTCAATATGTTCTCCTTTCGCCCTGACTTGGCACACGCCTCGATAATGCTGACATCGAATGTAGCCAGTTCATCCACATCGAAGCGGATGTCTTCTTCCAAATATCGCCATAAGCCTTTGACGGACTGCTGTGGCAAATAGGTGTCATGAAGAATCAAATCACACAACGCCTTCTCACGGCTGGCCATCATGAAAGTGACACCGTCCTCCTCCATGCTATTGATGCCGATGGCAAAATACTCAGGCTTCACTTGTTCGTAGGTAAAACGTCCTAATGAGTTCTCAAACATGCGGGTGCGCTTGGTGGTAACCGAAGTCATCGTATAAACCTTTTCAGGTATCAGCCCATACCAACGAAGCGCCCATTGTTGCGACACATACGAAGGGCCATAGATGTGGTTGGCACAAAGGCAGGCATTGATGGGCTTGCCGCTCACCTCGCTGCTCACCACGTAAAGGCCACGCTTCAGGCGAATCAACTGTCCATCCCTTTCCAATGCACGAATCTTCTCGCTTGGCGATGCAAGGTGATCGAAACATGTGGCAATGGTGCCTGATTGCGCAGGGACATTCCCCAATTTCACCAATGGATTAATCTTCATGGGACTTGAATTTCGGGTGCAAAACTATATATTTTTGCACACTTATCCAATTTTTTCTTTGTTTTCTATGCAGTTTTTTTTTAAAAAATCACATCAATTTTCATTTTCCTGCTGCTGTGCGATTTGGCTGCGGCAAGCAGGGCTTCCTGCGTGGTGTATTGCTCATAAAACGTGCATTGCGTGACGAGGCCTTGCGTCGAGCATCGCTCACCGTCAACCAACACCAATGCCCAGCCTTTGTTGTGGTCGGCAAACTCCTCTCCCACCAACGCGACACCTCCTGCCGTCTCCACAAGCTCACTTGTCTTCACCTTCCTGAATTTGAACTTCACTTTCGGCAAGCTGTTCTCCCCATGTTGCTCGGCTGTGTAAAGCAGCAACTCCATACCTTGGCGGATATGTTTTTTCTCCAGATTGGCAATAAGTGCCGCGAAGCCATCCACCTCGCCAAGATGCTGCCTTACCGTAAGCAGCTTGCCCTCGCTCACCGGAATATCGGGCATCAGAAACGAAGCATGACAATCCGCAAGGCTCTTGTCGACAAAAACCGCAGGCAGCCTATTGGCAAGCGCCACAAATCCGCTGTAGGCCGACTGGTGTTCGGTGAACATCGGATCACAACACAACAGTTCATGCCATAGCGCGATGGAATGCCTCATCCGCTGTCGTTGTACAAATTGTTTTAGAGTGCACCGACGTGGCTTTGAACTGTTGTGCGCAGACCGTACAACTAGTTTTCCTTGTTTCTCATAGATGGTCACTCCCGATTGTGGCATTCTCCCAATCAGCGATAAACCTTTGACTTGTCTTTTTCCCATGGCAGTTTCGTTTTAGTCAGATGGCAGCCTCAGAGTAACCTCGTAGTTGCGCCCTCTTTTACTCTATTCTTTCAGTTCTGTTATTCGTTTGTTATTCGATTAAATATCGAAGAACAATCGAACAACAATACAATAGTAATAGAGCGTTTAATATGTTTGATAAGTCGCAACTCCGAGGCAAATCCTTACCTGCCTCTATGTTGTTGGATTGCAAATATAGAAACTTTTATCAGAAAATTCAAAACACTAGCATTATTTCTTAAACACGATTCTATCCGCCAGTTGCAGAAAGTAATCGTTCGACCAGATGTCGAGTTCATGAGGGTCGTTCTTAAGAAAAGGTCGCACATCAGTCTTGACATCCTCAATATTCATGATGGCCAAACGCTCTTTTAAGGCCGTCTTAAAATCCTCGATTGACATTTCCTCACCATTGAACTCACGGATACGTTCTTGAAGATGCTTGAAATCAAGAGGCACCTGCCAACGCGCATACCATTCGAAGTCGTACCAGTCACGCCCCTTCACACGCGACTTCCAATTACGGAACACCAAGGCATGCATCTTCCCTGCATAAAGGTCAGGCAGCTGGAAACAACGCACCATGAAGGTATAAGGCAGCGTCAGTGCCTTTTGCACTGTTTGGAACAACAAAGGCGGTTGCGTGTCGACTTCTATCTTCACCTTCACCGTTTTCTCCGTCTGAAATGCCACATTATAAACATTCGTATTGTCCTTCAAGAAAGCGGAATCCACCCTATCGAAAACTTTCTTGTCCTTCTTCTTAATTTCCACCTTGCGTCCCAAACTATCGAACTCTTCAATAATAGGCTGGAAATAGTTCTCAAACTCAAACCTTTCATCTGGGGTTAGCAGAGAGAATTCCATGTCTTCGGAGAAACGAGGCAACTGATGGAACAGTCGCAGGCAAGTGCCGCCATAGAAAGCGGCCTTGTCAAAGAACCCTCCACGATGCAGTCATGCCAATACCACCTGCTGGGTGATTTCATAGATAGCGTTCTGCTTGTCTTTGGCAGTATTGATCTGATAACGCTGCAACGCCCTCTCAAAAAAGTCGTTCATCTTTCCAAAATCTTTATCAGGTTGTTGATGGCTTGTCGTTTCTTGCTTACTGCAGCACACTGCCGGAATAGGTCCACGTTCATTTCCATAAAAGCATCCATATCCAATCGCAGGTCCTCTTCAAGAAAGACATAGGTGTCTTTGAGAAAACGCAATGGAAGCCTTGGTGTGGTGATGATATAGTCGCACAAAGCCTTTTCAGGCATGGCTATCAAGTAGGTCGCACCCTCCTCTTCGCGCTGGGTAATGCCAATGGGATAATAGTCCTTGGCACAATGATGATACTCAAACCGTCCGGCGCCATTCTGAAAAGAAACCGTCAGATGCGTCGTCATCGACTCCACCACATTCACCCGCTCTGGTATCAGCCCATATTCACGCAGTGCCGTCAACATTGACACATACGATGGGCCATAAAGCACATTGCCTATCAGGTTCAGCGACAGCAAAAGGCCGCTTTCTTGGGGAGACACGACATAAAGACCTCGCTTCAGACGTATTATCCTACCCGCCTTCTCAAGACTAGCCACCTTTCTGTTCGCCGACTTCACACCAGGGTACAGCGAAGCGACAGCAGCGGTATTTACAGGGATGTTCTTTAAGACGGCCAACTCGTTCATACGTTATCTTTTTTTTCGATGGCAAAATTAGTAAATTTTTCAAGAGAAAATAACAATTTTTGTAATTTTCTCTCAAAAAACCTACTATTTTATAGGGCGCAAAAATAAGAAAAAACAAAAAAACAGCGTGAAAAAGCAATACTTTTTCAGATAATTTAAAATGATGCTTCAGGATTCAACAAGAATTCCTGCAGACCCATAATTAGTACTCCTTGCTCATCACGATGCTTCATGACTTTGTCTGCTGTGATAATTACTTTGCGGAAGGAATCATCCACTGAAATGAGGGATCTTTCCTCATTTTGTCTTTTCTCCGTAGATGGAATGGAAAAGGCAGACTGAATGTAGATGCGCTCGTCAGCTTTATTGCACACAAAGTCAATCTCCAGTTGTTTGCGCACATACTTTCCATCGGTTTGTTTCTCATTGACTTCAACTACTCCGACATCGACGGAAAAACCACGTCCACACAACTCATTGTAAAGGACATTCTCCATCAGATGGGTCCTTTCTTGCTGACGGAAATTAATGCGGGCATTACGGAGCCCCGTATCTGTGAAGTAATACTTAGAAGGTGTGGAGATATATTTTTTTCCTTTGATGTCGTATCTATCGGCTCGTTCCAAAATAAAGGCATCGGTCAGATGATCGAGATACTGCTTGATGGTTCTGTCGGAGAGCTTTTCACCACCCATGCTCACAAAAGCGTTTTCCAGTTTTTTGGGATTGGTCAACGAGCCGATGCCAGATGAAACGATGTTCATCAGTTGCTCCAGTTGGTTGGGATGCTGGATGTGATGGCGTTCCATGATGTCACGGACATAGACCTCCTCAAAAAGATGAGTCAAATAGTCGGCTTTTTCCTCGGCCGTTGGCAGCAATGCGCAATAAGGCAGGCCACCATAAGTGATGTATTGAAGCCAAGCAGAATCGAAGTCAAGAGATGGGCATGTAGTAGCAAATTCACTGAAGCTGAGAGGACGCAGATAGATTTCATCGCCACGACCTCGGAACTCAGTGATGATATCGGTGGACAGAAACCGTGAATTTGAGCCAGTCACATAGGTGTCGAGGTTGCTGATATGCAGGCAGGAGTTCAATACATCCTCAAACTCGGGCATGAGTTGCACCTCGTCGATAAGCAAATAGTAGGGTTTGCTGTCCTTCACGCTCTTGCGAATGAAAGCCAGGCAAGCATCAGGATTACGCAACTCCATGTTGATGCGGTCATCGAGTTGAATCTCTATGATGTGAGAAGGCTTCACACCCGAATCCAAAAGGTGTTGCTTGAAAAGGCGGAACAACAAATAGGATTTTCCAGAGCGGCGTATTCCAGTAATGATCTTGACGCGCTGGTTTCCTTGATGGGCGACCAGACGATTGAGGTATTTGTCACGTTTTATTTCCATGTTTCGTTTCGAATTTTTGCAAATCTTGCATTTTTGCGAAATACAATGCAAAAATAGAAAAACTTCTCATTACTACCCACTAAGCGGGTAAAAAAACTGGAAAAGTTGCGGAAGAAGCTTTCCAAATAGAATGGGACAGAATGGTCGCCTTCTCATTTATCGCTCTCCCACCTGCTCATCCCGCCATGCAACACATGCCATCGCCGCATTTGCTCATCGAAGGCCTCCACCGAGTCCTTTTTCAGGCTGTCGGTCTGCTCCTTTCCACTTTGGGTAAGGGTTTTGGCAGGCTCCTTTTGGTCACTTCGCTGGCATCCCGCCAGCAGCAGGGCGGCCAAAGCAACCACTGTTGCCACGAGAATCTTGGATGAAGGCGAATTTTTCATGGCTTATCTTATAACCGTAATGCGTTCTGTTTGCGAAACTCCCTTTGCATCCATAATCCGCAACAGGTAAACGCCCTCCGTCAAGTTTGAGACATTGATTTCATTTGAGTTCCGCACCGTCTTCACCACCTGCCCAAGCGCATTATAAACCTGCACTTCGGCAGTCTCAATGCCATCTATCGTCACCTTTTCCTTGGCAGGATTGGGATAAACCAAGGCCTTTATCGCTTCTTGCGGCACTTCCTTTACACTGCATGGAATCGGATTGAAATCCTCGCGGTTCATTTTGATGAGTTTGCCCTGGGACTTTTGATTGCTTAAAGTAAAGAATGTGACAATGATGCAACCTCCATCATTTTGAGGCAGGATGAAATGTGAGGGCTGATTGGTGTATTCCTCGTCCAGAAACACCATGTTGCCAAGAACCTCCATGTCTTTATCGAACAGGCAAACACTTGGGAAATAGGGGCCATACATGCTTTCCGAGGAACGATAGGAACCATAGATGGTCGTGTCGTTGACAAAGGTGGCACTGTTGTACTTCCCTGACGCGGTACGGAACGGAAGTACAGGCTCAATGCGAATGGTATCTAGCCGTGGAACGCCACCACTCAATTTCACATCAAGCAGGCCTATGGTGCGCGATTGCGCATCATAAGGCCTCAATGTTCCAAATACAAGCAGATCATCGTCCGAAAGCCAACAGCATGTACTATATTGGGTGAAAAGCAACATGTGGTCGTTCTCCATCCAAATGTTGTCAATGTAATTGAAGTCGCGGTCATAGCAAATGAGGGACGGGAGGCCATTTTGCCCTCTTCCCATAAAAATCAGTCCATTATCCTGGGGATTCTTTAGAATTTGGTGGCATTCGAACTCCTGTAAATAGTACTCGGGATGGGGAGCTTCTGGCATGACATAGCGACAACGTAGGGTGTCGGCGTTTTCATCAAATCGATATAGGTAAGGGCGTGTGAAATAGCTTCCATATATTGCGGGATACCTTGCACCCCCTGTCATCACCACTGTGCCATCTTCGTCAAGGAGAAGCCGCCCTCCGTGGAGCGAGAGGGCGGTTTCCGTCTTTTCGTAGCGCTTGTCTGCAACGATATCCAAATTGGCATCAAGCACCATCGCCACTACGGCTTCTTCCGAAGCGACGCCTGCCGCAAAATAGTTGCCGTTAGGCAGTTGCACAACATCTGTCAGTATCAACCCGTCAAAGCCTTCGTATTCACGCTCAAAATGCGTTCCGTCCGACTCAATATGCATCACAATCGGGTGGCAATTTGGATAGACAGGGCCGCATCCACCCACCATGATACCATTCCCTTCCGCGTCAAGAATGCCATTCACATAGGCGATATAAC
>JAEEGJ010008550.1_pt1 | contig 28127 bp, 18 predicted proteins | sample 8958761 | NCBI WGS metagenome assembly JAEEGJ01 (sample SAMN16246546, study PRJNA631951) | gut metagenome | biome: gut microbiome; feature: rumen; material: RS-attached | host: Bos | place: Iran: Karaj | collected 2018-10
AATGTCGGTGAGCAGCATGAACTCATGCGAGATGCGGCCACCCATCATGCCCGAGTCGGACTTGACGGCCACGACCTGCGGCACGCCAGCACGGGCGAAGATGCGGTCGTAGGCATGGTAAGCCTTGGCGTAGTATTGCTCCAAATCCTCTTGTGAGGTGTGGAAGCTGTAGGCGTCCTTCATCGTGAACTCACGAGTGCGGATCAAGCCACCACGTGAACGGGGTTCGTCGCGGAACTTGGTTTGGATCTGGTAGATCATGAAGGGATACTGCGTGTAGCTCTTCGCGGCGTCGCGGGCCAGCTGCACAGCGGCTTCTTCGTGGGTCATACCCAGCACCATGTCGATGCCGTTACGGTCCTTGAAGCGGAGTAGCTCAGAGCCGATGCTGTTGTAACGCCCCGACTCCTGCCACAATGAACCTGGCATGACGACGGGGAACATCACTTCCTGTCCGTCGATGCGGTCCATCTCCTCACGGATGATATTCTCGATCTTCTTAGCGATGCGTTTGGCCGGCATGAAGAAGGAAAACAATCCAGTTCCCACCGATTTGATATAGCCGCCGCGCACCATCAGTGCCTGACTGTCGAACACGCAGTCGGCTGGTGCCTTCTTGAAACGTTCGCCTAATAATGTTGCTACTTTCATATCTGTATTTTTTTTGTTTGTTCTCAAATGGAGCCGCAAAATTACGGTTTTTTTTGGTATAAATAGAAAAAACCTCCCGTCGTTGCCAACAGGAGGTCTTGTAGTTTAAGATTTTGGTGTTCTTAGTGCTGAATCATCACTTTCTTCGACACCACCTTACCACCGATGACATGGACAAAATACATGCCAGCTGGTAGGTCGCTCACATCGATAGTGGCAGAGCCTTTCATGCTGAATTGGCGCACCTGTACACCTTGAGCGTTGATGATGCGGACAGTGACTTTACCCTTTTCATAATCCGTGGAGATGTTCATTTGGCCTCTCACTGGATTGGGAGTGATGTCCAATTGGAAGGCATCGGCATCGACATCAAACAGCTCGGGAACTTCAGTCAGGATGTCGGTGTTGTGGCTGTAGGTCACCAACTTACCAGAGACCTTCAAAATCGGGTTACTGGAATTGTTACAATCGGGGCAGCTGTTTTGGCCGCTCACACAGTCGGGATAGTTGGGGTGGCATTGGTCGACATAGGTTGGGTCGAACTCATAAAGCAAATCGGCTTGGCCATCGGCGAGATAAGCATCAAGGCTGTAGTCCCACACCATCGTCATGCTGCCTGGGCACCATCCAGCACGGGCGTAGGTCCAGGTGCCGTTTTGCGGTTGGCAACCAGCAGGGTTAGGTGAGCAGGTTTCCCAAAGGTGCTGCGTGTAAGTAGTGGCACCATTGATATTGATGTTGTGTGTAGCTTCGTAGAATTCGGCAGCATTGCCCGTGTTATAGGCGCCATTACCTGTATCACTCCAGTTGTGTCCAGAGGTCGTGAGTTGCAATTTGGCCTTTTCGACACAAGGATTGAATTCAACTGTGCGCATCGGGACGGGGCAGAGATTTTCGTAGTCACCGAATGAATAGTTACCGTACCAAAGTTCCTGCATGTCCACATAAGGATATTCAGGCGTACCTTTGGTGTATTCAAAGATGGCAGTCGGGTTGTAGCCATCGCCCGTTTGGTATTGTTCGCTATAGTATTCAAATTCAATGAGGCCTTGCAGCACGCTGGTGAAATCGGTCACATCAAGGTCGTCGACGCATTCCACGCCAAATGGAGTGATGTAACGGCAGAGTTCCACCCATTCACCACGGTAGTTCTTCACGCGGAGATAGCTCTGGTGGTCGTAGGTGTTGCAGTTACCGTTTACGCAGTTGTGCAGATAATGCAAATTGATGGCATTGAAGGCGTTGACATGTGTCGGGAAGGGATATTCTCCAAAGGCATGAAACTCCGTTGTATTCACCACCAATTCGCCATTGAGGGCGGAAACCACGATATCATCATAGTTGGTGGTCACATCAAAGGTGTTGGAGGCCGAAGTGACTTTGCCGCCCGTTTGGGTGATGGACACGGTCATGTTGTAGGAACCTTCGCCCGAGGGCGTCCAAGTGGTGTACCAATAGCCATTGTCGGGATCGTCGGGATAATCGGTCTTCAAGAACAATTCTTGTCCGTCGACGTTGCATTTCACCTCTTCAAACTTAAGAACGTTACCATGGTCGATGTAGGCACTCAGCACCACCATGACGGGATTCTCGAAGTCAGGCATATACACTTTTGTGCCTTCGTATGGACGACGGATAGTGATTTCGGGAGTGTAATTCTCAGGGTCGACCACATAGAAAGAACGTGTCACCGCAGGAGCAGGTTGCCATTGTGTGCCATCGCCGGGCTGGGAAGCACGCACTTTCACGGTGCCTTCTTCACCCGTAAGTGTCAGGATGTTGCCTTCCAAGGTGGCAGGACCTTGAATAACTTCAAAGGTTACAGGAAGACCAGAGGTGGCGGTTGCCTGTAAAGTGATGGGGTCGTTGTAGACCAACTGATCTGGGATTTCGGCAAAATCAAGGAACTGGGCGGCTAATCCGCCAGGGAAATGGCGAATGATAAGATTGTCGAAACCGCACCAACCACTGTTGAGCATGAAGATGTGATGCCATGTTGCAGGGTCGAATTTATCGCCACTGCCAGGGGTCAGGCCAATATTAATGCCTTGACATTCTGGCACTGCTTCCCACTCGCCATTGGGTACATTGCTATACATTCCATAAAGGGTGACAGCACCAGCACCGTCGTTGGCATCAAGGTCGATAGAAACCTTCCAACGAACCCAATCTTTTTCCGGAACGGGAACAGGGAAGTTGCAGGCTACCGTGTTGTCAGGCAGAACAATGCCCTTAATAAAGAGCGGATCGGTGTCGCTTCCGGTGAGGAGCATGTAAACACCGCCGTCAGGAGAGGTGCTGTTTGGGTCGGGGGTGATAGGCTCATAGAGGGCGTGACCAGGAGCCGCCTTGACAGGAGGAAGCACTGAGCCATCGCCATTGCCGTCGTAGCCGATGCCAAACAAGGTGCCCCACCATTCACGCAATTGGTCGCATTCAATTTCGATAATACCCCCCGAAGAGAAGTCGAAGCCATATTCGGTGATGTCGCGGGTGGCAATGTCGCCAAATCCCGTACCCGAAGCGTGGGAAAAAACGCCGATGGTTTCGTCGGCTGTGGGGGTTACAGGTGTAGTGCCCCAGAATTGACCAAGGTAATCGGTATACATGGGTCCCATGCTACCATTGCCCGCGCTATGCACACGAACATACCATCCATCCTGACCGTTGAGGATGGATCCTTCTTCATAATTGTTGAAGTCGAAAATCTTTTCGACTTGGGCATTCATCCCAAAGGAGAACGCCAAAAGCATAAGGATTAGGGATAGTTTTTTCATGACTTAAAACTTTTATTATTACTATTTTACTTCTAAACTCTAAACTTTAAACTCTAAACTACTCATTCCACCATACTCGGGTTTGCCGCGTGTCACCATGCGACATTCGAGCGAGTTGTTTGGAGTAGTTTTCAAAATTGTACTCGATTTCTGTCTGGGGATATTCCATACGGAACGAGGTCAACTTGGCATGGTCGGTGGTGGTCGGCGTCGCCATGGTGCGGCGGGCCAAAGCCCAAGCTTCCCAAGGCTGACGGAAGAGGTTGAGCCAACGCTGCTGGTAGATCATCTTCAAATAGAACTCCTGGCTGCCATCGTATTCAGGATTCATCCACACGGCATAGTTCATCACGTTGGCTGCCATATTGTTGCTCCAAGCCCATATGTCGAGGTTTCCGATATAGCTGGTATATTGCGGATAGAAATAGGTCCAACGGCTGGTTTGCTGTGGTATGTGGGACCAGAACAGGAATGATTGGTAGACGCCCGAGCGAATGGATTCGTCGGCATTCAACGGAGGCGTGATACCTCCGATATTCCTTACCTCGATTTCTGCTTTCATGAAGAGCACATCGGCATAGGTAACAAAAATTTGTGGCACATATTTCTCGTCACGGGTGAGGTAGTAATTGAAGGGAGAGAAGAGGCACGAAGGGCCTTTGAAGGTATAACTGCCATCACGGCTTTGGGCATAAGGTGAACCGCCTTCGGTGGGTGTCTCAAGAGTACGAATCTGCGGATAGGGTCGCCAGGCACCATCAGGGAAACTGTCATTCTTGTGGCTCGTGTCGAAGAAGAGGAAGGTACGGTAGTCGAAGATGCCGCTGCCGTCCATGTCGTTAGTCGAGGAGAGACAGCTCCAGATGGTTTCGCCCATGCGAAGGTGTTTGTGTTCACGGAATGACCAATTGGTATCCCAACTCGTACCCAATAAGTTGGGCCATAGGCAAATAGCTCCTCCATTAGACACGCCACCTGAAGAACTCAACTTTGTGTAAATGAAGTTGTAAGCCTCTACCAATAATGGAGTAGCGTATTCAGGATCCTTGTCATACATGCGCAAAGCGTGGCGCAGGATGAGGGAATTGGCAAACTCTGACCAGAGCGTGTAGTCGTTGTTGAGCAACACGTCATAGGGCAACTTGTAATAATCATTGCCACTGGCTGTGGTGATGGAGTCGGCATGAAGCACATCACGCGACCATACCAGCTCTTCCAAAAGTGACTTGTAGATGCTCTCTTGAGTATCCCATTCTGGTTTCATTGTTGCCGATGAAGAGGCGTTTGACCAGATTCGGCCTGCTTGAGTGTAAGGCATGTCGCCAAAGATATCCGTGACTTTAAAGGTCTGATAGGCCTTAAGGATGTTGAGCTGGGCACGCACTTTGTCGCAAACAGCTGTGTCACCTTGCTCTACACCATAGTCATGGAAACGGTTTTCCAATTCACGGATATTGGACAACATGAGGTAGTAGTCCGTCCAAACGTTGGAGGTTCCGATTTGATAGTTACCCCACGACTCGGAAGTCAAGGCGCCGAGTTCTGTTTCGGGATACCAAATCTCGTTTTGCAGATAGAACTGCTCGTTCATGCTCTGCTGCAGGGAGCTAACCACACCGTTGAACAAAGCCTCAATAGTCGTTCCAGGTGGCGAGAACGGATCTTTGTTCATCTCTTCGAAGTTCTTGGTGCAGGAGGCAAAAGCTAAGCTTGCCGCACAAAGGATGAGAATATATCTTTTCATGATGTTTCGGTTTTAGAGATTGACTTTAAGAGAAACCATAAACGAACGCGTCCCTGGGTAGGAACCATATTCGAGACCTTGGGCGTTGCCTGAGCCTTGTGTGCCTTCAGGATTGATGTTGTCGGGCAAGGTCTTGTAGAAGTAGAACAGGTCGCGGCCCACAAGGGAGATAGAGGCCTGCTTGAAGAAATTCTGCTTGTCTAACCACTTGCGCGGGAAGTCGTAAGTGAGCGAGAGCTCGCGCATCTTGATCCAAGTGTTGTTCACAATGCCCGGGGTACTGAGAATGTTGCCCCAGCCACCATAGTTAGGCATGTATTTGTAGAGGTAATGTACGACGTGGTCGTTTTCAACGGCTTCGCCTGTCTCCGTGTTGATGCAGTAGCCAGGCAAAATGACACCGTAGTTGCCAAGAAACTCTCCGTTTTCGTAATAAGGCAGACCGTTGCCTTCGCGTTCATAGAGTGTCTCCAGACTCTGACCTGTCTGCATACCCACCACGTAAGAGGCGCAATAAATCTGACCGCCTAACTTGGCATCAATCAAGGCATAGAGCGACCAATTCTTATAGGAAGCTCTCAGATTGATACCACCCGTCACCAAAGGTGCGCAGTTGCCTACCGGAACACGGTTATCAGTCTTCAGATAAGTAGTACCCGTCTCATTCAACAAGGGCAGCGGTTTGCCGTTTGCATCATAGAAGGGTCCCACGGTGGTGCCATCGGGCATGGTGTATTCATACACATAGTCCCAACCGTAGATGGTGCCATATTCCTCGCCTTCCTCCACGGCAATTGCCGGGCCGTTAGAGCCCCAAATCTCAGACAGCAGGTACATGTTGGAGCCCGCCAAGTCGACGATGCGGTTCTTGTTGCGGGCCAAGTTCAAACCCACCTGCACACCATAATCTTTGCCTTGGGCGATGTCATAAGTCAGGATGGCCTCGATACCTTTGTTGGTCACCACACCCGTGTTGATGGTCACGTTGTTGGCACCCGATGAGGGAGCAAGGGGTGAGGAAAGGATTTGGTCCCAAGAATAGATGTCGTAATAGGTGAAGTCCATGTTGAAGCGTGCACCCAAGCCCAAGTCGAAGCCTAACTCATAAGAACGTTGACGCTGGGGCTTCAGCTCCAAAGGCGGCACAACAGAAGGCAGAGTGGCCAACAGCTGATGACCAAAAGAACCGGTGTTGTAGGTATAGGTCAGCTGGTAAGGCTCAGTATCGCTGGCGGTCTGTGCCCACGAGGCTCTCAGTTTCAAGTAATTCACCAGACCCCAGTTCCAATCCTTGAAGGTCGAGGTCGGGATAAAACTCAAAGTGGCAGAAGGATAGAAATAGGAGTTGTTGTTAGAAGGCAAGGTCGACGACCAGTCGTTACGCCCTGTGATGTCCAAGAACAACCAGTCTTTGTAGCTCATATTGAAGAAACCATAGAGCGAATTGACTTGTTTCTCCCACATCGACTCGCCGAAGGTGCGTTCGGTGGCGTTGGAGTAGTTGTAGATGGTGTAAAGGTTGGCATAGGCCCACTTGCCTGAGGTACCATTTATTCCGTCGCGGAAGCCATAATATTGCTCACCACCAGCCGAGAGACGCACATTAAAATCCGAACCGAAGATCTTGTCCTTGTGTGCCGTAATCAAGAAGTCCATGTCGCGGGTCACTGCACTCGACTTGCTCTTCGAGTAGTAACCGCCTGCCATGCCGTCGAGGGTGGTGGGCTTGTGCTTGGTGGTATAGGTGTCGTTGTTCCAGTCGAGAGCGACTTTGGCGGAGGCAGCCAGCCAAGGTGTGATGTCGTACAACAGGCGGACGGAACCGTACATCTTGTCGCGGTTGAGGGTCGTGTTGTTGTTGTAGAACGTCCAGAACGTGCTGCTATAGATATACATGTAAGGATACCCGTCAAATTGATTCATCGTGCCATCTTCATTCTCGTAGGTAGTGGTCTCAAGGCCTTTCCAACTACGAGGCCAGCTGTACAGCAGACCTTTGTTGAAGTTGCTGTTTGATTCACCGATTTCAGGCGAATTCAAGCGGTAATAGTCCAAGTAGTTAAACGACACGTCCACTTTGATCTTTTCTGACACATTAATTAAGGTACCTACGTTGACGGTGGTTTGACGAAGGTTACAGTTGTCGATGATGGCATCGGTACGCGAGTCGGTAAAGGAGACGCGGACGCTACCGAAGTCGCCAGCATTCTGGAAGGCGATGTTGTGGTTCATCGTATGACCGTTCTTGAAGAGCATCTTCAAGTTATCGGGCTGGGGGTCATACTTGCGCACCACACCGTCCCACCAAAGGACGCTCTCGCCATTCATCGGAGGACCCCAACTTTGGGCACCACCATAATAGCCGAAAGTGGTGTTGGTGGGTTCACCCGCCGGACCATTGTCGACACTATAAATGCCAGGATATTCATAGACTTGGTTGCCGTTATCATCATACATGCCTTCGATGGGAGTCAACGTTGGCGTATGGAAGGTAATAGGACCGCCAGCACCGTATTTGTTCTGTACTTCACGGAAGAGATAAGGCGTAGTGACCTTAAAACCAGCAGTATAGCTGATACCAAGACCACGTTGTTTCGAGCCTTTCTTGGTGGTGATGAGCACCACGCCGTTACCGCCACGTGAGCCGTAAAGAGCCGCTGCCGTGGGACCTTTCAGGATGTCGAGGCTCTCGATGTCTTCCTGGTTGATGTTGTTCAGAGCCGTACCCCAGTCGCGACCACCGCTCCACGAGGTGACACCGCCTTCGTTCGACATGGGCACACCGTCAACTACGATGAGCGGTTGGTTGTCGCCGAAGATGCTGTTGTTACCACGGATGGTGATACGTGATGCGCCACCGTCGACACCGTTGGGGTTGATAATCTGCACACCTGCCGAACGACCGCTCAAGGCGCTGATGACGCTTCCTGAGCCTGACTTGGCGATGAGTTCACCCCCGATTTCTTCGGTGGCATAACCCAATTCGCGCTTCTGACGCTTGATGCCGAGGGCAGTGACCACCACATCGTCAAGGGTTTGGGAATCCACCTCAAGGGTGACATTGATTTTGTTCTTACCTTTGATGGCGACCTCTTTGGTCTTGTAACCGACAAAGCTGAACACCAACACACCTTTGCTGTCGGCATTCAAGCTGTAGTTGCCGTCCATGTCTGTCACGGTGCCATTGGAAGTGTTTTTCACCTGAATGGTGACACCTGGCAATCCATAGCCATCATCGCTTGAAACGACTGTACCGCTTACCGTAATGTTTTGGGCAAAAACGGCAAACGGAGTCAACAATGCAAGCAAAAGAAAAAAGAGTAGCGTTTTCTTATCCATAGACTTGATGTTTATAACTTTGGGGACAAAAATAGAAATAAAACTCATTGGTCGGCCAAAATAATGAAGATTTACGTTTCTATTGTTTTATTTTCTATCTTTGACCCCGAAAAACTGTGTGTTATGACTGAAACAAACAGCAAATGGTTGGTCGTCGTCAACCCAATGGCCTCGGTCGGAAAGTCAGGAAAAGACTGGCCTATAATTAAGCAAATGCTTATTAATGAGGGTATTGACTTCGATGATGTGATGACCGAATATCCTCGACACGCCATTGAAATTGTACGCAATGCCATTGTTGAAAAAGGCTACCGCAAGTTTATCGCGGTGGGCGGCGACGGCACCAACAATGAAGTCATCAACGGCATTTTTACCCAAGACGTGGTGCCTACCACTGAAATCACCATGGCGGCTTGCCCTATTGGGACGGGCAACGACTGGCGGCGTACCTTTGACATTCCTTTGGAATATGATGAGGTGGCCAAAATCATCAAAACGGGACATACATTTGTCCATGACATCGGTAAACTCACCTATTATAACGATGGCGACCCGAAAATCCGTTTCTTCCTCAACGCTGCGGGAACGGGTTTGGATGAGATGGTGTGTAGCTCTACCAACCTTATGAAACAACAAGGCAAGGGCGGCACCATACGTTATCTCATCAGCGTGGTGAAGTGCCTGTTCAAATACAAGATTACCCATGTTCAACTCTCTGTCGATGACGAGATGGTCTTCGATGATAGCATTCTAAGCCTTTCCATAGGCAACTGCCGCTATAATGGTGGTGGCATGATGATGATGCCCAATGCCGTCCCCGATGATGGCCTTCTTGATGTGACCGTCATCCGAAAAGTGTCCATTTTCAAGTTTGCCGCCAACGTGAAGAACATCTATGACGGAACTTTCATCAACAAAATCAAGGAGGTGCAGACCTTCCGTGGCAAGAAGATCCACATCGTCTCCATCCCACCCCACTCGCTGATGGTGGAAACGGAGGGTGAGAACCTCAACAATTCGCCTTTCGACTTTGAAATCCTGCCCAAGGCCATCAACATGGTCATTCCTAAGGAGCCCGGTCAGACTAAGAAAAAAAAGAAAAGCCGTTTCAAGAAATTCAAGAAAAAGTCAAAGAAATAATCATCAATTCATAAAAATCAAATACCATGGTAAACATCGATCAAATCAATTTTGAAAACAAGCGCGTGGTTATCCGCGTTGATTTCAATGTCCCGTTGGACGACAATTTCAACATCACCGACGACACCCGTATGCGTGCCGCTTTGCCTACTATTAATAAGGTGCTCAACGACAATGGCATGGTCGTGCTGATGTCGCACCTCGGTCGCCCGAAGAAAAACCCCGACCCGAAATACTCCATCAAGCCCATTATCAAGCACTTGGAAGAGTTGTTGGGCCGTCCCGTACAATTTGCCACCGACTGCATGAAAGCTGCTGACCAAGTGGCTGCCATGAAGCCAGGTGAAGTACTCGTACTTGAAAACCTCCGTTTCTATGCCGAAGAGGAAGGCAAGCCGCGTGGTGTCGAAAAGGGTGAAGAAGGCTACGATGATGCCAAGAAGGCCGTCAAAGCCTCACAAAAGGAATTCACCAAAACCCTTGCCGGCTATGGTGACTATTACATCAACGATGCCTTTGGTACCGCTCACCGCGCCCATGCTTCTACTGCTTTGATTGCCGACTATTTCGATGCCGACCATAAGATGTATGGTTACCTGATGGGCAAGGAAGTGGCTGCCGTCAACAAAGTGATGAACGAAATCCAGCATCCTTTCACTGCCATCATGGGTGGCTCTAAAGTCTCCACGAAGATTGAAATCATCGAGAACCTGCTCACTAAGGTCGACAACCTCATCCTTTGCGGCGGCATGACCTACACCTTCAAGAAAGCTCTCGGTGGCAAGATTGGTAACTCCATCTGCGAAGACGACAAACTCGACCTCGCTCTTGACATCCTTGCCAAGGCTAAGGAAAAGGGCGTCAACTTGGTTTTGGCCATTGACTGCGTGGTTGGTGACAAATTCGGCAACGATGCCAACACCCAAGTTGTCGACCCGATGAACATCCCTGATGGTTGGGAAGGCATGGACATCGGTCCGAAGACCCGCGAACTCTTCGCCAATGTTATCAAGGGATCGAAGACTATCCTTTGGAACGGTCCCTGCGGCGTGTTTGAATTCGACACCTTCGCCCAAGGCTCTAAGGCCATCGCTGAAGCCATCGCAGCTGCTACCAAGGAGGGTGGTGCTTTCTCGCTCATCGGTGGTGGTGACTCTGTGGCTTGCATCAACAAGTTCGGCTTGGCTGACCAAGTTTCCTATGTCTCCACTGGCGGTGGTGCTTTGCTCGAAGCCATCGAAGGCAAGGAACTGCCTGGCATTGCAGCGATTAAGAAATAATTTTTGTTTATAACTCGCTTCGCGTCACTGCGAGGTACGAAGCAGTCCAGAAAAAAAGCTTGTACTCTGGATTGCTTCGTCGTTCCTCCTCGCAATGACGCAAAGCGGCAATAGGACTTTTTTATGAAAAAGGTATTACTCACATTAATATTTCTAATAGTTAATTTCTTGATGCTGAACGCTCAATGGGTGAGTCCAGGCAACGGAACGACTTATACTCTGCCCGATTTAGTGAGCGTTTCAAATGGTGCGGTCACGAATACAGGAACCGTCTTTTCTTTCAATAGCGACATTACCATTGCCTTTAATGACGTATTGAAAATCGATAACCAAGTGACTAGAATTGACGCTGTCGGTGTCTTGATTACAATTAATGGTTCTGTAGTTTGTACCAATTCGGTAAGAGTAGGTATCTATGGATCTATGTCACAACAGTTTAGTATGCGGTTTGAAAATGCCTCTCATTGTGAACTTAAGAACTTGTATTTCAGTGATGGTTGCGGTATCAAAGTGATTGAATCGGATGTGGACTTCATCGATTGTAAGTTCGTGTATTTCACTCGCGACTATAGTAATGCCGTCATTGACTTCATGAACTGTAATCCGTTGATTGAAGACTGTTATTTTCTTAGAAATGAAGGTGCAGCCATCAGTTCACCAGCTAATGGACAAGGTTCTCCGAAAATTTTGAACAACCAGCTTGAGGAAAATGTCACAAGCAATATCAACAGCCCGCAAATCAACCTTGGACCTGGTGCCGAAGACACCATCTACATCGTTGGCAATACAATAGATGATGACTATGCGACACATCGTGTGGGCGGTATTTCTGTCGCTGATTTGATGGGCACCGGTTCGACAAAAGTGTTGCTGAGAGACAATAAGGTGATTAATGGTCGTTATGGTTACAACCAGCAAGGACTAACTATTTCTTCCGTCATCGAAAGAAACCAATTCGTTGACAACCACTTCGAAGACAACCCCATGAATGGCGGTAGCGGCATCAGCATCTACGGTATGGACGAAAACAACAAGGCCGTTCTGCGTGGTAACATCATCACTGGTAATCTTTGGGGCATTACTGCCATTAATGCTTTTGACATTGACCTCGGCACCGAAGACGACTGGGGTAACAATCAAATCCATGACAATGGCAACGGTGGTGTGGTTTACGATCTTTATAACAACTCCGCTTGCGACATTATGGCTGTCGGCAACAACTGGGGCACTTCCAATGATCAATTAATTGAAGACCATATTGTCCACCAAAATGATGACCCGAACTTGGGACTGGTCACTTTTGTTCCTTTCGTTGACGTTGACGGCATAAATGAGACCAACACCTTATGTTTTGAAATGTCACCGAATCCAGTTTGCAATGGTAATTTCAATATCATTCTCGAAAAAGCCATGCCTTCTGAGGTGGTGATTTACAATGTGAATGGACAAATCGTAAAATCACAACTTATTGATAATTTGATTAATACCATTAGTGTTGAAACATTGGGAAGGGGCGTTTATTTCGTTGAAGTCAAGAATACTGAAGGAAAAGTCGTGAAGAAAATAATACTCGAATAACTATGTCAAAAACTATCGTCAATATCATAGACAAAAGCAATCCGTTGCCGGCTTATTTGTTCACTAAGGAATATTACGAAGAAGGCGACGAACTGCTATTTATCTCCAACGAAGAGGAAGCCGATTGTATCCAGCATTTGGCTCAGCAGCTGGAAGTCGATGAAACGTTTGTCAAACGTATTATCGTCAAACGGCATGAAGATAAAATGCTCTATGAGTATATCTGTCGCACTATAAAAAGCGAGCTAAATGCCGATACGCAATACTACCTTAACCTTGCAGGCGGCAATCGTTACATGACTTTGTCGGTGCAGCACGTCTTCGAGGAGTTCAACACCTTGTTTTTCTATACCCAAACGCGTGAAAACCTGATTGTCAAGACTATCTTCGACCACAGCATCTATGATGATGACGATGAAGTGTTTCCTATCAAACACCGAATGACCTTGAAAGAGTATTTCAGCCTCTACGGACTGCAAAGTGATGTGGATCAACCGCGCAAACAAGTGAAGGAAACCGCTTTTTCACAGCATTTGTTCACCATGTTTTCCCAAAGTATGTTTGGCCGTGGCGATTATCAGGTGATGGAGACTTTGCGTGAAAAGTACCGCAACTGGAAATTCCTCAATATTACGGAAGCGGAAAATCCTCATAAAGAGTTCATGACCGCCATACCCAATCTGAGCAAGTTCTTGAATTACATCGGTTTTGTTCCAGAAAAGAAAGATTCTCTGCAAAGTTATGAAATCGAGTATCTTACAGGCGGTTGGTTTGAAGAATATGTTTATTCTCTAATCAAAAAAGTGCTGCAACCCGATGACATTGCCATGGGAGTGCATATCTCCAACGGCATCATCAAACATAACAATGAGCTTGATGTGTGCTTCATGAAGGCCAACAAACTGTTTGTCATCGAGTGTAAGACTGGTGTGAACAGTGAGAGTCTATTTAATGAGATTGTCTATAAAGTCTGCGCATTAAAGGAAGTGCTGCTCGGAACCAGCAATTCCTACATCTTCTCCTTGAAGAAAGACCACAAGGGCAACTGGAAAAAGACGGCGAAATACATGAGTATTACCTTCTGTGACTGGCTCAACCTGACTAGTCCTGAATTGCTGAAAACTATCCTTAAGTCAATGAACAAAATCGCTATTGGCAATCCCAAACAGAACCCGTTTCAGTAACAGACAATTGTGATTTTTGTCCGAAAAACACGGCTCGATTATCATCAAAATGTCCTGCAGGGAAACCGAAACACACTGGATAGTCATATGCTGAAACAGCTTCGGCTATCACTTCCTCAACACTCATCCCAAAGGGGTGGGTGTTGTCGTGTATCTGGGTCAAGCCGCCAACGATGAGACCTTTCAAATGTTCCAGTTTTCCAGCCCGTTTCAACGCATGCATCATTCTGTCAATGTGATAGATATATTCGTCCACTTCCTCAATGAAAAGGATCTTGCCATCCAAATCCGGAAACGTGTTAGAACCCGTCAGACCATATAAAACGGATAAGTTACCGCCAATGATTTCACCTTCCATCTGCCCTATTCGGTTTTGTGGATGTGCAGGCATTTTATAATGCAAAGGCTTGCCTGTCAAAGCATCAAATAAGGATTGTTTGGCTTCTGGAGTCTTGTTGGCAAAATAGAAAGGCATGGAGGCATGCAAACTGGGAACGCCCAAACGGTTCAACTTACTATGGAGAATGGTTCCGTCACTGAAGCCGACAATCCATTTCGGATGCTGCAAAAACTGTGTAAAGTCTAATTTGTCGATGATGCGGATGCTGCCATAGCCACCTCGCGCCAACCAAATGGCTTCAATTTGTTTATTATCAATATATTCTTGAAACACAGCGGCCCGGAAATCATCATCACCAGCGAAGATATAGTGCCCTTCAAAAAGCCTGTCATCATAGACTGGTACAAATCCTTGTTCTTCCAACCAACGAATGGCAAATTGCATTTCTTCAGGAGTCACACAGCGTGCTGGTGCGGCAATACCTACTTTTGAGCCTTGATGTAAAAAGGGTATCTGCTTCATTCTCTGACAATTTCAGTTTCATCTAACGCTTCACCATCATACTTCACTTCTTTGCCATGATCATATGTAACGGTAAAGTACAATTCTCCTGTATCGAGGTATTTTTTCCAATCGCCATGCTTCACACCAGCGGTATAGTTTTGGATCTCACGTAGCTTTCCGTTCTCATAATAGTAGAAATGCTCCCCATCCGGATAACCTGCATTGTATTTCCCTTGAAAAGCCATTTTATCGTTGTCGTAATATGATATCCACTCCCCTACTTGCTTGTCGTTCCGATATTCACCTTGGGTGCGCATGTCACCGATTTGCTCGATCCACTTACCGTTTTTCATGCCATCGAAATAAGTGCCTGTCACGATGACATTGCCTTTCGTATCATATTCCTTGTAAGGTCCATTCGCTTGACCTTTATAGAATTGTTCTTCGATTTGTTTTTGGCCGTTATCGTAATACCAAGTCCAGGCACCATCAGGGTCACCTTCTTTATAGTTACCCACCTCTTGAAGTTGTCCGTTATGGTAATAGAACTTCCATTCCCCTGAACGTAAGCCGCCAATGAAAAGGCCTTCTGCTCTTAGCGTACTGTCGGGATAAAACTCTTTGTATTCACCACGTCGTTTGCCATCCGTATCCACAATACCTTGACCCACCAAAGCGCCTTTTTTATAAGTCTGGGAATTGATGACATTACCTTCCTCGTCAAACTCACGCCAAACACCTTCGCGTTTGCCATCACGGAAAGAGGCTTCACGTTTCACTCGACCATTGGGATAATACTCATGCTGAACAATAAGCGGTTTTTGGTCGCCCTCCAAGACTTGCTCTACATCATTCACATACTTTGTGATCTTCTTCAAGTTACCTTTCTCATCATATTCTTTATAGAATCCATCGCGCAGACCATGACGGTAATAACATTCTGTATGCAGACTCCAATCGTCGAAGAAGGTCTTCCAATAGCCATGCTTTTTACCTTCACGATCGTAACGGTTCAAGGCTTCACGTGTCATGACAAAACCTTTGCGGTAGGTGATGATTTCACGCAACAGACCCGTCGTATCAAAAACAGGTGAAATACCTTCTTCAAAGCCATTCTTGAACGTCATGGTCTGGATGAGATGATGCTTCCGATCATAACGGTGACCTTCACCTTGCTTCACATCATTCACATAGGGTTCCTCCAAAATGTCCTCTTTACCGTAGGTAAAGCGCAAACCGTTTTTCAAATCTTTCTTGTAGTTGATAATCAATGAAGTGTCTCCAGATTCCGTAAAAAATACCCAAGTGCTATCCAGCAAGAAATTCGTACGCTTGCCTACCGATTTCAGTTGACCGCTCTCATAATAGGTCTTCCAAAGTCCGTCAGGCTGACCATTGCGTAGGTATCCTTCACTTGAAATCTGTCCGTTAGGATAGGTATACGTCTGATACTCAGTCTGTGAGAAAGCCTCAAGACCGATAAACAGACTTAATATGATCATCAAAACAATGCTTACTTTTTGCTTCATTTGCTTGCTAAATTCGGGTCAAAATTAGACATTTTTCACGGAATAGAGACATGTCTTTCTCAATCCGTCGGAAAAATCGTCTGGAGTTATCAACACGTCAATTATCGATATTTCATTTTTTAATTTTAATATTTCAAATTAATGATGAGATGATACGGATGTTAATAAGCCTGTGAATTGGTTGAAAACTTTTCATTAAATTTCTTGCATTAATGGTTTTCAGTTTGAGAGGCATCAAAACAAAAAAGCCAAAATTTTCTTTTTCAGCCTTATCAATACCTTTTCGGCTATTCGATGAAAAACGAAAAAACGTGTAAAAACGACTTCTATTTTTTTAAATGATGTTCATTTTAGGATGGTTTTAGGTTGAAAAAATGTTGAATCAACAGACCATCATTTTTATCCACCTGACTGAAAAAGTTTTCAACAAATCATCTGTTGATAACTTACTATATTATTGATTATCAGTTTATTATTTCAAAAATGTTGATTTTTTTCAAGCGGGTAAATCATTCAGAAATAATGGAATAAGGCTTTTATGAACAATGAAAATATGTACTTTTGCGAATTGAATTATCAACAGCAGAAAAATGGAGCACATCATACCCATAGCAAGCGACCATGGCGGCTTCGAGATGAAGCAATTTCTGATTGAAAAACTGACGGAAGCAGGTTACCAAGTTGATGATTACGGCACCTACACCCCCGATAGCGTCGACTATCCCGACATGATTCATCCCCTGGCTAATGCAATAGAAGGTGGACAATACCCGTTAGGCATCATCCTCTGTGGCAGCGGCAATGGTGCCCAAATGACAGCTAACCATCATCATAATGTGCGTGCTGCTTTATGTTGGAATGTGGAGCTGGCCAAATTGGCCCGTCAGCATAACGATGCCAATATCCTTGCTTTGCCTGGACGTTTCATTTCCAATGAATTGGCATGGGAGATGGTACAGGCTTTTCTGCACACCGACTTCGAAGGAGGTCGTCATAAAAGAAGAGTTGAAAAGATAGAACCTATTGAGAATCATGATGATAAGTGACCCTAACACCATATTTGAAGAAGGCTGTGCCTTAGCTTTTGATGACGAGCATTGGCAGAAGATGAACTATAGCACCAGCTGCTTCGAGAACAACTTTGCCAAAGGCAAAGAAAACTACCGTAACCTCGACTTGGAAAAGCAGCGTGCCTATACCCTGCGCAACAAGTCACTCTTGGGTTTGGAAAAGCTGTTGGTCGACTTTGAAACGCATTTTACTGAAAATGGCGGGAAAGTATTATGGGCGCGCAATGCCGATGATGCCTTGACCATGATTTACGACCTCATATGCATGGAAAAAACCGATGCCATCATGCGTTCCAATTCCACTGTCCTTGATGAAATAGAGTTGAATGGCTTCTTGGAGCGTAAAGACATCCATGTTGTGGAAACGGAAGTGGCTCGTTTTGTGCTGCATAAGGCACAGAAGAAGTCTTATCATCCCCTTGCGCCTTCCTTGCATCTCTCAAAGGAAGAAAACAATGCCATCCTGACTTCGGCTTTCAAGCTGAAACCCGACAGCTCAGCAAAGCAAATGGTTAACTTTGTGCGGCATGAGGTGGGTATTGAGTCGCAGGATGCACCTATTTGTATTACTGGAGCCAACTTTCTTCTTTCCGATTCGGGTGGCGTAGTGCTTACCGAGAATGAAGGTAATATCTTGAAATCCACTTCGATGGCAAAAGTTCACATTGTGGTGGCTGGCATCGCCAAAGTGATTCCCAGCATCGACGATTTGAGTGTGTTGTTGCCATTGGTGTCGCTGCATTCCTCGGGTCGGAGCATGGCGGCTTGCAATAGTATCACTTTCGGGCCGTCCACAACGGGCAAAGGTCCTGAACAGATGTATGTCATCCTTTTGGACAACAACCGTTCAGAGATGCTGTCGCAAGAACAGCAGCGCAAAGTAATGTCGTGCATCCATTGTGGGGCATGCATCAGCGTTTGTCCGGTCTATAAGAACATTGGCGGGTATTCCTATGGTACCAAGCATATTGGCCCTGTAGGCACGGTGATGACGCCTTTGATGGCGGGCATGATGGATTACAACTACCTCAATTCGGCCTGTGCGTTGTGCGGCAAGTGTGTCGAAATCTGTCCCATGAAGATTCCGTTGGACGACTTGATCATCGAAAACCGCCATTTGGCCATGACCGAAAAAACAGGCAATACCAAATATGACGCTCTGATGAAAGCCATGATTTGGCATTGCAAGTCGCGGAAAAAGATGGATGGTCCGTTGTTTTTCAAGAAGTTGGAAATGAAGCGTTTGTTGGCACCGCTTTGGGGCGAAACCAGGGCATTGCCTGAGTTTGCTTCCAAGTCGTTCAGCCAACAATGGAAAGAGAGAAATCTATAAATTAAGCGGAAGCCACCTCATCGAGGCGGCTTCCGCTTTCATTACTTATCACTTTCCCAGCGGTCTGTATAGCCATGTAGAGCTTTCCATCGTCGCATCCGCTCGTAGAAGGCTTTCATGGTGTCTTCTTGAGTGGTTGTGTCCACTACGGCAACATCCTGGACAGGTGTTTTGGGACATTCTTTCTTTTTCCTGTTTTGGCAGCCCGAAAGCAATAGGATGGCCACGACCGCTGCTGTCGCAACGGAAAACAGGAATTTCAATATCTTTTTCATGGCTGCCTATTCCTTCACCACCTTCCGCACGCACTTCCGTCCTTCCTCATTGGTGACAGTAACGAAGTAAACACCCGCGGGCAGGTTGGACATGTCGATTCGAAGCTCGTTTCCTTTGCCTTGCACACTGAGCACCTGCTGACCGAGTATGTTGATGATTTCGGCTTGCCGCAGGTTCTCGCCGGTAACGGTGACCATGCCATTGGTGGGATTGGGGTAGAGAGTGGCGAAGGGTGTGGATTCATCGTTTTCATCTATGCTAACAATATAGGTTTGACCCCAAACCAAAGGATAATTTGGGATGGTGCAATAAGCCATTTGGTCCAAGGCAACCCACGGCCATGAATATTGATTCTGAATAGGAGTAATATAAGCCCTGAACCATCCGTAGAAATAATCGTCTCCAACTTTATGTCTTACGGCAAACCTGTCGCTCATGGTGTCTATATCATGATAGAAATAAGGTAACCACGTAATACCTGTAGACCACCATTGATTGGGATCGTTCATGGGCACCAATGTGTCACCGGCTTCATATTCATGTATTTCCCATTCGGGTTCATAACTTTTCATTTGGAACCAAAAACCCGTAGAAGTAGTGCGCTGATAGATTCTTATATCAGGAAGGCTGTCGAAGTCAAAGTCTATGTTCATCCTCGACTCTGGATAAAGATCTATATCCATGAGTTGAACGATAGAGTCTGGTTCGAAATCCACATAGACGATTTCACCTTCTTGGGCTCTCATGCCAAATGCCGCAAAAAATAAAACGGCTAATACCAAATACTTCTTCATAGTTATTAGATTTAGAAAACGATGCAAAAATATGTCGGGTCGAGTACCATTGTCAAGAATAATAATGTTCGGATTTGTTCGGATTTTTGATTAACGACTTATCAATCAAACGGATATGGATTCATTGGCGATAGCTTGCAAAGTGATGGAAATCGCATTTTCGCTACCAAATATTCTTCTCAACTTACTGTTACGCTCATTGACGGTGTTGTAGGCGCGTTGCATCAAGGCGGAAATGTCGGCATCGCTCAAGCCGAGTAAGTAGAGGCAACAATAGTCGAGGTCGCCATGGGTAAGCTCAGGAAAGGCTTTCTTGAGTCGGACTGTAAACTGCCCGAAATGACGGTCGGTGGCCTCGCGCAAAGTCGTCATTTGCTCTTTGCCCAGGGCATAGTCTTTATAAAGGGTGCAATCCATTTGCGACTTGAACTGCCCTTCGTTCACCCGCTCCATGATGAGGCGGCAAATCGGCTCATCCATGAACGAAACAGCTTGCCCGGTCTTCACAGCCGTGTTACTCTGTTGCTTGATTTGGTCTTTCAGTTCGCGCACCTCTTGGTTGCTTCGTTTCAGTCTTCCTGACATGGCGGCCTGCTCCATGCGGTGAGTCTGCCGCTCAGACTCCATTTCCTCTTGGTGTCGTTTCTCTTTATCTCTCAGTAGTTTCTTGCCTCTGAGTTTAGCAATAATAATGATGGCCAATACAACGGCAATGGCAATAGGCACGATGATACCAACTGTTTTTTTAATGGATTTTTTTCGCGCTTCTTCTGCTTCTTTCTTCTGTTTTCGGTTTATGTGAGACTTAAACAAGTCTTCTAACTGGGAAACCAAAACTTTGTTCTGCCCTTCTGATTTTTTCTGTAGGGCCAAAAAACGTAGACATTTGTCCAAATTGTCATTATCTCCGATACTATCATAGATAATACGCAAACATTCAGCAGCTTGTATTTGAGAAGCAATGTCTTCTTCTTTTTCCAATACAGGTTCCAAATAACATATGGCAGAATCATACATCTTCTCTTCTGCATATATGGCACCTATTGTCAGAAATCGGGTCAATCTCTCGCTTTCATCATCTGCATCTGAAAGAGCTTGTTTTAAGACGTTCAATGGCTGTTCTATTCCCAACCCCAATTGATAGTCACAAAGAGCTTTAGATGCTATCAAATCTCTATAACTTAGATTATCAGACTTGGGCATCTCTGTAAGGGCTTGCTCATAATAATCTCTCGTTTTTTCTTTGTATCCCAACTTATCATACTGTACACCCAAACGAGTAAGTATTTTGGAAACACCTGTTGGTGAGGTGGTTTCTATTCTACAATAGATCAAAGCGTTTTCGTAGCAATCAATAGCCGGCTCCATCATAAACTGCTCCGAGAACATATCTCCAAGACGGTTGTAGGTATAGGCCATAAACCTTGCCTTATGCCCTACCAGTTCATTTTCATTAAAATGGCTTTCCATCACCTCCAAGGTCTTCAGGTATTCCGCACAGGCTTGCACCAGACTGTCTTGTTCGTAATAGCCTACGCCATTAATATAATGGGCGCGGGCGTCAAGAAAGGCGAGGTTGGAGATTGGGTTGGAGGTTGTTTTTGAATCCCCCGCCCTTCGGGCACCCCCTTTCAAAGGGGGAGAATCCCCCCGCCCCCCTTTCAAAGGGGGAGCCTGCCGCACAAGGCTATCGAAATACGCCACCGCCTGTAACAATTCCGTGCGGTTGGTTTGGGCGTAATCGTTTTTGTATAACAATTCGGCCAATAACAGGTGGGCGTAATGGCGGTTGTAGGTCATTGTTGTAGAGACGTTTCCTGAAACGTCTTCCAATGTGTCATTATTTGCGTTTTCCGAGACGTTTCGGGAAACGTCTCTACAGCAGGTGTCGTTGAAATAGGGCAACAGGCGCATCAACGCGCTGTCGGGCTGGTGCCACATGAGGCTGTCGACGGCGGATAATTCGGGGGACGGCCCTTTAATTATGGTCGGCCCTTCGACGCTTCGACCATGCTCAGCGACCGCAGGCTCAGGGACCTTAACACAGGCGACAAGGGCAAACAAAAACAATCCTATGACGAAAAACCTTGCTTTCATGCCTGCAAAGATAAAAAAACCCCGCCACAAAAACCTGCGGCGGGGAAAAAATGCAATACTTATGAAAAAATACAAATACTTTATTCTTCTTCTTTCTGGCTTTCTTCGTACTCCTTCAGCAGACGGTTCTGGACGTCGGTAGGCACTTGCTGGTATTCAGCATACTTCATGGTGAAGGTGCCACGGCCCGAGGTCAATGAACTGAGGCTGGTGGAATAACGGTCCATCTCGGCCAACGGCACTTTAGCGTGGATGGTCTGGTAGTTGTGGTCACTGTCCATACCCATCACAATGGCACGGCGGCCTTGCAGGTCGGTCATCACGGCACCCATAAGGTCGGCGGGCATGCGCACGTCGAGGTCGTAGATAGGCTCCATGATTTTCGGGCCAGCGTTCTTAAAGGCGGCGCTGAAGGCCATACGACCGGCGATCTTAAAGGCCATTTCGTTGGAGTCGACCGGGTGCATCTTACCGTCGTAGATGTAGACGATGATGTCGCGGGCGTAGGAACCTGTCAAAGGACCTTGTTCCAGACGTTCGTTCACACCCTTCAGGATAGCGGGCATGAAGCGGGCATCGATAGCACCACCGACGACGCAGTTGGCGAAGATGAGCTTACCGCCCCAAGGCAGTTCATACTCTTGCTTGTCGCGCACCTGCAGTTCGCTCGGGTCGGTGTAACCCTCGAAGTAAGGAGCCAGTTGCATGTGCACCTCACCGAACTGACCGCTACCACCGGATTGTTTCTTGTGACGGTAGCTGGCGCTGGCGCTCTTGGTGATGGTCTCACGATACGGGATCTTCGGTGAAGCCGTCTCGATGGCGATCTTATAGACGTTGTCGAAGTACCACTTCAGGGTGTTGAAGTGATATTCGCCCTGGCATTGCAGGATGTTCTGGCGCAGCTCACGCGACATGCCGGCGATGACGGTCGGGTCGGTCTTGTGGATGTCGTTGAGGATGGTGCCCAGCTTTTCGTCTTCCTGTGAGTTGACGGCCTTGACGGCGATCGAGAAGATCGGGGTCGGGAACGGGATCTCGGGGAAGGTGGCTTCGGCAGCCTTGGCGTCGACCAGCGAGTCGCCGATGCGGCCGTCCTTCAGCTTGATGGTGCAGATGATATCACCAGCGTTGACTTTCTCGATTTCTTCACGGTTCTTGCCGCGGAAGACGAGCAGCTGTGAGATACGCTCCTTGTTGCCCGTACGCGGGTTGATGAGGTCTTGGCTCTTCACGACGGTGCCGCCGTAGACGCGCATCCAAGCCACGTCGCCGAGGTTCTGCTCGGTGGTCACCTTGAAGATGAACAGGGCAGTCGGGTCGTCGTTGCTGTTGTGGAACTCTTGGCCGTTGTTGGCTTTGATGGCCGGCATGTCGGCAGGCGACGGGCAGGCGTTGATGAGGAAATCCATCAGACGGGTGACACCCACGCCACGCTTGGCAGCACCGCAAATGACGGGGAACATCTCACGGTTGACGATACCCAGGTGGATACCGCGTTCCATGTCTTCCTCGCTCAGGGTCATCTCTTCGAAGAACTTCTCCATCAGGGCCTCTTCGCCTTCGGCAGCGTGCTCGATGAGGTTGTTGTGCAGCTCTTCAGCCTTGGCCATCTCGGCGGCGGGGATGTCCTGGATTTCAGGGGCACCGTTGCCATTCTTGAAGACCAGCATCTTCATCATGATCAAGTCGATGACGGCGTTGAAGTCCTCACCGGCGTTGACGGGATATTGGATAGGCGTGACCTTGTCGCCGAAATATTCTTTCAGCTCGCGGATGGTGTTGTCGAAGTTGGCGTTGCTGTGGTCGAGTTGGTTCATGAAGAACACAACAGGCTTGTTGGTGTTGGCAGCGTGACGCCAGGCGTTTTCGGTGGTGGCTTCAACACCCGATTGGGCGTTGACGGTGCAGACGGCCATGTCGGCGGCATAGAGGCAGCTGACGATGTCGCCCGAGAAGTCGCTGAAACCAGGGGTGTCCAGGATGTTGATCTTCTTGTCGTTGTAGATGGTGTACATCATGGAAGCGTTCACCGAAATCTGACGCTCCATCTCGATGGGACGGTAGTCGGAGACGGTGTTCTTCTCGTCGGTGCTACCTTTTCTGTTGATGAGCTTGCCTTCGAAAAGCATGTTTTCGGCAAGCGTGGTCTTACCCGATTTAGCTGCGCCGATTAGGGCAACGTTACGGATGTCTTTTGTCTGGAATTCCTTCATTTTTATCTAACTAGCTAATTATTAAATATTTACTTTTCGCGAAAAATACTTAAGTGGGCGCAAAGGTACAAATTATTATGATACCTTCAAACAAAATACTTTTATTATTGTCACAAAACCTTCAAAACCGACAAAACAATTTGGAAGGAAAGTCGTCAACCGACTCCTTTCCAACGCATCCGTCGGATGCAGTAAAGCTTTTACTGCCTAACAACGACGACTCGGTTGAGAGTCGTTGTTAGGCATTGTTGAAGTTTAGTTTTGAAAGTTTTGTCGGTTTTGTGATTACAAAAGAGCAATTGCCTTGTGGATGTCGTTCCACCGTTCATCATCCATCTTGGCGCCCATCACCTCGATGATGTTTTTGGCCACGATGGCGCCCATCATGCCGCATTTCATTAATGGTTCGCCTTTGACGAGACCGGCGAGGAAACCCGAGGCCCAAACATCGCCGGCGCCTGTGGTATCGATGACATTGGCTTTCATGGGAGGGATGGTGACGACTTCGTTGCCGCGTTGGATATAGGCGCCCTTGGCTCCCACCTTCACCACAGCGATTTGGCAGCGTTCGGCGATGTAATGCAGGGCGGCTTCAGGGTCTTCCAAACCTGTCAGCGTCTGCGCCTCTTGTTCGTTGGCGAACACGATGTCCAACCTGTCTTCAAGTAGGCGAAGTAGCAGATCGCGGTGTTTGGCCACTTCGTTGTAGCTGGCCATGTCCATGGCGATGGTCATGCCTTTGGTATGGGCAGTGTCGATGGCTTTCTCAAGCAGGGGTGGGTTGGCCACGAGGTAGCCTTCTACATAGAAGATGTCCCAGCCATCCAGAAGGTCGGGATGGATGTCGTAGGGACCCATCTCGATGGCGGCGCCGAGGCAGGTGGCGAAGGTACGCTCGCCGTCGGGGGTCACCATGGCGATGACGCGGCCCGAAGGGGTGTCGGTGGTGAGGAGTTGGGGCTTCACGTTGCAGTCGATCATCTGTTTCTTGAAGAACTCGCCCACTTCGTCCTTGCCGATTTTGCTGAGGAAGCCGGTCTCCACACCGAGGCGTGACAGGCCGCACATCGTATTGGCCGTGGATCCGCCGCTGGCGCGTTGGCTGCCAAACTGTTGGGCCACCTGTTCGCCGATTTTGACGGCGTCGTCGGCATTCACATAGGTCATGCTTCCTTTGGGAAGATTCAATTCATTGAGGATTTGATCGTTGGGGATCTGGGTCAGGATGTCGACCAGAGCGCTTCCTATTCCTAGTATTTTCTTCATTGGGGATTCAAAGAATTAAGATTCAATATTTAAAATTCGTGCAAAGATAGGAAAAAAATGGATTCCCCAAGGGAAATTCCATACAAAGCAGTATTGTTTTTGTATTGATTATCAAACAACTACAAAATATTTGAAAAAATTTCTCGGAAAAAGATTGTCGGTTTCGGAAAAAGCCGTATTTTTGCAGCCGCAAACAGAGAATTAGTTCTGTGACATTGTGCAGCCTCCTTAGCTCAGTTGGTTAGAGCATCTGACTGTTAATCAGGGGGTCTCAGGTTCAAGTCCTGAAGGGGGCGCAATTTTTATGTTTCATGTTATTAATTTTTTGGCCTCGTAGATTCTCCCCGATTCTACGGGGTTTTTTTATGTGTTCAGCGGTGTTGCCGCTGAACACATGCAAAAAGCAGGGACTTGCGTCTCCTGCTTATTTGCTGTCGCCCCTACGGGGCTGAGCGGTATGATTTTGTTTTATTGCTGTCGCCCCTTCGGGGCTAAGATTAAAACACGGTCTTGAAAATCAGTTGAATGTCACCCCAGAAAGACCAATGGTCCAGGTAATCCAGGTTGATTTTCACCTTGTCGGGCCAAATGATGGTGTCATTATAGGTCTTTGGGTCGGATTGTTGGGCAAGCAGTTCTTCTTCGTTGCGGTATTTGATGCTGGCGGGACCTGTAATGCCGGGACGAAGTTGAAGGATGCGACGGTCATCGCCTTGCAGTTGGTCGGCATAGCCGGGCACATCAGGGCGCGGTCCGACGAAGCTCATCTGACCGATGAGGACGTTGACCAGTTCGGTCAGGCAGTCCACTTTGCTGTGGCGCAGCCAATGGCCCATGCGCGTGACGCGTGGATCGTCGGCCGTGGTGATACTGTCGCCTTCGGCTTGGTCAAACATCGTGCGAAACTTGAAGATCCTGAAGGGCTTGCCGTCTTTTCCTATGCGTTTTTGCAAGAAAAACACTGGACCCTTTGAATCGAGTTTGATGAGTATACCAATGACGAGTAGGGGGAAAAACAACACGATAAGTCCAAGCAGAGCGATAGTGCGGTCAAAGCACCACTTGAAGAAAAACCCTATTTTGTGTTCATTTTTCGCCACGCTGCATAGCCTCCATGTTGAGTATTGCCTTTACGCGGGGCAAAGTTATGATTTTTCTGAATGGGTACAATAATTTTACGGCGATCTTCATCCATTTGCAATATCGTATTGCAATATTGCAATAGGACTTCCTGAACTTAAACTTCTCGACGAGAAAGTCTTGGATATTAGAATGTTCGGTGATGCTACGTGACCCGTCGGTGACATATCTAAAGCTTTTTTCCTGCAGGTAATATTGGTTCATGCGATAGAACAAGCCATAATAAGGGAAGGTGCCGTTATGCTTATATTCGGGTTGGATGCCGATGATGCCATATTCGGCAGCTTCTTTCCATAGACGGTTGGCGCAGAATCCAATAAACCCGTTAGTGCTGCGGTCGAAAACCCCCCAATACTCATAGTCTTTGCTTTGGCAATGGCGGAGGTAGTCTTCAAAAACCTGTGGGTTCATGGGGCGGTCTACGGTGGCATAGTCGTCGAAAGTGGCTTTCAGGATGAGATAGCCCGAGTCTTGAATGAGCGATATGTCAATTAATCGGAAATCAAAACGCTCCAAAGCCTTGTTGACACGGTTTTTGGTGTTTGACGACAGCTCTTCCAGTCCTCCAAATTGGTCTTTGATAAGGTTCCAAAAACATGTCTCTTCTTGACAGTCAAAGTTATAGGTGTTTCTTACCATCAAGCCACCTTGTTTGAGCAATGCTTTCCATTCCTGCTCCTGCAACTTAGGCTCTTCGTGCGGTGCGCCATCGAAACGCCAGGCTTGTCGATATAGATAGAAGTCCTGCATCAGAAGATTCGTTTGATAATGGCATTGAAGGCATACCCAACAAAGCAAAACAAGGCTCGGAAGAAAGGCAATCGCTCTTGTTTGCGATACACCCGCCACACGTCTTTGGCGGCATTCCATTTGTTGGCCGAAGCTGAGTTGCTCCTGACGCGGTATTTCATCAGCACCTCAGGGATTGGATAGGCCTTGTGACCGTCTTTCAAAATCTTACACCATAACGCCATGTCGTCGCTGGTGGCATTGTCGGGCATCACCAATGAACCCGTTTGAGTTTGGTCAAGCATAATGGTGCCACTGCCTATGATGGTGTTTCTCAGGTATTTGTTATATGAAATCACTCCAGCTGTCTTGATGGTTTTGCCTTTCGATGTACCGTCTTCACGCATCAATTCATAGGCAGAATAACTGAAAGCGCATCCATTTTCTATCATGAATCGGACTTGTTTTTCCAGTTTTTCGGGATGCCAAAGGTCATCGTTGTCGAGGAAGGCGATGAAATGTCCTTTCGCTCTTGCCAGACATTGGTTACGGGTACCCGCAATGCCAGAATGCTTTTTGGCTATAGCAAAATCGATGCGTGGCTCGTTTGCACTATAAGATTGCACAATGAGAGGTGTGCTGTCGCTTGAGCAATCGTCGGTGATAATCAGTTCCCAGTTGCTATAGGTCTGGTGCAGCACAGATTCAATGCTTTTCGCAATGTAGTTCTCCGCGTTGTAGCTGGGCATGATGACCGATACCAAAGGCTGACTATCCACGGCGAAAAGCATCACTTCAATCCTTCAATCCAAATCTTAATCTGTTGCTCATCGTGAAGTTTGCACACGAGCAGTGAGTGGTCGCGATAGGCCACGAGATAGTCCTCCAAGCCTTCCACCACGGCTTCGGTGCCTTCTTCGATGTTGATGATGGTGTTCTTGTTGTCGACCGAAACCACTTTGCCACGAATGGCATTGCCCGATTCGTCTTTCTTGGCATGGGTGAAGAGTGAGCCCCAAGTGCCGATGTCGCTCCAACCGAAGTCGGCAGGAATAGTGAAGGTGTTGGGCGATTTCTCCATCACACCATAGTCGATGCTGATGTTGGGGCAGTCCACAAAGTGGTCGTTGATGAAGTCCT
>JAEEGJ010008554.1_pt1 | contig 28117 bp, 17 predicted proteins | sample 8958761 | NCBI WGS metagenome assembly JAEEGJ01 (sample SAMN16246546, study PRJNA631951) | gut metagenome | biome: gut microbiome; feature: rumen; material: RS-attached | host: Bos | place: Iran: Karaj | collected 2018-10
CGTGGTAGTGGCAGCGCATGCAGGAGTCGTTCGTGGACGTGTGCGTGTCCACGCTGACGAGAACCAGCATCAAGGCGACGCCCAGCGCCAGACCGCCCAGGATGGCTCCCCAGATGATGTGCTTTTTCTTCATGTGGTTGGGAGACCTTTCGCAAAAAGTCTCCCAAACTTACGAAAAAAAAGCCGGAATGTCAAGCCTATTTGAACAGGGTGGGGGCGAGGGTCTGGAGGTCGGCGCGCCAAGTGGCCCAGCTGTGGCCGGCCTGGGCGTTCTCCATGTACTCGTACTTGAGGCCGTCCTTGTCCAGCTGCGCGCGGGTGTTCTTGCAGTTCTGGTAGGCGATGTCGGTGGGACCGCCCTGGGTGAACACCAGGCGCTTGAACTGCTTGTTCATCATCGCGGCGTTCTCCTTGACCTTCAGGCGGGCGGATTCCGCGGCGGGATCCTGGCCGGGCTGGAAGGAGGAGCTCAGGACCCAGACATACTTGAACATCTCCGGATGGGTGAAACACACTTCCATCGTTTCCATGCCACCCATCGACAGGCCCGCGACGGCGCGGCTGCCGGCGTCGGTCTTCACGTTGTAGTTGGCCTCGACGAAGGGGATGATGGAGGTGAACATGTCCTCGGCGAACGGGGGCACCTCGTTGGGCACGTTGATGGTGCCGTTGGGCATCACGACGATCATCGGGACCATCTTGCCCGCGGCGAGCAGGTTGTCCAGGATCCAGCCTGCGGCGCCCACGCCGGGCCAGGAGGCGTCGTTGTCGCCGCCGCCGTGGATGAGGTACAGCACGGGCAGCTTGTCCGCGGACTTCTCATACCCGGCCGGCGTCCAGACGTGCATCCGGCGCATTTCGCCCAGGGTCTTGGAGAAGTAGAACCGCTGCGCGACCGCGCCGTGCGGGACATCCTTGACATAGCTTTCGCCCACGGTCAGAAGCGAGGACTGCTCGGCGGAGAGGGGAGCCTTCGGGTCCTGCACCCGCACGCCGTCCACGTTGAAATTATAGCGGAACACGCCGTCGCCCAGGCCTTCGCAGACGCCCTTCCAGACGCCGTTCTCGGCCTTCTCGAACTTGATGGGGGCGTTCCAGGGCAGGTCGCCGGAGACAGAGACCGTCTTGGCTTCCGGGGCGTAGATCTGGAAGAGCACCTTGCCGTCCGGGAGGACGCGGGTGGACTTGAGCGTGTCGTTGGGGGTGGGACGGCGGCCCCACTGGGCGGCCATCGGCAGGGTGCAGCACACGGCTGCGAGAAGAATCAGGAAGCGTTTCATATCGAATGTGATTGTTCGAAGCAAAGGTACGGCTTTCGGACAGCAATCCTTGTCCCTCCCGTTCAATTGTTTCCGACGATGTTCAACCGGAAAGAAAAAGAGGCCGGTTCCCGAAGGAGCCGGCCTCACATTGCATACAGTCAGGGAGCGTTTAGTCCTCGTCGTCCCAGACCCACACCGTGGCGGACACGGTGATCTTGTCGATGTAGTAGTTCTTGCCGGAGAAGCGGAACGCCCGGCCCTTGTAGAGCTTCGCATCGTCCCAACAGTCGTCCCATAGCTTCTGGGTGAGGACGAAGGAGATCACCTGCTCGCCTGTCCAGCTGGTGTACCACTGGCCGTTGTTGAACGGCTTGTCCGGGAGCTTGTAGTCGGAGCCGTCGCCGGCCAGGAGCTTGATTTCGGTCTTGTCTTCTCCCTTCTGCCGGACATAGACGCTGATGACCATGCCGACCTGCCACTTGTCGGTCCATTCCTTCATGATGTACAGCGGCTTGCTGTAGGTGACCTCGTAGGGCTTGTCGTAGATGGTGAGCTCGATGTCCTCGTAGTGGCCGGTGCGCTTCTTGACGAACTTGACTTCCGGGGAGTTGAGGGTGGAGCCTCCGGCGGTCAGGAGCGTCACGCGGCCAACGCCTGTGGTGACCTTTTCCGGCACGGGAATGACAATCTGATGGTCGGACTTGCGGAGGAAATCGACGGACGGGACGACTAAGTCGCCCGGAAAGACAGCTTCGCTCACCGCCTCCAGGCTGGTGCCGAAAATGGTGATGCTCGTTCCGCCGTCCACGATGTCGTTGGGATTGCAGGACGTGACGGTGGGGAGGACGATTTCGAGTTCGGCCTTGGCTTCGGCCTGGTCGTCACCGGTATCCACGCTTACCACGCCTTTGGCCACGGTGGCGGAGGCGGGTACCTGGGCATACAGCATATTGGCGTTCACCACCTTGAAGTCTGTAACCTTGTTTCCTGCCAGCGTGACGGACTTGACCTTGTCCAGGCCCGTACCGCTCACGGTGACAGTTTCGCCCGGGGTGACACGGGTCGGGGCAAAGACTTTGATGGACAGGGCGCGGCCGACCTCCTCCTCGCTGCGCTGCTCGCAGGAACAGAGGCCCAGACTCAGGATGCCCATGAGGCAAAGGCTGATCAGTTGTATAGTCTTTTTCATAACGATTCGATTGACAGGGTTTACCATCCGGGATTCTGTCCCAGTGCAGGGTTCTTCTGAATCTCGCTCTGCGGGATCGGGAAGAGGTTGTATTTGTCATCCCAGCGACGGTCGAGGGACTTGCGGCGGAGCATCAGGTTGCCGTCCTCCAGGGTGAGTTCGGCCGCCTGGACGTTCGTGAAGGCATCCCTGCCGATTTGCCAGCGGCGGACATCCCAGAAGCGATGGTCCTCGAAGGCGAGTTCAACCATCCGCTCCCGACGGTACTTCTTCGTGAAGTCGGCGGAGCCGGTGAAAGGAGGCATCTGGATGTCCTTCCGGTTCCGGAGGACGTTGATCGCTTCATTGGCGCTCATCCCCAGGTCGCCCTGGGCGTCGGCATCCCCGTAGTAGGCGTACATCGCTTCGGCGAAGTCGAGGTACATCTCCGCGAGGCGGAAGACGATCCAGGTGTGGCGGCGCTTGGAAGAGTTGTTGTAGGTGGTGACACAGTTGCCGTCCACATACTTCTTCAGGTAGTAGCCGGTGGTGGTGGCATTGTACTTCGGCGCCCCGTTGAAACCGCCCTGGAAGGTCTCGATCGTGATTCTCTGCGCTCCGTTGGAGGGCCACTGGTCGCCGTTCTTGACGACGGTGAGCGCGAAGCGGGGATCCAGCCCTTCATAGGCCTTGGTTTCGGTCAGGTTGACCGTGCCGGGATGGCGTTCCCCGAAGGTCTGGCCCCCTTCCTTGTACTCGTAGTTGTCCACCAGGGTCTGGGTCGGGCAGTTCCCGGAGCTTCCGTTCTCGACACCCACCGGGTAGTTGGCCTTCTCGAAGTCGTTGGAATCCGAACGTTTCACGCCCAGGATGAGTTCATTGTTCATAAAGGCCTTGTCGCCCCACAGATCCGCGTACGAGCTCAGGCTGATTCCCCAGAGCGGGGCCTTGTCGATCACGTCCTTGGCCGCCTTGGCCGCCTGGTGCCACAGCTCCTTGTCGCCGCTCTTGTTGAACAGGGGGGAGGCGGCATACAGGAGGGCGCGCGCCTTGAGCGCGAGGGCGGCGGCGCGGGTCGCCCGGCCGATCTCGGCGCCGGGTTCGTTCCGGTAGTTGGCCGGCAGGTAGTCGGCGACGAGGTCGCATTCATCCACGACGAAGCGGAAGACGTCCTGGACCGGCGTCCGGGTGACGCTGTTGGCCTCTTCGCTTGTCAGGGTAGCGAGCACCAGGGGAACGTCCCCATAGGTCTTGGCCAGTTCGAAATAGAAGTAGGCGCGGAGGAACCGGAGTTCATACGGATAGTTTCCGAACTGCATGAGCATATTCTCGTACTCGTTCGTGTACTCGTATTCCGACAGGTCCACCTTGTCCGCCCTTTCCAGGTAGTTGTGGATTTCCGCGATGGCCCGGTAGGAGTTCTTCCAGGTGTCCGGGAACGGATAGGCCGCGCTCCAGCCGCCATTGTAGAACTTGTGGATGGCGGACAGGGAGTTGGCGAAATCCGCCTCGTCGGTTGTCGAGGCCTTGATGGCTCCGTCGAAGTTGTTCTTGAACTCGTTGTAGATCTGCGCGTACACGTCGGAGACCAGGCGTTTGACGCCGTCTTTCTGGTTCTCGTACACCCACTGCTCGTCGATCACGGTCGCTTCGTTGTAATCGAGGGCATGGCAGCCGGCCAGGACCGGAAGCGCAGCGATGGCCGCAAGGATATAGTATCTGATGTGTTTCATGGTCTTGTCGGTTTAGAAGGTGAGGTTCAGACCGAGGGTGACGCTCTTGAGGAGCGGATACCGGGTGGAAAGCACTTCCGCGTCGAGGGTGCCCACGTTGTCGAAGGACAGCAGGTTCTCACCCTGGACGAAGAGCTTCGCGCCGGCCACGTGGATGCGGTTCATCCAGGACTCGGGGAGCTTGTAGTACACCTCGCAATGGCGGACTTTCAGGAACTTGACGTCCTTGAACCAGGCGTCGCTCCGCTGGGAGTTGTTCTGGCTCTTCTGGGAGGACAGGCGGGGATACAGGGCCTTGTCGCCCGCGACATCCCAGCAATGGTCATAGTAGTCCTTCGAGAGGTTGTTCCCGTCCACGAGGACGTTCCAGATGCCGTCGATGCTGCGGATGCTCTTCATCTGGTTCCAGGCGCCCTGCAGGGTGGCATTTGCGCCGAAGCCGTAAAACTCGAAGCCGAGGTTGAAGGCGGCGTTCGCGGCCGGGACGGACGTTCCCTTCCCGAAACCGATGACATCGAACTCATTCACGACGCCGTCTCCATTGACGTCGGCGAACTTGAAGTCGCCGGGGCTGACGGCGGAGAACTCCTGCGTCAGGCTCTGGGCGATGTCGGCCTGGTCCTTGAAGAACCCGGAGACCTGCATGCCGACGGCCTCGTCCACGCGCTGGCCGACCTTGGCCAGGTTGGGATAGGCGGGATTCTCGATGAGGGCCGTGATCTTGTTGTCAGCGAGGGTGAGGAAGGCGCTTGCGTTCACGAAGGAACGGTGGCCGATCCGCTTGTTCAGGCGGGCGCCGAACTCCAGGCCGCGGCTGACCACCGCGCCCATGTCGTCGTAGGCTGCCTGGATTCCCTGGACCCAGGAATTCTGGTCCTGCGCGGAAACGAGGATGTGGCTGCGCTTCTGCCAGAAGGCGTCCATGTTGATGTCCAGCGCGTTCCACAGGCGCAGGTCCATACCCACATCGACCTTCGCGGCGGCTTCCTGGAGGAATCCGGTAGTCGGGATGCTCTTGAGGAACATGCCGTTGCTGGAGGACGTGCCTTCTCCAAAGTAGAAGTGGCCGTTGGAGTTGTTCCAGTTCTCCATCCAGATGTCGATGCCGGGGGAGTAGTCGGTGTGCAGGATGCCGGCGGAAGCGCGGAGTTTGCCGAGGTTCAGGAAACGCGCGTCGGGATCGAGCACAAAGTTCCAGCCGGCGGAGAACACCGGGGAGAAAGCCCACTTGGCCGGATAGCTCCGGTTGGAACCGTTGGCGGCGAGGCTGAGGTCAAAGATGTACCGGTCCTGCAGGTCGTAGTGGGCCGTGCCGATCCAGTCCATCCGGTGGTAGGTGTGGCCCTGGCCGTCCGTGCAGTCCGTGTTGTAGTCGTAGATGGCGGCGGCGGAGAAGTGGTCGTCATCCCGGAAGGACGCGTCGTAGTGCAGGCTGGCCGCCAGTTTAGTCCGGCGCCACTGGGTGCTGACCCGGTTGGAGAACGACAAGGTGTTCTCCTTGTTGCCCATCACGACCTCCTTCACATTGTCCTTGTCACCGATGGCGCCCGTGTAGTACTCGTAAGCGTACTGATGGCCCTTCGAGCGGACTTCCTTCATGATGGAGGAGTTGTCGTAGGCGAGGTCGGCGCGGAAGCGCAGGCCCGGGAGGATGCGGGCGAGGTCCTGCTCCAGGGTGACGTCGGCCCACAACTGACGCTGGTGCGTCTTGAGGAAACCCGATTCCTGGATGGCGGCGGCGACGTTCGCATCGCCGTAGGTCTCGTTACCGCCCCAGTAGCCGTTGGTGGTCTTGATGGGGAAGGCGGAACTCGGAATCAGGTATACCCGGCCGGTCACGCCGTTGGCATCCAGGTCGTTCGGCATCGCCGACTCGATGAAGATGCCCAGCATGTGGACGGAGAGCTTCGTGGTCGGGGAGGCCTTGAAGTCCAGGTTGGCCCGGATGTTCGCCTTGGAATAGCGCAGCTGGGAGGAGTAGTTCGGCTGCTCCGTGCCCTTCAGCAGGCCCTTGTCCTGGAGGTAGTCGAACACCGTGTAGAACTGCATGGCGTCGTTGCCGCCGGTGACGGCGAGGTTCGCATTGTCCTGGGAGCCGGCGTTGGTGAACGCCTCATCCTTCCAGTTCACATTCGGATAGAAGTAAGGATCGGCCCCGTCCTTGATCAGGCTCAGTTCCTGCGCGTTGTAGGCGGGCGTCAGACCGTCGTTTTCGCGGGCCTTGTTCAAGGCGCTGGCATAGCCGTACCCGTCCATCATCTCGGCGAACTTGGGACCGAAGGTGAACTTGTGGTTGTACCCGGCCTTGATCTGCGTCTTGCCGTTCACGCCTTTCTTCGTCTTGACAAGGATGGCGCCGTTCACCGCCTTGTGCCCGAGCAGGGCGACGGCGGCCGCGTCCTTGAGGACGGTGACGCTTTCCACTTCGCTGACGCTCATCCGGTTGATGGGCCGTTCATAGCCGTCCACCAGGATGAGGATGGTGTGCTTGTCGTCCGTGATGGCATTGCCGTCCTCGCTGTAGGTCTGGATGCCGCGGATGTTGAATGTGGCGCCGAAATTCTCGTCGCCGACCCAGCCGCCTTTGTTCAGGACGGTGAGGCCCAGGAGCTTGCCGTAGAGGGCTTCCGAGAGGGAGACGGCGGAAGTGTGCGAGAGCTCTTCTCCGGTGATGGTCATCGTCGAGGCGGTGCTCAGCAGCTCGCTGTGGGCGATGCCGTAGCCGAGGTCGACCGTCGCTCCGGTCCAGTCTCCTTCCGGAGCCTGAGCCTGCGCGCCGAGGGTGCCTGCCACCAGGGCAAGCGCCGTGACTATCGTCTGTATCGATTTGTTCATATAGCTTCAGTTTGATATGTTAAACCATCACCAACCGGGATTCTGGAAAAGACCGTATCCCTTGTTGATCTCAGGCCTCGGGAAAGGAGAGAGGAACCATTTGTTGGTCCAGAAACCGGGCTCCCACCAGCGGCGGGCGCCGTACGTGATCACCTGTCTGTCGTAGATGAAGTTCGGATAGGGCTCACCGGTCTTCAAACGGGAATCGGTACGCGTATCTTTTCCTCCATCGGCGGTCTTGCGCCAGATCACGAGTTCGTGCAGCGGGGTGGTGAACTTGTCGACGCACTTGCGGCGGATGATGTCATAAAGGCGTTCGTCCTCCAGACCCAGCTCGCAGGCGCGCTCGCGCAGAAGTTCGTTGATGAGGTTGGCCTTGTTGGAGGTCAGGTGCAGGTCGGGGTTCATCACCTCGATCTTGCCGAGACCCACGCGGTCGCGCACGAGGTTGATCTGGTCGCAGGCGCCCTGCAGGTCGCCGGTCTCGGCGAGGGCCTCGGCATAGACCAGGTGCATATCCGCCATCCGGATATAGGCGTAGTTCGCGGGTTCGTTCTTCATCTTCTTGAAGTCACGGATCCATTTGAACAGGCAGATGCCGGATTTGAGGCGGTCGGCGCGGAACACGCTGGAGGTGCTGTGGAAGACATCGCCGCCCTGCCACATGCTCCAGGCGCGCTTGCCGTTGTAGTCCTCCCGGAGCTCGCGCACCTGCACGAGCATGGTCTCGTACATGCGCGGGTCGCGGTCCACGAAGATGTCGATGTTGTCCGGATTGTCCGTGTTGTACACACCGGCATTCAGGTACGGATAGTTGCGGCCGTCGGCCATGGGGAACATCTCCATGTACTCGGCGGTGGGATTGAGGTGTCCCTGGTGGGCCACATTCCCGATTCCGTAGGTCTGGTCGCCCCATTCCTCCATGCTGTAGCAGGAGTGGACTTCCATGATTTTCTCGGAATTGCCGCGGGTCCAGTAGGCAGCGCGGAAAGCGTCGGAATAGCCGTTGAAGTCGCGCGTGACCGGCTGGACGAGCTTGTAGTAGTTGCCGTTCTGCTCATTGATCCGGAAGAAATCCTCGCAGGCCTCGCGGCATTTCTGCCACAGTTCGGGCTTGTAGCCGCCGTACCAGACGGCGTGGATGTCCTGGAAGTCTTCCACCCGGTTGAACTCCATGTAGGGTTCCGTGTCGTTGAACAGCGGGGAAGCTGCGTACATGTAGAGCTTGGCGCGCACGGCGTAGGCCGCGGCCTTGGTGATGCGGCCGGCCTCATTGTCCACGTCATCCAGGCGCCAGGGGAAGCCCGGCTCGGCAATCGCGCACTGCAGGAGGCTGTCCACGAAGTTGACGGTCTCCTCGATAGTGGCGCGGCCCCGGTGGAATTCCTCACCCGTTTCGTAAGCATGGTCCACCAGGGGCAGACCGCCGAAATTCTTGAGGCCGTCCAGGTAGCGGGTGGCCATGATCGTATAGGCCTCGCCTTTCAGCCGGCTTTTCTCCGCTTCACTCAAGTCAGGGACGCGGTCCAGGTTCTCCACGAGGATCCAGGCCTTGCGGATGCCGTCATAGATGGAGACCGTCTTGCTGGAGGTAGTGAAGGCGAATTTGTCCTGGATCGGACGGGCGACCTGTCCGTTCTCCGTCAAGGTGCCGGGATAGTACCAGAGGTAGCAGCCCGACCAGTCGCTGTACGCATGGAAAATGTCCGACAGGGACTCGTTGGGGGTCGACTGGATCTGATCCTTGTCAAAGAAAGGGCAGCTGATATGGTTGTACAGGTTCCAGAGGAAATACTTGGCGTTCTCGCCCTTGTTGAAGATGGTGTCGATGCTTACGTCCACGCCCGGAGCCTTGTCCAGGAAGGAATCGCCCACACTGAATTTGTCCACGCAGGAAACCGTGGATGCCAGGCCGACGTAAAGGCCGATGGCCGCCGCAAAGATTGCACTTGTCTTTTTCATGGCTCCGATTACATGTTAAGTTTCACACCGAAGTTGATGACACGGGTCATCGGATACTTGATAAAATCGCCGTAGGCGCCGCCGTGACTCTCCGGGTCGTTCGCCTTGAACTTGCTGAAGGTAAGCACATTGCTTCCGGAAACATAAAGTCTGACGCTGGACAGGCCAGGCAGGAAGGAGATCTTGCGGATGGTGTAGCCTATCTCGATGTTCTTCAGGCGGAGGAAGGATGAGTCGATGAGCCAGACCCGCGAATCCTCTTTGTTGTGTCCGAGGTTGACGAAGGTCAGGCGGGGGAGGATGGCGTCCGGGTTGTCCTCGCGCCAGGAGTTGTCATACACCCACTGCTGGAGGCCGTTGTTTCCCGTATCGCCGAACTGGGGACGATAGTACCAGTGCAGTTCGCGGTTCACGTGGGTGGCGCCCACCCACAGCATGGAGAAGTCGAATCCCTTCCAGCCCAGGCTGAAGTTCACCGAAGCGTTGTATTCAGGAATGTCGGTGTAGCCGATGGCGTGCATGTCGTTCGCATCGATGACACCGTCGTCCGTGAGGTCCACATAGACACAGTCTCCGGCCTTGATGGCAGCACCCTGGTTCGGCATGTCCTTGCCGTACACTTCCTTGTAATGCTGTTCCGTCGTACCGGGCACGTAGAATTCGAAGAATTCGTAACCGAAGGGCTGCCCCACCGGCCATCCCGTGGTGTACAGATGGTCGTAATCCTGCTTGACCTCCATTTTCTCCACCACTTCGTTGCGGGCGTAAGTGAGGGAAGGTGCGATGGTGTAACGGACCTGACCGATCTTGTCGGTCCAGTTCATCGTAATCTCATAACCATGGTTGCGGACCTTTCCGTAGTTGACGGAACTGGACTTCTGGCCCAGGATGGAAGGAAGGGCCGCTTCGTTTTTCACGAGGATGTCGCGGCGGTCTTCGAAGAAGAAGTCCGTGCTGATACTCAGCCGATTCCGGAAAAACTTGATGTCCGCGCCGATGTTCTTCTTCAGGGCGGTCTCCCAGGTCACAAACGGATTGCCGGCCGACTCTTCCACGGCGGCGGGAAGGAAGGTCTTCGTTTTGGTGCCGAAGTTGGCCGATCCCTTGCCGACGCCGTTTTCGTAACCGTCATAAATCCGGTAACTGCCCGGCAGGTACAGGAAGCGGGAGCTGCCCATGCGGTCGTTACCGACCGTGCCGATGGAACCGCGGATCTTCAGGAAGGAGATGACCTTCTTGACGGGCTCCCAGAAACGCTCCTCGGAAGGCGTCCAACCGATGGAGATCGACGGGAAGAAACCGTAGCGGCGGCCGGGGGCGAAGTTCTCGGAACCGTTGTAACCCATATTCATGTCCACGAGGTACTTCTGCGCGTAGTTGTAGGTGACGCGGCCCACGAGGCCCACGTAACCGGTGGGGATGTCCTTGTAGCTGCTGGGATAGTAGCGCTTGGACTGGTTGTACAGCACGAGGGCGCCCACGTTGTGGCGGCCGAACTGGCGGTTGTAGTTCAGGCTGGCCTCGGCGTACCAGTCACGGGCGCCCCACTTGCTCTCGGAATAGGGGAGCGTGTAGGTGGCGCCGTCCTTGATAAGCACTTCCTTGCCGTCCTTGATGGTCGCTGTGTAGGTGACACCGGTTCCGTAGTTGTTCTTGCGGTTCTTCTCCAGGGTGTATTCGGAGTTGTAAGAACCCTTGACCTGGAAGTTGAGACCCTTGGTGATGAAGTCCAGGTTCAGCTTGTACTGGAGGTCCAGGTTGAGGACGCTCTTCTCCTGCTTGACGTAACCCAGGTCGTAGAAGCGGCCGAGACCGTCGTTGGTCTTCTCCAGGCCGGTGAGGTTCGGGTCGGAGAGGAGCCGGCGGCCCTCCTCATCGAGGCCATAACCGGCCATCGGGGTGGCGTCGTGCAGGTAGCGGAAGAGTTCGGCCTCGCCGCCGCCGATGATGTTTCGGCTCTGGAGGCGTCCGCCGATGCTTACCGAGAGCGAGGAACGCTTGGTGAGGTCGAAGTCGACGTTCGCGCGATAGTTATAGCGGCGGTATTTGAAGTTCTCCTCGGGGTCGGCGTTGAAGGTCTGGAACAGACCGTCCTGGTTGAAGGCGCCGGCGGACACGTAGTAGCGGCCGCGCTTGTTGCCGCCCGAGGCGGAAACATTCACCTGCTCCTGCCATGCATAGGGTTTCAGGATCGTGCTGAACCAGTCCGTGTCCGGATAGATCTTGGGCATGTCGTGATCCTTGAAGTGCTGGATGGCTTCCTGACTGAAGCGGAGTTTTTCCGGGGCTACTCCATCGCCAATCTGAGCGTTGTTGTAGGCCGTCGCGTAGGTATACGAATCCGTCATCTTCAGGAAATGCGTGACATTCTGGATACCGGCCGAGGCGTTGGCGCTGATCCGAGCCCTTCCTTCCTCGCCGCGCTTGGTGGTGACGAGGATGACGCCGTTCGCGCCGCGCACGCCGTACACCGCCGTGGCGGAGGCGTCCTTCAGGATGGAGATGTCCTGGACGTCGTTCGGGTCGATCTGGCCGAAGGAGCGCTCGACGCCGTCCACGAGGACGAGCGGCTCGGCGCTGTTCAGGGAGCCGACACCGCGGACGCGGATGACGGGTTCGTCGTCGCCCGGCAGACCCGAGTACTGGACGGACTGGACACCCGGCAGACGGCCGGCGAGGGCGTTGCCCAGGGAGGCGACGGGCGCCTTGATGATGTCGTCGCCGCCGACATTGGAGACGGCGCCGGTGATGGTCACCTTCTTCTGGGTACCGTAGGCCACGACGACCACTTCGTCGAGATCCCGGGAGTCGGGCTCCATCCGGATCCGCATCTGGCGGGACACGGGTACCTCCTGGGTCGCATAGCCGACGTAGGAGATGACCAGCGTCGCATCCGGACTGACCGGACCGAGCTTGAACGTACCGTCGAGGTCCGTCACCGTGCCGGTCGTGGTGCCTTTCACCAGGACCGACACGCCGATCAGCGTCTCGCCGGATTCGTCTTCAATCACGCCTTCGACGCGGATTCCCTGGGCGAAGGCGAGGGCTGGTATCAGGTATAACCATACCGTGAGGAACCAGGTTTTTTTGAAAGCGTTTCTCATACTATGGGGTTAGAAAATAATAGGTTTGTCTTGTACGGGCCTGCCCATCAGGGCGTCCAGCATAGGCCGGTCCGGCCATTCCCGCTTGAGGATGCCGAAGTCGCCCTTGTAGTCCCACACGGCCCGGGCGATGCCCATCTCCTCGAACACTTCGTTGATGTCGCGCCACCAGCGGACCCGGTCCGGGACCGGGGAGGAGTTGATGCAGCCGTATTCGCCGCAGTAGAGCTGGAGACCGCGGGCCTTCGCGACGCTGAGCGCCTCGCTGAAGTCCCGCTTGAAGGCCTCCTTGTCATAGACCTGCTCCGTCCAGTCGGCGAAACGGTCCGAGAGGTCTTTCGGCAGCTTGGCCAGGTCCTCGGGCGCCACGACCCGGCCCGGGTAGTGGACCCGGCCGATGTAGTCCCGGTTGTCCGTCCATCCGGCGAGGTAGTGCGTGAACAGGAACGGATCGTAATAGTGGAAGCTGACGATGATGTTGGGGTCGTTTTCCGGCAGTTCCAGCTCCTTCACGGTCTCGAACCGCTGCCAGCGGTTGGAGCCGATGACCAGCATGCGCTGCGGTTCCCGTTCCCGGATGACCTCGACGCAGCGGCGCACGAGCTTGTTCCAGTCTTCGGCCTGGTCGGCCACGGGTTCGTTCATCAGCTCGTAGGCCACCCAGCCGTTGGAATAGTCCTTCAGTTCGCCGGAAATCTTCCGCCAGCATTCGAAGAAGCTTTCCTGGGCCTTCTCATCGGTGAACAGCGGCTTTTCGGCCGCATTGAAATGGTGAGAGCGAAGGATGTGCAGGTCCACGACGGCACGCAGGCCGTACTTCCGGCACCAGCCCAGCGCCTCGTGCAGGAGCGCGAAGGCTTCGGCGTCCTTCTCCCCGTTTTCCAGGAACAGCTGTTCCTCGTCTACGGGAATGCGGAGATGGTCGAACCCTTCGGATGCGATGTAGGCGACATCCTTTTCCGTGAAGTAACGTTCCCGGGCGAGCCCGCGTACGCGGCTTTGGGAAAGCCAGTGGCTGATGTTGAGCCCCCGGTGGATCGTAAAGGCGTCTGTGGACGCCTCATCGGTACCCGCCCGGCAGCCGGAAAGGACCACCGTGGCGGATGCGAGGAAGAGTGTCAGGAATCGTTTACAGTCCATGGTCTATTTGAAAGTGTTGTTCAGTCAGCGGTCAGGATGGACAAGATGTCCGGGGCGGTGACGTTCCCGTCCTTGTCGGCGAAGCCGTAGGAGTGGTTGAACTCCCAGTAGCTGTAGGGCATGCCGTTTTCCTTGCACAGGGCCACGACGTCGCTCAGCCAGGCGTTCCGGTTGGCGACCCCGCAGTTGGGCAGGCAGCCGAACTCTCCCAGGAGCAGCCGGAGTCCCTTCTTCTTCGCGAAGTCGATGGCGTCTTTCCACCAGCCCGCGAACACCTGCTTGTCGTAACTCCTATAATAATTGCGGCACAAGTCCTTTTCCTCGTCGGTAAGGGCGTTGAACTGGGCGTCGGAGATCAGCTTGCCGGGATAGGTCATCGGCGTGGCGAAGTTCAGGTTCGCGAACTTGTTCCAGCTGGCCTGGTAGGCGGTCATCAGATGCGGCTCGTAGAAATGCATCTGGAGCATTAGGTTCGGATCGTCCGCCGGGATGTCCAGCTTGCTTACGTACTTGTAACCGCCCCAGCGGTTCGCCTCGATGACCAGCACGCGCTCCTGGTCCGTCTCGCGGATCTGGCGGATGAAATGGTTGAAAAGGGTGTTCCAGGGGGCCGGGTCGTCCGCGACGGGCTCGTTGAGGGGTTCGTAGGCGAGGAGGTCGGCCGGATAGGCGTGCATCTCGGCGTCGATCTTCCTCCACATATCCAGGAAATGCTCCTGCTCGACCGGATCGGTCCAGAGCGGGTTCACCTTGTCATTGAAATGGTGGGACCGGATGATGTGCAGGTCCAGCAGCACGCGGAGGCCGTTCCGCTGGCAGTAGTCCACCGTCCGCTTCACGAGGGCGAGGCATTCGGGATCCAGGTTCCCGGCTTCGGTGAAGAGCTGCTCCTCATCGACCGGGAGCCGGATGTGGTCGAAGCCCATCGCGGCGATCTTCTTGATGTGGGATTCGGTGATTGCCTTGTCGCGGTCCGTGCCGCGCTTGCTGGACTGGGAAATCCAGTTGCCGATGTTGACCCCCTTGTGGATGTTCCAGGTGGGGGCGAGGGCGGGATCCTCGACGAGGACCTTCGCCTCCTTCACGGCGATGCCGGCGCGGGTGGAAACTTCCAGCCGGAGCAGATGCTCGCCGCCGGCATCCGGCGTGTATGAAAAATCCTTACCCCGGCCGGCTTCCTTTCCGTCGAGATACCAGACGGCCGTAGCGGTCTGGGACGGCGTGTAAAGGACCGAAATCTTCAGCAGGTCACCAACCAAAACCCGGAAGACACCGGGGTTGCCCTCGGGCCACGGCCCGATGATCTCGGGAACATCCTCCCGCACCTGTTCCGGGGCGGAGGGAGAGCATCCTGCCGCCACGACGGCGGCGAGGAGGGCTGCAAGGATTCCAATTCGTTTCAGTGTCATGTCACAAATGTAGAAACAAACAGGGCGGGCCATGTTTGTTTTCTGACATTTGTATGTTTGAAATCTATCTTATTTCGGAAACCTTGCTGGGGGACACCCCATAGTATTTCTTGAAGACTGTGCTGAAATAGCGCACGTCGGAGAATCCGCACGCCACGGCGACGTCCGTGACGGACAGGGAACCCTCCTCCAGGAGGGCCTTCGCCTGCTTCATCCGCATCTCGCGGATGAAGTCGTTCGGGGCCATCCCGAGGAGCTTGCGGGTCTTCTCGTAGAGGAGCGTCCGGCTCATCGCGACTTCGCCGGCGAGGTCGCCCACGGAAAAGTCGGGATTCGCGAGGTTGTCCCGGACGGCTTTCGCCACCTTCTGCAGGAACTGGCCGTCCAGGTCGTTCTGCAGGGGCTTTCCCTCCTGCTTGGCGAGCGCCTCCGGCTGGAGGAGGTTCATCCGCGACAGATAGTAGGAGTGGAGCTTCCGGCGGTTGACGAAGATGCTCCGGATCTTGAGCTCGAGGATGTCCAGGTCCACGGGCTTGGTGATGTAGTCGTCGGCGCCACCGCTGAGACTTTCCGCCATCACCTCCTTGTCGGAGACGCCGGTCAGCAGGATGACCGGGATATGGGAGGTCTCGATGTGGTTCTTGATCTGCTTGCAGAAGGCGTCGCCGTGCATCCCGGGCATCACGATGTCGCTGATGACGAGGTCCACGCTGTTTTCCTTCAGGATTTCCGCCGCGGCCTCGGCCGAGGGGGCGTCCAACGTGTTGTAGGTGTCGGACAGGGCGTGGGCGAGGAAGGACCGGAGCTCGTTGTTGTCGTCCACCAGCAGGAGGGTCTCCCGGTTGCCGGAGCGGCCGGCCGCCTTGGCGGGCGCTTCCGCCAGGGCCGGCCCCATTTCCACTACCCGGGGCGCTTCCTTCAGCGGCAGGGTCAGGAAGAAGGTGGACCCGGCGCCCAGGGTGCTGCGGAAGGTCAGGTCTCCGCCCAGTTTCTTGACGAGCGTATGGGTGAAGAACAGGCCGATGCCGTTGCCGGGGATGTCCTTCTCGACGGCGTTGCTGCCCCGGTGGCTGAAGCGGAAGAGTTTCTTCGCGTCGGCGGGGGAGATGCCGATGCCCGTATCGGAGACTTCCACGACGGCATGGCTCCCTTCCTGGGAGAGCCGGACGTTCACCCCACCTTCGGAGGTGTATTTGAAGGCGTTGGACAGCAGGTTGTCCAGGATGCGGTGCAACTGCTGCGGCGGCGCGGCGACATAGTACGCGCCGGGGGCGATGTCCACCTGGAAAGCGAGCCCCTGGTCGTCGGCGAGGGTCTTGTACTCGTATTTGACCATCCCGATGGCCTCTTTCAGGTCGATGGGCGCGGATTCCGTCTGCTGGTCCGGCAGGTTCATCTTTCCCAGCTCCATCAGCTGGTTCACCATCCCTTCCAGGTGCTTGACATTGTTCCGGGCCGTGGAGAGCAGGTATTTGGGTTCATCCTCCGCCGGGTGTTCGTCCATCAGTTTCCCCAGCTTCTCCAGCGGGGCGGCGACGAGGGTGAGCGGTGTCTTGATGTCGTGGGCGACGTTGGTGAAGAAGTGGATCTTGTCCTCGAAAGCGTTCTTCTCGAGCCGGTGGTTGTAGGAACGGATGGACTGGAAGATGATCCATGCCAGCGCGAGGGCATAGAAGAGGAGGGCGTACCAGCGGAGCCAGAGGACCTGTTTGGCCACGATGTCGACCGACCTGGACACAAAGGAGCCGTCCCGGCGCTCGCCGCTGCGGATCTCCAGGATGTATTTCCCCGGCGGCAGGTGTTCCGCCCCCACGGTTCGGTCCGGCCCGACGACGCGCCAGTCCTCGAAGGAACCGCGGAGCCGCCAGTACAGCTGGGCGGCGTTCTGGTTGTAGAGGTCGTCCGTGGACACGGACAGGCTGAACGACCGGGCCTGATAGGGGAGCGTCAGTTTCCGGACCCGGTCCAGGGTGGTGCCGATGATGTGGGGATGGGTTTTGGTCGTGACCTTTTCCGAGCCCACTTCCAGGTACGTGAAGGTGATCCGGTTGAATTCGGGGCTGTGGAACAAGGTGGCCGTGGGGATGACCACGGCGCCGTAGTAGCCGCCGAAGGCGACATCGCCATTGGACAGCAGGCAGGACGAGCCGGGGAAGAATTCGTTCGTGTACAGGCCGTCGCGGCGCATGAACGCCGTGAGGACCTTCCGGGTCTGGAGGTCGATCACGAACAGGCCCGAATTCTCCGTCGATGCCCACAGGCGCTGCAGCCGGTCGATTTCCAGGCCCGTGATGTAGTTGGACGGAAGTCCGTCGTGGGTGGAAATAGGCAGGATTTCTCCGCTTTTCAGGTTGTAGCACAGGAGTCCGCCGCCTTCGGTGCCGATCCAGGCCTCGTGCCGGTCCCGGGCGTACGACAGGCAGTTGATGACGGTAGTTACGCTGTGGCCGGTGGAATCGGCCCAGCTGACGGCGGTGGTCTCTCCGGACGTCTGGTCCAGGATGTACAAGCCGTTGTTGGTCCCGAGCAGGAGCGTGTCCCGCGAGATGGGCAGGATGTCGCTGACCTCCCGGATGGGGTACTGCCGATTCGTGAGCGTGCGGCCCGAGACGGTATAGCGGGCCAGGTCAAAGTTCAGGCCGCCCACCCAAATGTGCCCGTCCGGGTCCTTCCGGATGGCGAAGATGCAGTCGAATCCGGTGCCGGCGTTCAGGGCCGGCAAGAGCTCCGCCTCCCCGGTCCGGCTGTCCAGCCGGTAGGTCCCGGTGTTGTACCCGCCGCCCCACACGAAGCCCTCGTCGTCCTCGGCGACGGACAGGAAGCCACCCCGCTTGTCCAGGTATTTCCGGAATTCGCCGGTGTCCGGGTCATAGTGGCCGATGGCGGAGTTGAAAGCCATCCATACGTCGCCGTTCCGTCCTTCACAGATGCCGTGGACGAAATTGGCCGACGCGACGCTTTCCTCCGCGTCGTGGATGAGGAGGACGTCGGAATCCTTGCGGAACAGCGTGACGCCGCCCCGGTAGCTGGTCACCCAGATGTTTCCTTCGTCCACAAGGATGGAGTAGACGCTGGACGTCCGGAGAGCCAGGTCGCCTTCCGGCACCAAGTCGGTCGCGAACAGCCCCAAACCGGTGCCGTTCCGGCCGATCTGGTAGACACCCGCTCCGTCAAAGCCGACGAGGAGGGTGTTTTCATCGAGCCGGACGATTGACCGGACAATGGTGCGTTCCAACCCTTCCCGGATCCGGATGAGTTCTCCCTTCTCGTATTTCCACAGGCCCCTTCCGTCGGTGCCGAGGAACACCCGGTTCTGCTGCGGATCCACGTAGATGCACTCCACGTCGATGCGCCGGTCGGCGCGGATGCGCTCCGACACCTGCAGGTCGTAGGTCGTCACGACCGCGCCTTCCGAACCACCGGCGAAAAGCCGGCCGTCCACGTACGGGACGAGGCACTTCACATTCTCCCCGGGGAGCGCCCGGTTGAGCAGCTTGCGTTCTTCGACGTCGATGCACAGGACGCCGTCACTGGTGCAGGCGAACATCTTCCCGTCCAGGACGGTCACTTGGTTCAGGATGCCGTGGATCCCGAGGTTGGAGAGGGCGAGGAACAGTTCGAATTCGTCCCCCTCGGCATCGTAGCGGTAGATCCGGCCGCTGTCCGTGAAGGCCCAGAGGTAATGGACGCCGTCCGTGGAGATGGAGATCTTCTGGCCGTCATCGGACATCCGGATGTCGTCCTTGAAGAGGGAATAGTACTTGACGGAGAAGCCGTCGTAGCGGTCGATGCCCTGGCTTGTCGCCATCCACACGCACCCGTCCCTCCACTTGACGATCTTGTAGACGATGTTGCTGGAAAGGCCTTCGGAGACGTCCAGGGTGTAGGAATAATAGCCGGAGGCCGGTTTCGCAAAGGAACCGGCGCAGCCCGCCAGGAGGGACAGCGCCAGGAGAACGGTGCGGAGGACCTTCGTCTTCATAGGGGGTTATGCCTCTTCCAGGAGCCGGACGCCGGCCTGCTCGCCGATGGCCTGCGTCTTGTTCATCACGGTGGTGAGCATGAGCATGTTGGCGGCGATTTCCTGCACGGTGGCGTCCTCGCTGGCCTTGAGGGAGTACCAGTTCTTGTCGCGGTAGTCCTCGATGGAATCGACAAAGTCCACGCGGTCGCCGAAGCGGTCCCGGATGCTGTCGTGCAGGGCGCTGGTGTACTGGCTGCACAGGGCGGTGACCTCCTCTTCCATCCCCACCTTGACTTCCTGCGCGCGCACGTTGCGGTACTGCTCCTTCAGGGGCTCGTACTCCTTGTCCTGGCGGATTTCGGTCTTGTCGCCGGAGATCTTCAGGATTTCCACGCGGTCGATGTCGCCGTGCTCGGGCTCCAGCTCGCTGGTGATGTCGTGCAGTTTCTGGAACCGGACGCCATAGAAGAGGACCTTCCCGTCCTCCAGGGCGTACATGATCTTGCTGAAGTCGATGCCCAGGGAGACCTTGTAGTAGAACTTGTGGATGTACAGGATCTTGCGGATGGAGGCCTCCTTGAGGAGGGAGTCCTCGAGGATGGTCTCGAAGAACTTCCGGTCTGGAATGTTGAACTGCTCGCGGTCCAGGGCGTCCACTTCCTCCTCCTTCACGACATAGCCCTGCTTCGCGTATTCCATCTGCTCCACCTTGAAGGTGTAGTCCAGCCGGACGGGGAGGGCGCCCGTCTGCACGCGGGTGTCCAGCTTGTCGGCGAGGGTGCGGTTCTCCAGTTCCAGGACTTCGACCTTCCGCTCCAGCTCGCGGTCCTTCTCCATCTTCTCGATGAGGGCCTGCTGCCGCTCCATCAGGCTGTCCTGCAGCCAGCTGTTGATCGGCTTGAAGGCCTGGAAGGTGAGGATGAGGGTGACGGCGTTCGAGAGGACGATCGCGAGGCCCGAGACGATCCGCGGAAAGAGCAGGAAGAAAGCGATATTGGCGGCCACCAGCAGGAAGCAGCCGGCGATCCAGAGGGTGTTCTTGACGCTGCGGCCCTTGTCCAGGGCATATTTGAATATCTTGTCTCCAGTCTTGCTCATGGGTGTGGAAAAATAGCCTTATCCCTGCAAAGATATACATTTTCGGAACAATCTTTGTAACTTTGCAGCCGATTGATTGAAACGAAATGAAAAGACTGCTGATTCTTATCGCCCTCCTGGCCTGCGGCCTGACGGCCTCCGCGCAGGAGCTGAGCTGCACCTTCGTCCAGAAAAAGACCCTCAAGGCCGTGAACAAAGTCATTCCCGGCGAGGGAAAGATCACTTTCAAGGCCCCCGACTACCTCAATATGACCTACGATGTCCCGGAAGGGGAGTACCTCCTCATCGAGGGCATGCAGCTGAAGAACTGCGTGAAGGGAAAGGTCATCAACATCGACACCTCCAAGAACCCGCGGATGCGCAAGATGCGCAACACCCTGCTGGACTGCATCATGGGCAACTACGAGAAGGCGGCCGAGGAGAACGACGCCACCCTCATCGTCGAACAGAAGGGCGACATCAAGACCGTATCGATGATGGCCCGCAAGCAGCTGCCCACCGGCTACGCGCGCATCATCCTGGACTACAACAAGAAAGGCCTGCCCGTCCGGATGGTCCTGGACGAGTTCACCGGCATTGAGACCGAGTACACCTTCAAGTACTAGATCTGAGTGCCTTCCTGCTCGAGGTAGTTGACGACGTCGCCGACGGTGTTGAACGTCGCCAGCGCCTTGTCGGGAATGGTGATCCCATATTGGTCCTCGATACGCATGAGGAGCTGGAGGATGTCCAGCGAATCGGCGCCGAGGTCTTTTTTTATCTGCGCGTCCAGCGTGACGATCGCGGCGTCCACCCGCAGCTGCTTGGCCAGGATGGCCCGGACTTTCTCGTACATCGTTTCCATCAGTCTTCGTAGTGTTCGTAGCGGGCGACGGCCTCCTCGATCTTGCCGGAGAGGTGGCTCACCTCCATCCGGTAGGCCTGCTCGATGCATTTCTCCACGGCCACGGCCTTGCTGCTGCCGTGTCCCTTCACCACCACCTTGGAGGTGCCCAGGAGAACGCTCCCGCCATAGTTCTGGTAATTCATGAACTCCTTCTCCTCCAGGAACATCCGTTTCATCAGGAGGGCGCCCAGCTTGTACAGGGTGCGGGAGTAGATATCTTTCTTGAGTTTCTTGAGGAGCTCCAGGGCCGTCCCTTCCGTCGTCTTGACGAGGACGTTCCCGGAGAAACCGTCGGCCACGACCACGTCGTAGGAGCCCGACAGCAGGTCGCGGCTTTCCATGTTGCCCACGAAGTTCACGCAGTCGGTGTCCTGCAGGAGCGCGTAGGTCTCCTTCCGGATGTCGTCGCCCTTCTCGGCTTCCTTGCCTACGTTCAGGAGCGCCGTGCGGGGATTCTTCACCCCGTACACCTCCTGCATGTACAGGCTCGCCATGATGGCGAACTGGCGCAGGTGGGCGGGCGTCACTTCCACGTTGGCCCCGCTGTCGCAGATGCCCACGATGCCGCCGTCCATCGTCGGGAGGATGGGGCAGAAGGCCGGGCGGATGATGCCCTTGATGCGGCCCAGGCGCACCAGGGCGCCGGTCACGAGGGCGCCGGTGGAGCCGGTGGACACCATCCCGGCGATGTCGTCCTCGTCCCGGAGCAGGATGATGGCCTTCATCATGGAGCTGTTCCGCTTGAGGCGCACCACGTCGGTGGGCTTTTCGTCGCAGCCGATGACTTCGGGCGCGTGGACGATCTCGAGGCGGGCGGCGTCATAGGCCTTTCCCTCCAGCTCCTTCCGGAGGACGGCCTCGTCCCCGGTGAGGATGAGGTGCAGGTCCGGATTCTTCGCAAGGGCGGCGAGGGCGCCCGCGACGGGCGCCTGGGGCGAGTGGTCGCCGCCGAAACAGTCGACAAGGAGTTTGATCATACGAGTTTCTTCACATAAGAGCGGTAGCGCTTGACCTGTTCCTTGCGGAAGCGCTTCCATTGGTTCAGGATGGCGTAGTTGTCCTCCAGGTTGAGGTTCGTGTCCGCGAAGCGGAGGTTCGGGTGGTCCCGGAGCATCTTCATGATGGCGACGGAAAAGACCGCGGAGACGCCCCGGTTCGCGTATTCGGGATCCACGCCCACGAGGCACAGGTCGATGGCGTCGGGCTTCTTCAGGGCCTTCAGGAGGCGGAGGGCGGTGCCCGGCGTGAGCCTGCCCCGGCCCCCGGCGAGCGCGCCGGCGAGGGCGGGGAAGGTGATGCCGAAGCACACCATCTTGTCGTTCTCGTCCAGGACCACGGCCACGTACTTGGGATCGACGACCAGCTTGAAATTGTCCAGCATCAGCTTCCGCATCCCTTCGGTGAAGGGGACAGTCCCGTACAGGCCCTCATAGGACTTGTCGATGAGCTCGAAGATGCCGTCGGCATAGCGCTTCAGGAAGTCGGAACCGCTTGTGGACGGCCCCAGGTGCAGTTTGTAGCGGCGGAAGATGAAGTCGGAGAGTTGCTCCAGCTCTTCCATCGCCTCCGGGCTTTCGGCCCCGTACAGGCGGAATCCGACCCAGTCCACTTCCTTCTCATAGCCCAGGCGCTCGATGTGCTCCCCGTAGTAGGGCGCGTTGTAGTTCTCCTCGAAGGTGGCCTGCTGGTCGAAGCCCTCGATGAGGAGGCCCTCCCGCTCCAGGTCGGAGAAGTTCAGCGGGCCGCAGACCGTGTCCATGCCCTTCTCCAGCGCCCAATTCTCGGCCGCCTCGAACAGGGCCTTGGACACTTCGAAGTCGTCGATGGCGTCGAACCGGCAGAAGCGGGCGCGCTTCTCCCCGTTCTTCTCGTTCGCGGCCTTCTGGATGATGGCCATGATGCGGCCGGCGACGACGCCGTCTTTCCAAGCAAGGAAGCAGACGAAATCGCAGCAGTCGCTGTACACGTAATCCGGGCGGAAGATCTTCTTCTCGTCCATGTAAAGCGGCGGAACGAAGTTCGGGTTCCCCGCGTACAGGTCCAGCGGGAAATCCAGGAACGCCTTCTGCTCCTTCTTGGTCTCTACTTGCTTGACAGTGATCATTTTACCGGTGTTTTGCATGGAAGCAGACGCCCACCCCGTTCGGCCCGGCGTGGCTGCCGGCCGTCGGGTTGCAGACGACATATTCAATGGGGAAATCGTCCCCGAACCGCTCCCGGATCATCCTGCCCACCTCCTTCGCCAGCTCGGGCGCGTCGGTGTGGCCGATGAAGAAGCGGTGGGACTTGAAGTCCTCGCCGAGGTCCGCGACCTGCTGCACGAGATGCTCCATCGCCTTGAGGCGGCCTTTCTCCTTGCCGCAGGAGACCATCTTGCCTTCCTGGCTCATGTAGATGATCGGGCGGATGCCGATGAGCGTGCCCATCGTCGCGGCGAGCCCGCTCACGCGGCCGCTGCGGCGGAAGAACTTCAGGTCGTCGGCGAAGAAGTACATCGCGAACTTGTCCACCTCGGTCTTGGCCCATTCCAGCACTTCCTCCAGGGTCTTGCCGGCCTTGAAGAGGTCGCCGACCTCGCGGACGATGGCGTAGCTGATGGTGGTGATGCCCTTGGTGTCGATCTCGTGGAAGCTGCGCTCCGGGTACTTGGCCTTGAGCTCGGCCACGGCCTCGTCCATCGCGTTGAAAGTGACGGTCATCGCGCGGGAGAAATGGACATACAGGATGTCGTTCCCGGCGGCGAATTCCGGCTCGAAATACTCGATGTAGCGCTCCTTGGAGATGGCGCTCGTGGTCGGGAGGACGCCGCGCCGGAGGAGGTCGTAGAATTTCCGGGACTCGAACTCGTCGAAGTCCACGTAGGGATACACCGTCTTCGCGTCGATGCTGTACGGCATGCTGATGAGGCGGTAGCCGTATTCAGCCGCGACAGCGGGCGTGATGTCGGTGTCAGTGTCGGTAAAAAGCCTGAGCATAGTTTATTTAGGTTTAAATCAATAGCAGGATGTATTCATAGACCGGCTGTCCGCCGCTCTGCAGGATCACTTCGGAACGCGGATACATGGACTCGAGTTTCCCGCGGACGCATTCGGCTTCGGCGGCTTCGGCGCCGGCGAAGACGAGGATGACATCGGAAGAACCGGCCCCCAGCGCGTCCGCAAGGGCCATGAGCGCGCTTTCCGGCGTCGCTCCCGAAGCGAGGATTTCCTTGCCGGAGATGCCCACGTAGTCGCCTTCCCTGACGTTGCCGCTGTCGCGGATCGCGCGGGAAACCAGGCCCGTGACCACCTCGCCCGCCGCCTCGGTGAGCGCGGATTCGAGGGCGTTGACGTCGTCGGATTCCGTGTCCAGGTTCGCGAGGGCGTAGTACCCTTCACCGACCGTCTTGCACGGGATGACGCGGACATCGGCCTTGTCATAGAGCTCCGCGGCCTGGCGGGCCGTCAGGAGGATGTTGGAATTGTTCGGAAGGACGAAGATGGTGTCCGCGTCGATCTGGTCGAAGGCCTGGATGAAGCGCTCCACGGACGGATTCATGGTCTGGCCGCCTTCGACGACCACGTCGGCCCCGAGTTCCCGGAAGGTCTCCTCGAGACCGGCGCCGGAAGCGACCGACACGACGCCGAAGGCCTTGCGGCCCCGCTTGAAGCACTCGTCCATATGGTTCTCGTGATGCTGCAGCGTCATGTTCTCCACCTTGAGGGTGAGGAACTCGCCGTACTGCTGGCAATGGTTCAGGATGTCACCCGGGGTGCGGGTGTGGACATGGACCTTGATGATGGAGCCGTCCCGGAAGAAGACGAGCGATTCGCCGTTTTGCGACAGCCACTCGGAAAGGACCGACTCGTCGAAGGTGTCCAGGTCCACCTTGGAACGCTGCAGCCGCAGGAGGAACTCCGTGCAGTAGCCGAATTCCAGGACGCTGTCTTCCGTGAAAGCGTTGAGGTCCACCTGCTTGGCGGCAGGAGCGGACACGTCCTCCACCTCGGCCGTCTCTCCGTTCAGGGCGGCCCGCATGCCTTCCGCGATGTACAGCAGTCCCGCGCCGCCGCTGTCCACGACGCCCGCTTTCTTGAGGACGTCCAGGAGTTCCGGCGTATGCTGGAGCGACAGGTTCATCGAGGTGACCAGCTGGTCGAAGTATTCCTTCAGGTCCTTGCTGCCGGCGGCGGCCTGCGCCCCTTCCCGGAACACGGTCAGGATGGTGCCTTCCACGGGTTCGGAAACGGCCTGGTAGGATTCCTCCACTCCGGCCAGCATGGCACGGGAGAGGGTGTCCACATCGGCCTCTCCGACGCCTTCAAGGCCTTTGGCGATGCCGGCGTAGATGCGGGAGAGGATGACGCCCGAGTTGCCCCGGGCCCCCATCAGCATTCCGGTGGACACGGCCTTCGCCATCTCGGGGAGCGAACTCCCCGCGGCGTGGCAGCCGGCCTGGATGGTCATGAACATGTTGTCTCCCGTGTCCCCGTCGGGGATGGGAAAGACGTTGAGGTCGTTGACGGTCTGGCGGTGGGCGGCCAGGGATGCGGCGCCGCCGCGGATGAGGTTCAGGTAAAGGTTTGCGTCAATTCTGTCCATGCTTATGCGCGGATGCTCTTCCGGTACCGGTCCCATTTCAGGAGTCTCCGGAAGACGAAAGGTTCAAGGGAATAGGTGAGGAGGATCGTGGTGGCCATGCCGATCAGGGTGATGATGCCGATGGACCGGATGGCCGGGTGCCGGGCGAAGATGAGCGACACCACGACGATGGCGAGCACGAGCGCGGAGAAAACGATGGCCACTTTATGGAAATCCAGCATTTCCCGCTGCCCGGTCCGGGCCTCCTTGAGCAGGCCCTCCATCACGAATATGCTGTAGTCCACCCCGATACCGAACACGAAGGTGGAAATGACGATGTTGATCAGATTGAACTCCAGGCCCAGGATGGCCATCAGTCCCTGCAGGACGTACCAGGACAGGAACATCGGGAAGAAGGCGATCAGCGAGACCCACAGGTTCCGGAAAGCCAGCAGCAGCACCAGCAGCACGAAGAGCGAGGAGATCCAGAGGGTCGTGTTGAAGTCGTCGTGGATGATTTCCACCAGGTCCCGGCAGTAGTAGAAAGGTTCCAGCACAAGCGTCTGCGGGCCGTCGATCAGGCCTTCGATCACCGCATCCATATCTTCCGGTGCAAATGAGACCGAAGTGAAAATCATCTTCCGGCCATTGACCTGTTCCTCGATGTAGTTCGACAGCAATTCCGGGGGCACGACACCCGCATTCACAAGCGAGCCGGGCTCGTAATCGGCCTCGACAAGTGCATAGAACGGAGCGAAAAGTCCCGGGTCGAGCTTGTGGCGGCGCGCAGCCGCGTCGAGGTCACGCCGGACACGGGCCAGCCGCTCGGGCGACCAGAATGCCTGCCAGGCCGCGATGCGCATTTCCTGGTCGCGTGTGGACTGGAACAGGAGCGGTACCAGCGAATTGTATCCCTTGACCAGCCCTTGCTCCGAGAGGTCTTCCAGCCGCTTTTCCAGCAATTTATTGTATTCGAGTGCCTGGTCCAGGTCTTCGTCGTAAGCGGCGAAGTAGAGGTCCATGTAGCCGCTTTGGTTCTTCTCGTAATAGAGATTCTGGCTCTCCACCAGTTCGACATTGTCATAGTCGAGGTTGCGCAGGTCGCTGTCGAACCGGACGCGCGGCGCCATCACGACACTGACGACGATGATGACAAGCAGAGCGCCGAGAATCAGCCAGTTGCGATCCCAGGGCAGATTATTGAAGCGGTCGATGCCCTTGAATCCGGCCGCCTGCTGGTGTTTCACGTGCCCGGGTTTGAGGAACTGGGGCAGGAAAATCAGGGAATAGGCAGTGCTGCCGATCAGCGCAAAAGCGGCGAACAGGCCGAAATCGCGCAGCAGGTCGCTCTCCGTGAAAAGCAGGGCCATGAACGCGCCGACCGTGGTGATGCAGCCCAGGAAGACCGGTGTGGACTCTTCCTGCAGCATCTGTTCCACATCGCCGGTGAAATAGTAATGGATCAGCACATGCAGGCAATAGCTGAGGGCCACGCCCAGCACGATGGCGCCGACACCGAGTGCCATCAGGGACATCGAGCCTTTAATCCAATAGAGGCAGGCCAGGGCGAAGATTGTCCCATAGACAACCGGGGCCACCATGTGACCGATGAAGGCCAGCCGGCGGAAACAGACCATCAGGATAAGCAGGATGATGAGCAGTGAGATGCCGATCGTCATCACCAGGTCTTTCTTGATCGTGCCAGCATTGGATACAGCGCCGAGCGGCGCGCCGTGGATCAGGATGCGGGCTTCCGGATGGGCCGTCTCGAAATTCTTCCGTTCCTGATTCAGGATCCGGGAGAACCGGGTGGAATTGTAGGAGTCGGTCTGGGTGAATTTCGGCGTCAGGAACGCCAGGGCAACGCTCTTGTCGGGACAGAAGAAATGGCCGTCCTCGACGGTAAATCCGCCTATGCTGCCGCCTTCTTCAGGCAGGATGTCCGCCAGGAAGATGTCGCGCAGGCCGAGCGGGTCGGTGCAGACCAGCTGGGTCGTTTCGCCGGTCATGTCTGCTTCGATGAGGGCGACATTGCGGGTCATCTGCGCTTCCATGGCCTCCGGCGTCAATGCCTGGGCAAAGGCTTCGTAATAGCCAGTGTCAATGAAAGAGGGGAGATGCTCGAAGCCATAATCCATCGCGCCGAGCGCCGTCTCGATTTCCAGTGCGCTGAGGATACCGACCAGATATTTCCCGGCGGTGTCGCGGGCGCGGACGGCATCCGTGAATTCATCGATATAGCTTCCCAGTGTCCAGGTATCGAGCGCTTCCTCGGGATTGCGGGCCGTGATTTGGATGAAAATCTTGTCTTTCAGTCCGATGTCGCTGAAAGCCAGTTCTGTGTCCAGACTAGACCGCGGCATCAGTTTGATGATGTCCTCCTCATAACGCAGTTTGGATCCGAAGAAGGCAAATACCAGCGTCGTGGCAATCAGCACAAGATACAGCACACCCTTGTGCCCCTTGAAATATCGGTAGATCGGAAGAAAAATCCGGTGCATTGTTTCGTTCTATAAATCAAGGTGCAAATATACGACTAATTCACAATTCCAAAAATACTGGAGCGAGCTTTTACGCTGGAGATCAACATCCTGTCAGTCAGCTCATAAAACAATCTCGCCCCACCGTATTGCAGTGGGGCAAGATTAAGGATCTGGCTGATGGTCAGAGAGTTGGCCTCCAGCGGCATCACGGGCGGCGGACTGCCCGGTGCCCGGCGATTACGCTCCTGAGACGGGTTGCAGTCCCAACTCAGCGGCCTTTTGCTCCATCAGGGTATAGGCGGCGGAGAATTCGTTGGGGATGATACCGTCGAGGATGGCTTCCTTGACGGCTTCCTTGATGACTCCGATCTCGCGGCAGGGCGGGATGTGGTATTTCTCCATGATGAGTTCGCCGGTGATGGGGTTCTTGAAATTGCGCACCGCATCTTTGGCTTCGACCTCGATCAGTTTCTGCTTCACGTGGTCGTACTGCTTCTTGAACCGCTCGACCTT
>JAEEGJ010008556.1_pt1 | contig 28115 bp, 23 predicted proteins | sample 8958761 | NCBI WGS metagenome assembly JAEEGJ01 (sample SAMN16246546, study PRJNA631951) | gut metagenome | biome: gut microbiome; feature: rumen; material: RS-attached | host: Bos | place: Iran: Karaj | collected 2018-10
CAAAAGCACATCTTGAACCAGCCGCTCTACGTGACCGGCAAGCCCATCGCCTACACCGCCCGCGAATTCGGCCTCGACCCGAAAGACATCGACAAGCTCGCGAGCAACGAGAACCCGTTCGGCCCGAGCCCGAAGGGCATGGAAGAAGCCCGCAAGGCCCTAGAAGAAGTGAACCTCTACCCAGATGGCGGCAGCTACGACCTCATCGGAAAGATTGCAGAGTTCCGCGGCGTAAAGCGCGAACAGATTGCCGTGGGTAACGGCAGCAACGAACTTCTGGACATGATCGCCCAGGTATTCCTCGGCCCCGGCACCGAAGCCGTGATGGGCAAGCACAGCTTTGCCGTCTACAAGCTCGCCACCATGGCGATGAACGCAAAGATTATCGAAGTCGACATGCCGGCCCCAGCCTACAACTACGACCTCAAGGCCATGCGCGCCGCCGTGAATGAGAAGACCCGCATCGTGTTCCTCGCGAACCCGAACAACCCGACGGGCTCCGACCTCACCGCCAAGGAAATCATCGACTTCGCCGACAGCCTCCCGGAAACCTGCGTGCTCGTGATGGACGAAGCCTACACCGAATTTATCGAAGACACCCCGGAACTCGTTCCGGATTTCAACAGCCGCATCGCCGAAGGTAGGAACATCATCTGCTGCCGTACGTTCAGCAAGATCTACGGTCTCGCCGGTCTGCGCGTGGGCTACTGCATCACCCGCCCCGAAATCGTGAACCTCATCAACCGCGTGCGTGAACCGTTCAACGTGAACAGCATCGCCCAGGCAGCCGCCATCGGCGCCATCGACGACCAGGAATACGTGAACAAGGTCCGCGAACTCAACAAGAAGGGCCTCGAACAGCTCAAGGCCGGCTTCAAGGAACTGGGCCTCGCTTACGTCGACAGCCACGCGAACTTCATCGCCGTCAGCGGATTCAAGGACCCGATTGACGCGTTCAAGTTCCTGCAGTCGAAGGGCACCATCATCCGTCCGCAGCCTGCGATGGGCGACGTGCTCCGCATTACCGTGGGCACCGAAGCGCAGAACGCAAAATGCCTCGCCAATATAAAGGCATACCTCGGAAAGTAAATCACTGGTTATGTCATTCCCGCGGAGGCGGGAATCTCCATTTTATACCAGCAAAGGGAGGTGCCCGCCCGGAGGCGGGAATGACAATTCAAATGAGCTTCAATAACAAAAGCAATTGGAATAAACGCCCGCAAGCCGCGAAGGAAAAAACTCACGGCGTTGCCCGCGTGATATCCAAGCGTGGGTTTTGTAGCCGGAGCATCGCAGAAAACCTGGTCCGCGAGGGCCGGGTTTCTTTGCGTGGTAAAATCGTGTGCGACCCCGAAACGCCCGCCTACGAAAAAGACGAAATCCTCGTGGACGGCACGCCCGTCGAGGCCGCCCAAAAATTCTACTTTGCGATGAACAAGCCACGCGGAGTCGTGACCACCGCAAGCGACGAGAAGGGCCGCAAGACCGTGATGGACCTGTTCCGCGAGCAATACGCCAAACTATTCCCCGGCAAGCCCGTACCGCACATATCGCCCGTAGGCCGTCTCGACGCCGCGAGCGAAGGATTGTTGCTGTTTACGAACGACACGCAATGGGCCGATGATGTTTTAAGTAGCGCGGACCATCTCAAAATCTACCGGGTGCAGGTCAAAGGCCACCCCACTGCCGACGACCTCGCCAAAATGGAAAAGGGCTTCAACGTTCCACCCCGCGTCTTCGGCGAAAGCGAAGAATTCATGCACGCCGAGCGCGCAGTTTTCCACAGCGAAGGCGAAAAGAACTGCTGGCTCGAAATCACGCTATCCGAGGGCAAGAACCGCGAAATCCGCCGCATGCTCGCCCACCTGGGTTACGAAGTCATGCGCCTTATGCGCATTCAATTCGACAAGTACACACTAGGCGACTTGAAACCCGGGGAGCTGAGAGCGATGAGCGGTGAGCCATGAGCTGTGAGCGATGAGGTATAAGGTTCCAGGCTCGGGGCTCGAGGCACGAGCGGTGAGCGGTGAGCTATGAGCGATGAGGTATGAGGTATAGGTTCTGTAGTTTTACTACTCATCGCTGACTGCGTAGAGGCGCGAGGTTAGTGAAAAAGAATCACGCACTTAGTGCGTTAATAACAGACGGCGAAGCCGTGATATTTCTCCCTAGCCCCTAGATTCTAACCTCTAGATTCTCTAACGGAGATTGCTTCAGGGCTATTCGCCCTTCGCAATGACAAATTTTTAGGCTCGAGGTGCGAGGTACGAGCGGTGAGCGGTGTGCTATGAGCGATGAGGCTCGAACTTCCTACTTACCTCACACCTCAAAGCGAGCTTGCGAGCGACCTCAAAGGCACGAAGTGCCGACCTCATTGCCCCTAAATCATATCCCTGTTCAAGAGTTCGCCGTGGTCAAGCACCAGGCGGCGGAAGGGGCTGTTCAGGTAAAAGTCCGGGTTATGCGTCGCCATCACCACAGTCGTGCCGCGCGCATTGATTTCCTTGAAAATGCTGAAAACTTCCTCGGCGTTTTTCGGGTCGAGGTTACCGGTCGGTTCGTCGGCCAAAAGCACATACGGATTGTGCACCATCGCACGCGCAATCGCCACGCGCTGCTGTTCACCGCCCGAAAGCGTGTACGGCATAGCAAAACGTTTCTGGCTCACGCCAACAAGCGCTAGCGCATCAAAAACAATCGAGTTTATCTTGCTGCTCGGGGTCCCCACGATACGGAGTGCAAGTGCCACGTTCTCAAAAACGTTCCTATCGGGCAGCAGCTTGAAATCCTGAAAAACAATCCCCATTTTGCGGCGCAACGCCTGGATCTTGCTGTCGGGAGTATTCTTGCTATCGTAAACGCAATCCCCGGTGAACTTCACCATCACCTGGCCACCACGATCTTCGTCAGGACGTTCGTCCATATAAATTAGCTTCAAGACCGTAGACTTTCCTGCGCCGGAATGCCCCGTCAAGAAAACGAATTCACCCTTGTTCACCCGGAAAGTGACGTTATTCAGCGCCTTCCAGTTTTCCTCGTAAGACTTGGTGACATGGGTAAAGTCAATCATAATTCGCTAATTACTCCGTCATGCGGATTTCCACATGGACTTCTGTACGCCACCTCTTGACGAGCTTTTCCAACTTTTGGTCTTCGAGATGGTTTGCCGCAAGCTGTTCTATCTTGCCGTAGTCTTCTTCCATCGTCAGTTCACGAATTTGCCTTGAATCATCCAAGCGGAACAAATGATAAGCACCATCAATCAGGACTGGTTCAGAAATTTCACCCACATTCAAGTTGGCTACGGGATCGACATACGCCGGCTCCATTTCGTTCTTTTGGTACCAGCCCAAAAGGCCCCCAGCATAGTTGCTGGACTTGTCCTCACTGTATTTCTTTGCCGCAGCAGCAAAAGCTTCTTTCGTTTTTATTGCAGTTCTAAGCGAATCGGCCAAACGCAAAATTGCCGCAGAATCTTTCGGCGACGGAATGGTGCGCAACAAAATCTGTGCAGAACGGACACCGTCTTCCTTGCGGCCGAGAACACGGGCAATATGCCACCCCAAATTCGTCTGGACCGGAGTCGCCGCATACTGTCCGTTAGAAAGTTTATCCAAAGCACGTTCAAAAGCCGGATCCAGAAGGCCGCGTTTGAAATAGCCTAAATCACCACCCTTGGCTGCACTGGTATCCTGGGAGTGATTTTTCGCCAACAATTCAAAGCTCATCCCCAAGTTCAGGCTATCGATAAGCGACTCCGCAATATTCTTGACAGAATCCACAATCATAGAATCCGGGACAATTGGAATCTGGATGTGACTCAAGAGTACGCAATTGTACTGTCTCGGAAGGGAATCCTTGTACACCTTGTAAAAAGCATCCACCTCTTTTTTAGTCGGATGAATCGTCCCCACATGCATCTGGCGGACACGCATCATTTCGATATGGGAACGAATTTGCTTCGCCAACTGATCGCGATACTGGGCAACGCTGATGCCCAACTGGCTACGGATAGCCTTTTCCAAAGTGGTCAGGTCGATATTCTGGCTTGCCGCAAGTTGTGTCATGTGTGCTGTCACACGCTGGTCCACCTCGGCGTCCGACACCACAATGGAGTCGCGGTCAATGCGGCTGAGCAAAACCTTTTCTTCGATTAACTTTTCAAGGACATAATCCTTTTGCTGCTTTTCACTCATGTCCGCCGCTTCGGGCATCTCTTGGAACTGGTAAAGCTTGTTCATGAGTTCCGAGCGCATGATAGGCTTACCATCGACAACCGCGGCAATACCTTCCATGAGGACCGGTGCAGCGGAGGCCACAGTACAGCAGGCAAAAATCAAAGGAACTACATTGCGAAAAAATCTAGGCATCATTTATCCTTTTCAAATACATTTGTCTTCATGAAAATGGGGCGGGAACTCTTCCATTCCTTTTTCAAGCGATCTAAAACAATTTTTTGGTGTTCCAGCCATGCACGGGTACGGACATCTTCCGCAACCTCTTCGAACGGCAAAACATCCGCAGAATCCAAGCGTTTCACGACAACGGCAATTTTCAAAGCCCCCTCGCAAGCCTTCATCTGCGAGATATAGCCCACCGGAATTTCTTGCAGGTTAGGAATCATGCAACTGTCCGGCGTGGTCTCCACAGAATCGAACTCCACAATCTTCCGCACGAGATAATGTTGCTTGGGAATGCTGTCGTAAACTAAGTTCTTGTGACCCCGGTAATAGGTATCGCCATTTTTCCATTCGCTAAAATACAGGATAGCACCGGACGCGATAGTCTTCCCTCGCAGAAACTGCTCCGGATGGCTCTTGTAGTATTCCTGTTTTTCGGCATCCGTCACAAGCATGGAATCTGTAAAGGTCTGGAGGAAATAATCCACCGCCATTTTGCGAACCATTGACTCGATTTGCTGCGAAAGAGCGGAATCTTCCAAGACTCCGTTGGACTCGGCCTCCTGGAAAATGATTTCTTCGTCAATCCAGTGATCCAAAAACGAAAGGCGTTCACGATTACCCCAAGAATCCCATTCGGGAGCCATAACCCTGATTTCGGAAAGATGCAGTTTGGTACTGCCCACCGACACAATGACAGGATCCTCGCTGTTAGAGCAGGCAGTAAAGAAAACGAAAGCCAACAAGCAGATTAAACTTAAACGAAACTTCATCCCGATAAAATTTAGAAAAAACAAAGCGGAACAGACCACAAGAACCTATTTCAACCGGCCAAAACGGCCCTTGAGCTTGGCCAGGGCATCGTCTTCGATGACTTCTTCGGCATCGTCACCCTTGCGTTTGAATTTGAGGATTTCAAAGTCCTCAAGCAAGGCACAAGCCTGCAAATAGAGCTCGGGATATTCCGAATCATCCTGCGGCATGCGTTCCATTTTCGAGAGGATGTCGCGTGCATTTTTGAGCTCGTGATCCTTCATGAAGCGGGCCTTGAGGTAAATACGGAACTTTTCACGGAGGTCCTTGACGGAAAGGTCAACCTTGTCATTGCGAGCCCCTTGAGCGAAGCAATCTCCAACCGACATATCTGCGCCGAGCACAGACAACCTTTCGAACAAAGTATTTTCCTTGTGGTCGGGCAAGTAGAGCGCTGCAATTTTCGAGATAGACTTATTTTTCGCCATGAGTGCGGCAATGGCATCGCGAGCGTGATCACCGCCCTGGCGCATCGCTACCGAGTATTCGCGAAGAATGTCCCAAAGTTTCACGAAGGCGTCAGCTCCAAGAAGCGCCGATTCGTAGGTCGCACGCACAAGCGCAAGGCGCATTTCTTCGTCTTCGCTGCGGGTGCTTGCGGCAAGGTTCTTGAAGTCGCGAATTTTTTTACCACGGGAAAACTCGAGACCCGAAAAACGCACACAACGGTTTGCGTCCAGATTGTCAACGACAAGAGACTTCAAAACCCACGACTTGAGCGCCGTTTTGAAACCGTCGGAATAGAGGCCGCCCGTCTCGAGCATGTTCAGACGGTCGACAATGAGCGTGGAGGCAGAATCAGTCACTTCGGCTAGCTCAGTGACCTTGCCAGGTTGGTGAGCCTGCCGAACCACTACACGCTTGCGGAAAGCTTGCCAGAACGCAGATTCTGCCGGAGTCATGAGCGCCGATTCGCCCAAACGCCAGCCAAAGCGCATGTTGCCAAGAGCAAAGTCAATACCGAACGTCACCAGAACAGGTCGCACCGCAGCAAAGAGCCGGAAACTCCCCCATTCCGGGTTAATTTCGGTGGAAAATTTCTCCGGGAATCCCTGCTTGAAGATTCTCGCATGAATCCGCAAGTGATTTTCTTTTTCAGGCGTAACCGTCGGGATGTCGCAATCGAGTTGCTTCATCTCGGCAAAGACCTCGTAGAGGCTAAAGAGCGGAGCCTTGTGCGGTTTTTCCTTGAGTTTGTCGCAGAAGGCGTCGTCGATAAACGTGCGCTTGCCTTCCAGTTGCTTTTTTGCATTCTTGGGCATCTCGCGGATGACAGATTCCGCCATCCATTCGCGCCACTGGTGAATCGAGAGAGCAAGCGTCGCAGGCGTTACCTGCGGGAGCATGTCGTATGGCAAGTCGAGCGTGATACCGTCGCAGTCGCGAGTCGCATCGAAGACCATCTCGCCCATCACCATGCGACTGGAACCGTCAAGCCCTTCAATGCGGAACTGTTCGAGGGAACCACCTAGAGATGAACGATTCTTGTCAACCCCGACTTGGTCGGGGTTCTCCCTTTTGTGCCGAGGATTCTTCCCCCAAAAATCGCCTAGAGATTGCCGCGCTTCGCTCGCAATGACACTCTCTACACCAGTATCTAACTGATTCAGCCAGAACTTCGCATCGAATTTCAGGAACTGGTCAGTATGTTCGCGAATGTAATCCTTGAGTGTCTTGATGGAATTCACCTCATGCGCAATGCGCACATAGTAATCCACCAGCGCATCTTCGCTCGGGGCCAGCCCGAATTGGCGCTTGCGGGCTTCCAGCGCATGCAAATCCTCGACAACACGCTCGTTGTGCGTCATAAAGGCAAACGGGCGAGCCATCTGGCCAAGCACAACGGCCTCGCGCCAGAAAATCTCGGCGCACTCGTCAGGATTCACGCGGGCGTAATCCACGCGATGGCCACGGCTAATCACGAGCCCGCGGAAACTCACCTCCTCCACCGCTTCCACAAAACCACGATCCTGGTTCCACGTAGGCGCATACCAGCGACGCGTGCAGAAGGGTTCCGCCACCTGCATAATCCATTCGGGCTTGATTTCGGCAGCCTTGTTGAGGAAGATACGGCTCGTCTCACGCACCTCGGCGCTAAAGAGCCATTCCGCGCTCTTGCCATAAAGGTCGCTGCCCGGGAACACATGCGTCTCGCGGCCGCTCACCAAGCGGTAGCAGCCGTTTTCCATGTCGCGGAGCGCAACGCCGCCCAGGAATCCCGAAAGGAGTGCGATGTGCAGGTTATCGCGGTGGAAGCTGTCAAGCGGGCACACGCGATTCTCAAATTTCACATCGAGGATGCGCCCGAACTGTTCGTACAAATCAATCCATTCGCGGCACCGCAAAAAATGCAGGCTGCTCTTGTCGCAGAACTTGCGCAACTTGTTCCAGGTTTTGCCATCCCATTCAGCGCAGAAGGCGTTCCACATGCAGATGAACGTGAGGAAATCGCTCTTGTGGCCTGCAAACTTGCGGTGCAGCTGACGAATGCGGGTGCGTTCGGGTTCTTCGCTCGGTACCACACGCGGGTCCTGGATGCTCAAGGCCGAACAAACAATCAATGCGGGCTGCAAAACGCCGGCATCACGCGCCCGCAGGAGCACTGCCGAAAGCGCCACGTCCATCGGGAGGCGAGTCATCTCGCGGCCAAGCTTGGTCACATGTCCGCTGGCGTTATCGGCGGTCAACGCGCCGAGTTCAAAAAGCGTCTTGTACGCGCCGCGAAATGCCGAATGCGGCGGCGACTGCAGGAACGGAAAGTTTTCAAGTTCCAGCCCGAGGCTGCGCAGTTGCAAAACCACGTTCGCGAGATTACTCCGCCGGATTTCCGGCTCCGTAAACTCGTCACGCTTCTCGAAATCCTCGGGAGAATAAAGGCGGATGCAAACACCAGGCTTTACGCGCCCCGCACGCCCTGTGCGCTGCCGGGCACTCGCCTTCGAAATGTCCTCGACGGGCAACCCTTGGATTCGCGATTGCGCGTTATACCGCGAAATGCGGGCCGTACCCGTGTCCACCACGTAGGCGATTCCCGGAATCGTGAGCGACGTTTCCGCAATGTTCGTCGCGAGCACTACGCGGGTCTTTTCCGTATGCTTGAAGATGCGGCGCTGTTCATCGGGGCTCATGCGCCCGTAAAGCGGCAAGATGTCGAAAGTCGCAGAGTCCAGTTCGTGCGCGAGCTCGCCCGCCAAATCCTGGATGTCGCGTTCCGTCGGTAAAAAACAAAGCAGGTGGTCGCGGTGGCGCGTTTCCAGGTCGAGAATCGCATCGCGGGCCTCGTCCAAAAGGCCCGAATCCCCCTTGCCAGAAATATTGAGGTCTGAGGTCGGGTCTTGCGACCCTTTGAGGTATGAGGTCGCGGCCTTGCCGCTATGAGGTAAATAATCTGCGCTTCGCGCACCGAAATAATATTCAACTTCAACGGGGAACGTTCTTCCCTCGGCTTCGAGCACACAGCTGTTGTCGTAAAATTCCTCGAAAAGCTTGGCATCGAGCGTCGCGGAAGCCACAATCAGCTTGAATTCCGGGCGTTCATGCAAAACAGTCTTGAAAATGCCGAGCAGAATGTCGATGTTCAGCGAGCGTTCATGAGCCTCATCAATCACGATGGCCGAATACTGCCTAAAAAGCCTGTCGCGGCGAAATTCCTGCAACAAAATGCCGTCCGTCATCACCTTGATGGGAGCGTCGCTCTGGCCCTGTTCCCAAAAACGGATTTTGGTGCTGACTAGCGTTTCGTCCTTCAGTTCTTCGCGCAAGCGGTCCGCAATGGAAATCGCCGCCAAACGACGCGGCTCCGTCACACCAATTTTGAAAAGGTTATGAGGTCGCGCTTCGCGCTCTGAGGTATGAGCACGGGCTTCGCCCTTTGAGGAATACCACTCCAGCAGGAACTTCGGCAGCTGCGTCGACTTGCCCGAACCGGTGTCCGCCTTGACAATCACCACCTGATGCTTCTCAAGCATCTCAAAGAACTCTTCCCGATGTTCAACGACAGGAAGGTCCGGGTAAGCAATTTTCAAGTTCTCGTAAGACATGCTAGCTATGAGGTATGAGGTGTGAGGTATGAGGTCGGTCGCCTACGGCTCCCTATGAGTTTTAAGTTTGGCGCCTTCGGCGCGATTATTTATCTCAAAGCGAAGCGACCTCATTGCTCGAAGCGACTGTAAGGAGCGTGCTCACTCCTTGATATGTCCGCACTTGTCGCAGGTGAGTTTGTAGCTGTTATCGGGGTCGACGACCATCACGCCGTCGCATTCTGGCACTTCGCACGGGAGTTCCCCCGGCATCACTTCACGGTAAGTTTGCTTTTCCATAGTGGTTAGTGATTAGTGGTTGGTGGTTAGGAAAGTTCTTTTAAATATCTCGCTAAGGCATCTTGCCATGTGGGGAGCGGCTTGAAACCGGCTTCCACGAGCTTGCTCTTGTCCAAACGGCTGTTGAACGGACGCGCCGCCTTGCTGAGGCCGTATTCCGCGGTCGTCACGGGCACAACCTTAGTGCTGTAACCCGCCTGCTTGAAGATTTCGCAGGTAAAATCGTACCAGCTGATGAATCCGCCTTCATTCGTGGCGTGGTAATAGCCGTACTTTTCGGTTTCATTCATATCTATCAGCAGGCGCGAAAGGTCAAGCGTGTACGTCGGCGTGCCAATCTGGTCGTTCACCACGCGCACGGTATCGTGAGTCTTGCCCACATTAAGCATCGTCTTGATGAAATTCTTGCCGTTGAGGCCGAACACCCAAGCGATACGAACGATAAAGTACTTTTCCAAAGTCCCGCTCACGGCAAGTTCGCCTTCAAGCTTGGTCTGACCGTAAACGTTCAAAGGCTTGTAATCCTTGCAATCAGGCTTCCAAGGTTCCATTCCCTGGCCATCAAAAACGTAGTCCGTGCTGATGTAGGTCATCTTGCAGCCGAGTTTTTTGCAGGCATTCGCGATGTTCTGCGTGCCACCCGCGTTCACCGCGCGGACCTTCGCCACGTTCGCATCGTCTTCGGCCAAATCCACAGCAGTCCATGCAGCGCAATGAATCACTGCATCCGGGTTCACTTCAGAAATCACTTTTTCAACAGCAGCAGCATCCGTAATGTCGAGCTGCACGTAGGGCATTGCCGTCACGGCGGAACCGTCGGCAAAACCGCTGTAAGCAGGAGCCATGTCCGAACCCACGCCCGTATGCCCTCGTTTGGCGAGTTCATTCATCACGTCGTGACCCAACTGGCCACCTACACCCGTCACAAAGAATTTCATAGTAAAGCCTCTAGGGAGAATATAGAAAATCTCTCCCTAGCCAAGCACGAATTTCTCAATCACCTCGGCGATTGCCGAATGATTGTTGTCGTTTGCAGTCACGTAATCGGCAATGTCCTTTGCCACCGGAGAAGCGTTCGCCACAGCAACGCCGACACCCGCTGCCTCGATCATGGGGCAATCATTCTCCTCGTCGCCCACCGCAATCGTATCTTCAAGCGGGACCTTGTAATACTCGGCCATGAAGCGTACCGCATCGCCCTTGTTGCTCTGCATGTGCGAAAACTCGAGCATTTCGGGCTTGCTGAACACGTCAAAGAGTTTGCCCGCCGTTGTCTTGCGCATTTCGGCTCGGAAATCCACGAGGCTCGAATGGTCGAACGGCGTAATGATATTCACCTTGATGGGCGGCTTCACCACCACATTGATAAACTCGCCGTAGTATTCGCGGATATCCTTCACAACAACGTAATCCATCTTCATCAGGCGGCAATATGTCTTGAGCTGTTCCGTCTCGTATTCCGAAACCACGAGATCGCCCGAATACGTATGCGCATGCATACCGTAGCGGTGCGCCGCATCCATGATAAATTTAACCTCGTCGACAGGAATGTACCGCGTGAGAATCGCTTTCTCGGTCGCATAATCGTAGATTAGCCCGCCGTTGAAACTCACCAGGAAAAAACCGGGCTTGTCGAAGCCGTACTTTTGCGCCAGTTGCTTTGCGCTCGTGAGCGGACGCCCCGTGCAGAGCACCAACTTGTGCCCGCGAGAAAGCATCGCATCAATAGCGGCCATATCCGCATCGAGGATGCGCTTGTCGTCGGTCAGGAGCGTTCCGTCCAGGTCGGTAAAAAGGAGTTTCATGCGCGAGAATTTAGTAAAAGAAGTGATTCTCCATGCAATTTTTTTCAACTTTAACCCTGTACCAAAGATAAAGTACTTGCGAATCAGCGTAAAATAAGGTATGTTAAGGGGACTCGAGGACCGAGTATTTTTTTGAGGAAAAGATGAAATTCGTTAAAAAACTTAGTTATCTGGGAGTTTGCCTCCTCTTGATTGGATGCGCCCAATCCCTCTCTGTTTCAAACAAAAATACCTTTGCACAAAATAAATCGGGCGTTATAGGCGTTTTCCGCCAGCCTGTCGGCTTTTGCAGTGGAGGTTACCAACAACAGATTATACTCGGCGGCGAAAAAATCATAGTCAAGCCCACATGGACATCTGCCCAAGACAATCTTTTCTCGGCCTACATCGAACCAGGTCAAGCTGAATTCGTCTCGTATCACTATGCATGCGGAATGACCTCGACAACCTTGACTCCCAACTTTAGCAAAGGCATCGTCATTCCCGAAAACGGATTCTGCAAAATCACCATGTCCTTCTTGAAAGGGGACAGCCTATTTTCCAAGAACGACTCCCTGTTGCAGGCTCATTTTATTAAAGAAGGTGTCGCCATTCCCTTTAACGACATCCCCTATTGCGAAACATACTAAAACCTAGATTACATCACGAACAACGTGACGGCAAGGAGCACAAACATGCAGCCGCTGAACCAGGAAAGTATATCTTATAGTGGCTCTTTATGAGCCTAGGAAAAACTTTAATCTGAAAGATTACGCGAATGCTTTGGGATTATAGCTCGAACGGAGATATCTCTCGTTGCTTTCAGGAGAAATTTCACTGATTTTGAGCAGGAAGCCCATTTCATAGCATTTCAGCAATGAATTGTGTACTGGAAGGAAGCAGGAGAGTCCACTCTTCTTCCCATCAACGAGATCTGCATAGCTGAGATAAAGTGTAGGTTTCGCCAGCCCCTTTTCTTTGAGAAATTTTGTTAGTTCTACTTTGTCAGTTTTGTAGTCGCCAGAGAAATCTAGTTTAGAATTTACATTGAAAGTCTCTAGTTCTTCCGGAGAGAATGCAGGCTTCCTTGGAATCAATAGAGTCGTCGTTCCAAAGTTTACCCAGAACATCTTTAGAATAGCTTTGATACTTTCTATGTCGTAGGTACCCTCTTGGAGAGAAACCTGACCGAGGATGTACCGAACGCCATTATGTTCTGATTGGTAATTAATGAGAGGACCAAGGCCACATTGCCAAATGGAGAATAATCCCCACATTTTACGTTTTGCGGCGAAGTTTACAAAAGAACGGCCAAGTTCTAATGTATAATCAGCATAATTCTTAGAGAAATCGCCCGAAAAATCATAGTACTTGAATGTGTTCAAATTGAAAGAATTTCCGTTGCGAGCGTCCTTGCAGAGAATATGTCGATATCCAGATACAACTTCATTATTCTCATCTTTGTCGATACTCACAATATAGTTATACTGATTATCAAAGACATCTTCTACACAAGGTTGATTGAAAGCACTTGCAACTGCTTTCTGAATTTCACCGAAAAGAGCTGGATTATCCATCTTCTTCATATTGAAGACATGGAGAACGTCCTTGAAATTAGTGATCAATTCCATAGTTACATACCTTTTTGTTACGTTTTTCTTACTTTTAAGTTTAATATAACAAAAATATAAGAATTGTCAACAAATTTGCATGCAAAATTTTGTTTAAGTGCTCAGAATGAGATACTCATTTATTACATCACGAACAACGCGATAGCGAGGAGCACGAATACGCAGCCGCTGAACCAGTTGAGGTTGCGGTTTGCCTTGGGGCTATTGAGCAAGAAGTTCTTGACCGTCCCCGCCAAAAAGGCGATGGAGCCGAACACGATGAAGGTCGCCACGACGAATTCCACGCCGAGAATCGCCGACCAGGAATTTTCGGAGGTATATAACCATTTCGGCAGTACCAAGCTGCAAAAAAATTAGTCAAAAAGCCAAAAATCCATCCAATTTTTTTGTTTTTTTCCGTACCAAATCGCTTGTGAAGCCGCATAAATAAAGGTATATTCAATAAATAAAGGTATATTCAGAAAGTACATCTTATTGAGGCACTTTATGAGCCAAGGAAAAACAAAAAAGATGCCATGGGTTATTCAAGCTGATATAGGAATTTTGTACTAATGAGTAAATTTATGATTTGCCTTTTTATGGTCGCGATTTCGTTTGCCGAAGAAAGCGAACTCTCTTCGTTTGCCGAAGAATGCGAACACTCTATACAATCCGAAAAAAATGGATAATCCCCCAGTTAGATGAATCAAAATGCGACGGAGAGTATTTTTTTCGAAATGGTGCGGGGTACATCGTCACATTTTGCATAGAAGACATTAAAAAAGAATGCATATCACAACAAAAAAAGTTATCAATTAACTCTTGCGATATTACAGAAGAGAATTTGTACACGGATTTTTTGAATGAAAAAAAATCAGAAGACATTCTGTTTAATTTGCTAAAGAATGGGCGTTTTTCACTTACTAAAGATGAAAAGAAACTAAAAAGGGCTTTTTGGGCAAAATACAAAATGCATTGTCATCATGGAGGAACTATTGGAGAAGGTGTTTTTTCGGAGGATAATGTTTTTTTATACGAGCAAGTCCTGGATTTAATTTGGTAAAAATGATTATTGGGCTTGCCTATGAGATGATTACATCACGAACAACGCGATAGCGAGGAGCACGAACACGCAGCCACTGAACCAGTTGAGGTTGCGGTTTGCCTTGGGGCTATTGAGCAAGAAGTTCTTGACCGTCCCCGCCAAAAAGGCGATGGAGCCGAAAACGATGAAGGTCGCCACGACGAATTCCACGCCGAGAATCGCCATCTGGAGCGACGGGCTCAGGGCCGAATCCATCCGGACCGCAGGCGGGATGAACGAAAGCGCAAAAAGTACAGCCTTCGGGTTCGTGAGGTTCATGATGATGCCGCGCAAGTAAAGCTTACGCCCAGAAAGAACCGTGTCGGCATTCGTCATTCCACTCTCGTCTTTCGTCTCTCGTCTCTCGTCTAAAATTGTTCCCGCGCGGACCTGGAAGCTCTTGTACGCCAAATACAGCAGGTAGGCGGCCCCGCAGCACTGCAACACAAAGAACGCCACCGGACTTGCCGCGATCAATGCGGAAACGCCCACAATCAGGAGCGTCGTCTGCACGGCAATCCCGGTGCAAAGCCCACAAATCACACAAATGCCGGCGCGCGTCCCATGAGTCGCGCTCTGCGCAAGCACGAACAAGTTGTCCGGCCCCGGCGCGATGGCGACAACTAAAGCGGCAATAAAAAATTCAAACATATTTACAGACTTTTCAAGAAGCTGTCCGCGTCCATCTCGTCCAAGCTCTTTTGCAGCTGGGCCAATGTTTCGTCCGAGATAGAGGACAAGTGGGGTGCGTTACGTTCCGAGGCGCGCTCGTTGGAGGCATCCACCATCTTTTTCAGCGAATCCGCGACATCGCTCACCGAATCGCCATGCTTCATGACGACGTTCAGGACCTTTGTCAGGCGTTTGCGCAAGTGTTCGAATTCGTCCCGGTCCAGTTCCGAGATTTCTCCGTGGAAATACATCAGCGGGACATTGCACCTTGCACAAGGGAATATCATCATGTTCGAGATATCACCGTCGAACTGGACGTTGAACGAAGCTCCGCAATGGGGACAGCCGATATGCATTTCACTCATGCCCAAAATGTAGAAATTTTCGCCAGCGCAAGCCAAAAACCACGGATTATTTTATCTTTCCCACGTCCAACCTGCTTTTTGTGCGCCCATTCTGATTTTTTTGCATTTTTCGCCCCCGTTTTCGCCAAGTTACACACCTAAAAACACCTTCGCCCTCCACCGAATACCATGCTTTGCCGTTGGCTCTATCACGTAACCAGTCTTGAACTTTTCGACGGACGACTTTTCCGCGCCGGTTCCGCCGCGATGCTCTCCATCATCCTCGTCCTCTTCTTCATGCCCAAGTACATCCGCCTGCTGCAGAGAATCGACGCGACGAGCGACTTCGACAAGGACGGCAAGACAAAATCCCCCCCGATTATGGGCGGGCTGCTCCTGGTGGTCGTGGTCGAGATTGTCTCGCTGCTCGTGTGCAACATGAACGGCTATACCATATCTACGTTGGTCATCTTGCTCCTGTTCAGCACCGTGGGCGCTATCGACGATATCGCGAAAGTCCGAGCCAAGCGCCTCATCAACCAGGGCCGCATCAAGGCGGCCGACTACATGGACAAGGCCGACGGCATCTCCAGCACGCTCAGACTCTTCCTCTACTTTTTGTTCAGCCTTGTCGTCGCCATTTTCTGCTATAAGTTCATCCCCGAACTCAAGGGCGACCTGACTATTCCGTTCTGCCCCATCGAAGTGTTCCAGATCCACCTCCCCAACTGGATTTTCGTCGGATTCATGACATTCGTCATCGCCGCCTCCGCAAACGGTACGAACTTCACAGACGGCCTCGACAGCCTCGTCTCGGTGCCCATCCTCACCAGTATGGTGTTTGTCGGGCTTGTCGCCTACGTGAGCGGAAACTTTATCTTCAGCCAGTACCTGAGCGTCCCGTACCTGCCCGGTTGCGACGAACTGTTCCCGCTCGCCACGTCTATCGCGGGCGCATTGCTGGCGTACCTGTGGTTCAACAGCCCACCCGCCGAAATCTACATGGGTGATGCAGGCTCCGTCGGATTCGGCGCCACCATCGGCATCATGTTCATCCTGGTGCAGGCAGGGCTATTCCTCCCCATCGTGTGCATCATCATCATCGCCGAAGCCTGCTCCGTATTGTTGCAGATAAGCTGGTTCAAATTCACCAAGAAGACGACAGGCACCGGCAAGCGCATATTCCTGTGCGCACCGCTCCACCACCATTACCAAAAGAAATGGGACGGCAAGTTCCCGAGCAAGCCGCTGATGAATTCCAAGATCGTTTGGCGCATGCACCTGGTGAGCATCTTCGCGCTCATCTTCAGCATGGTCGTGTTCTTTGGAATTAGGTAGGGATTGTTGCCCGACGCTTTTTATGGCGTGTTGGATCAATATATTCTCCCTACCGCAAAAAAACTTTTTACGCACAATAAAGACATAAACCTGCCCCAAAAACGTCTATAAGAACAGATAGGAAAACACCCTATTTGCTAAACGGGAGCGTTCCCGTCACAAAAACTTGATTATGTTGACATATTCAAGATAAATAAATATATTATGGGCAATACATTCAAGGTCGAAAAAATTGATATCGTAAACAAGGAGATTGCAGAACTGCAACAAGAACAGCAAGACCTTTTGAAATCAGAATACGAGCTAATCGAAACAAAGGGTATTGAATATGTTCGTGTCAAACATCTGCAGAGCAAAATTTTTGAGATTAAATCAAAGGACAAAATCAAACTTGCAAAACAAAGGTTGAAAGAGGTTTGACAATGCCGTACGTATACGTCAAAGATTCTGAAGGTTATGTTTCCAAAAAGCTGATATCTAAAGTTTGCAAGGGCGAAAAAATCATCTCAAAAAAGGCATACCAGAAAGCCTCGGGACTCGCCTACTACGAAAAAGAATTCGGTCATGGAGGAGCAAGAGAAAACGCAGGAAGAAAGCCGAAATATTCTCAACCGTTAAAAATCCAGATGCGCGTCACAAAAGAAGAAAAAGATTTCATCTCTTACGCCCGTGAACGCGGCTTGATTCTTGCCAATTTGATGAAAGCTTGATAATCTCATATTGCTATATTGTAGCGCATGGAAAACATCATCGAGACTTTGAATGCGGTGGGGCAGCAGGAGCTGGCGGCCCGCCTTGAATCGTTGAGCGGGGATGCCCGCAAGAATCTGGAACGCGACATTTTGAGCCAGGACTGGGAAGAGCTCAAGGCTCTCTACGCCGAAAAATCAAGCGCATCGCTTGAAGACAACGTTTCGAGCAACTTGAAGCCAATGCCGTTCAAAATTGCGGTCGACGACCTGCGTTATGATTTCTGGAAGGAGACTGGCGAAATCCTGCTTGGCAAAGGCCAAGTTGCGGCATTCCTCGTCGCGGGCGGGCAAGGCTCTCGCCTCGGTTTCGACGGTCCCAAGGGCATGTTCGACATCGGCCTACCGAGCCACAAGAGTTTGTTCCAACTGCAGGCGGAACGCTTGCTGAACCTCTCTGCACGAGTGGAGCATCCCATCCCCTGGTGCATCATGACGAGCCCCCTCAACCACGAGGCGACAGTCAACTTCTTTACCGAGCACGACTTTTTCGGGTACGCCCGCGAGAACATCCGCTTCTTTGAGCAGGGCACCATCTGCGCTCTCGATCCGAACGGCAAGGCCATCGTCGACGAGAACAACCGCCTCGCCCTCGTCCCCGACGGCAACGGTGGCTGCTTCCGCGCCCTTTCCCAGAGCGGCACGCTCGCCTGGCTCGTAGAAAAAGGCGTGCAGTACGTGTTCCTTTACAGCGTCGACAACGCGCTCTGCCGCATCTGCGACCCGGCCTTCATCGGAGCCCTCGCAGCCGAAGGCCGCAGCCTCAGCGCCTCCAAGGTGGTCCACAAGGCGAGTGCCCAAGAAAAGGTGGGCATTTTCGCTTTGCAGAACAACAAGCCCGGCGTCGTCGAATACAGCGATTTGCCCGAGAACTACCGCGACATGACCAACCCCGACGGGAGTCTCACCTTCGACGGCGGGAACATCGCGATTCACTTATTCAAAATCGCAGGGCTCAGGAAACTGCAAACCAGCCGCCTCCCCTGGCATACCGCCCGCAAGACCGTCTGCGGCATCGAGAAATGCTGGAAGTTCGAGCAGTTCCTGTTCGACGCGTTCCCGCTGCTCGGTTCCATGATGCCGTTCGGCGTCCTCCGCGAAGAAGAATTCTCCCCGGTCAAGAACGCCGACGGGAACGATTCCCCGAAGACGGCCCGCAACATGATCGGCCGCCTGCACCGCGAATGGCTGCGCAAGGCGCACGTGGCAATCGACCCCAAGAAGCTCTACGAAATCTCCCCCACCATCAGCTACGCCGGCGAAGGCCTCAAGCAGAGCGTGTTCGACAGGGAAATCGGGAGAAATATTCTGGAATTTGAAGAATAGTAAGAAAAGGTTCGAGGCTCGAGGCTCGAGGCACGAGCCTAATGTAATCAAGTGAATAAATTCAAATACATTATCTATAAATTCACTTTCGGAGCACTTCTGCGGGTGCCGGATGTTTTCTATTCGGTGCTGTTTGCCATCGTATTCCCGATATACAAGGCGCTCCACACCAAGCGGGCCTACGGGCGCGTCGTGAAGCACCTGGAAGCGGCCAGAAAATACATGGAAACGCAGGGTCAGGACAGCGTTCCCATGCAGAAAGTGACCGCACGCGACGTATTCAAAGGCATCTACTGGAACGCACTCGATTCGTACCGCGGCCTCGCCCGCTTCAAAAGCGTCACCCGCCGCATCGTCTACGAGAACGAAGAAATCATCCGGGACGCCGTTGCCGAATGCGCCAAGGCCGGGAAACCCATCGCAGGAATCAGCATCCATCAGGGTTCTTTCGAGCTCCTGCACCGCGCACTCTGCCGTTACAGCGAGCATGTCCACCTGATTACCGATTCCGTCGGCGACGAGGCCTTCCGCAAGTGCCTCGAAGACCTCCGCAGCGACCCGCACCTCACCGAATACCACCCCGAAGAGACCGGGCGGCTCATCCGCGACCTGTTCAAGACAAAGGGCATCCTCGCGATGGTGTACGACCAGGGCCGCAACACCAAGGGGAACACGGTCGAGCTGTTCGGGCGGCCCACCACGCTTTACCTGCGGCTCCTGCAAAAAGTGAACGAGATGGGAGCAGGCATCGTCACGTTCCGCACCTGGACCGAGCGAAAACGCATCATCATCCACTTCGAGACCTACTACCCGCCGCATTACGACAAAATTATAGGGGGAAATGCGCCAGCAGACGTAAAGAGTACCGAAAGTCCGCTTCTCGGCGCCATCGCCCGCGAGACCGAACAGTGGATAGCGGAGCACCCCGACCAGTGGAGCTGGAACTACCACGGAAACTTTCTAAATTTGTCGCCGAGGATATAAAATGGCATTGAACGCAGACGAAGAGTTCCAGCTGGAATGGCTGAAGAACCACCGCATCGAGGACAAGGACGAGGAAATGCGCCAGCAGGCGGAAAAGGAAGCAGCCGAGCACCCCGTGCGCGCCCAACGCGGCCGCAAAATGCGCCGCAGCCCGGCAGCCTGGGAACTCCCCGTCCCCGAAGACGAAATCGACCTCCACGGATTCACCGCCGACGAAGCCGCCGAGGCCGTGGAACGCCGCATCGACGACCTCCTCATCGCCGGACTGAGCGTACTGCGCATCATCCACGGCGGAGGGAACCCCGAATACGGCAACGTGAAGCACATCATCGACCGGAAAGTCCGCTCCGAATGGAAAAACAGGGTCATTTTCTACAAGGTTGAACCCGACAACGCAGGGTCCAGCATCATGAAAATCGGGAAACCCCGCCCGACAGTCCCCCAGAAACGGAAAAAACGCTAAAAAACCATTTTTTTCGTGACTTTCCCCTTTGACAACCGACAACATTTAACTATCTTTGAGCCCACAAGAACGGAATATAGCTCAGCCTGGTAGAGCGCTTGCTTCGGGAGCAAGAGGTCGTGAGTTCGAATCTCGCTATTCCGATAAAACGAAAAAAGGACACCGCCAAGGTGTCCTTTTCGTTTTATGGAATGTCTAGCAAGATGAGAACTCACGTAGAGTCAGCTTTTGTATTTTTCAGGGCTTCAGTGCGAGAAGTTCCGCTTCTGTGATGTTCATTTTCTTGGCAATGCGTTTCACGAAAAGCTTCATCTTCTTTTCGCTATTCGCCTGCTCTTGCAAAATGCCTTCTTCGCGACCTTCTTCGCGACCTTCTTCACGACCTATTTTTCGGCCTTCTCGGCGTCCGGCGGCCTTAGCCATGCGCTTGGCGTCGGCGATGCTGACGAACCCCATCCGCTGTCCAATGCTCTTGAATGCCATAGTCATCTCCTTGACCAGGTCCTGGTCGACGTACGATTCTAAATATAACTCTATTTTCTTCACAACGGTAGCCCTTGTGTCGTTGTCGAGCTTGTCGAGTAGCGAGTTCAGGATGGTTCCCGCACCGCGGAGCCCGTCGGGGTCGTAGGCGTGCTTCATCACCAGCGTGCCGATGGCGGCTACCGCATTGTCCGCGTCGTTGCAGTCCGTGTCGCGTATGTCCGAGAGGTTCACCATCACGCATTCGAACGGGAGGTCACCCCCGTTGAATTCCGCAAACCGATTCTTCCTGAAGTCGGCGACGGGATCCCAGTCGGTCTTCCCGTTGTAGATGATGATGGCCTTCGTGGGGAGCCACATGAAGTCGGAACGGCTCTTGTTCACCATCACCTCGAAAACGTAGCGGTAGATCTGCGCGAGCACGTCATCCTTCCTGACGGACTTGTGTTCGAGTAAAATCCCCACGAACGCATCGGGGCCGCCCGTGAGCGACTTCGCCTTGAACGCGAGGTCGGCCTCGCCCTGTTCGCCCACAGAACTGAACCTGCCGGGGATGGGCTCCAGGCTTTCCATGTCGACATTCGAGAGCATCCTGCGGAGGGCCGGGGTCCTGCGCTGCGCGAGCCGCAATAGCGCGCTCGTGTTTTCTGGAATGCTGTAAATATAGCGGAAGAACGGGTCGTGCTTGCGGCGCGTTGTCTTCGCCTTGACGGTCGCTTTGACCACCTTTTTTGTTGTCTTTCTTGCCATGTTGCCCTTTGCCCGCATGCGGGCATGCCTGGATGCGGGTACGCCCCCGTTGGCGGACAGGGGACAGTCCCCCGTCTGCATGTATAGACGTTTATGCGGGGAAATTTTTCCGGGAATTTGAGGCAAAAAAATGTTTTCGTCGAGCAAAAAAAGGTTCACAGGTGGTTTTCTGTTTATACAGAAACAGGCAGTCTTAATGCAAAAGGCCGCCCGAAGTAAAAAAAATCGGGCCGGCTTCGCCGGCCTTTTTGGAGGGGACTTGGCGGTTGGCAACCTAGTCCCTAAGGCAACGAACTGAGAACCCGAGGTTCTTGTCGTAGTCCAGGTACCCACGGTCGCTGCTGTAGTCCAAGTCCATGTAGTGCGCGATCTCCGTAGAACTCCAGAAGTACGCGTGGTCGCCCTCGTCGTCGAAACCATCGTAGTACCTGTAGCCAGCAGGCAACGCCGAGAATCCAAAGTTATCCGTGCCATTGCCATTTTTTTTCCAGCCTTCCGTCCAGCCTTCCGTGGACTTTAGCATTATTCCACCAGCTGCATCGCGCAAAGTAATCCATTCGACTATGCTGGGCAGGTGCCAACCTTCAGGGCATACGCCTCGAACTTTGACGATGCCGAGGTTGCAGATTTCCCCATAGCCGCAACCATTGGCCGAATTACCAGGTATAATACCAGCGCTATCCATTGCGGCAGCCCAGGTGTAGAGGCGACCGTATTTGGCACAGTTGGCAGCATCATTGTCATAGCACCAGCTAGTGGAATCGGAGTAGTAAACCAAATTCGAATCCGTTGACGACACATATTTAAAGGGAACGCCAGTGTAAGCATAGTTCAAATTTTCCGCCATCCACCACTGTTCGCCAATTTTCACAGTCTTGTAAGTCTGCCCGTCCCGGTCGTCAGTCAGGGTGCCATATTCGCAGTTGTCCTCAGTCGCGGTTTTGCAAGGTGAAGCCAAAGAAACTGTAGAAACATCGGGATTCGACGAATTATTTTTTCCTGAGCTATTGGACTTGCCGTCCGATGACTTTTTCTCCAAATCCGACTCAATCTCCTTAGTCAACGAATCGTCTACAACCCAGAAACCATTTTTATAGACATAAGCCTTCTTCTCATCTTCCACATAAGCGGTCGAGCCTTCCCGCTTGTCCGTACAGACGGTCAAGTCCTCGAAGGTGGAAACGACGGTGTCGACCATTTCGGCAAGTTCTGCATCCCTGGCGGGGTCGGTTCCCTTGCTGTCGCCACCGCAAGCCGCAAGCGCAAGCAACAAGGCCCACAAAGCAAGACCGACAAAGAAACGACTCATGATACCCCCTTGGCGACACTCATTCGGGAATGAATCTATAATTTTATTCGCTAAAAACAAGGGCAAGCCCCCAAAGGGATAGAAAAAGACCGCATTTTGATGCGGCCTAAAAATAGACGGCCTTAAGGCCGCCCGAATTCACTCAAAAGTACAGACTACAACTTGCGGATCTGTTCTTCGGAAAGGCCGGTATTCCGCACAATAATTTCCATCGGGACGCCATCTTTCAGCAAACCCTTCGCGATTTCAATAGCCGCCTTGGGGCAATCTGTAAGGAGATCCCCGCCTCCGCGGGGATGACAAGGGAAACGAACATGCTATACTTGTCTTCCCCGACTTGGTCGGGGACCTCCTTTTCCAGCCAAACAAGCACATGCATTTTTTAAAACTTCATCCGTCACGCCAATGGATTCGGCAAGATCATCCCAATCCGCATTCGTCTTCTCGATCAAATTCATTTTCCACAGGCGATTCCATCTCTTAAGGCGTTTTTCCCTAGCAATTGTGTCCATTCGTTACACCCGTATAAAAAACGGTATGGTATTTATTCGTGAGAATATAGACATAGTAGTTGTAGTTCATAAGACTTTGCCTTCAAGAAGAACATGGAGATCCCCGCCTTCGCGGGGATGACAAAGTGAGGGTATAGCGAGGATGACATAGCGGAAAGGTCGCGGGGATGACAAAGTGAGGGTATAGCGAGGATGACATAGCGGAAAGGTCGCGGGGATGACAAAGTGAGGGTATAGCGAGGATGACATAGCGGAAAGGTCGCGGGGATGACAAGGAAGGGATGCGGGTACGCCCCCGTTGGCGGACAGGGGACAGTCCCCCGTCTGCATGTATAGACGTTTATGCGGGGAAAATTTTCCGGGAATTTGAGGCAAAAAAATGTTTTCGTCGAGCAAAAAAAGGTTCACAGGTGGTTTTCTGTTTATACAGAAACAGGCAGTCTTAATGCAAAAGGCCGCCTGAAGTATAAAAAATCGGGCCGGCTTCGCCGGCATTTTTGGAGGGGGCTTGGCGGTTGGCAACCTAGTCCTTAAGGCAACGAACTGAGAACCCGTAGCCCTTGTAGTAGTAGCTCAGGCGCGCACGGTCGTCGCCGTAGCCCAACTCCATGTGGTACGCGCTGGAGCTATAGGCCTCCGTAGAACTCCAGAAGTCCACGCTGAAGCCCTCGCCGCCGCAACCCCCATCGTAGTCGTTCCTGCCGCCAGCAGGCAACGCCGAGAAGGAATAGGCGTCCGAGCCATTGCCACTTGTGCCATCATAATCATCATTCCAGCCTTCCGTGGATTTTAGCATTGTTCCTGCGGTTGCCCACCCCCCAACTGCAGTGCGCAGGGCGTCCCATTCCGTGGTATCGGGCAGGTGCCAGCCTTTAGGGCACGCAATCTTGGCGGCGGAATGAATATAGAGCCGGCCATATTTTTCACAATACTCAGCACTATCATTGTAGCAGTAGCTTCCTGCTGCAAGATAGTTCAAGTTCTCCGCCATCCACCACTGTTCACCGATTTTTACGGTCTTGTAAGTCTGTCCGTCCCTGTCGTCCGTCAAGGTGCCATATTCACAGTTGTCCCCAGCCTCGGTTTTGCAAGGTGAAGCCACAGAAACTGTAGAAACCACGGAACTCGATGAACTATTTTTTTCTGAACTACTTGATTTATAGTCCTTAAGGCACCGAACTGAGAACCCGATGTCCTTGGGGCCGTAGTTCAGGTTCGCATTGTCGTAGCCGTAGTACAAGTACATGCGATACGCGTAGTAGCTATCGTACTCCGTAGAACTCCAGAAGTACGCGTCGTAGCCCTCTTTGAGGAAACCCCCATGGCTGTTCCTTAAGCCAGCAGGCAACGCCGAGAAGAAATAGGTATCCGAGCCATTGCCATTGTTTTTCCAGCCTTCCGTAGACTTTAGCATCTTTCCTGCGGTTGCCCCCCCCCCAACTGCAGTGAACAGGGCTTTCCATTCCGTGATATCGGGCAGATGCCAGCCTTCAGGACATACAATCATTGCCGCGCTCCACAGGTACAAGCGGCCATATTTAGCGCAATTAGCGGGGTCATTATCATAACAATAGCTGGAAGAGTCTTCTTCCGCGGTCTGCTGAATATATCTATAGTTCAAGTTTTCCGCCATCCACCACTGTTCGCCGATTTTCACAGTCTTGTATGTCTGCCCGTCCCTGTCATCCGTCAGGGTGCCATATTCGCAGTTGTCCCCAGCCTCGGTTTTGCAAGGTGAATCCACGGGACTCGATGGGTTATTTTTACCAGAACTACTAGACTTACCGTTCGATGATTTTTTCTCCGAGTCCGGCCGAACCGCCTTAGTCAACGAATCGTCAACGACCCAGAGGCCCTTTTTACAGACATAGGCAGAATCCTCGTCTTCAACATAAGCAGTTGCGCCTTCGTGATCCCTCGTGCAAGATGGCAAATCGTCAAAAGAGGGAACTACTGTATCGACATTCTCGCCAGATTCAGCATCCTTGGCAGAGTCGGAGTCCTTGTCCAGAATCAATTCAGTCAAGGAATCGTTGACTGTCCAACGCTTGCTTTCGCAGACACAAGCCTTCTTCTCGTCTTCTACATAGGCGGTCGTGCCTTCTCGCTTGTCTGTACAGACGGTCAAGTCGTCGTAGGTGGAAACGACGGTGTCGACCATTTCGGCTAGTTCTGCATCCCTGGCGGGATCGGTACCCTTGCTGTCGCCACCGCAAGCCGCAAGCGCAAGCGACAAGGCCCACAAAGCAAGACCTACAAAGAAACGACTCATGATACCCCCTTGGTGACACTCTTTCGGAAAATATACACTTTTTCAATGCATAGTCAACCTGAATAGATTGCTTCGGGACTGTTCGTCCCTCGCAATGACAAGGAGCGGCCTTTTTTAAAAGGAGATCCCCGCCTACGCGGGGATGACAAAGAAGGGATGCGGGTACGCCCCTGTTGGCGGACAGGGGACAGTCCCCCGTCTGTATGTATAGACGTTTTTGCGGGGAAAATTTTCCGGGAATTTGCAGTAAAAAGATGTTTTCGTCGAGCAAAAAAAGGTTCACAGGTGGTTTTCTGTTTATACAGAAAAGGGCAGCCTTAATGCAAAAGGCCGCCCGAAGTAAAAAAATCGGGCCGGCTTCGCCGGCATTTTTGGAGGGGGCTTGGCGGTTGGCAACCTAGTCCCTAAGGCACCGAACAGAGAACCCGCCGTACTTGCCGTAGTCGTGCAGCATCGCATCGTTGTGGTTGTAGTTCAAGCCCATGAGGTACGCGCCGCTGCTATCGTTCTCCGTAGAACTCCAGAAGCCCGCATCGTAGCCCTCGCCGTAGTAATCCCCACTGCCGTCCCTGAAGCCAGCAGGCAACGCCGAGAAGGAATAGGCATCCGTGCCGTTGCCGCTTGTCCCATCATTCCTATCATTCCAGCCTTCTGTAGACTTTAGCATTAATCCTATCCTCACCACATAGCCTACCGCATTGAACAGGGCGTTCCATTCCGTAATATCGGGCAGGTGCCAGCCTTCAGGGCATACACCACGAACTTTGACGTTGCCGAGGTTGCAGATTGTCCCATCGCCGCAACCATTGGCCGAATTACCAGGTATAATACCAGCGCTATCCATTGCCGCGCTCCACAGGTACAAGCGGCCATATTTAGCGCAATTAGCGGGGTCATTATAATAACAATAGCTGGAAGAGTCTTCTTCGGCACCTTCAAAAGTCTGCTGAATGTACCTGTAGTTCAGGTTTTCAGCCATCCACCACTGTTCACCGATTTTCACCGTCTTGTAAGTCTGTCCGTCCCTGTCGTCCGTCAAGGAGCCATATTCACAGTTGTCTTCTGTATCGATTTTGCAACCTAGAGGGACCGCAGAACTCGATGAGCTGTTTGTAGGAACAACGGAACTCGATGAGCTGTTTGTAGGAACAACGGAACTCGATGAGCTGTTTTTTTCTGAACTACTTGATTTATAGTCCTTAAGGCAACGAACCGATAACCCGTCGTACTTGTTACCGTTGATCGGGTACGCACTATCGTGGTTGTAGTACAAGCCCATGCCGTACGCGACGTTGCTATTGCGCTCCGTAGAACTCCAGAAGTACGCGGTGCGGCCCTCGTTGTTGAAATTCCCATAGCCGTTCCTGTCGCCAGCAGGCAACGCCGAGAAACCGTAGGCGTCCGTACCGTTGCCACTTGTACCATCGTAATCTTTCCAGCCAGACTGCGACTTGAGCTTCTTGCCTGTAGTGCTATCCCCGCCCACTGCGGTAAACAGTTTGCTCCATTCCGTGGTATCGGGCAGGTGCCAGCCTTCAGGACATACAATCATTGCCGCGCTCCTCAGGTACAAGCGGCCATATTTAGCGCAATTGGCAGGGTCATCATTATAGCAATAGCTGGAAGAGTCTTCTTCCGCGGTCTGCTGAATATATCTATAGTTCAAATTTTCCGCCATCCACCACTGTTCACCGATTTTTACGGTCTTGTAAGTCTGTCCGTCCCTGTCGTCCGTCAGGGTGCCATATTCGCAGTTGTCCGCAGCCTCGGTTTTGCAAGGCGAAGCCACGGGGCTCGATGGGTTATTTTTACCAGAACTACTAGATTTACCGTTCGATGACTTTTTCTCCGAGTCCGGCCGAACCGCCTTAGTCAACGAATCGTCAACGACCCAGAGGCCCTTTTTACAGACATAGGCAGAATCCTCGTCTTCCACATAGGCGGTTGCGCCTTCTCGCTTGTCTGTACAAACGGTCAAGTCGTCGAAGATGGAAACGACGGTGTCGACCATTTCGGCAAGTTCTGCATCCCTGGCGGGGTCGGTTCCCTTGCTGTCGCCACCGCAGGCCGCAAGCGCAAGCAACAAGGCCCACAAAGCAAGACCTATACAGAAACGAGTCATGATACCCCCTTGGCGACATTCATTCGGAAAATATACACTTTTTCAATGCATCGTCAACCTGAATAGATTGCTTCGGGACTGTTCGTCCCTCGCAATAACAAGGAGCGGCCTTTTTTAAAAGGAGATCCCCGACCAAGTCGGGGATGACAAAGGAATGCGCCGGGGATGGCACAGCCTTAGAAATGAATCACGCGGACCTTGATGACCTTGTCGAGCTTGCCGAGCTTCTCGATGATGGAGTCATCGACCTTGCTTTCGACGTCAACGAGGTTGTAGCCGATCTTGCCGTTGCTCTTGTTGCTGAACGAGGCGATGTTGATACCTTCGGCGCCGAACACCTTCGTGATTTCGGAAATCATGTTCGGGACGTCCTGGTTGATGACCACGACGCGGCTCTTGACGCCGGCGTGCGGGTGATCGACGAGGGCCGGGAAGTTCACCGAGTTGCGGACGCAGCCGTATTCGATGTAGTCCTTCAGTTCCTCAACGGCCATCACGGCGCAGTTCTCTTCGGCTTCTTCGGTGGAAGCGCCGAGGTGCGGGAAGCAGGTCACCTTGTCGTTCTTGATGAGGTCGGCATCCGGGAAGTCGCAGAGGTAGCCCTGGAGGGAACCGGAAGCGAGCATCTCGTTGACCGGGGCCATCTCGACGATGCCGCCACGGGCGAAGTTCATGATGTAGCTGCCCTTGAAGCCGGCGAGGTTCTTGCGGTTCAGGAGGTTTTCGGTCACGCCCTTGATGAACGGAACGTGAACGGTGAGGAAGTCGGACTTGGCGATGA
>JAEEGJ010008557.1_pt1 | contig 28114 bp, 29 predicted proteins | sample 8958761 | NCBI WGS metagenome assembly JAEEGJ01 (sample SAMN16246546, study PRJNA631951) | gut metagenome | biome: gut microbiome; feature: rumen; material: RS-attached | host: Bos | place: Iran: Karaj | collected 2018-10
AACATCACCAACGAATTGGGCGGAAATCTTCACGAATACATCGGCAAGCAGAAGGCGACGGAGCTGATGGAGTACGTCGATTCGATCAACATGGCGTTCGGCGGCGAAGGCACGAAGCTCTACTCCACCGCGAATTCGCACATCAAAAAGCTCTGCCTCGAAAACAAGCTGCACCTTCTGGAAGCGTCGGTGCGGCATCTCGGCACGGACAAGAACTACGTCGTGCTCGGAAATCTCTATGATCTTCTGAAGGACAGGGTCGACTTCTTCTTCGGCGCGCCGGTCAGTGCGGTCGAGAAGCGCGAAGCGGGTTTTGCGGTATTCGCAAAGGACGAGGAATATACCTGCGACCAATGCGTGATCTCGGTGGGCAGAAGCGGCTCGAAATGGATGGAAAGCGTGTGTAAGGATCTCGACATTGCGACCAAGAGCAACCGCGTCGACATCGGCGTACGCGTCGAGCTGCCCGCGGAGATCTTCTCGCACCTCACCGACGAGCTTTACGAGAGCAAGATCGTCTACCGCACCGAAAAATACGGCGATCTCGTCCGCACGTTCTGCATGAACCCGCACGGCGCGGTCGTCACCGAGAACACGAACGGCATCGTGACGGTCAACGGGCACAGCTATGAGGACCCCGCCCTGCACACGCCGAACACGAACTTTGCGCTTTTGGTCAGCAAGCGTTTCACCGAGCCGTTCAACGACAGCACGGCGTACGCGGAAAATATCGCAAAGCTAAGCAACATGCTCGGCGGCGGCGTGATGCTGCAGAAATTCGGCGACCTGATCGCCGGACGGCGCTCCACGGAAAAGCGGATCGCCGAGAGCTTCACGGTCCCGACGCTCGCCGCGACGCCCGGCGACCTGTCCCTCGTCATCCCGAAGCGGATCTTAGACGGCATCATCGAAATGATCTACGCGCTGGATATGATCGCGCCGGGCACGGCGAACGACGACACGCTCCTGTACGGCGTCGAGGTCAAGTTCTACAATATGCAGGTGGAGCTCTCCCCCGACCTCGAAACGAAGCACAAGGGGCTCTTTGTCATCGGCGACGGCAGCGGCGTCACGCATTCGCTCTCGCACGCCTCGGCAAGCGGCGTGTTCGTCGCGCGGAAGATCGCAAAGGAAGCATAAAACAGAACGCAGTCCGGGCGCCGCTATTCCTGCGGTCGAACGGCGGCGGGAAGAAAGGACGCGGAAGATTGAAAGCATACGCAAAGCGGGACAAAAAGGCCGGATCCGCATCCGGCCGCGCGCAAAACGGTCGTTTGTTGAAGCCTCTGCTGATCACGGTCACGGTCGTTCTCACGTTGCTGACGGCGGTCTTTTCCGTGCTGTACGCCGTGACCGGCGCGGACGGCACGGAGACCTGCGCGATTTCGTTCGGCACGACGGCGTATCATTTCTGCATGCGGTTTGCCGTCGCCGGGATCGTCAGCGCGGCGATGCAGAACCGGGCGGATTACCGGGCGGAGCGGTACCGGCTGCGGGCGTGGGAGAAAAAGCTGTACAACCGGCTCCGGGTGAAGCGGTGGAAGAATCTGCTGCCGACGTACCGGCCGGAGTTCTTCGATCCGCGGCTGCACAGCTGGGAGGAGATCGCGCAGGCGACGTGTCAGGCGGAGATTGTTCATGCGATCATTGTCGCACTGAGCTTTTTGCCGATCGTCTGCATCGTCTGGTTCGGCGAGCCGGTCGTGTTCATCGTCACGTCCGTTCTGTCCGCGGCGCTCGATCTGCTTTTCGTGATCGCGCAGAGATACAACCGCGCACGGATCGTGAAGCTGATCCGGCGCACGTGAGGAAATCGTGAAGGTCATCGACCGGTTTGAAATGGAAAATCCGGAGCATCGGCTCGACGAGCCCGGACGGAGCGACCGGCGCAGCGCCTTTCCGAAGCGTTTGCCGCGCAAGGAGGCGTTTTTCGGCGCGGCCGGCAATCGGTCGCGAAGCTATATGAAGCGGATCGGATAGGAGGCACGGCATGCGGACGGTTATTTTCGACCTGGACGGCACGCTGACGGATTCCGGCGAGGGGATCAAAAACAGCGCGATCTTTGCATTGGAACGGCTCGGACTGCCCGTTCCGGACCGGTCGGCGCTTCGGAAGATGGTCGGCCCGCCGCTTTCGATCGGGTTTGCGCTTCTGGGCGTGCCGGACAATCTGGTCGATGAAGCGGTGCGGCTCTACCGCGAACGGTACAACGAGGGCGGCGGCAAGTACGAAAACCGCGTCTACGACGGGATCGAGGACTGTCTTAAGGCTCTGAAGGCTACGGGAGCAAGGCTTTTCGTCGGTACCTCAAAGCCGGAGCCGCTTGCGCGGGAGATCCTGGAACGCTTCGGGCTTGCGCCGTATTTCGACTATATCGCCGGCGCGACGTGGGACAAAAGCCGTCAGAACAAGGACGACGTGCTCCGCTATTTGCTGGAGATGATCGGCGCCGATTCCGGCGCAATCATGGTCGGCGACACGCATTACGACGTGACCGGCGCGCACGCGCGCGGAATCCCCTGCGTCGGCGTGACCTGGGGCTACGGCACGCGGGACGAGCTTTCCGAAGCCGACACCGTTGTCGATTCGCCGTCCGCGCTGCTGACATATCTTTTATCGGAGGAAACAGAAATGAACGAACAAACAAAGATCGAAAACGAAGCCCTGCTCGCGTTTTGGGATCAGACGCTTGCGCTGACGGAGGAGGACCGCGCGGCGGCAAACGGGGCGGGTCCGGAGGATTACCTCGAACTGGCGCCTTGCAAAAAGCTGGTCGAGGCGGCGCGTTCGCTCGGCGGCAAAAAGCGTGTGCTGGATTACGGCTGCGGGAACGGCTGGGCGGCGATCATCGCGGCAAAGGCCGGCTGCAGAGACGTGACGGCGGCGGATCCGGCGGCGGGCGCCGCGGAATCGGCAAGGTTTCTTGCGGCGCTGTTCGGCGTTTCGGACCGCGTGCACGTAAAAACCGTTTCCGTCGACTGGCTTTCAACCGTTTCGGACGAGACCTTTGACGGGTTCATCTGCGTCAACGTGCTCGACGTCGTTCCGTCCGAGATCGCAGAGACGATCGTAAAGGAAGCGGCGCGGGTCGTCACAAAGGACGCCGCCGTGATCGTCGGAATGAATTATTACATGACGCCCGAACACGCTGCCGAAAAGGGCGTGGAGCTTGTTGACGGCTGCCGCGTGTATCAGGACGGCATGCTGCGGCTCGTTTCGCACACCGACGCGGAATGGAAGACGATCTTTGCGCCGTACTTTTCCGTCGAACGGCTTGCGTATTACGCGTGGCCGGGCGAAGAGGAAGAAACGCGGCGGCTGTTCTTCCTGCGCAGAAAATAAGGACAGAATCATTTCAGACAAAGGAGAACGAACATGGAAAAATTCAGAGATCTTTCATACAACCGACCGGACGTCAATAAGCTCAAAAAGGAATTTGCCCTGCATCTCGGACGGCTGAAGCAGGCAAAGACCTTTGCGGAGGCGGACGAGGCGTTCCTCGGCTATCAGCATGCCATGGAGGGATGGCAGACGCAGAACACGATCGCGAGCATCCGCAACACGATGAACATGAAGGATGCGTTCTACGAGGGCGAGATCAAGTATTATAACAGCGTAGGTTCCAGACTGATGCTGACGCTGAAAAAGGCGATCAAGGCGGTTCTTAATAGTCCGTTCCGTCCGCAGTTCGAGGAGAAATACGGCAGGCACCTGTTCAAAACTCTCGAAACGCAGCTGAAGCTTGTGAAGCTGACGACCGTGCTGCCGTCGATCCGCGAGGGCAACCTCTGCACCGCGTATTCCAAGACCGCTGCGGGCTGTTCCGTGGAGTTCATGGGCGAGAAGTGCAATTTCTATGGGCTCTTAAAGCACATGCAGTCGATCGATCGGAGCGAGCGCAAAGCGGCGTTTGAGGCGTGGGCGAAGCTTTATGAGAGCGTTTCCGACAAGCTTGACGAACAGTATTCGAAGCTGGTGAAGCTGCGCTGCACGATCGCAAAGCGGCTCGGATTTTCAAGCTACATCGACTATATCTACCCCGCGCGCGGGCGGTTCGATTACGACGCGAAGCGGGTCGAGGCATTCCGCGAGGCGGTGAGGGCGTATATCACGCCGGTCTGCGAAAAGCTGTTCAGGGAGCAGGCGGAACGGCTTGGGCTTCCGAAGCTCGAATGGTACGACGAGGACCTGTGCTTCCCCGAGGGCAACGCGGTCCCGGTCGGCACGCCGGAGGAGCTTGTCGAAAAGGCGCGGAATATGTATGAGGAGATGTCACCGGAGACCGGCGAATTCTTCAACTTCATGACCGAGCATGAGCTCTTCGATCTCGTCACGCGCGAAAACAAGCACCTCGGCGGCTACATGACGTTCCTTGCGGATTACAAGGCGCCGTTCATTTTCTCCAACTTCAACGGCACGTCCGCGGACATCGACGTTCTGACGCACGAGGCGGGACACGCGTTCGAGGGGTACTATGCGTCGCGGCGGCTGCCGCTGCTGCTGCAGACCGGCTCGACGAGCGAGATCAACGAGATCCACTCGATGAGCATGGAGTTCTTCGCCTATCCCTATATGGAACGCTTCTTCGGCGACAGCACGGACAAATACCGCTTCGCGCACTTCACCGACGCATTCAACTCCATTCCCTACCTCGTCTGCGTCGACGAGTTCCAGCACCGCGTCTTTGAGAACCCGAGCGCGACGCCCGCCGAGCGCCGCAGGTTCTGGCGCGAGATCGAGAAAAAATACATGCCGTGGCGCAGCTATGACGGCAACGCGTTCCTGGAGGGCGGCGGGTTCTGGATGCAGAAGCAGCACATCTTCCTCTATCCGTTCTATTACATCGACTATGCCATGGCGCAGCTTGACGCATTCGCGCTGTACAAAAAACAGACCGAGGGCGACGACGCGTGGGAAAGCTATCTGAAGCTTTGCGGCATGGGCGGCAGATACGGCTATTTCGAAACGCTTGACCGCGCGAATCTTCCGAACCCGCTCGATCCCGAAAACGTCAAGGCGCTTGCGGCGTTCGTTGAAGCGCAGGCGGAGGTCCTGAAAGCCAGGGTCGGAGAATAAGGAGGATAACACGTGAAACGGATCGTCATCTGCATCCTTGCGCTCGGCATGCTCGCAGGATTTGCGTGTACAAAGAAGACGGACGACGCGCTGCGCAAAACGGTTGCAGGGAAAACGTTCGTCCGCGAAAACGGCGGCTTCGGCGGGGATTTTACGATCACGCTCCGCGAAGACGGCTCGTACGAATACTATGAAGGATTTCTTTCGAGTTATATCGGCATGGGCACGTGGACAGTCGAAGACGGAATGCTGATTCTGACGGAACAGGGCGGCTATGACTTTGTTTACCGCTTCACTGTGCAGGACGGCGCGCTCGTCTATCGGACCGCGGGTTCGTCTGCGTTCATCTATGTCAAGGCGGCAGACGGCGATCGGTTTTTGCCGCGTCCGTAAACAGGAACAGGGAGGCACGGTATGCCGTTCGGTAACGCCTATTTTATCATCGGAAACGCATACGCGGGCAAATCGACGCTCGCGCGGCTGCTCGCGGAGCGCCACGGCGGGATCCTGTGCGGGGAAAACTGGCACGATGCGTATCCGGAACCGCTCAATGCAGAGGAATTTCCCGGGCTCTGCTATACCCGGGATCTAGCGGATTGGCGCGAATTTATCCGGCGCACGCCCGAGGAATATGCGGCTTGGATCGACGAGACCGCAAAGGAATGCGAGATATTGGAGCTTCGGATGCTGCCGGAGCTTTGCGCGCAGGGCAGGCCGGTCTTTGTCGACACGAATATCTCGATCGAAACGCTCAAAGCGATCGCGGCGCCAAACCACGTGCTTGTGATGCTTGCGGATCCGGACGTTTCCGTACGCCGGTTTTTCGAGCGTCCGGATGCGGAAAAGCAGTTTCTGTACCGGCTCATCCTGGAGGAACCGGATCCGGATGCGGCGATGGAAAACTTCCGGAAGTGCCTTTTGCGGATCAATTCGCGGGAGCGGTACGACCGGCTTCTTTCCGCCGGGTTTCCGGTGATTTTGCGGGACGAAACCAGAACCGCGGAGGAAACGCTTGCGCTTGCGGAGCGGATCTTCGGGCTGAACTGAGAAAGGAACGGAACATGGAAAAACCGGATTTGAGGGCATTGCATCAACAGATCTCCATAGAGATCGCTTCGCTGGATTTCGATCGGATCTGGCCGGGCTTCCGTCCGCTGAAGTTCGCGCTGTACAACGATACGGAATGCTTCTTCGACGGACGATACATCGAAAAGACCGTCGATTTCTGCGCGAACACCGCGATCCCGTACAAGGGAGAAACGATCGCGATCTGGTACGCGGCGGACAAGATGCCGATCGCCGTGTTTGCGTCGAAGCTCGTGCACGAGATGTTCCACGGATTCCAGAATGTACAGGGCTGGAACTGTCCCGTCGACGAGATGGACGCACTGTACCGTTATGCGTACGACGCCGGTAACCTGAGCCGGAAGCTCAATGAGAACAAGCTTCTGACGGAGCTTCTGAACGGGTTCGACGAATGGAAGTACCGCGCGCTGATGCAAAGCCGCAAATACCGCAGCGAACGGTTTCCGTATGAATTCATGTACGAGAGCTGCGTGGAGGAGATCGAGGGTTCGGCGAACTACGTCGAGTGGCAGGTTCTGAAGCAGCTGGATCCGGCGCAGGCGGAGCTGCTGGAACGGAAAATGCGGCAGACCGTCGTCTGCCCGGAGAGCTTCTTTCCGATCCGGAGAGCAAGCTACTTTACCGGCGCGCTGCTGATCCGCGCGATGCGTGCCGCCGGGGAATACCCGTTTGCGTCTGCGCGGCGTCCGGTCATTCTTCCGGTCCTGGAGCGGCTTCCGTCTTTGGAAGCGCCGCCGGTCGATCCGGCGATCTGCGGGAAGGTCGACCGCGCGCTGTCCGCGTTTTTACGGGAATCCGAGCGCATCGTGAGAACGGCGGTCGAAGAGAACGACGTCGTGCTGACCGGTCCGCGCGAGCTGGTTACCGTCAACGTCTATGACGCAAGATGCTTTGCGGGGCATCTGACCTCGCGGTTTTTCGTGATGTATCTTGAGGACGGCGCGCAAAAGCTGCTGCAGGGCAACTTCGTGGTGCAGATGCGCGACGCAAAAACGATCGAAAAGGTTTTCCGGTGGAACGAACGGGAGGAGAAGTTCAAATGAGCATTCGCCTGCGTCCGCATCACGGCATGTGCTTTCAGTTCTACGAAGGGAAAGGCTACAGCGCGGCGTTTACCGACCACATGGGTCGCGTGATCCGCGCGCTTTCCGAACGCCCGGATACGCCGGTAAAGCTGACGCTTTCGGCGGACGTCGTCTGCGAACATTGTCCGAACAATGTCGAGAGGATCTGTCAGAGCATTGAAAAGGTCATGCGCTACGACGCGGCGGTCCTGAACGCCTGCGGTTTACAGGACGGCGACGAGCTGCCCTACGCGCACTTTGCGGCGCGGGTCAAAGAACGCATCCTCGACGCGGGTCTGCGGTGCGGCATTTGCGGCGACTGCGAATGGGACGCGATCTGCGCAAAGCATCGGAGGGAACCATGATCGTACTGATCACCGGCGCGTCGCACACGGGCAAGACCGTGCTCGCGCAGCGTCTTTTGGAACAGATGAAGATCCCGTATCTGTCGATCGACCATCTCAAGATGGGGCTGATTCGCAGCGGACAAACCGACCTCACCCCCGGGGACGACGAAAAGCTGACGGCGTACCTCTGGCCGATCGTGCGCGAGATCATCAAAACCGCGATCGAAAACCGGCAGGATCTGACCGTCGAGGGCTGCTATGTGCCGTTCGGCTGGCGGCGGGACTTTGACGAGCCGTATCTGAAAGAAATCCGCTTCCTCTGCCTTGCCATGACGGACGCCTACATCGACGCGCACTTCGACGCGATCCTTTCGCACGCCTCGGACGTCGAAGCGCGGCTTGACGATTCCGACTGCACGCCGGACCGGCTGAAAGCCGACAACCGCGCCGTGCGCGAGGGTTTCCGGACGGCGGGCGAACCGGTCACGCGGATCGAGACGGACTGGGAAAAAGCGGTCGAAGCGCTTCTGAACCGGTTCTGAGTTCGCCTGTGTAACGCAGAGGGCGCAGCCGTTCCGCTTTTCGTTGTCAGACGGAACGGCGTATGGTAGACTGTTGTATCGGATCCGGGAGGAATGACATGAGACTGGAACTGTTTCATCAGGATGACAGGGCGCTGTACGAAGCGCTGGTGTTCAACGAAGAAGCGATGCGCAAAAACTACGGCAGGACGTTTACAAAAGCGGAAGCGGAACTGCTGTTTTCGGCGATGCTCGAAGCGAACGCCGCGGACGGCGTCACGGGCTTTTACAAGGTCTTTGTTCCCGCAGCAGACGGCGAAGCGTATATCGGCATGGGCGCGCTGAATCCGAACGACGACGGCGCTCTTGAGATCGAATACATGCTGCTGCCGGAATACTGGAACCGCGGATACGGCACGGCGCTTGCCGAAACGCTGCTTCGTATGGCGAAGGCGTCCGGATTGTCCCGAACGGTCGAGGCGATCACGGACCCGGACAACATCTTTTCAAAACGGATCCTGCAAAACGCGGGCTTCGCGCTTGTGAAGCGATACATAAACGACGACGGAAGCCCCGCGGAGCTGTACCGGAAGGAGCTGTGAAGGAGGAGATCGCATGAGATCCATCGAGGAATTGCTCGAAACGCCGTATCATATCATCGATATCCTGCCGGAGCAGGTGAAAGCGGACGGCCCGGGACAGTACTTTGCGGTCGAGCGGTACTGGTTGGAGCCGTCGCGTCTTTCGACGGTCAAGCGGAAACATGTCGACCTCGTTCTGAAACTGAACTGCTATCGCGCCGTTTCGTTGGATGAAGAGACGGAGCCGAACCCGGATCCGGAGCGGATCGCGGAAGCGATCATGACACGTTACGTCTGCATTCGGATCGGCGACACGCTGATCACGTCCGCGCCGGATGATCTGTATCTGACCGTGTACAACGCAGACGAGACGCTTTTGCGCCTTTTGCACACACTGTGCATCGGAGAGGGGCTGTATCTTTGGCAGCCGGAACAGGAGTAAGCGATGGCAAATCTGATCGTGGTATGCGGACCGCAGGCGGTCGGCAAGATGACGGTGGCGGAAGCTTTGCGCGATAAGCTCCGCTATAACATGATGATGAATCACGACAGCATCGAGCTCAGTGACAGCATCTTCGGCTTCGGCACGCCCGCGCAGAAGGCGCTGAACAGCGCGATCCGGGAAAACGTGTTTGCGCTCGCGGTACGGCACAACGCGGATCTGATCTTTACCTTCGTCTGCGCGTTCGACGAGCCGGAGGACGTACAGTACCTCAGAGAGCTCGAAGCGCAGTTTACGGAAAGCGGCGGGCAGTTTTATTTCGTCGAGCTATCCGCCTCGCTTGAAGCGCGTCTTGCCCGCAACGAAACGCCGCACCGCATGGAACGGAAGCCCTCAAAGCGGAACACGGAATGGAGCAGACGGGATCTTTTGCAAACAGCGGAACGGTACCGGCTGAACACGGACGCGGGTGAAACGCTCTTTCCGCATCATCTGAAGATCGACAACACCGACCTTTCTCCGGAAGAGGTTAGAGACCGCGTGATCGCGGCGTTCGGACTCAGACCGAACGAAAAGGACGAAAAGGAATACCGCTTCGGCGTGTGAAGGAGGCAGGCATGGAAAACCGGATCGACATCGTCAGCGGATTTTATGAAAAATGCGACGAGGACGGAAGGCTGCTCCGTTCGCGGCACGGACAGCTGGAGCATTTTGTGACCATGCATTATATCCATCGCTTTGCCAACGAAGGCGCAAAGGTGCTGGAGCTCGGCGCGGGCACGGGGCGGTATTCGATCGCGCTCGCGAAGGAGGGCATGGACGTCACCGCCGTGGAGCTTGTGCAAAGCAATCTTGATATCCTCAAAGAGCACGGCAGCGGACTTGATAACCTGCATGCGTACCGCGGCGACGCGACGGACCTCTCGCAATTCCAAAGCGACGTCTTCGATCTGACGCTTGTGTTCGGACCGATGTATCATCTGTATGAGCCGGAGGACGTGCGCAAAGCGATCGACGAGGCGATCCGCGTCACGAAGCCGGGCGGCGTGCTGTTCTTCGCGTTTCTGTCCGTGTACGGCATCCTGTACGCGAACTATTTCCAGAATAACTGGGCGGCGGGGCAGGCGGAAAACTTTACGGACGATCACCGCGTGCGGCATTTTAAGGAGCAGCTGTTCACCGGCTACGACGTGACCGAGTTTGAACGGCTGTTTACGGACAAGCCGGTCGAATACCTCACGACCGTCGGCACGGACGGCGCGCTGGAGGCGATCGAGGGTCGCGCGGATTTTGCGATTTCGGATGCGGATTTTGCCGCGTTCCAAACATGGTATCTGCACTTTGCGGAAAAGCGGGAGCTGCTCGGCAGCACGAATCACCTGCTCTTTATCTGCCGCAAAAAACAGTCTGAACGCAACGGGGAGGAAGAAGCATGATCAGGGTTTACGGAAGTCCGCTGTGTCCGGATTGCCGGGAATGCAAGGTGAATTTCGACCGGCACGGGATCGCGTACGAGGAGCTCGACATCACGGCGGGCATGAGACAGCTCAAGGCGTTTCTGAAGCTTCGCGATACGCTTGACGTGTTCGATCCGTGCCGCGCAAACGGCAGCGTCGGCATTCCGGCGATCGTAAAGGAGGACGGCGGCGTTACGCTTGACTGGGAAGGCTTTCTGGCGGAGCGCAATCTTCCGGTCGTGTACCGGGAGGAGCGTCCCGCCTGCCGTATCGACGGAAGCGGATGCTGAAAACAGGATCGTGAGGGAAAGGAAGAAAACGATGATCGTATTGAACGTAACGTACAAAACGAAGCCCGGCATGCGGGAAGAATTTCTCGAAGCGATCCTTCGGGAAGGGATCGACGAAGCGAGCCGCGCGGAGGCGGGCAATGTCACATATGACTATTATCTGCCGTTCGACGACAGCGGGGATCTGCTTCTGATCGAAAAGTGGCGCGACGAAGCCGCGTTAATGGCGCATGCGGAACAGCCGCATTATGCAAGATTAAAGGAACTGAAACCGCTGTATGTGACCGAAACGGTCGTCGAGCGGTTTGAACAGCGGAAACAGACCGACACAGATGGAAGCCGAAGCATATAAAAAGGATCCGTGCCGCGCGTCGTCGCTGCCGTATTGGAAGATCGCGCAGACGGTGATCCCGCCGCATCTGCGGATCATCCGGGATGACGAAATGACCGAAGCCGTCGATGCGGGGACGGACGATCCGTATTTTAAGATGATCCATTGCCTGAATACGGTATCGGACGCGGCGCTTATAGACGGCTTCGTGCTTGCGTCGGCGGATCCGGAGGAACTTGCGGCGCATATCCGGGAATGCTATGCAGCGGAGCGCATTACAGCGGATGCGCTGCGGGCATATACGCATACGCCCGTTTACAGCGCGGATCTTTGGATCGCCGTCCGCGACCGGGCGACGGGACGGATCGCGGCAAGCGGGATCGGCGCGCTGGACACGCGCATCGGCGAAGGCGTTCTGGACTGGATCCAGGTCTCGCCGGCGTACCGACGCAAGGGACTCGGAGCGTTCATCGTCTGCGAGCTGCTGCGGCGCATGCGGGGGAAGGCGGCTTTTGTGACGGTTTCGGGACGGATCAACAATCCGACAGGCCCGATGGCGCTGTATCAGGCATGCGGGTTTACCGATCCCGTCATCTGGCATGTGCTTTCGATACAAAGCGGGGACGAGCAATGAACCGACCGGAGATCATCACCGAACGGAACGGCTTTCCGTTCGGCCGCGCGGATTATGCGATTTCGGACGCGGATGTTGCCGCGTTTCAAACATGGTATCTGCACTTTGCGAAAAAGCGGGAGCATTCGGGCGGCACCTATATCTGCCGCAAAAATCACTGATCGGAACAGGAGGACAGGAAGATGCGTAAGGAGACCAATCGCGGCACGCTGATCGGTGCGGCGTTTCTGATGGCGACGTCCGCCATCGGACCGGGCTTCCTGACGCAGACTGCCGTGTTCACGGGCTCGCTCGGCGCGAGCTTCGGGTTTGTGATCCTGCTTTCGCTGCTTCTGTCCCTTGTCGCGCAGCTGAACATCTGGCGCGTGCTGTGCTATGCGGGACTGCGCGGGCAGGATGCGGCGAACCGCCTGCTGAACGGGCTCGGGTACGCGCTCGCCGCGCTGATCGCGCTCGGCGGGCTGGCGTTCAATATCGGCAACGTCGGCGGCGGCGCGCTGGGGCTCAACGCGCTGTTCGGGATCCCGGATACGCTCGGATGCGTCCTTGCGGGGCTTTCGGCGATCGTGATCTTTCTGTTCAGGAAAGCAAAGTCCATAGCAGATCAGGTTGTCAAGATCCTCGGCGCCGTGATGATCCTCGTGATCCTCGTCGTGGCCATCCAGACGAAGCCCCCGCTCGGTGAAGCGCTGAAGAACACGTTCCTGCCGTCCGCAGAACCGAGAAGCCTTTTTCCGGCGGTGCTGACGCTTCTGGGCGGCACGGTCGGCGGCTACATCACGTTTGCGGGCGCGCACCGGCTGATTGACGCGGGTGTGACGGGAAAGACGCGCATGAAGGAGGTCAGGCTGAGCGCCGTGCTCGGCATCTGCATCGCGGCGGCATTCCGCGTTCTGCTGTTCCTTGCGGTGCTCGGCGTGGTAAAACGCTTTCCGGGCGTCAATCTCTCGGATCCGGCTGCGAACGCCGCGATCGAGGGGATCCCGGCATATACCGGAATCAGCAATCCGGCGGCGTACGCGTTCCGGCTTGGCGCCGGGGAGCTTGCGTACCGGTTTGCGGGGCTTGTGATCCTCGCCGCTTCGATCACGTCGATCATCGGGGCGGCATACACCTCCGTATCCTTCCTGAAAACGTTCCATCCGTCCGTTGAGCGGCACGAAAACCTGTGGATCATCGGCTTTATCACCGTTTCCACGCTGATTATGACGGCGCTGGGCGGCGCGGCAAAGCTGCTCGTGCTCGTCAGCGCGCTCAACGGTCTGATTCTGCCGCTGACGCTCGGCGTGTGCCTGATCGTCGCGAGGAACAAAAGGATCATGGGGGAAGACTACCGGCACCCGGTCTGGCTTTGGGTGCTCGGTCTCATTGCCGCGCTTGCGTCCGCATGGGTCGGTGTGACCTCTCTCGGAACGCTTGCCGATCTCTTCAAATAATACTGCGCAGCTGCGCGGAAAGGACTCTATATGGAAGAACAACGGATCACGATCACGGTCAAAAGCAAGGGCGAGCCGTGCGAACTGACGGACGCCGAGATCAAAGCATGGTACGAAGCGCGGATCGCGGCGCTGTTCGACCCCAAATGGGGCACGCCGGAGATCACAATCGACGTGGAACGGAAATCAATATAAGCAAAAGCGCAGTCCGAAAACCGGGCTGCGCTTTGCAATCTCCCGGGACGTGCGCGGCACGTCCGTTTTTTATGCCTGCTGTGCGATCCTTCGCGCGACGAACACGCCGCTTGCCGAGGCGTGCGAGAGCGAGTGCGTGACGCCGCTGCCGTCGCCGATCACATAGAGTCCCTTGTGCTTTGTTTCGAGGTCGGGGGAGAGCTCGACCTGCATGTTGTAGAACTTGACCTCGACGCCGTACAGCAGCGTGTCGTCGTTCGCCGTGCCCGGCGCGATCGCGTCGAGCGCGTAGATCATCTCGATGATGCCGTCTAAAATCCGCTTCGGCATGACAAGCGACAGATCGCCGGGCGTTGCGGCAAGCGTCGGGACGGTGAAGCTTTCCGCAATGCGCTTTTCGGTGGAGCGCCGTCCCGCGATCAGATCGCCGAACTTCTGCAGCATCACGCCGCCGCCGAGCATGTTGCTTAGCTTTGCGATGTTTTCCGCGTACGCCGTGCTGTCGTTGAACGGCTCGGTGAAGCGCTTTGAAACCAAAAGCGCGAAGTTCGTGTTCGGCGTGTGCAGGGCGGGGTCCTCATAGCTGTGCCCGTTGACCGTGACGATGCCGTTCGTGTTTTCGGTGACGACCGCGCCGTGCGGGTTCATGCAGAACGTGCGCACGAGATCGCCGTATTTTTCGGTGCGGTAGACGATCTTGCTTTCATAGAGCTCGTCGGTGAGGTGCGAGAAGATCTCCGCGGGCAGCTCGACGCGCACGCCGATGTCGACGCGGTTGCTCTTCGTTGCGATGTCGAGCGCCTTGCAGACGCTTTCCATCCACTTCGAACCGCTTCTGCCGACCGAGATCACACATTGATCGCAGGTATATTCCTCGTCCTTGGCAAATACCGCAAAGCCCGCTTCGCGTTTCTCGACCGCACTGACCGGCGCGCCGAAGAAGAAATCGACCCTGTCCTTCAGAAGATCAAAAAGATTGCCGAGCACGATGTAGTTTTTGTCCGTGCCGAGATGCCGCACCGACGCTTCCAAAAGGTGCAGCTTGTTTTCGAGACAGAGCTTTTTGATGTGCGAGTTTGCGGTGGTATAGAGCTTCGTGCCCTCGCCGCCGAACGCCATGTTGATCGAATCGACGTACTCCATCAGCTCCGTCGCCTTCTGCTTGCCGATGTATTCGTGAAGATTTCCGCCGAATTCGTTGGTGATGTTGTACTTGCCGTCGGAAAACGCGCCCGCACCGCCGAAGCCGTTCATGATCGCGCAGGTCTTGCAGTGCACGCAGGATTTAATCTTCTCGCCGTCGATCGGGCACTTGCGCTTTTCGAGCGGATTGCCCGCCTCGAACACGGCGACGCGCTTTTCGGGCGCGCGCTTTTTGAGCTCGTATGCGGTAAAGATCCCGCCGGGACCCGCCCCGACGATGATGACGTCATAATGCTTCATATGGGTTTCCTCCGTTTGCGCATATCTCTAATCAAATCATAGCAGAAAAATGAACGGGAAGCAACAGGAATCCCCTTTGTTTTTCGGGTCGATGATGCTATAATAGAAGCAAAGAACGACGGAGGAAGAGAATGGACACGGAGATTTCGATCGAGGTTTTGACCAAGGAACGCGCGGCGGAGATGATCGCGTTTCATCATCTGTGCTTTCCCTTCGACGCGTGGAAGGACGAGGACTGGGAGGATCTGCTTTCCGATCCGCGAGCGGTCTATTACGCGCTGCTCGACGGCGGGCGGATCGTCGGTAACGTCTTTATCTACAACTGGCAGGGCGAGGCCGATTACGTCAAGATCATGAATCTGTCCGTGCACCCGGAGTATCGCGGGAAGGGATACGCGCACCGGCTTTTGAACCACGTGACGGAGCAGATGCGTCCGCTCGGCATGAAGCGCTTTTGCGCCGAAACGCGCGCCTCGAACAAGCCGATGCAAAAGGTGTTCGATGATTGCGGCTATCGTTTCCGAAAGGAAGAGGACGTCGGCTTTGAAAATCCGAAGGAGAACGGATACAAGTACGAATTGAAACTGTAAATCGGGAGGGAGTTTATGGATCCGAAGTATGAACCGCTGTTTACGCCGTGGAAGGTCGGAAACGTCACGATCAAAAACCGCGTCGTGATGCTGCCCATGGAGGGCACGAACATGATCCAGTGGGAAGCAAAGACCGGCGTCGTCAAGGGCATCGACAAGTTCTATGAGGACCGCCGCAGTGAGAACGTCGGGCTGTTCATTCCGGGGCTGATCCCGCTGATCTCTATCGTCGGCAAAAAGTGGGTCTACCGGCATCCCGAGGTGTTTGAAAAGGTCCGCCCGATCATCGACGGGATCCACAGTAACGACGCAAAGGTCTTTTTCCAGATCAGCGCGGGTTCCGGGCGTTCGATGCTGCTGCCGCCGATTTTGCGGCCGTTTATCAAAAAGGGCGTGCTGAAAACGCTTGCTTCGCCGGTGCTGGCAAGCAAGTGGTGGTGGTCCGCGCCGGACCCGGACGAGCCGAACGTGTGGGATCCCTCGGTTTCGATGGATCATTTTACCGACAAAATGATCGAAAAATTCATCTACGCCTTCGGGCAGACGGCGCTTCGCTGCAAGGAGATCGGCTGCGACGGCGTGGAGATCCACGCGGTGCACGAGGGGTATCTTTTGGATCAGTTTGCCATGCCGTATACGAACCACCGCACCGACCGATACGGCGGCAGTCTCGAAAACCGCCTGCGCTTTGCCTGCGACATCGTCAAAGAGATCAAAAAGGTCTGCGGCGCGAACTTTCCGGTGTCGGTCCGCTATTCCGTGCGCTCCATGACCCGCGGGTTCAACGAGGGCGCGGTCCCGGGCGAGGAATTTACCGAGGTCGGACGCTCGCTGGAGGAATCGGAACAGGCGATCAAGATCTTAGAGGACGCCGGCTATGACATGTTCAACTGCGACAACGGCACCTATGACGCATGGTTCTGGGCGCATCCGCCGGTGTACGCGCCGCTGAACATGAACCTATCCGACGTCGAGCACATCAAGCGGTTTACCGGTAAGCCGGTCGTGTGCGCGGGGCGCATGCAGCCGGATGCGGCAGCGGAATCGATCGCGGCGGGACGCATCGACGCGATGGGCGTCGGGCGGCAGCTTCTGTGCGATCCGGAATACGTCACGAAGATCAAGGAGGGACGGCTCGACGACGTGCGTCCGTGCATCGCCTGCCACGGCGCATGCCTGACGTTCTTCGGGCTGAACGGCAAGGGCACCGACATCGATCCGATGCATGTGGAAATGGGGCGGTGCGTGCTGAACCCGTGGACGAACAACGAGACGAAATACTCGAAAGTGCCTGCAAAGGACCCGAAGCGCATCGCGGTGATCGGCGGCGGGATCGGCGGCATGGAGACCGCGATCCAGGCAGCGTACCGCGGACACAGGGTCGATCTCTATGAAAAGACGGACCGGCTCGGCGGCGTGTTCAACGCGGCTGCGGCAATGTCGTTCAAGGAAAAGGACAAGGAACTGCTGCTTTGGTACCGAAAGAAGCTTGCGGAATGCGGCGCAACGGTACACATGAACACGGAGATCACGGACCTTGCCGCGCTCGACGCGGACGTGATCGTGATTGCGACCGGCGCGCACGCAAGGACCTTAAAGATCCCCGGCGCGGAAAAAGCGGTGACGGCGGTCGATTTCCTCGACGGCAGGGCGGCGGTCGGCGACCGCGTTGTGATCGTCGGCGGAGGGCTCACCGGCTGCGAGATCGCATATGAGCTGGCTTTGCAGGGAAAACACCCGTCGGTGGTCGAGATGACGCCGTATCTTGTCGGCGCGCGCGGCATCTGCATGGCAAACTCGTCGATGCTCCGGGAGCTTCTGCGCTATCATCAGGTCCCGGCGTATCTTTCCGCAACGGTCGAGGCGATCACGGACGAGGGCGTTGTGCTGCACACGCCGGAGGGCAAAAAGGTCGTTCCCGCGGATTCCGTCATCCTTTCGGTCGGCTACACACCGGATACGCGCTTTGCGGCGGAAAAGGAACGGAAGGGAACGAAACCCGTGTATTTTGTCGGCGACTGCGATAAGGTCGGCAGCTTAAAGACTGTCGTGAAGCAGGCGTACGAGCTTGTACAGACCATTTCCTATCGGTAAGGAGGAAACGATATGATCAGAAATCAGAACATCGTGATCACCGGCGCTTCGAGCGGGATCGGCAAAGCCATTTTAGAAATGCTCGCGGCAAAGGAGAACGGAAACCGTATCGTTGCGGCAAGCCGCAGCATCGGAAAGCTTACGGGCTTTTCCGAAAACGTGACGCTCTTTCCGTGCGATCTCAGCACACAGGAGGGCGTGGATGCGCTGTTTGAAAAAGCGGCCGCGCTGTTTCCGAAGATCGACGTCTTCATCTGCAACGCCGGCGCGCCGTACTATGAGCGCTTCGATTACGAGAACTGGGAGCGGATCGAACGGATCTTTTCGCTCAACACCTTCGCGTACATGTACAGCTACTCGAAGTATCTGAACCACCTGAACGGGCGGGAGGGAAAGCTCGTATACACGATCTCCGCGATGGGCGAGATGGCACTTCCTGGGTATGCGCTCTACGCCGCCACGAAGTTTGCGATGAAGGGCTTCCAGCAGGCGATCCGCATCGAATCGCCGAAGAACCTCAAGATCACCTGCGTGTATCCGGTTTCGACCAAGACGAACTTCTTTGAGGTAGGCGGCGCGGGGCACAAGGTCGAGCAGCCGTTCCCGGTGCAGACCGCGGAGGCGGTGGCGAAGGCGACGATCAAGGGCATTGAACGCGGGCGCAAGCAGGTCTATCCGTGCCCGGTGTATCTGCCGAGCCGGTTTTTGATGAACGTGCTGCCGCCGGTGAGAAGCCTCTACCTCAAGAGCCAGTATCGGATGCTGCTGCGCTTCCTCGAACGCAAGCAGAACGAAGAAAAGGGGGCGAAATAATGGCGCACACGCAGGAAACGGTCCACGCGATCGTCGAAAAACAGCGGGCATACTTCCGCACGGGCGCAACGCTCGACGTGAACTTCCGCATCGAACAGCTCAAAAAGCTCAAAAAGGCGGTGCTCGATCACAGGGAGCTGCTCGAACAGGCGCTTTATGAGGACCTCAACAAAAGCCCGGTCGAGGCGTACCTGTGCGATCTCGGACCGGTGATCGTCGAGGTCGACGAGATTTTGAAGGGGATCCGCAGATGGGCGCGTCCCGAACGGCATTTTTCGGGGCTGATGTGCTTTCCGAGCACGGGAACGACCGTGTACAAGATGCCCTACGGCGTGTCGCTGATCATCTCGCCGTTCAACTTCCCGGTCCTTCTGACGCTCGGCGTGCTTGCGGCGAGCATCTCGGGCGGCAATACCGCGGTATTGAAGACAAGCTCCAAGTCCGCGGCAAGCACAAAGGCACTGCAAACGCTGATCGCCGACACGTTCCCACCGGAGTATGTGACGGTCGTGGACGGCGGGCATGACGTTGCGGACATGTGCCTAACGGAGCGGTTTGACAAGATCTTTTATACCGGTTCGCCGGCAGTCGCAAAGCATGTTCTGGAAATGGCGGCGAAGAACCTGACCTCCGTTGCGCTGGAGCTCGGCGGGGAGACGGGGAACTGGTGCATCGTGCGAAAGGACGCGGACCTCCGTGACGCCGCGCGCAAGATCGCGTTTTTCAAGCTCTGCAACGCGGGTCAGATCTGCATCAACATCAACCAGATCGCCGTTGCGAAGGAGATCGCCGAGCCGTTCCTTGCCGAGCTCAAAAAGGCGTTCGTCCGGCAGATCGGCGAAAAGGCGGAGGAGAACCCGGACTATCCGAAACTGATCACCGAAAAGGTCTACGATAAATGCGAAAAGCTGACCGCGCAGTACCGGGATCGCGTGGTTTTCGGCGGCACTGGCAGCCGCGAAAAGGTGAAGTTTTCGCCGACGGTCATCTATCCGGTCGGTATCGACGAGGAGATCGTACAGCACGAGCTGTTCTGTCCGCTGCTGCCGGTCGTGCCGTTTTTTGACGAGCAGATCGACGATGTGCTGAACGTGATCGCGGAGCGTGAGCATCCGCTTTCGATGTATGTGTTCACAAAGGACAAAAAGTGGGCGAAGCGCGTGATGCGCACGCTGCAGTTCGGCGGCGGCTGCATCAACGAGGTATGCATCCACATGATGGTCAAGGGCGTGCCGTTCAACGGCACCGGGCATTCCGGCATGGGCGCGTACCACGGCGAGTGGGGATTTTTGGAGTTCACGCACCCGCAGACGGTCCTCGTCGGCAAAACGCACATGAACCTGCCGCTTCGCGAGCATCCGTATTCCGGCAAGGCGGGCGAGCAAAAGAAGAAGCTTTTGAAGTGGTTCGAGCGGTAAAAAACGGCGGACGCGGCGAAAACCTTGACGAAAACGACCGCCGCGTGCTATTGTATCAGCAGAGAGATCTCCGGCTTTTTGTGAGGTTTGTATGGACTTTTTTAACGTGATATCGCTTCTGGGCGGACTTGCCATGTTCCTGTACGGCATGCGGCTCATGGGCGATTCCCTGAAAGAAAACTCATCCGGCACGCTGAAAAAAGCGATGAGCAAGGTGACGAACAATCCCATCAAGGCGTTCATCCTCGGCGTGCTGGTCACCGCGCTCATTCAGTCTTCGACAGCGACGATCGTCATCACGGCGGGTCTCGTGGCTGCGGGGATCTTAACGCTGCATCAGTCGCTCGGCATCATCGTCGGCGCGAACGTCGGCACCACGATCACCGGTCAGATCATCCGCCTTCTGGACATCGATTCGTCCGGCTCGTCGTTTCTGCGCGTGTTCCAGCCGTCCACGCTTGCCCCGATCGCGCTGATCATCGGCGTCGTGCTGATCATGACGAGCCTCTTCAAAAACTCCCGGTCCATCGGCAACATCGCGATCGGCTTCGGCATTCTGTTTTCGGGACTTCTGAACATGACCGGCGCGGTCAATGCGCTGAATCAGTCCGGTGTGTTCGACAACCTTTTCGCGCGGCTCGGCGACAACCCGTTTCTGGGATATGTCACCGGCGCGGGCGTTGCGTTCACACTGCAGAGCTCTTCGGCGACCGTCGGTATTCTGCAGGCGTTTTCGCAATCCGGCATGCTGGCGTTCAAATCCATCTATTCGGTCATCGTCGGCGTCTATCTTGGCGACTGTGTAACCACCGCCATCGTGATCTCCATCGGCTCCGGGGCGGAAGCGCGGCGCGTCGGTATCGTCAATATTCTCTATAACCTCTCGAAATCGATCCTTGTCCTGCTGGTCGTGACGGTCGTGCACAAGCTCGGGCTTTTGGACAAGCTTTGGGACAAAACCGTCAATTCCGGCATCATCGCGAACACCAATACGGTGTTCAACCTTGCCAGCGCCGTCGCGCTGCTGCCGCTGATGGGGCTGTATGAAAAGCTCGGTATCAAGATCGTCCGGGACAAGCCCGTCAAGGGCGGCAAGTACAAGGAAGTCACCGACGGTCTGAATCCCGCGTTTTTCAGCACGCCCGCGCTCGCGCTGCAGAGCTGTTATAAGACGCTGCTCGCGATCTTTGCCTCCGCGCGCACGAATATCGAGAAATCCTTTAACCTGCTGAACCGCTACGATCCCGCCGTGCACAAGGAAATCCTCAAGGAGGAGGACGAGATCGACCGCATGACCGACGTTCTGAGCAAGTATATGGTCAGCTTTCTCGGGCATCTGCAGATGGAGAATCACGTTGCGATCCTGAACCAGTACTATAAGGTCGCGTCCGAGTTCGAGCGTTTGGGCGATCACGCGGTGAACATTGCGAGGATCGCGGAATCCATGCAGAAGAACAACACGAGCTTTTCCGCCAAAGCCGTATCCGAGCTGACGGTCGTCGAGAGCGCGCTCGGACAGATCCTGGACGAGACGGAGCTGACCTTCAAAAAGCGCGACGTGGACGCTGCGGCGCGGATCGAACCGCTCGTGCAGGTATCGGGCGACCTTCTGACCGTGCTAAAGCGGAACCATCTGAAGCGCATGAGCACCGGCGAGTGCAACGCCTACGCCGACACGAGCTTTTCGGACCTTTTGCTGGAGTTTCATCGGATCGGCGACGTGTGCTCCAACGTCGGTATCGCGACCCTCGTGCGCGTAAAGCCGGAGCTTGCCGATCACGAGCATCTGTATTTCGAGCATCTGCATTCCGGCGGGGACGAAGGCTTCGACGCCGCATACAAACGCGCGTATCAGCGGTACTTCCCGCTGCTGAACCGGCAGACGCCCGCGGAGGAGAAACCGGCAGAGGAGAAACCGACGGAGGATACCGCTCCCGACGCCGCGCGCACCGACAACCGCTCCGACGGACTGCGTCCACCTGCCGCTTCCGCGGAGGAAAAGCCGGCAGAGGACACATCGGCAGAATAAAGCTCAAAAGAAACAGCAGAGAGGGAAGACCTCTCTGCTTTTGCATTCGGATGATGTTCAGGAGCGGAACGGCTCGGTCGTGTTCTTGCGGATGACGTCATGCGCGCCGCCTTCGACGATGCTGGTCGCGGAAACGAGCGTGAGCTTTGCTTTCTGCTGAAACTCCGGGATCGACAAAGCGCCGCAGTTGCACATGGTGGACTTGACCTTAGAAAGCGTCAGCGCGACGTTGTCCCGGAGCGAGCCCGCGTAGGGAACGTAGGAATCGACGCCCTCCTCGAAGCTGAGCTTCTTGTCGCCGCCGAGGTCGTACCGCTGCCAGTTGCGCGCGCGGGCGGAGCCTTCGCCCCAGTATTCCTTGTAGTAGGTGCCGTTGAGGTTCACCTTGCGGGACGGGCTTTCGTCGAACCGCGCAAAGTACCTGCCGAGCATGATGAAGTCCGCGCCCATCGCAAGCGCAAGGGTGACGTGATGGTCATAGACGATGCCGCCGTCGGAGCAGACCGGCACATAGACGCCGGTTTCCTTGAAGTATTCGTCGCGCGCCTTGCACACGTCGATCAGCGCTGTCGCCTGTCCTCTGCCGATGCCCTTCGTTTCGCGCGTGATGCAGATCGAGCCGCCGCCGATGCCGACCTTGACAAAGTCCGCGCCGGCGTTCGCCAGGAAGCGGAAGCCTTCCGCGTCGACCACGTTGCCCGCGCCGATCTTGACTGCGTCGCCGTAGCGCTCGCGCACCCACGCGAGCGTCCGCGCCTGCCATTCCGAAAAGCCCTCGGATGAATCGATGCACAGCACGTCCGCACCGGCTTCGACGAGCGCCGGGATGCGGGTCTCGTAGTCGCGCGTGTTGACGCCCGCGCCGACGACGTAGCGCTTATGGTCGTCCAGAAGCTCGTCGAGATTCTCCTTGTGCGAATCATAGTCCTTGCGGAATACGATGTAGCAGAGCTGTCCCTTTTCGTTGATGATCGGGAGCGCGTTCAGCTTGTGATCCCAGATGATGTCGTTCGCGTCCTTGAGGCTCGTGCCCTCCGGCGCGCAGACGAGCTTAGAAAGAGGCGTCATAAAGGTGTACACGGGCGTACCGGGCGCCATGCGGGAAACGCGGTAATCGCGGCTTGTGACGATGCCGACAAGCCTGCCTTCGGGCGTGCCGTCTTCGGTGACCGCCATGGTGGAATGCCCCGTGCGTTCCTTCAGTGCGATGACATCGGCAAGCGTATCGTCCGGCTTCAGGTTCGAGTCGCTGCGCACAAAGCCCGCCTTATAGGTCTTTGCACGACGAACCATCGCCGCTTCATCCTCGATGGACTGCGAGCCGTAGATGAAGCTCACGCCGCCCTCCCGCGCAAGCGCGACTGCCATGCGATCGTCGGAGACCGCCTGCATGATGGCGGAGACCAGCGGAATATTCAGAGAAAGCGCCGGCTCCTCGTCGCGGCGGAATTTCACGAGCGGCGTTTTCAGAGTCACGTTTGCGGGCACGCATTCCGAGGAGGAATAGCCCGGAATCAAAAGATACTCGTTGAAGGTGCGGGACGGTTCGGAAATGAAGGTTGCCATTCACGTTTCTCCTTATTTGATGTTTTCCGGGATTATACCACATTTCGTTCGCAAAGGCAACCACCGAACCAAAGGAAATATCATTGTCTGCCTGTCGGATCGGTGCGTTCCGCCGATCTTGCGCAGAACCGGATGTACCGATTATGGTATAAATAATCTTAATACTTGCCGATACAGAAACAGCCTGCCCCAAATACGGGACAGGCATGTTCTTCTGTGCCTTCAGCCCTTCAGTCCGCGGGACTGGCGGTCCATGTCCTCGACGACGACGTCGTAGATCTCGCCGAGTGTCGCGCAGTATTCGAGTATCTTCCACGGCTCGTTGGTGTGGAAGTGGATCTTGATCGTTTCCGGTCCGCCGACGGCAAGCAGGCAGTCTCCCTCGAAGTGCTCGAGGAAGTATTCCTGGATCTTGTCCTCGTCGAGGTCGGTCCCGTCGATCAGCAGTTGTGTGTCATACTTGAATTCCAGCATATACATTCTCCTTTTATACTATCACGCGCCGATGGCGCAATTCATGACAAAGTCAATTCATGTTCGTGTAGGGGACGCCGACCCCGGCGTCCCGCGCTTCACACGATGATCCCGGCTCGTTTGAGCTTTCGCAGATTGTCGCGGTAGACCGTGTCGCGCAGATAAGCGACCAGAGCCTGTGCGCCGTCGGTTTCACAGGCGCGCACAGCTTCCGGCCAAAGCTCCTTTTCCTGAGCCGTCCAATACTTTTCCTGTTTCTTCCATTCCTTGCACAAACGCTGCGTTTCGGCTTCGTCGCCGAGAAGCGCCGCCTCGATCCAAAGACGGGAAACCTTTTCGGCAAACGACGGAAACGGACAAGGCAGAGACGGAATATCCCCTTCTTTCAGCGAGTTCCGATAAAGAGCATGACAGGAGGACAGATCCCTGACCTGCGAAAGCTCCGGCACGATCAGATCGTCGATGAACGGCGGAAGCTGCTTCGGGTCGTTGAAGGAAAGGACGGTGTCCCAACCGCCGGCTTCCGGATTGTTCCGGATGACCAACGGACTCCTTCCGAATTTCCGGCGATACTCGGATTTTGCTTCTGTCCAATATCCTTCGGCGTCGTGCATCGGATAATACTTGTCCGAAAGAACCAGCGGGCAGAAAAGCGACTGCGCGCCGTAGAACGGTTCGCATTCTTCGTACCGCACGCAAAGCACCATGCTCAAAAGCACCTCGTTGCCGGGTTCGCCGACGACCTTGTGCCAGCGGAGAGGGCTGTTTTTGAAGCGGCGGTAGCCAAGCGCCTCCAGCTTTTCGGCGTATTCCTTCTCCATGTAGTCGGCAAGCTTTTCCGACAGCGAGCGCGGAAACGGCGCGGCGGCAAAATCCTCCTTCGGAAGGAACCAGTCGGTCGCCTGCATGAAGCTGCCCGGATCGACGTAACCCGTGGGGGAGAAGTGCAAAAGCCCGGCAAGAGGCTCGATGCCGTCCTCCGCAAAGGTGTATTTGTTCTCAAAGATCGCCTTGAACTGCTCCGGCTTGCATTTCCATTTCTTTTTGCAGGCGGCCGTCCATGCGGCGTAATTCGGCTCGCCGAAGCCGAGGTCCTCATACGGCTCGTTGATACAGGCCGTCGTGTCCGTGCCGCTTTTTTCGTCGATGAGACGGCAGAGGACGAAATCGCTGTCCACGCAGGTCAAATGCAGCAGCGGTGTGCGGAACGCTTTGGAAAGCGCCTTCAAAAGCGGTTCCGCCATCTCGGCGCCCGGCTCGAGAAGCGGCGAGCTGAACTCGAACCATTCAGAATCCGTCGATTGCTTATACGAGATCGAAACCCCCTTGCCCTCTTCGCCCGGCGTGTAGCCGAGCTCTTCCATCGCTCTTTTGACGAGCGCGGAAAGCATCATCATGCCTTTTTCCTGGATCAATATCCGTTCATAAAATTGTCCCATGGTCGCCTCCTTATATATCTCCGCGCAGCCCGTAGACCGTAATGCCGACGCACTCGCGCAGGAAGTTGTTGATGCGGATGTACCAGACATCCGGCGCCGCAATGCCGACCGCCGAAATGCCCGCTTTCTTTGCCACGCGCCCCGCGCGGAAGACGTGGAAATCGGTCGTGACAAAGGCGATCGAGGCGTTTTCGCCGAGGACGTCGTCGATCAGCTTCTTCGAGAATCTGAAGTTTTCAAGCGTACTCGTCGCTTGATCCTCGACGAGGATGCGGGCAGGGTCGATCCCCTTGCGCTCGACGAGGTATTTTTGCATGGCGGAAGCCTCGGTGACGCTCTCGCCGTCGCCCTGTCCGCCGGAGACCACGCAGACCGTGTCCGGATGCGCTTCAAGGTACTCCGCCGCCGTGTCGAGGCGGTTACTCAAAACCCACGTCACGCGGTCGCCGTGCACCGCAGCGCCGAGGACGATCAGCGCGTCCGCGTCCACCTTGTCCGCGCGCTTCGCCGCCGTGCCCATCAGCACCCCGAGCACGATGAGGAACACCGTGCCGAGCGCGTAGCAGCCGAGCAGCGCCCACTTGACGAACGCAAGGAAGCCGTGGTCCATATGGTGCATAAACACACCAAGCAGCAGAAGCGGCAGCCCGAGGATCGCGGGCAGGATGACGCCCAGGTTGAAATTCGACAGCATGGACACGATCAACGTATCCAGTACCAAAAATGCACCAAGTATGATACAGATGATGCGCAGCACTTTCATGATTTCCTCCTTTCGGACAGGATCAGCATAGCACGCGGTTGTGACCGAAATGCGTCAGAACGGTAAAGATTTCCGGATACGGATATGCATAAAGCGCAATTTGTGTATCCGCGAAAAGCGTTCCGCTTTTCTGCATATTCACCTCATCCGCCTTACGGCACCTTCCCCATCAAGGGGAAGGCTTTAGGATGCGTGGGTTCAAGAAATAGCCCTTATCTCTTGCCGTTATTCTGCCGGCGTTTTTTCCTGTTTGTCACATACTTTCCCCATCAAGGGAAAGGCTTTTAGGATTCGCGGGTTCAGAGGCTTCTCCCCCTTTAGGGTGGAGAAGCTCCGCCGCAGGCGGTGATGAGGGGGTCAAGACTCCGAAAAGCCCAGATGCTTCAGAATATCCCGACAAACAGTATCAAATTCCCGGTTGATCTGCAGATTGGTGTACCGCAGAACGGTGACCCCGTTCGTCTGAAGCCATTCGTCCCGTTCCCGATCCCGCTCGGGTCCTTTGCCTTGAAAATGCTGCGAACCGTCCAACTCAATCGCAATCTTTTTCGAGGCGATGAAAAAATCGACAATGTAAGGTCCGAGCACTTTTTGCCGGTTGACCGTCAGCGGCAGCCCTTTGAGAAAATCATACCAAAGATGCCGTTCCTCCTTGGTCATGTTCTTTCGCAGAATCTTTGAAATGCCGATTCGTTTTTCCATCACTTTATCCCGAGCGCGCGGCGGAGGAACTGACCGGTGTAGCTGCGTTCGCAGGCAGCGATCTGCTCGGGCGTACCGGTCGCGATCACCGTGCCGCCGTCGTCGCCGCCCTCGGGTCCGAGGTCGATGATCCAGTCCGCGGTCTTGATGACGTCGAGGTTATGCTCGATGACGATGACCGTGCTGCCGGCGTCGGCAAGGCGGTTCAGGATCTCCAAAAGCCGCTTGACGTCGTGCGTGTGCAGACCGGTCGTCGGCTCGTCGAGCACATAGAGCGTGCGGCCCGTGTCGCGGCGGGATAGCTCCGTCGCAAGCTTGATGCGCTGCGCTTCGCCGCCGGAAAGCGTGGTAGAGGGCTGCCCGAGCTTGATGTAGCCGAGGCCCACGTCGTCAAGGGTTTGCAGGATCTTTTTGATGTTCGCGTGCTGCGCGAAGAACGGCAGAGCCTCCTCGACCGTCATGTCGAGCACGTCGTAGATGTTCTTGCCCTTGTAGCGCACCTCGAGCGTTTCGCGGTTATAGCGCTTGCCGTGGCAGACCTCGCAGGGGACGTAGACGTCGGGGAGAAAGTGCATCTCGATCTTCACGATGCCGTCGCCCTTGCACGCCTCGCAGCGGCCGCCCTTGACGTTGAAGCTGAACCGCCCGCTCGTGTAGCCGCGAAGCTTCGCGTCCGGCGTCGTCGCGTACAGCGCACGGATCAGGTCGAAGAGCCCGGTGTACGTCGCGGGATTCGACCGCGGCGTCCGCCCGATCGGGCTCTGGTCGATGTCGATGATCTTATTCAGATACCCGATCCCGTCGACGCCGTCGTGGTCCTTCGCGCGGACCTTCGCACGGTTCAGGTCGTGCAGCAGACGCTTTTTCAGCACCTCGTTGACGAGCGAGGACTTGCCGGAGCCGGACACGCCGGTCACGCAGATGAACTTGCCCAGCGGGAAATCGACCGTAACGTTTTTGAGATTGTTCGCCCGCGCGCCGCGCACGGTCAGCATGTTTCCGCTGCCGGGCCGCCGCATTTTCGGGACTTGGATGGTGCGTTTATGACTCAGGTATTGCCCGGTCAGCGAGTTTTCGCAGGCCATGATCTCCTCGGGCGTGCCCGCCGCCATGATCTCGCCGCCGTGTACGCCGGCTCTGGGGCCGATGTCCACGATGAAGTCCGCGGCGCGCATGGTCTCCTCGTCGTGCTCGACGACGATCAGCGTGTTGCCGAGATCGCGAAGGCCCTTCAGGGTTTCCAGAAGCTTTGCGTTGTCGCGCTGATGGAGGCCGATACTGGGCTCGTCCAGGATATAGAGCACGCCGACGAGTCCGCTGCC
>JAEEGJ010008559.1_pt1 | contig 28112 bp, 21 predicted proteins | sample 8958761 | NCBI WGS metagenome assembly JAEEGJ01 (sample SAMN16246546, study PRJNA631951) | gut metagenome | biome: gut microbiome; feature: rumen; material: RS-attached | host: Bos | place: Iran: Karaj | collected 2018-10
TCTGCCATATGAGTATCAGTATTGCGATCGAAACCACAACATTTTTTAATGAAAGTATCTTTTTCATGGATATCACGCCTTATCAGAAATCATTTTTTACAAACTCGGAATAGGTTGGTGGATTTTCGGAAAGTCCGTACTCCTTTACCTTCTCGGCAAGAGTATTGTACTCTTCCTCTGTAATATCAAGATCATTGTATGATATCCACTGTAATGAGATATCAAGTACTTCATCGCTCTGACTGAAGTATTTTTTTGCTGTTTCCTTAGCTTTTGCCTTATCCAGTGCATTTCCTGCTTCCTTATAGCTTTCAACAAAGGACTTGGCATCATCGTGACGCTCGTCGATGAACTTATCCGTAAGAACAAGTCCGCAGCACAAGGATTTGTCCCAGAGTTCCTCTGATGTGAAAAGTACCTTTCCTGTACCAAGAGATACGCCCATTGCACCGAATGGTTCAGCTACGCAGTAGCCGTCTATCTGACCGCTTGCAAGAGCGGAAGGCATTTCTGTTGGAGCCAACTCTGTAACATTTACATCATCTATAGTAAGCCCAGCCGTTGCAAGTGCATCGTTAAGAAGTATATTATGTGATGACTGTCTGTGCGGAATAGCAAATGTCTTTCCTTTTAGATCAGCAGCAGATTCGATATCATTTGAAACAACGATAACATTTCCGTCGTGATGTCCAAGAGCTACGGCTTTTATGCCTATGCCCTCCTGCTTTGACTTCATTGCAAGCTCAATAAGTACGGAAGCACCGTCAACTCTGTTGGAATTTAGTGCGTCAAGGAGTTCATTCCATGAGCCGTACTTTACAAGTTCGACCTTTAACCCTGACTGCTTTTCAAGCTCATCTGCCTCTTCAAGAACCGCCAGTGAATGTGTGATAGGCAGATAAGCTATTTTTATAGTGTTTACACTGCTTTCAGCAGTAGTTCCGCATGACGCTGCAGATAATGTAAGTGTCAATGCAAGTGACGATAATAATAATCTTTTTTTCATAATAATATTCATCCTTTCATAAAAAAACGGAGAATCAAAGATCCTCCGATACGTTACTGTTTTTCATAGAGCATAACAAAACTATGATACAGCAAGTTCGGAGCACTGTATCATGCACATCATATTCAGTTCAAAACTGTCATTAATATTATAAAGCATATACAGCCCTCCAATCAGATAATTCATATCGTTTTAGTATGTATTTATTTTACAGCATTTTCAGGTATTTGTCAATGAGTAATTCCCAAAAATTCAAACTTCGGATCATTATACACAACTTGTATAGCTATCGCTAAAAGGTTTGTGTATATTCACAATTAAATCTATATGTTTACTATGCTTCTATAGAGAGAACTTATAACTCATTCTAGTCTAAATTTATGGAGGGCATATATTGTGAAATTTCACTTGGTTACGTGAATAGGAGTGAAATTACAATTTCTCTTTCGTATTCGAACAATTCTCACGTGAATGTCAAAATAATGATTTTAGTATAAAAATTATGACGTTATTTGTTTTAAATAACATGTAATAGTCATTTTATCCACCTAATCTTCAAAATAACAGTTGAACGACTTGCAGAATGATGGTAAAATAAACAAGGAATAGTGTTGAAATTGGCAACAATATGTTGAAATGCTCAAAAGGATATAAAACGAGCATGATAATTCATTTTGTGTTAACAGGGGATATGTTAGGCAAACATGACGAAAAATGAATTCAGGAGGTATTAAAATGAGATTTGGCAAAAAATCAAAGGCAGCTGCGGCACTATTGCTGGCAGCAGCTGTTGTCATGCCATCTGTTACTGGAGTTTTAGGCGCTCCTAAGACAGAGGTAGTGGCAGCATCAACGGTATCTAACCCTATAATATGGGCGGATGTGCCTGATGACGACGTTATCAGAGTTGGCGATACATATTATATGGTAAGTACCACAATGTTTTTCAGTCCGGTGGCTCCGATAATGAAGTCGAAGGATCTGGTTTCGTGGGAAATCTGTAACTATGTTTTTGACACTTATGCAAACGGTGATGTTCAGAACCTTACAAATGGCAAGAATGACTACTCTCACGGACAGTGGGCAACAAGTCTGCGCTATAACGAGAAGAATAATAAGTATTATGCTTTCTTCGGAAGTTATGGCTCAAACAAGTCATACATATGCTCAACGGATGATATCGAGAATGGCGAGTGGTCACGTGTTGAGCTTAATGGTATGTATCACGATGCTTCCATTCTTTTTGATGAAGATGGCAGGAACTATCTTGTTTACGGCGCAGGTGGAACCTGTAACATCAAGGAGTTTAACTCTGACATGACAGGTTGGAAACAGGGGGGACTTGAAAAACAGCTTTTCAAGACTAATTTTGATAACCTCGCAGGCGAGGGCTGGCACATTCATAAGATAAACGGTTATTATTATATACTTGGTATTGCATGGCCAACAGGTCACGGACGTCTTGAGTTCTGTTATCGTTCAAAGAGTCTCACAGGCAGCTGGGAGAACAAGACGCTTCTCGATTCTGGACTTGGTTCTTACGGAAGTGGTTGTGCTCAGGGTGGTATTGTTGATACTCCCGATGGCAAGTGGTACGGACTTCTTTTCCAGGATCACGGTTCTGTAGGAAGAATTCCTGTTCTCGTTCCGGTTACATGGCAGAATGACTGGCCAATGATGGGAGTTAATGGAAAGGCTCCTCTTACTCTTGACATTGGTTCTGGACAGGGAACTGATCTTGCAGGAGATGACAGCTTCGACTATTCTTCCAATGATCTTGCTCTTGAGTGGCAGTGGAATCATAATCCTGATAACACTGCGTGGTCGGTGACTGAGCGCGATGGCTGGCTCAGGCTAAAGAACAAGACTATCGCTTCGAATTTATTGAACGCACGAAATACTCTCACAATGCGTACAGAGGGACCTGCCTGCAGCAGTTACATAAAGCTTGATGCTTCAAACATGAAGCCGGGCGATTATGCTGGCCTTTCGGCATTCCAGCTAAAGTACGGATGTATCGGTGTCCGTGTTGACGACAGTGGTTCAAAGAAGGTATATATGTCTGTCAATGGCGGAAATGATATAGGAAACAGCTCTAATAAGATAGTTGCTGAGCAGAATATGAACGGTGACGAGGTCTATCTCAAGGTGGATTTCAAGTTTGCTAATGTTGGTTCAGATGGAAGCTCATCAAATAATATTGACAAGGCTAATTTCTACTACTCATATGATGGAATGAACTGGAACAAGCTTGGTCAGGAACTGTCAATGTCATATGATCTTAAGCTCTTCACTGGTTACAGAAGCGGCATTTACAGCTACCCTACAAAAACTACTGGCGGTTACGCTGACATAGACTTCTTTGAGTACGAACGTCAGACGTGGAACGGCTGCAATGGCAGCAAGGTGCTCAGTGGAAATCCTGTTGTTATAGAGCCGGACGAAAACGGCTATTACTTCCATAATACATTTGAGAGTGGAACAGAATCATGGTCTGGAAGAGGTTCTGCAAAGGTTACGGTAGACAAGACCGAGGCTTATGACGGCAGTGGTTCACTTGCATGTACCGGCAGAGAAGCAAGCTGGAATGGTGCTGTAAAGAACCTTTCATCAAGTATTTTCAAGTCTGGACAGGAGTACAGCTTCAGTACGATCGTTAAGTATACTGAGGGACCTGCGTCACAGAAGTTCTACCTTACTCTTCAGTATGAGGACGGATCTGACGAGGTTAAGTATGACAAGATAGCTATAGTTGATGATGTACCTAAGGGTGAATGGGTACAGCTTGCGAATACTAATTACAAGATACCTGGAAATGCTGCAAATATGCAGATTTACGTTGAGACAGACTCTGACGATTACAGCTTCTATGTCGATGAAGCAATTGGCGGAGTTGCAGGTACCGGTATAAACGGTCCTAAAGCTGTGAAGACCATACTCGGTGATATCAACGGCGATGAGAGAGTTGACAGTTTTGATGTGGCAGCTGCAAGGAAGGCTGTTATCAGTCAGAAGTTTTCCGACAGCAGAGCTGAAAAAGCTGCTGATGTTGATAAGAACGGTAAATTTGAGGCTGCTGACCTTGTTCAGATACAGAAGTTTGTTCTTGGTAAGATAAGTGAGTTTACAAAGGACGATTCTGTACAGGAAACTGTTGATACAACGACCTCAAATAATTATACTATGGCTGAGTATACCAAGCTTATTGAAGCAAAGGTTTTAAATAAGGAGCCTGATTCCTCACATCAGGAAAAAGCAGGAGTGCAGTACGGCACAATAAAGAGTGGTACTTACTACTCAAATACCTGTAAGCGCAACAAGCCTTACAATATACTTCTTCCTGCAAATTATGATGAGAGCAAGAAATATCCAGTTCTTTATGTAATGCATGGTTACTGGGAAAACCAGGACAGAATGATAATAAAGGGCAATGATACTATGTATACCCGTCAGATAATCGGAAATGCTATCGCCGAGGGCGAGGCTGAGGATATGATAGTAGTCTTCCCATATATCTACTCCAGTGCATCACAGCCTGACTGTACAGCAATGGATGACGCAAATAATGCAGCGTATGACAATTTTATAAATGATCTCACAAAGGATCTTATGCCTTATATAGAAAAGACATACAGTGTCAAGACAGGCAGAGAGAATACTGCAATCACAGGCTTTTCAATGGGCGGACGTGAATCACTGCTTATAGGCATGCAGCGCCCAGACTTGTTCAGCTACATCGGGGCTATTTGTCCTGCTCCTGGCGTTACAGGTGACTTCAAATGGAAGAGCGGTGAAGAGCCCCACCTTGTATTCCTAACAGCAGGAAGCAACGATGAGGTAGTATATTCGACACCTAACGGTTATCACGAGACCTTTACAAAGAACGGAGTACCTCATGTATGGCACTACGTAAACGGTGGATATCATGGCGATAACTCCATTCATGCACATCTTTATAATTTTGTGCGTGCGGTTTTCAAGGCATAATTTGAGACTTCAAGTGATTGACTTCCTTTAAGCGAAACACCGCAGCTTTCATAGAAAAGTGCGGTGTTTTGCCTTATATATCATTTACGATGTTCTTAACCCATACATTGCTGCGGACCATGAAATAGCCTATTGCTACCTTTACAACCTCGGAGAATGTGACTACTGCAAATACTATGCGTATGTCCAGGTCAGTGAAGTATGATAGTATTGCGGCAAGGGGAATCATCAGGAACCATGTAAAGCCAAAGTCAAACAGGAAGGTAATACCTGTTTTGCCTCCGCTTCTCAGGGTGAAATAGCATGCATTGGTATAGCTCCAAAGTGGCATTGCTAGAGCTTGGATTACTATCATGTATGATGCGAGACTACGGACAGTATCCTCTGTGTTGTATAACTTGGGAAAAACTGAAGAAATTGGCAGAGATATAAGTCCCACAACGGTGGCAGCGACAACAGCAAAGAAAAGCAGCTTGTTGTCTAAGTCGCGTGCTTCCTTAAGATTGTTTGCTCCGAGCCTTGCTCCTACGATTATGGCTATGCAGGCACCCATCTGGATATATACCGAGCCGAAAAGATTTGTAATGGTGCTTGAGATGTTTCTGGCGGCCACTACCTCGGTGCTCCTTACGGAATAGCACTGCATTACTACTGACATGCCCAGTGACCATAGAAACTCATTTACCAGCATCGGGATTCCCTTTTTTGTGATATCCGCCATGAGACGTGCAGGAATGCGGAAGCCACTGAAAAGTCCGATAACATACTTGTTTTTTTCGGTATGAGAATGAGTCCAGATGATAACAACAAGAGCCTCAAAAATCTTGGCTATGACAGTTGCCCATGCAGCACCTTTGACACCCATTTCAGGCATGCCGAATTTACCGAATATAAGACAGTAGTCAAGTAGCACATTAATGCCGACAGCTGACATGGCAGCAGCCATCGGTGCTTTAGTATACCCGCACTCACGAGCAGCACTTGAATAAGCCTGACCTATGCCGAATGGGATAAAGCCGATGATTATTATCCTGAGGTAGTCCATTCCGCTGTTTAGTATAGCATCAGCTTGGGATGATTCGCTTTCCTTGCTGATAAACAGTGATATGAGCGGCTCTCCGAACATAAGGCATATAACAGCGGCTATGCAGATTATCAGAGCGCAGACAAGGAGTCTGAATCTGAATGTGTATTTCTGTCCTTCGTGGTCGCCTTTTCCGAAGAATTGTGCTCCGAAAATACTCGGGCCTGCAACAGCTCCGAAAACGGTGACATTAAACACGAAAACGAACTGATTTATGATGGAAACGCCACTCATTGGCTCTGTACCGAGTCTGCCCACCATTATATTGTCGATGAGACTGACGAGATTGGTAACTGCCATTTGCAGTATCATAGGCACGACCATTGACATTACCATTCTGTAAAAGCCTTTGTTTCCGATGAATTTTTTCCTGAAATCCGTTAACATAAGTATCCTCCTGGTGAATAGTGCTTATTATAACACAGGTTAGGGAAAAAATCAAGTCGTAAAAGAAGGTGTTTTACAAGAAAAAACAGAAAAAACATATTGCTTGAATTATAGCACATTTTGGAACATTTGGATTAAAAAAGTAAAAGTATAGTTATCAGCTTCAAATGAATTGATAACATATCAGGGGAATTAAAATTAAATATCATGTCTCATCGGAAAAGGGAGACATGCATAAAAGGAGGAATTACTTATGAGTATCCGTAAAAGAGGGACAGCCCTTGCCATAAGTATGTTGACGGCGATCTCTGCACTGAACATGGGAAATTTCATTGGAAGTGCAAATGCTGAATACGGCGTACAGGCAGTTTTCTATGTTTCTCCGGACGGAAGTGACAGTGGTGACGGTTCTGTGACCTCTCCATTTGCGACCCTTGAAAAGGCTCGTGATGAAGTAAGGAAGATAAACGGCAGCATGTCAGGTGACATCATCGTTTATCTACGCGGCGGTGACTACCGTGTTACTAAGCCAGTGGAGTTCGACACAAGGGATTCGGGAAATGGCGGATTTACTGTCAGGTATGAGGCGTACAACGGGGAAACTCCAGTTATCAACGGCGCTCAGAAGGTCACAGGCTGGAAGAAGTACAACGATAAGCTCTGGTCAGCGCCGCTTGACAGAGATATAAAGCTTCGAAACCTTTACGTCAACGACAAGCGTGCTAATATGGGCAGTGTACAAGTACAGGCTAAGGGTGGCTACGGCGATTACTACGTTACGGCAGGGCAGGCTGACTGGGCATGGGATTCCGGAAAAAAGAGTGACGGAATCGTTTATGATGCAGGTTCAATGCCGCGAATAACTTCCAATTTTGACGACTTGGAGGTTGTTAACGGAACAACATGGAACGAAAATATTGTTTGTTCCAGAGATATAAAGTACGATGGCGGAAGTATGATACTTCTCATGCAGCAGCCATACGGTGCAATTGCTCAGACTCCCGGCTGGGGTGCAGGTTTCACAACAGGCGGAACTCATACCATTTACAATGCTTTCTCATTTGTTGACAGCGAGGGAGAATTCTTCTTTGACAAGACCGACAAGGTGTTATATTACTATCCGAGAAACGGTGAGGATATGACATCTGCTGACGTTGAAGCACCTGTTGCGGATTGCCTTATCAAGATTGCAGGAAAGTCTACAAGTGAGCGTGTTGAGAACATCGCGTTCAGTGGCATAACCTTTGCAAATACTGATTATCAGCTGACTGATGTTGCAGGTTCTCATGGCAAGACAACTTGTCAGGCTGCTCAGTGTTACACGGCTTTTGCTGATTCTAACTGGCACAGCAAGAATTACGAAATGGTTGATACTCTCCCTGCGGCTGTACATATCACCAGCAGCGACAATATCAAGCTTACAGGTAACGTTGTAAAGCATACGGGAGCTGACGGTATCTCTATGACAAATGATGTTATCAATTCAGAGGTAAGCGGAAACTTTGTAACAGATATAACCTCAAGTGGTATCACCGTAGGACATCCGCAGCATATCTACATCGGGGACGGTGACGGCAGGAACCGTGAGAAGTTCCCGCGCGGCGTAGAGGGAGTGTGCAAAAACGATCTTATCACTCAGAATCTTCTTTATGATATCAGTGTAGTACATGGCTTCGGCGGATGTGCTGCTATAACTGCATACTTTGTTGATTCAGTGAAGATACTTAGCAATACTATTGAGAAGACTGCATATAACGGCATTCATCTTGGCTGGGGTTGGTGTAACTTCAAGGACAGCACCACTTGCCGTGATAATCAGATATGCTATAACAGAGTTATCAACTCTCTGAACCGACTACACGACAGCGGTGGAATATACACTATCGGTCAGATGCCTGGAACTATCATCAACGAGAACTATGTTCAGGGCATTCCTGCAGGAGGCTTAGGAGCTCCTACATATGGACTTCATAACGACGAGGGAACGACATATATTGAGGAGAATGACAATGTCCTTGAAATAAGTCCAAATGTTACGTATACCATAAACTGTGAGGAATATGGTGATAAGCATCATCTCACGATAAAGCGCACATATGCTACAGTTAATAAAATGGGCAAGAATCCACCGTATAGTGATATCGATACTCCTATAGTAGTTCCCGATAATGTATGGCCATTCCAGCAGTACAAGGTTTGTCTCAATTCAGGTATATCCGATGATTATCGCGGACTTATGCCTGCGTGGCTCAAATCTGCAGCAGACTATGTATTCCCTGCAAGCTGTGCGACTACCTGCGGCAGCAAGCTTCCTATAAGAAAGACCGATGGCACTGTATGGATAGCTCCTGACGGAACAGATTCCTTCAAGGCAGGAGATGACATGACAAAGGCAAACGGAAGCAAGGGGTCTATTAAGACTCCTTCAAATGAAGGTGAATACAGGATCTATGTTCTTGATGCAAGCGGCAAAGTGTTGAGCAAGTCATCGCATCTTCTCCGTCTTAGCGGCATAGGAAGTGCGGAAGAAGACGACGTTATACAGGCTGAGGACTGCAATTTTAAATCAGGTATTGAAACTGAGAACTGCAGTGAGGGCGGACTGAACGTTGGCTTCATCGAAAATGGAGATTATATCGGATTTAAGGATATTGATCTTACAGGTGCAAAGGATATTGACTTCCGACTTTCCTCAAATGGTGCGCAGGCTGCTCTTGAAGTGCGTCTGGAATCTCCTGACGGAAAACTCATTGGCAGTATGAATGTGAATGGTACGGGTGACTGGCAGAAGTGGTCAACTCAGACCTGTGCAATCGAAGAGACCTCGGGAAAGCATAACGTTTATCTCGTGTTTACAGGCGAAGAGGGGTATCTTTTCAATATTAACTGGTGGAAGCCTAACACACCTGACACAGCAGTAATCATTGGCGACCTAAACGGCGATGGTGCTGTTGATATCTATGATCTTTCTCAAATGCGTAAGGCGGCTATGGAGGATGATGCAGAGCGCTTTGCAGCAGCTGATATAAACGGCGACGATACTATAGACGGCGAGGATCTTACATTACTTAAAAGGTTCATCATGGGCGAGATAAAGTCTTTTGATTAAGTTTTGGCATAAAAAGAGTCCGAAAGCGATCAGTCTTAGTGATTGCTTTCGGACTTTTGTTATCTGTATTCTACTATTTCATCAAGGCTTTTTCTTGGCCTTGGGGTCGGAGCTTCATCAGCATAGCCGAGAGCAACTGCACCAATAAGCTGTGCGGTAGTTCCTATGTAACTTACAAGATCATTGTATGCATAGCAAGTGTTGGCTATCCATAATGTGCCGATACCGAGCTCAGTGGCTTTAAGCAGCATATTTTCAATAGCCGCTCCGATGGATAAGCTGTCACATATTTCAGTGATACGGGCAAAGGTATCAACATCAGTAAAAGGTGAACTGCCGTTGGTATTAAGTACCATTATTATAGTCGGAGCTTCTCGCATTATTCGTAGTGTGTTGAAGGCATCGGAAAGCATATATTCCGAGTTTGGCATGTTTTTAAGTTCTTCTTTGGTTTTTATAAGTCCCTTTTCCATTACGGCAAGAACTTCATCTTTAGTTGTTCCGCTGTAAACTATAAATTTCCAGGGCTGTCTGTTTTTAGCTGAAGGTGCGAGAATAGCTGCATTCAGTATTTCATCGATTAGTCTTTTATCTATGATTTGAGGTTTGTATTTCCTTATACTTCTTCTGTCATTGATGTAGTCCATTGTTTTCTCCTGATAGTTAATTTTTGTAATTATCATTATACATTAATTCATTTCCTGTGTCAATCCTTTGTAATTGGCGGATATTTCTTGAACATATCAAGAATCTCTTGTATTGAATCGTTTGACTAAAACTGTGTTTGGTGGTATAATTATTTATGTAAATTGTTTCGGATATTAAAATTATACTTTGTAACAGGAGAAGAATATGAAAGTAAGATTCCATCTTCCTGATTTTTCGGGAAGTTTCAAGTTAAATCTGCTGTTTGCAGAAATGCTCAAAAATCACCCGGAATATTTCCGTGAGGGAGTGGAAATAGCCTCGTTTTACGGAGTCTTTCCGCCGTGTATGTGGAATGGCGGAAGGTCGCAGGGTGGAAATACTGATAAAAATTACATGAAAGCGGTAATAAAGGAGTTCAACGACCGTGGTATACCGCTTCGTTTTACGTTTACGAACATCATGCTTGAGAAAAAGCATCTAAGCGACGAGCGATGCAATATGATGCTGCACTTGGCAGACAATGGAATGAACGAGGTTATAGTGGCTTCGCAGCTTCTGGAGGACTATATCCGCAGTGAGTTTCCGAAGTATAAGCTGACAAGCTCAACATGTAAACGTCTCGATTCCAAGGAGGCTCTTGTTGCCGAACTTGAAAAGGACTACCATGTTGTTGTTGCAGATTATGATCTTAACAACAAATTTGATATTCTCGAAAACCTTCCGCGTAAAAAGGATATCGAGTTTCTTATAAATGCCTGCTGTCAGCCTGAATGTAAGGGAAGATCACAGCACTATAAGGACATAAGTCAGCAACAGATTGCATTTTGCAACCATATAAAGAAGTACCCAAATGTCCCTTTTGATCTTGAAAAATACGATCCGAATCATTTCAGCAGCTGCCCTTACTCCAAGCGCAATATTTTCGAGATACGTGGACTGAAAACTCATATTTCTCCTGAAGCTATATGGGAGAAGTATGTGCCTATGGGCTTTGAGCAGTTCAAGATAGAGGGAAGGACTGCAAGTACACTTAACAAGATTGAAACATACATGTACTACATGGCAAAGCCTGAGCTTCGCGAAGAAGCACGGTATTTTCTGCTCAATATGATGGAGGACAGCGGAGCACTTATTTTTACATGACATTTTGAAAAATAGATTATTATCAGGCGGCTGTGATGTTGTTTCGCAGCCGCTGTTTTTATATCAAAAAGCGAGACTTGAATAATCTTTTTATAATATTATTTTTCTGTTGACGATGGTGGAAAAAAGTGGTATAATCATTAGGCATGAAAAAATGGAAGGACGGTTTTATGGAGAAAATCCGGAAGTTTATTAAGGCACAGCCTGTAATGGTCATATCGTTTATTCTTGCAGTAGTGACGATGTTCATCATACCGCCTGACAGAGAATATATCGGTTACTGTAACAGAACAGTGCTCATCGAGCTTTTTGCGCTCATGGCGGCTGTTGCAGGACTGCGGAGTATAGGAATATTTGACAAAGCCACGCGGCTTATACTGCAAAAGGCAGGAACTGTACGAAGGCTCGGAGCTGTGATGATACTCATATGCTTTTTCAGTGCGATGCTTGTTACGAACGATGTTGCACTGATAACTTTTGTTCCGCTGACTCTGCTTATTTATGGCAGTATCAATGACGAAAAGAGTCTGATACTCACCATAGTGCTTGAATCGGCAGCAGCAAACCTGGGAAGTATGATGACTCCAGTGGGGAATCCGCAGAATCTCTTCCTTTATGATAAATTCGGCCTGACAGCTATGATATTCCTTAAAACAATGCTGCCTGTCGGAACTCTCGGACTTGCGGCGGTACTGGGACTTACGCTGCTTCTGCCAAAGGATAAATGTAAAGCGCCTGAGCCTAAGAACGAAAAGATACCCATTTTCAAGGCAGCGGTATACACGGGACTTTTCCTTATGTGCATTGCAGCGGTGTTCAGACTTGTTCCTGACTGGGTATGCCTTTTAGCGGCACTTGTTGCAGCTGTTATCTGCGATGTGAAGCTGCTCATGAAAGTGGATTACATACTTCTTGCTACGTTCGTGTGCTTTTTTGTCTTTGTAGGAAATATCGCGCGTATCGGTGCAGTAAGTGACTTTTTCTCTCATATTCTGAGTGGCAAGGAACTCGTAGTAGCGGCTTTGCTCTCGCAGCTTATAAGTAATGTTCCTGCAGCGGTAATGCTTGCAGAGTTCACGAACCAGGGAACAGCACTTCTCCTTGGAGTAGATATCGGCGGGTTCGGAACGATAATAGCTTCTATGGCGAGTCTTATTGCATTTCAGATTTACAGGGGCTCAAAGGAAGCAAAGACGGGAAAATACATGACTGTATTCACAGCTGTTAATGCGGCACTTCTCGTGCTTCTGCTTGGATTCCAGCTTATAATTATGAAAATATGAGAAGATGGCAGCGCTAAAAAACGCTGCCAAATTTTTTTGTTATAGGGCTTGACAAAATTGTCAATAGTGTGTATAATGTATATATACACTTTCAATACAAAATAATTGACAATTATTTACTGTGGGTGTATAATTAATATTGCATCATTAAAATAACATATATGTTGCAATAATTATTGGAGGGTGAGTATGCAGAAACATTTGAGACTTGTTTCGTTCCTTCTTGCAGGAATGCTGACGCTTAATGCTGCTGGTTGTTCGGCTACCGAAAACAGCGGTAAAAGTAAAGTTGCTGAGCTAGAAGAGAGCGAGGAAGAAAAGGATGAGTCTGCCGATGACGAAAAGGCGGACAAGAAAAAGACAAAAGAAGATCTGAGACCACAGGACAATTTCTATGATTATGTGAACTTTGATACACTCAGTGAGCTTGAGATACCTTACGGCGAAAGCGGAATATCCGGGTTTGGTGAAAAGGAAGCACAGGATCAACTTGAAGATTTTATCAAAGAGATAGTAGAATCTGAAGAAAAGTATCCGGAAGGAAGCAATAAGAAGATAATCCGCGATTTTTTCAATCAGTATATGGATTATCAGGAGACCAGTGCCATTGAAGAAGAAATAATGGGCAACTGCGAGAGAATACTTGCAGCTAAGGATATAGACGAGCTTTTTAAGATATGGGGCGAGCTTCACCGTGAGTACGGTCTTAGCTCTGTATTTCAGTTTCAGATAGGAAGAGACTACCGGGACGGTTCAAAGCATTGCCTCAGCATACAGCCTATGGCGTCGTTCTTTGATACTTCGCTGGAGGATATAAAGGAATTGTCATCAAATTGCGAATCCGCGAACATCATCGCAAGGGATATGCTAAGAGTAATGGGTGATGATTACGAGACAGCCAATGATAAGGCAAAGGATATGGTCTATCTGGGTATAAATATCGCCAATGCCACAAATACGGATGAAGTAGACTTGATGCAGGTATTGCTGGAAACACAAAAGACAAGCTTTGAGGAATTTGACAGCATTGTATGCAATCTTGGCACTTCTGCGATAAAGCTTTTCGTTGGTGATGAAGCAGTAGATGCTACAGATGGCATTTACGTATATGACAAGGATCAGCTCAAGGCTATAAACGACCTTATTACTGAGGAGAATCTTGAAAAGTGGAAAACATATGTATTTGCACTTTATCTATATCAGAACGGCGATGTTATACGCGAAAGCAATGATATTCTCGGTGATTACAATCCTGTCAGCAAGGAAGCCAAGGAAGATGTTGCAATAGGCATTGTTCAGATGTTCCTTCAGGATCAGCTTAGTGAGGAATATGCAGACAGATTCTATACTCCCGAGCTTGACAAGGCTATGAATAAGATGTTCGATGAGATAATCGAAAGTTATGATGAACTCATCAAGAAAGCTGACTGGCTCACGTCGGGAACAAGAGAGGCGCTTCTAAAGAAGCTTCATAACGTACATCTTGTAACAGCTCCCAAGCCCAGCGAAAAGACTAAAAAGGACAAAGACATCATAGGCAGAAATTTCGTTGATACATGTAAGAAGATAAACTTGAGAGCTAGCGAAAAATCATTGGAAACCCTCAAACGTAAGGTAGATCGAGATGATGTTGAAATGTCAGCTATGACCGTTAATGCTCAGTATCTGCCGTGTAACACCATAAATGTAACTGTAGCTATAATGCAGAAACCTATGTTTGATCCAAAAGATTCAGATGCTGCAAATCTTGGCAGACTTGGCGCAGTAATGGCACACGAAATAGGTCATGCCTTCGACTCCAACTGTATCAAGTTCAATCCCGAGGGAATACTTGATCCGGACTGGATAAACGAAACAGACAGAAAGGTACTAGAGGAGCGAGCAAATAAGCTTGCTGATTATTACAGTAAATTCACTATAATGGAGGTTTACCACGTAAAGGGTGAAAAGACCAACGGCGAGAACTATGCAGATCTTGGTGCTGTGGAGTGTATCACCAATATTATTGACGATAAGGAACAGCTCAAGGTTCTTTTTGAAAACTATGCAAAGTCATGGTGCTCGCTTATGGTTGATACGAATGGTATATGGCAGATAAACCATGATGAACACAGCCCGGGAAGCATTCGTGTAAATGCTGTGCTTGCCTCAAACGAGAAATTCAATGAGGTCTATGACGTCAAAGAGGGTGACGGGATGTACTTCCCCCCGGAGGAAAGGGTAAGCAGGTGGTAAGCCATGAAACTGATTTTAAAACACACTTTAAAAAATATGCTCGCACACAAATTCAAAACATTTCTTCTTATCATTTGTGTAGCGGTATGCAGCTTTACAGCTATGCTCAGCTTTGATATGAGCGGCTCTCTTAACACAATAATCAGAGGTCTTTATTCCTCAATGATGGGAACTACAGACCTAGACGTAACAACAAAATCTCCCGTAGATGATGATTTCTCAGATGGCCTTCCTGACAGCAACGTGCTGCCAATTGCAGTAATGCAGTCATCATTTGACAGACATATTGATTTTGACATCTCTTATGTCAATCGTTCAACACTTCCTGTATTCGGTTTTGACGGAGAAAGCGCAAAGAATATGAGACTTCTCCGTGATGGTGTTGAGCTTGGCAATAAAAAGGCATATATTTCCGAGAGCTTTGCAAAAGAATTCAGCTTCAAGGAAGGAGATACTATAACTCTTCATGGTGACCGTGACAAAGCTGTGGACTTCACTGTGGCCGGACTTGAAAAGGAACAGGGTATTTTCACAAACGGCGAGCTCGTTGTTATAAGCTTCGAGGATATGAAAGAGCTTACACTTAGCGGCGAGATTGAGATAACAGAGTTGTTGGTTGACATAAAGGACGATAGCCTTATAGACGAAGCAGAAAAGGTAATAAAGGACAAGTACCCCACAGCAAAGGTGGAAAATCTGCTTGATAGCAAGGAGCTTCAGGATCAGATAAAGAGTATAACAAGGCTTTTTCTCATACTGTTTGCAGTATGTATGCTTCTTGTTATCTTTGTTACTATCTCCGTTTCCGAGCGTATGATAGTTGATAAAATGTCTGTTGTTGGAACGTTTAGAAGCCTGGGTGTATCGTCGAAGATGACTACTTTTGCGCTTATTCTTGAAAACAGTATTTACGGACTTATTGGAGCCATTATCGGCGTAGGAGTCTATGTACTGGTGAAGAAGCCAATCTTTGATACAGTATTCGTATTCGGCACACCTGATGCTATTAAGCCTGTTATACCAGCGCCGAAGCCATATGTTTACTTAGGCGTTATTTTAGTGGCCATACTCATTGAGTGTCTCTGTCCCATTAAGGAAACGATAAAGGCTATAAAAACTCCTATCCGTGATATTATTTTCAATACAAAGGATACGGAATATCGTCCGAGCAGATTATTCACAATAATCGGACTTATTCTTCTTGCAGTTTCAATAGTTACGTTCTTCTTTAAGGACAGCTTTGTACTAAGCATGGTTTGCTTTGTAAGCTTTATTGCAGCAGTGGCAATGCTGTTCAACTATGTTGAGCGCTTTATCGCAAAGTTCCTTTCAAGAATTTTTGCGAAAACGGGTAAGCCTATTGCACATCTTGCAGCTATTGAAGCTGGATCTAAGAAGAGTTCTGTAGGAAGCTCAGTACTTTGTCTTACAGCGGCAGCTCTTGCGATAGTTCTTTACATATTTACAAACTCTCTTGCTTCCATATATGATCATGGTCTTTTCAATAGTGATGTTATCGCACAGATAAACGGCTGCAAGCCAGAAATCATTTCATACGTTGATGACCTTGAGGGAGTTGAAAGATCGGTATTCCATTATTATACATCCGATAAAATAAAACTTGACGATCATAAGCTTGATGCCAATGTCTACGGATTGTCAAGCGTTGATGAAATGATAAAGACATTGGATCTTTCTAAGGACGGAGCAGCCGATGACGAGATTCTTATTGATACCGTACTAATGAAGAAGTATGGATTAAATAAGGGTGACGAAATAAATGTTACTTTCCTTTATGATGGTTATCTTCCTATGGAAAGAAACCTTAAGATCGGTGGAACAGTTGATTTTGACTACCTTGTCGGTCAGGGCAGCTCTATAGTAATTAGTGAAAAGACCTACAAGGAAATATACAACGATTTTCCGTTGTTCTTGTTAGTAAAGGGAAGCGATGCAAAGGCGGTAAAGAAAACGATACAGGATCACTCTGCAGACTATATTTCTATTGTTTATACAAGACAGGAATATGATATGCAGGTTGCAATCACGAAGGCAGGAGTAAAGGGCGTTCTCAATCTTCTGATACTTATTGGTGTAGCTCTGACATTTATAGGAGTAGTAAGCAATCAGCTCATTGGACTTGAGGGTAGAAAGCGTGAATGTGCTGTAATGACATCTGTTGCAATGCCAAGAAGCAAGCTTTCCAAGATGTTTCTTATAGAAAACCTCATATCAGCAGGCGCAGCGCTGTTGTTCGCAGTACCTGTGGGAGTATTCATGTCCGTAGCATTCCAGCGTATGCTTATGGCTATCGGACAGGCAGGACCTAACATAGTACCTGTGGGTAAGTGTGTGATATATGCTGTATTCCTATATGCGATATTCACACTGGTATCGCTGTTCCCGATACGTGCAGTCAAGAAGATGGACCTCGTATCGCAGCTGAAATATGAATAATGGAGGAGAAAGAACAATGGCTAATGTAATAGAAGTAAACAATGTATTTAAGGCTTTCGGTAAGGGCGAGGGCATGACAAAAGTACTTTCCGGCGCTTCACTGAATGTTGAAAAAGGAGAGTTTGTATCTCTTATGGGAGCATCAGGAAGCGGTAAATCAACTCTTCTCTACCTCATAGGCGGACTTGACAGATATTTTAACGGAACAATAAACGTATGTGGACAGAACATCGGGAAGATGAAGGAAAAAGATCTTTCTAAGCTGAGACTTGATAAGATAGGCTTTATATTTCAGTTCTACAACCTCGTGCAGAACCTCAATGTTGAGGACAATATACTTCTTCCTTCTAGCGTAAAAGGAAAAAGCAAAGCTGAGATGAAAGAAAAACTTGATGAGATACTCCGCATAACAGGACTTTCCGACAAGCGCAAGGCAAAGCCAGCTGAGCTTTCTGGCGGTCAGCAGCAGAGAGTTGCCATAGCAAGAGCTGTCATCGGCGATCCTGAGATAATCCTTGCAGATGAGCCGACAGGTAACCTTGACTCAAATGCTGGTGAAGAGATAATGAAGCTATTTTCTGATATCAATAAGCAGAAGGGCATAACCATTCTTCAGGTAACACACTCACACAAGTGTGCTTCCTACGGAGACAGAATAGTAGAGCTCGTTAACGGCCGCACAGATGCAGGAGCCGAGAGCAAAGAGCAGCCCGAAGCTGAAAAAATAACTGAAACAGCTGAATAAAAGGGCAATTATTGCCAAAAACATGCCCGAAAGCAGTTAAGTTACAAAACTGCTTTCGGGCATTAACTATTTTTTATTATCAGTTGTAGTTTTTGAAATAAAGTCCACCGAAAAGACTGAACATAAGCTTTTCGAGTGACTTCACATCAGCCTTCCCATCGGTGAGAATATAATTCTTAGCTATACTGTTCATTCCACTTGCGATGAAGTCCACAATAAACACGCGGTTTTCGTCGGATACGTCACTGATAAAGTGCTTGCAGTTCATGAGTGAGCGGTACTGGACATCATACAGTAAGTGTATCATATCGTTTTTTACAAGCAGAGATATTATATGTTTATTATTGACGATGTACTTGCTGTATCCTTCGCAGAATCCGCGAAAAACAGCAGAGCGGCATGAGGCAGGGTTCTTTTCAGGAAGAAAGCAGCAGTTATGGTTTAACTCATACATTATAACATTTTCCTTTGTTCCAAAAAGTGAGTAGAAGGTCTGCCTTGATACCTGAGCTTCACGGCAGAGGTCGCTTATACTTATATCATTGAAAGGAGTATTTTCAAGAAGTTTAAGTAAAGCGTCGGAAATGAGTTTCTGTGACAGAAGCGCTGATTTGTTGCTGCCTTGATACATGGACAAAATACCTCACTTTGTATAAGTTAAGATAACCTCATTGACAAATGTCAATGATTATGATAATATTATAACAGCGGAGCTGACATTTGTCAAGTTCTGTAATGTATAAAATGGAGGAAAACATATGGCACAGGTTACAAAGGAAACAAAGATAGGAGAGCTTCTACAGCTTGATAAAGACGTATCACCGATCCTTTTCAGTATTGGAATGCATTGCCTTGGATGTCCCGCATCACAGGGCGAGACCATTGAAGAGGCAGCAATGGTACACGGTGTAAATGCTGATGAGCTTGTAAACGCTATCAATCAGAAGCTTGCTGAGTAAAATGTAAGAAAAGCCATGAAGAAGCTGTTGCCTCTTCATGGCTTTAATTATACAAAATTATGGTCAAATACGAAAATGGTATAGGTTATTTCGTTTACAACGGTCTCAGCTTGACGAACTGGTTCGTGATCGAGGAAAAAGCTCGAATCAGAAAGCTTGTTCAGCTCATTTTCGTCTACAAGCAGGAAGTATTCCTGCTGTAGCGGATCGTCGTTGTACCATCTTGCCGCTGACTGATAAGTACGTCGTCTTGCGCCGTTTTCGTCTACATATATATCTCGAACCTTTACTTTTTCTCCTGTTATTACTGTGATAGAGTTTGCATTCCAGAAAGTGGAATAGCCTTTTGTCACACCCTCTGATTCAAGAAATTCAGCAAGCTGGTACTGCGTATTATTTTTGTAGTCGTCCTTTTTGATTTCTGTGATATTGACACAGCTAAGAATACCTGCAGCGATAACAGGAATCATAAGCAGTATTGATATCCTTGACATATCCGGAGATTCTGAAACTGCCCAGAGAACGAAGAGTATGCTGACGATTATTGCTGAACCAAGCATAGGGATTATTCTCCAATCAGCGGCTGAAAGGAGACCGAAAATGAAGCCTGTGAGGTTTACAGCGGAAACAGCCCAGTGTATCCAAATCCATATCCTTAGCATTCTGCCTTTGAGACCATTTCCGAACTTTTTGTAGCAGCATGTGGCAATTACAGGAATAACTGCGATTATTATCGATGACATAATGTAAATGAGGTTATATATGCCTTCTTCATCTGTGAACATTACATCGGGGAGATTAGTCACTCCAAGTAACTTCATCCAGCTCAGTGGCAGAGAGTGAAGATGTTCTGTCCAGGTATCCATGCTGGAGAACTCAGTATTTGCGTCCTGATAACCTGCCACAAGCTTTCCTATGCACTCATTATTGATAATAACACCGACAACAGCCATAACCAGGAAGATGATCACTCTGGACAGAATAATCAAACTTCTTGTGCCCAAAAATTTCTGTTTAGTGTTGAGAAACTGCTCAGCAAATATTGCTCCGGTAATTGGAATTGTGAAGAGCGTGAGACCTGTTACTCCGTCCATGCCTGTCAGTAGCATGAAAGCACACATCAGAACTAAAACGATGAATTTCCTTATTGTCTTTGATTTCGAACTTTCGCCATTTTTTCTCAGTGACTTCGCCTTGGAGTCAAGTGAAAGAATACGGAAGTACATGAACGTGCCGATTGCCAGGAAAAATAGTCCAAGGGAGTAATAAATAGTATGTCCCCAGAATATCTCGCGCATTTTTGGGGTTATAAGGGTCAGTGAAAGGAACAGAGAAGTTCCTATAAGGGCGGAATGTAAACTGCCAGATACCTCTCTCATCATCAGCACAATGAATAGCGTGAACAGTATAAAAAAGATTGTCATGCCTATTATGTGAGTTTTAATACTGAGTCCGAAAAAATGTATCAGTGGAGTCATAATAGTGCTTGTGCCTATAGGAAGAAAGCAGGCATATTTGAAGTCCTGATCGTATAGATGACCGCTTTCCACAGAAGCGTTAGCCCACATGATAGTGTCCGTGCAGTCTGCATGAAATTCTGATTTTGAAGCAGTAGTAACGTAGTATCCCGTTATGAGAAAAACGCTAAGAAAAATTGAAACAGTTACCAGCCATAGCACTATATTTCCGAGTATATAGAAGCGCTTTTTCTTAACTTGTTCCGTTTTTTTATCATTGTCGTTCGGAGAGTTATTTTCCTCGCTTTTTTCTTCTTCGGAAGCTGTGATTTCAAAAGTATCAGTATCATTTACAGTATCAACCTCTGAAAGATTGAGTATTTCTTCAGCCTTTTCAGTGGTTTCTTCTGTCAGGTTGATGACTTCTTCTGTATTTGACACTTCTGGGCTATCCGGCTGAGCTTTGTTGTAATCATTAATGTTATTTTCATTATCCATAATGTATCTCCAGTAATGTACAGAACGCAGCAAGATGCGTTATTTTAATTGTTTTTCAGCTTTTTTCGTATAAAGCAGTATTTTTCGAGCAAAGAAGTTCCACAGAAATGATACTGCAGTAGAAACAACCTTTGCGATTATCTGAAAGAGACTTGTGGTATCTCCAAGCCAAATTTCAAAGAGTTTTGTAATGCCTATGGTAATTAAAAGTCCAACCACTCCGATGGCAGCAAAACTGAGGAATTCCACCACTTTGTTATCGACCTTTGAGGTCTTGAATATCCAGAACGTGCTTATAATGTAGTTAACGATAAGACCAGCAATAAATGAAAGAGCATTTGCTAACCAACCGAACTCTTTCTGTTCATGAAAAACGAATCTGAACAGGATATAAGACAGTGCGAAGTCCACAACAAAAGCGAGTCCACCTACAAAAAGATATCGGAAGAACTGGATAAGGGTATTATCAGTATCGCCTACAAACAGCTTTTTGAACTGCTTGTCGCGGAGTATCTGCTTTATTTCGTCCATTATTTCTTCTCCTCGTGGTATTCCTTTTCTGTATTTACGTTCCACAGTGAGGATTTATCCGTGCTGCCGCTCTTGATTGCTTTAACAGCCTCGAAAGATGTAACCATTGAATGATCGATATTGTTGTATCTGTGCTGACCATTTCTGCCGACGCAGTAAAGGTTTGGAATAGTATCGAGATACTCTATGAGTTTGTCCATTTCTTCATATGTATCGAAGTAAGCAGGGTAAGCTTTCTTTACCTTTTCCATGTGCGTATCAAGTACCTCGTCTGCGCTGTCTATAAGACCAAGCTTAACCATTTCCTTTACACAGAAGTCGGAAAACTGTTTTTCAGTCATGTTCCAGAACTTGTCACCTTCAGATACGAAGTATTCAAGACCTACCCAAACTGTATGCCCCAGGTCTTTGACCATATAAGGCGACCAGTTGTTGTAAATCTGAAAACGTCCCATTTTTACACGCCTGTCCTGAACGTATACCCAGCAGTCTGGAACAATATTGCCGACTGTTTTCATTGTCGTCTTGTTTTTGAGCTTGAGCTTAGGAACGAGCACGCCAAGGGTCATGTAGTCGCGGTAAGGAAGACCTGCAGCAATACGTGCAGCCTCATCGGGAACATCGTTCATGCCTGCAACTAAATCCTTAACAGGCATAGAGGAGATAATACAGTCGCCGCTGAGTTCTATTTCATTTCCATCCTTGATATAGGAAACTCCAGTGAGGTTATTGTTTGCGTCTTTGTGAAGCTTTTTGACAGCTGCTTCCATTATGATATTGCCGCCGAGCTTTCTAACTTCATCGGCAGTTACTTCCCATAACTGTCCAGGACCAAGCTTAGGATACTTGAATTCCTCAATAAGAGAGGTATTGACTTTGCGGTTCTTTACCTTGAATAGCTTTCCGAAGAAATCCTTTATGATACCTACAATAGAGAGCCCTTTTGTGCGCTGAGCGCCCCATGAAGCGTCGATTTCGCTGGGATGTCTGCCCCAGAGGTTCTCGGTGTAGTACTCGAAGAACATTGAATAGAGTTCTTTGCCGAAACAATTGATATAGAAGTTCTCGAGATTTGTCTCCGGGCGCTTATGCAAAGCTGCCTTAAGATAGCTTAATCCTACCTTCATAGTGGTGAGAAAACCAAAATTCTTTATTGTTTCAGGTTTCAGTGAAACGGGATAGTCATAGAACTTGTCATTGAAGAGTATACGTGATACTCTGTGTCTTTTGAGCATAACGCGGTTTTCTTTCTGAGGGTCTGGACCTCCTTTTTCCACATTAACGTGCCTTTTAAGAAACTTATCGTCAGATGATGGAACACCCTGGGTAGGTAACATATTGCTCCACCACTGATTAACCTCTGGTATCTTTGAAAAGAAGCGATGACCACCCATGTCCATACGATTGCCTTTGTAGTTGACGGTTTTGGAGATTCCTCCGATAGCATCGGTCTCCTCCAGAACAGTAACGTCATACTCGCCCGAGCCGTCCTTGAGTAGTTCATATGCTGCAGTAAGACCAGCAGGTCCTGCGCCGATTATTATGACTTTTTTCATGATAAAAGATCCTTTCCTTTAAGTTTCAAATCCTATAGCCTAAACAAATGCGAGAATCATTACATTTATCAAAGATTTGAATTTAGCCGAATGAAAACACTATCAGTTCATTATAGCATATATAGAGTTAGTAATCAAGTAAAATTAGTGAGCAACGAAACAATTTGTAGATTTGTTAGTGCAGAACTGACAAAATTGAATGTGTTAATTGTGCATAAATGACCAAAAATAAAGAAGGCGCACATAAAATGAAGTGCGCCTAGTCAGCTTTTGATTATTTTTCTGTGCAGAACTCAACTTTTTCACCGTTGAGTATCATATTTGTTGTTCTTACAGCACACATCTTGCCACACATAGAGCATGTATGTCTGTCTGCAGGGGGAGTACTTTCGAAGTAAGCTCTTGCCTTTTCACCGTCAACAGCAATTTCGAACATCTTCTCCCAGTCAACCTCATGACGTGCCTCTGCCATGGCGTTATCGCGGTCTGTAGCGTGAGGAACTCCCTTTGCGATATCAGCAGCATGAGCAGCTATACGGCTTGCGATAATTCCTTCCTTAACGTCATTTGCATCTGGTAGACGAAGATGCTCTGCAGGAGTAACATAGCAGAGAAAATCTGCACCGCTGGCAGCAGCTATAGCTCCACCGATAGCAGAAGTGATATGATCATATCCAGGGAAAATATCAGTAACGAGAGGTCCGAGAACATAGAACGGAGCATTGTGACATATACGTTTCTGTAGCTTCATATTAGCAGCTATCTCGTTCATTGCCATATGACCAGGGCCCTCTACCATTACTTGAACGTCCTTTGCCCATGCTCTTTCTGTAAGAGCACCCAGCTCTATTAGTTCAGCTATCTGTCCACCGTCTGTTGCGTCGTCGATACAGCCTGGACGGAGAGCATCACCGAGAGATATGGTACAGTCGTATTCACGAAGGATATCGAGAACTTCATCGTAATGCTCGTAGAATGGATTCTCATTTCCTGTCATCATCATCCACGCAAATAGCAGAGAGCCTCCGCGTGAAACGATGTTCATCTTGCGCTTGTCTCTACGGAATGCTTCTACAGCTCGACGGTTAATTCCTGCATGGATAGTCATGAAGTCAACGCCCTCTTCTGCATGAGCGCGGACAACTCTGAGAAAGTCCTCAGCAGTTATTTCGAGGAGATCCTTTTCAAGATAGCCTATTGCGTCATACATAGGTACAGTACCTATCATAGCAGGTGATTTCTCAATGAGTGCCTTTCTGAAAGTGTTGGTTTTTCCGTAGTTGGAGAGATCCATGATAGCTTCTGCTCCAAATTTAAGGGCCATATCAACTTTCTGCATTTCGATGTCATAGTTCTTTGCATCGCCTGAGATTCCAAGGTTAACGTTGATCTTTGTACGCATTTTCGTACCGATACCCTCAGGAGAAATGGACTTATGATTTATATTGCATGGTATGCAGACCTCACCCTTTGCAACGAGAGCGCGAAGCTCCTCTGCGTTAATATATTCTTTTTCGGCTATTATCTTCATTTCGGGAGTTATGATTCCCTTTTTAGCCGCTTCCATTTGTGTACTGTAGTTTTTCATTGTTATATTTCCTCCGATTGATTGATTTTTAGAGCTACATGCTCATTATTCTGATGTTTTAGCAAAATGTCCCTCGAGAGCAAATGCATGATTCATAGGACCACTGCCTTTTCCAAGGTCAAGCATTGCCGAAAGAGCACCTGAGATGTAGTCTTTAGCACGCTCCACAGACTTTTCAAGTTTGAATCCTTTGGCAAGATTTGAAGCTATGGCGCTTGAAAGTGTGCAGCCTGTTCCATGCGTGTTAGGGTTATCGATACGTGTCCCGTTGAACCATGTGCAGCTGCCATTGTTCCAGAGGAGGTCATTAGCGTCATTTAGACTATGCCCTCCCTTGCATAGTACAGCACATCCGTATTCTTTACCTATTTTTTGGGCTGCTTTTACCATATCCTCGCGAGAGGTTATTTTAAAATCTGCTAGTATCTCAGCTTCTGGAATATTAGGAGTGACAACTGCTGCAATGGGGAGAAGCTGTGATTTCAGAGCCTCAACAGCGTCTTCTGCAATAAGCCTAGCGCCGCTTGTAGCTACCATAACAGGGTCAACTACGATATTTTCAGCTTTGAACTGCTTTAGCTTATCCGCGATAATGCGAATGAGCTTTTCGGAGGAAACCATGCCTGTCTTGACTGCATCAGGACGGATGTCTGTAAACACAGCGTCAAGCTGCATAGCCAAAAATTCAGGCGATACCTCCATAATACCTGTTACGCCGGTCGTGTTCTGTGCAGTGAGAGCTGTAATAGCGCTCATAGCATAAACACCATTCATGGTCATTGTTTTTATGTCCGCCTGAATGCCGGCGCCTCCGCAGGAATCACTGCCTGCGATTGTTAATGCTGTTTTCATTTGTATTGCTCCTTTTCGGCGAATTCGGGCTAGGCCCCAGCATTAATTTTGTATAGCGAAACAAGGTGGTGCCCCCGATGCTCCGCTTTTATCAATCAGTTGAGAGTATTTATATGACTAGATAAGTGCAAAATAGCCTGAAATCTCAACTAAAAAAGGTGCGCTCACATAGAGACACACCTACATTAAATAAGTATTTCCCTACGTTGGCATTATCCAAATCAGGTAAGGTCGGAGTTGAAAACTCCCTCTCAGCCTGTTAAACAAGCTCCCTTTTTCGTATTATATTATAGCACTTTTATCGGAATTGTCAAGTGTATGTAAAATTATTGACATTTCTGTCAAAAAAAACTATAATTAGTATTGAATTATTGAATTTGAAAGGATGTTATTTATGTGGACTTTACTTGTGATTTCTGTTTTTGTAGTAGCAATAGGAGTAAAGATTATTTCTACCAGTATCAGCAAGAAAAAGCGCTGCACTGTAGAAGTTTGGGCAAAGATAGTGAATGTGAAGAAAGTTAAATGTTATGATACAGGAGATTATAGTGTTCCGAGCTATTCCTATTGGTATAACGGAACTGAATATATATCAAAAACAGGTAATTTTATGGCTATTACACCTCATGAAGAAGGCGAGACAGTTCGGATCCGAGTTAATCCGGATGATCCAAAGGATATTTACGATCCATCGATGAAAGATACTAGCAAAATATCGGGTTCTTTTACAATAATTATAGGTGTTGTATTCTTTATAGCAGTTTTAGTTAAGATTTTAAATAGTATTAGTATAACTATTAAGTAGAATAGCCTTGTTCATAAAATATGCTTGAACTATGGTACTAAAAATGCTAGTATAAAAATATAATAAAGCGCGATCAAAGCGTATAAAACGGAGGTATGTAAAATGGATAAGAAAGCAATGTACAAAATAAGCTATGGACTATATGTTGTTACAGCTTGCAGTGACGGAAAAGATAATGGTTGCATCACCAATACTCTGGCTCAAGTTACATCTTCACCCAACAAAGTAAGCCTTACTGTTGCAAAAACGAACTACACTCACGATCTTATTATGGCAACCGGCAGATTTACAGCTTCTGTTATAAGTACTGACGCGGATTTTTCACTTTTTAATCATTTTGGTTTTCAATCAGGAAGAGATGTGGATAAGTTTGCTGACTTTAAGGATTGTAAGCGCGCAGAAAACGGCTGCCTTATAGTAACAAAGGGCACAAACGCGTATATTTCAGGATCTGTATGGCACAGCATAGATCTTGGAACACACACAATGTTCATTGCTGAGGTGACAGATATGGAAGTCCTTAGTGACATTCCTTCCGCGACGTACGAATACTATCAGAGTAATATAAAGCCAAAGCCAGAGGCTGTGGGAACTACTTCAGACGGTCAGACAATCTGGCGATGTGTTATCTGCGGCTATGAGTACGTGGGGGAGGAAGTACCCGATGACTTTATCTGTCCTATATGTAAGCATGGAAAGGCAGATTTTGAAAAAGTTACTGGTGGACATGAGGCTGTTCCCGTCGGAAAAAACGAGAGTGGCGAGACAATATGGAGATGTACGGTTTGCGGTTATGAATACGTAGGCGAGGAAGTACCTTCGGATTATGTCTGTCCTATCTGCGGAGTTGGAGCTGATATGTTCGAGAAGCAATAATAATTAATATTGCTATAAGGGGGATAATATATGATAGTTTATTTTTCAGCTACTGGTAACAGTAAATATGCAGCGGAGCGCATAGCTTCTGCACTGAATGAAAAAGCCATGTCGATTGAAGAAGGCTGCTATGATATTACCCTTGAAGATGGGGAGTGCTTTGGTATTGTTACTCCTACTCACTGGTGGGCATTGCCTATACCTATGAGAGAGTACTTACAGAAGCTGCGACTTCACAGACATGGAAAGCACTATGTTTTCATAGCTTCAACCTACGGAACTACTGTTGGCTGCAGTGGTGAGGAGGCAAGACATCTTCTCAGAGATAATGGCATTCACCTGAGTGCAGTTTACAGCATAAAAATGCCAGATAACTGGACTGTTACCTTTAACCTCAGTAATAAAGAAAAAGTTGCTCGTCAGAATGAGGCAGCGGAAAAAAACATAAACAAGACCATTGCAAAGATACTGGATAGGAAAAAGGGATGCTTCATTACTATGAGGACTCCATATGCTTTCCATAAATATACAGATAAAGTCTTTGCAAAGGTTAGAATGACAAAAAACTTGTATGTCGAAAACAGTTGTAATGGCTGTGGTCTCTGTGCTGCAAAATGTCCAGTGAAAGCTATTGAGATAAAGGATGGTAAGCCTGTATGGGTCAAAGAGCGCTGTGCTTTGTGCTTTCGTTGTCTGCACCATTGTCCTCAGTTTGCCATACAGTTCTGGAATGGCGCAACCAAAAAGCATGGACAATACACAAATCCAAACGTTAAAATAATCGAGTAGGAGGCGGCAAATAAGCCGCCGACCTCTCACACCACCGTGTGTACCGTTCGGTGCACGGCGGTTCAATCAACTTAACAAGTAACACACCGTTCGGTGTAGTAATCTAACATTGAGACT
>JAEEGJ010008561.1_pt1 | contig 28110 bp, 20 predicted proteins | sample 8958761 | NCBI WGS metagenome assembly JAEEGJ01 (sample SAMN16246546, study PRJNA631951) | gut metagenome | biome: gut microbiome; feature: rumen; material: RS-attached | host: Bos | place: Iran: Karaj | collected 2018-10
TGGCCAAGGCGGTGACTTGCAGGCCGTGGCTCATAATGGTCTGAATGATGAATGTGGCCTGTTGGTCAATTCGTCGAGAGGGATTATTTATGCTTCGAACGGCAGCGATTTTGCGGTTCGGGCTGGGGAGGAAGCGAAAAAGTTGAAAGTACAGATGAGTGAGTTGTTGAAAGAAAAAGAGTTGGTTTAATTCTCTGGATTGCTTCGTCGTTCCTCCTCGCAATGACGAAAAAAGTCGCCTCAATGAGACGACTTTTTTGTTGCATACAGATGACCGTTTAACGGGCCACTGAGAAAGTACGGTTCAGCATGGTACCATCGTTGGCATAGATGCGTACGAAGTAGATGCCGTTACCGAGGCTCTCGGTGTTGAGTTGCACCGCATTGCCATCGACAGCCTGCGTCATCACGCGCTGGCCGATGGTGTTGTATACCTCAACACTTGCCAAACTCTCACCTTCGATGTTCAGGACGTTGGCAGTTGGGTTGGGATAGAGTTTCAGGCTGTTCTCAAGCTCATTGACACCTTCCATCCATGTCTGGAAGGTCTTTTCTGCGCCATAGTAGGTCTCACCGTTGACGATGGCATAAGCCTTCACCATGTATATGCTGGATTGTTCAAGTTCATCGGTAGAGCCGAGAATCTTGCGGAACTCGTTCAGGATACCTGGAACCATAATCGGATCGGGGCTAGTCACCTTGCGGCACTCGAAACCCACCTCATCGGGATAGCCTTCATAAGTCAAAGGAGCCATAAAGTCGGCGTGAGTGTATGTCACACCACTAACCTCGGTCTCGCCAACCTCAACCATAGCCTGCGGACCTCTGACATTGAGCAGATGTGAGGCTTCAGCACCAAACTGACCGTTATTCTCGTCACCAAACAGCACGTTGTTATGGCTGTCCTTTACGATGTAATAGCCGTGACCGTAGGAGCAGCAGATACCGTTTTCACCGCTGTCGGTGATGGTGAACTTCACACACTCGTCAGCAGGAACAGTGACATATTCAAGGTGCATCTGCGTAGCCGTGCCACCCACCAACATAGTGTAGGGACCGCCAGAGCCATAGATCGTACCATCGGGACCAGTAAACGCCCACGTAATCTGATTGCCGAACTTGTCTTGCATCAGCTCAAGACGCAGATCTTCCGAATCGCCCTCAATTTCAAGCACTTGCCATTCACCACAGTTGACATCTATATTCTGTATCACACTAACAGGCTCGCCATTGGCCTCAACGATTTCCACCTTCAAATTATGGGTTCCAAACGGAACTTCAACAGGAATCTCAATGTTTTCCACAGCAAAACGTGGCATCTCGCCTTCCCAGCTAATGCTATAATGGTCACCTTCCATTTCGGCATCAATCGCCAAAGAAGTCAAAGTCTCGGTACCGCCATTTTGGATGCGGGCATTGACGACCTTGGTGTGCGTACAGGTGGCACCACCGGTTTGAGCCAAATTTCTAATCATTGGGAAGATAGGCTCGTCGGAGCCAATCACCATGTCGAGTTCACAACCTGTCAGGATGGGACGATAGGCATTGCCCTGCTGACGTTCGGCAACCCAAGCGAGGAAGAAAATGTTGTCGAGGTCGACATCAACGCCGTTGGGTGAGCCGATGACTTCAGGAATCTCATACTCGTAAGTACGAGTAATCAACGTGCCCTGGGTAGTTGGGCTGATGGGATCGCCCCAAGCGCTCTCACTAACGACATCGCGGAGGATGTGCATGTGGACATACTGTCCGTTGAGCCATTGCGTGGGGTTGTAGTTGCCATAGTCGGCCTGCGAGCCGAGGATGCTGTCTTGCAACATGGCCACCGTCAAATAATTCTGCTCATAGGAGCTGTTGCCTGTATAGTACACCTCAACAGTAATTGTAGCCACGCGGGTTTGAGGGTTAAGCACCACCATACCAGCAATGTTACACTCGGAAGCTTGGTTCATCTGGTTGTTAGCCTGATTGCCCCATTGACCTCTATCGATACCATTAGAGGTTGAACGGTTCACAACACCCGTAGGATATCCACTGATGCTGAAACCGCCGTGGATGGTGTTACCATCTTGAGTAATCATGTTGGGATACGACGTTTGTGCGTAGCCACCTGCATGAATGTTGATGGCCCATAGTCTGCCAGGGTTGGCAGCCATAAGCTCATTGGCGATACGGTGACCATCGGTGCAATAGCCGCAACCACGTCCCGTGAACTCTTCGAGGATGACGTTCCTGTTAGCAGGCTCCGTCGACACATACTGTTGGGCCTTCAGCGAGAAAGTGAAAGCCAGAATCGTCATTAGGAGAAGTGTAATTTTTTTCATTTTGAACTGATTTTGATGTTGTTTGAATTTGGCCACAAAAATACACATTAATTAAAAATGCGCCACTTTCGCAGCGCATTTTTTCAAACTTTTTCCTCAAAAGGGGAATTAAAGCCCTTCGATGACCCAAGTCCAGCCGAACTCGTCAGGCTCGGTACCGTATTGGATGCCACGGAGCTTGTTGTAGAGTTTCAGGCTCCACGGGCCAGGCTTGCCGTCGCCGAAAGTGTACGACTTGCCGTTTTCGGGGTCGTCGATGCGCGAGATGGGGCTGATAACAGCAGCAGTACCGCATGCGCCAGCTTCCTCGAAGGTGGCCAGTTCCTCTTCCGCAATGGGACGGCGTTCCACCTTCATGCCGATGGTCTCAGCCAACTGCATCAAGCTCTTGTTGGTGATGGACGGCAGAATCGACGTCGACTGTGGTGTGATGTAGGTGTTATCCTTGATACCGAAGAAGTTGGCCGCGCCAGCCTCATCGATGTACTTCTTCTCCTTGGCATCGAGATAGAACTCGCAGGCATACTGGCCGCCGTGGCAAGCCTCAACGTGCGGACGCAGAGAAGCGGCATAGTTGCCACCCACTTTATAGGTACCCGTGCCGAGCGGAGCAGCACGGTCGTACTTGCGCGTGATGACGTAGGGGTTGGCCATGAATCCGCCCTTGAAGTACGGGCCGACCGGCGTTACGAAAATCATGAACAGATACTCGTCGGCGGGTTTCACACCTACACGGGCACCCGTACCAATGAGTAACGGACGAAGGTAGAGCGAAGCACCTGTCTCGTAAGGCGGAATGAAGTCGGCGTTGAGGCGGATGACCTTCTCGACAGCTTCCTTGAAGATGTTGTCAGGAACTTCAGCCATCATGATGCCTTGTGCCGATCGCTGCAAACGCTTGCAGTTCTCTTCCCAGCGGAACACGCGCACCTTGCCGTCCTTGCCACGGAAAGCCTTCATGCCTTCGAAAGCCTCTTGACCGTAGTGCAGGCAGGTGGCTGCCATGTGGATGTTGATACTCGTTTCGGAACTGACTTCCAGTTCGCCCCACTGACCGTTGCGGAAGTAGCAGCGGACATTGTAATTCGTTGGATAATAACCAAATGTAAGATTGGCCCAATCGATGTTTTGCATGATGTTTTTATTTTTAGTTGATGATTTCAGTCGTTTTTGAAAAGTATGCGAAATTACGAAGAATTTTGATATGATGGTACTTTTTTGGCGAAAAATATAAAAAGCCGACCATAACTACCACATCTGCCACATACTATCCTCTCAAAACAGCATGAAGGAAACGCCGCCCATTACCGTGTGCATCGTGCGGGTGAAGGATGACCAAGGAGCCACATAACCAGCACCAACAGGAATCAATGTCACGTCGTAATGGATTGAACGATAGTTGTAGGAGGCAAACACGCTAAACCCCTTAAAACAATAGCCCAAAGCCAATTCGCCATATAAGCCGCCCATCGAGCGGTCAATCGAGCATGCAAACTCATCTCCCTCTACAGAGGTAGAACCAAGATACGACTTCTTGCCTCCAAGAACATAGCCTGCTTTCACCCCTATGAAAAAGCTTTTGTTGGCTTCCTTCGAGAAATAATGCCTCACATCAACGTAAATCGGGAAATCAAACGAGCCATTGTCCAACATGTCGACATACTCCACTCCCCCACCAATGCCCAAGAAATTGTTGCTCAACAACACACCGTATGCCAAATTCGCGCCGCCGAAAAACACATCAGCCCTACCAATCTCATTGATTTTGGTATCGCCAAGGAAAGACCGGCCTATCTTGGCATCAACAACCAACTTTTTGGTTTTATTGGACATCAGTCCTTGTTTAGCCACACCCGACTCTTGCGCCTGGGCAAACAGACCTGCTGCCAGCAGACCGATTAGCAGAATAACCTGTTTCGAGATTCGTGTTCCCATCGCTCTAAAGTTTTGATTACGGCCACAAAGAAACAAAATATTTGCATCAAAACGACATTCGGCACACACAATTTTGCCCTACGCATGAAAAAATGAGTAATTTTGCGCCCAAAAGAAATCAAAATGTCAAACGCCATCAACATTCTGAACCACAAGGAAGACCACCGCGTGGTGGAGGCCATCAAGCAGGCCGAAATGAACACCTCCGGCGAAATCAAGGTACACATCGAGAACCGCTGCAAGGGCAACGTCGAAGAGCGCAGCATAGCCGTTTTCAACCGCTTGAAACTCAATGAGACCAAATTGCGCAACGGCGTACTCATTTACCTTTCCGTGAAAGACCACAAGTTCGCTATCCTTGGCGACGAGGGCATCAACAAGGTGGTCGAGGACGGCTTCTGGAACGACGTGAAAGACTTGATGCTGAACCTTTTCCGCGAAGGCCGCATCACCGAAGGCCTCGAACAAGGCATCCAACGCTGCGGAGAAAAACTAAAGACCTATTTCCCCTATCAAACCGACGACATCAATGAAATTCCTGACGATATTTCCTATGAAAACAACTGACAGGCATAGACTTCCGATTGTATTGAGCTGGCTTCTCGTTTTACTTACTTTCGGCACGACGCTAAAGGCCCAACTACCCTCACCACCCAATCCACCCCGCTTGGTAAACGACTACACAAGTACACTTACCTCCCACCAAATTGAGTTTGTGGAAATGAATCTAGTGTCTTAGAACGACTCGACTTGGACACAAATTCTCGTCTTTCTCTTCGATGACCTACAAGGCTACAGCATTGAACAGTATGCCACTGAAATAGGCCACAGCTGGGGCGTGGGACAAAAGGGCAAGAACAATGGCGCGGTCATCCTTGTAAAGCCCAAGAAAGATAGCGAAAGAGGACAGGTCAACATCAGCCCTGGCTACGGAATGGAAGAATATGTGACCGATGCCACGGCCAAGCGCATCATCGAGAAGGAAATGATTCCCCCTTTCAAAGAAAACGACTACTACACAGGCATCGACAACGCCGTCAATGTCATCATGAGCCTATGCTCGGGCAAATTCACTCAAGACGAATATGCTGGCGGAGATGACGGTTTCCCACTTTGGTTCATCATTCTCATCCTTATCGCAATCATCCTCATCTTTAGCAAATTCTCCGACAACAACGGACAAAACTATACTGGCGGTGGTCACCGCACCATCTGGATTCCCACAGGAGGATTCGGAGGAGGCTACAGCAGCGGTGGTGGAGGCGGTTTCAGTAGCGGAGGCTTTGGCGGCTTCGGCGGTGGCGGTTTTGGCGGTGGCGGAGCCTCGGGAAGTTGGTAGTTGTCAGTTGACAGTTAAGAGTTTGGAGTTAGTAGTTAGCAGTTGTTCAGTTAGAAGTTGGGGGGGTGGCTGATGTCTCGCGTTCCCACAGCCTAGCGTCATACATTTCAACAATTCAACAATTAAACATACATGTCGGAGTCCATCATAGAAATCAAAAACGCTTCAATTTTCCAGAGGGAAAACCTTGTGTTGAGCGACGTCAACCTGACACTCAACAAGGGAGAGTTCATCTATCTCATCGGTCGCACGGGAAGCGGAAAGTCCTCATTACTAAAGACTTTATACGGTGAACTGCCTGCCCGTGACGGCATCGTACGTGTGGCTGGCTACGACCTCACCAAACTCCGCAAGAAAGACATCCCTTACCTGCGGCGCAAGATTGGCATCGTGTTCCAGGATTTCCAACTGCTCTTCGACCGCAACGTGGAGAAAAACCTTGAGTTCGTGTTGAAAGCCACAGGCTGGACGGAAAAATCAGAGATTTCGAGACGCATCGACGAAGTACTCGACAAAGTGGGACTGGCCGACAAACGCCTAGTGATGCCCCACCGACTCTCTGGCGGCGAACAACAAGGCATTGCCATCGCCCGTGCCCTGCTCAATGACCCTGATGTCATCCTTGCCGACGAGCCCACAGGAAACCTCGACCCCGACACGACCCTCGAGGTAATGAAACTGCTGCGCCAGATCAGCGACAACGGCCAAGCCGTGCTGATGGCTACGCACAACTACACTTTAATGCAGAAATACCCCTCACGTATCGCTAACTGCAAAAACGGAACGGTGGTCTGCTCGGAGATGGAGTGAATAAGAAATCGAAGCATGATCAACGAGCTGTCCATACTGATTCCAACGTTCAATGACGACTGCTTTCAACAAGTCGAGGAGCTGCAACATTCTGCCGTGCAGATTGACGGACTTCGGTTTGAGATTCTCGTTTCCGACGACGCATCCACCAACCCCGATGTGGTGAGGTCAAATGCCAAAATCAACACACTTGAGCACTGCAGGCTGCTGCGCCATAATGTCAACTTGGGACGTGCCGCCAACCGCAATTTCCTGGTTCGGGAAGCCCAATACGACTGGCTGCTTTTCCTCGACTGCAACGTAAAAATCCATCCGGAAAGCTTCATCCTAAACTATCTTCAATCCGAACCCGCAGACCTCGTCATTGGCAGCGTTGGTGTTGATGAAGACCCCGATTTATCCGTCCACAACCTGCGCTACATGTACGAGAAAAAAATCCAACCCAAACATGACGCTACGCATCGCCAAAAGCATCCCTACCAAAGTTTCCGCACAACGAATTTCATGGCTCGCCATAGCGTGATGCTCGACAATCCCTTTGACGAGACCCTGAAAGGTTATGGCTACGAAGACGTGCTGTTCGGCAAGCGGCTGTCGGAAAAAGGGATGAGCATCAGGCATATCGACAACACCGTAATAATGACACATTTTGAGCCCAACGAGAAGTATGTGGCCAAAATCGAGGAAGCGATGCGCACATTGTACGGCCTTCGCGACAAATTGACGGACTATTCCCCACTCCTCTTAACCGCAAACCGTTTAAGAAAGTGGCACTTATCCCAAGTATTCCTTTTCTGCTATCAAAAACAATATGAACGCGTCCGAAAAAACCTAACAGGAGAAACGCCTTCCATCAAATGGTTGAATTTGTACAAGTTAGGATACTTTCTCTCGCTATATCCGCGAAGAAGTTAATATGTCTTATAGAAAGCCAATAGCTTTTGTTCCTCGTTTTCCCAGCACAAATCCTGCGCCGCAAACGACAAGTTGCGTTTCCATTTTTTCTTTCTCTCCTCATCCGACAATGCCTCGCGAATAGTGGCGGCTATGGTTTCTGGTTCGTGGTTCTCAATAAACATGCCTATATCGTATTGTCGGATAATCTTCTCAATCTCAACCAGATGGGATGCGATTATCGGAACACCGGCCTGAATGAAGTCGAACAATTTGTTTGGCAGGCTGAAACGATAGTTGAGGTTGGTGTCCTTGTCGAGGCAAAAGCCCAATTCCGCCAATTGCGTGTATGACATCATCTGCACATAAGGCATTCGTGGAAAAAAACGCACACGGTCGACAATCTTCAGTTCCTCAACCATTTGCTTCAAGATGGGTAGCACGTCGCCGCCACCGATAATCATCAAGAAGCAGTCATCCAAAAGCGACATGGCTTGCACCAATTCCTCTGCCCCACGCTGGATGTTGATGCCAGACCCTTGCAATACTAATAGGTGTTTATCGGAGGGCAAACCCAAAGCCAATTTGTCGCCTTTCGGCGGCAGAGCCTTACGTGGCGGAATGTTGCGGATGACCTGCACTTTCACCCCATATTTCTCACGGAACAGATCGGCGATAGAGTCGCAAACGGTAATCATCTTACCCAATTTCGGCACCGTGAAACCTTCAATCCGTTTCCAAACCCGCTGCACTCGTGGCCGATTGACCAACTCTGGCGTTTCAGTGAAGTATTCATGGCTATCGAAAACCAGTTTCTGACCTTTCAGCCGAGAAATAAAATAATTGGGCAAGATTGTATCCAAGTCGTTGGAAAGCAATAGATTCGCGCGATGAAACAGCAGGAAGAAAAACAGCCTGATGTTGTATTCGGCATAAAACAGCGGTCCCTTCTCGAAGAGGAGTTTCATACGGTGCGAAGCGTAAGGACGGTCGTCCATCGGCGGACTTTTCCGTTGCCTCCGTCCGACCAAAAGCACCTCATAGCCAGACTTTTGCAAAGCCAGACATGACTTATTGACCCGCTGGTCCGTGACCAAGTCATTGATGACCGATACAATGGCGCGATTCATGGGGCAAAGTTACACAATTCTACAAGGCAAAAGCAAAAATCCCGCCCAAACGAGCGGGATTTTTTCATTGCATGACACTTTTTGATTACTCAATCGTCCAGGTCGAGCCGCTATTCAGCAGGTCGTCCATGTTCTTGATCTTCGAGGTTGCCGTCTCCCAACGGATGACCTCATCGAGGCTGTCGTTGAAGGTCGGAGCTTTCACGTCACGGATGACACCGATGGCCACGGGATAATGAGGCGGCATCATGTGTGCCAGCATCATGTGGATGCCCGTGTCTTCCATGGTCTTGTCGTGGACGAGAATGTCCTTCTCTGTGATGCCGTCCTCGCCGATGATGGCCACTTCCAAACGGTTGTTACGCAACACGATACCCTTCTGACGATAACGTCCGAAGATGAGCGGCTGACCGTGGATGCACTTCACCTGCATGTCGTCGCGCACGTCCTTGCCCGTGATGTTTTCATGCACACCGTTAGAGAAAATCATGCAGTTTTGCAGAATCTCGGTCACGGTGAGGCCGTCGTGCTTGTAAGCTTCCATGAAGATGTCGCTCAACTCGGCACGGTTCATGTCGATGCCACGGGCAAAGAAGGTAGCTCCAGCACCGATAGCCAACTCGCCCGGGTTGAACGGATCCTCGTAAGTGCCTTGCGGCGAGGTCTTGGTCTTCGTGCCACGGAACGTGCAGGGCGAGAACTGGCCCTTGGTCATGCCGTAGATACGGTTGTTGAACAGCAACAAGTTGATGTCGATGTTACGGCGGCAGGCATGGATGAAGTGGTTACCACCGATGGCGGTGCAGTCACCGTCGCCAGTAATCATCCAGACAGTGAGGTTGGGGTTAGCCAATTTCACGCCCGTTGCAGCAGCGGCAGCGCGACCGTGGATGCTATGGAAACCGTATGTGTTCATGTAGTAGGGGAAACGCGAGGAGCAGCCAATGCCGCTAACCACCACGATGTCTTCCTTCTTCACGCCCAATTTGGGGAAAATGTCCTGAACGGCTTTCAGGATGGCATGGTCGCCACAGCCCGGGCACCATTTCACCACCTGATCGCTTGCAAAGTCTTCTTTTGTCAGTTGGACTTCCTGTTGGACTTCCTGATTTTCGATTTTTTTTGCCATGGTCGCTTATTTTAGAAGTTCGTTAAACTTGTTTTCCAGCTCGCCGATGGTGAACGGCAGGCCTTGCACCTTATTATATTGCTCGCAGCGGTACTCGGGATAGTTCATGCGCAGGTACTTGGCGAACTGCCCACGGTTAATCTCGCACACCACAATCTTCTTGTGGCCTTGCAGCACTTCCTCGGTGTTGCGCGGCAGCGGCATGATGTAGTCGAAGTGGGCATGGGCAATGCTCTTGCCTTCTTCCTGCATCTTCTCGACAGCGGTGCGGACAGTACCAAAGGTCCCGCCCCAGCTCACCACGAGAAGGTCGGCTTTCGGGTCGCCGTAGATTTCTTGCAGCGGGATGTCGTTAGCCACGCGGTTGACCTTCTCCTCGCGGAGTTCGGTCATCAGCTGGTGGTTCTCTGGATTGGTCGACAGGTTACCCTTGCCGTTTTCCTTCTCCAGGCCACCCACGCGGTGACGCAGGCCAGGAGTGCCCGGCAATGCCCATTCACGGCGCAACCATTTTTCGTCGCGACGGAAAGGCTGGTAGTTCGCGTCGTTGGCCTTGGCCAAAGGCGGCGTGATGCTCGGCAGGTCGGCCATGCGCGGGATGCGGAACACCTCGGAGCCATTGCCCAACGAGCCGTCGCTCAACATGATGACAGGCGTCATGTGCTCCATGGCGAGGCGCGCGGCTTCGTAAGCGGTATAGAAGCAACCGGCGGAGCTGCGGGCAGCGATGACAATCAAAGGAGCGTCACCATTGCGGCCGTAAAGGGCTTGCATCAAGTCGCTCTGCTCCATCTTGGTCGGCAGACCCGTCGAGGGACCGCCACGTTGCACGTCGATGATGACCAACGGAAGTTCTGTCATCACAGCCAGACCCATGGCTTCACTCTTCAACGAGAGGCCCGGGCCAGAGGTCGTCGTCACGGCAAGGCAACCTGTGTAGGCTGCGCCAATCGATGACATGATGCCAGCGATTTCGTCCTCGGCTTGGTAAGCCTTGACGTTCAAGTTCTTGTATTTCGTCAGCTCGGCAAGGATGTCGGTGGCAGGAGTGATGGGATAGGAACCGAGGAAGAGCGGACGGCCCGACTTCTCGGAAGCGGCCATCAGACCCCATGCGGCAGCAGTGTTGCCGGTGATGTTGCGGTACTTGCCCTTTTCAAGTTCAGCGGCCTCCACCTTAAAGGTATTGGTGAAAAGTTCCCAAGTGTCGGCATAGTGGTAACCCGCGTCGAGAACGGTGCGGTTGGCCTTAATCACTTGTTCCTTGCCTTTGAACTTGGTCTCAAAGTAGGCGTAAACCGAGTCGCGTTCACGGTTGAAAAGATAGAGCACAATGCCGAGGGCAAACATGTTCTTCGACTTGAGCATCGACTTATTGTCCATGCCAAAGTCTTTCAGAGCCTCTTTGGTCAGTTCCGAAATCGGGGCTTTCACGACTTGATAGTCGGCCAAAGTGCCATCTTCAGTCGGGTCGGCGGCATAGCCAGCCTTTTCCAAGGCTTTTTCGTTGACCGAGTCGGAGTCGAAGATGATGATGGTGCCAGGACGGAGCCAACGCATGTTTGCCTTGATGGAAGCGGGGTTCATGGCAACAAGCACGTCGCAGAGGTCGCCGGTGGTGTGAACGGGTTTGTGGCCGAAGTGCACTTGGAAACCGCTGACGCCAGCCACCGTGCCTTGCGGCGGACGGATTTCAGCCGGATAGTCCGGGAAGGTGGCGAAGTCGTTTCCAGCAAAGGCCGTAGAGTCCGAAAAGAGGTTTCCGGTAAGTTGCATCCCGTCGCCAGAATCGCCCGAAAAGCGGATGACGACATGTTCAAGAGCTACAACTTTGCTTTTTGCTGTCATATTGTTGATTTTTAGTGATTTATTATTATGATTTCAAATTTCAGATTGCGCATTTCAAATTTGACTTCATCCTCAAAATGGACATGCTCCATATTTGATGTTAGTCAATCGCGGTGCAAAGATAAATATAATAAAGGTGCAAAAAGCAAGTTCCACGTTTTTTATTTTTTCTTTGCAAAATGGCATTTTGGCACGGCATTTGGTAGGCCGTTAATTTAGAATTGTTAAAAATTAGCGAAACAGGTCACAGATTTACCAACTTGTAGTATTTTTGCGACCTGAAATCGTAGATTCAACGAAGTTAAAATTGACACTCAAAAACAGAAAACTAACCTTAAAATTAAAACATTATGGCTTACAAAATCACAGACGGCTGCGTTGCTTGCGGCACTTGCATTGACGAATGCCCAGTGGGCGCTATCTCGGAAGGTGACATCTATGTCATCGACCCTGACACCTGCGTTGGTTGCGGAACTTGCGCCGGCGTTTGCCCGAACGAAGCAATCGTGGAAGACTAAATGACGAAAAACCAGCATCAAAAGAGTGAAAGTCTGCTGCTGCCTTGACAGGTAACAGCAGGCTTTTTTTCACTTTTTTTTGTGAATTTGGCAAGTTTGGCAAACTATTTGCTATCTTTGTCGCGTTCTTTGAAACGAAACACCTAAAATCTAACACATTACTAACCTAAATTTTCAAACAATGAAGAAATTAGCTTTGGCACTTGTGTGCCTCGTCAGCGTTGCTTTCTTTGCAAGCTGCACCCCGGAAGGTGACCCCACCATCCAAGTCCTCATCGAGGAAGGTTACGTTCAATCAGGCGATGTGGTCGACGTGAACACCGACTTCAACTTCGGTTTCGTGATGGCCTCCAGTGCCCAAACTGGCAAAGAGCTTGCTTCTCTCATCATCAAGATTGACGATGAAGATCCCGACACTCTTACCATTACCGGTACCGAGTACACCTACAAAGGCACTCTGCGCTATGAGTTCACCAGAGACGATATCGTCGGTGAATCCACCATCACGGCCATCGTGACCGATGCTGCCGGCAAGACCGCCTCCACTTCCATCACCTTGAGCATCAACAACCCTGCACAAGCTCTGGATCCTGTCGATTTCGAGTGGTATCGTCTCGGCAACACCCAGACTGGTCTTGAGGAGTACGGCCTCTTCTGGGAAAGAAACATCAAGGACGAGACCCACGCCCAAATTAAGCCTTTGGATGGCGTGACCCTCTACAGCTTCAGCGCTGACAAATGGGAAGCCACAACCACAGACGTCGAAAAAGCTGCTTTGTTTGCTGACGGCGCCATCACCATGACTGTTTACAACAACGTTTCCACTTCTGCCGGCGGCTCTTACAACGATGTCATCGGCACCAAGATGGCTGACGGCACCCTGCACCTGATCAACGTGACCAAGTGCGTCATCGGAGCCTACCAATCTCAAGGCTATCCCATCACCATCTCTGGCCAAGCCAAGTAAAGAACAGTTTTCCTGAACAAAAAAAAGTGCGCTACGACCTAGCGCACTTTTTTTGTTCCGAAGCGATTGCAAGTCTTTTCTGGCTTTCAATGAGAAAACCTTGCATATCAACAAAAACATTACTTTTGCAGGCAAATCGAACCGATATGAAAGCGCTTTGGGAACATTGCGGGGATGGCAAATCCCCAATTCGAGGCCAGCGGATGGCATATCCGCTGGAACGGGGTTGGAATGATTTTTGTAATAAAATGACTAAAATCAATTCAGAAACAATATGAAAAAGTCTTGTCTTATTCTGCTTTTGGCCATGTTTTTGGCAAGTTGCAGCAAGTATGAGCCCTTGCATTTTCCAAGAACACCCTATGAAGGAAATGAACTTCGCACAGACGGCTTTTGGTATCATGTTGGTCATTCCCAATATGTGCCAGATTGGATGAGCCTGTATTTTCTGTATCGCAATGGCTTCCAGAATTGGTTTCACGACACGAAGTGGGGAGATGCTCCTCATTTTAGGGATTTGCGAGGCACTCCCGAATACGAAGCGATGGGAGGAGACAAATTCTACTTTCAATTTGGATATTATCGTATATGGTAACAACACAAAATAATCTAATTATGAATACGAAGTCTTTAATCATAATGGCTATGCTTTTAATAGGTATGAATGGTTGCTCCAAATGGCTGGAAGACGAAAAACTCACCTTGCAAAAGACACCTTATACGGGGAATGAACTTAGAACCGACGGGTACTATTATTATACAATGAATGATGAATATTTTAGGGCAATAACCTTCTTTTATAAGAATGGCGTTGCGTTTCAACCAATTGGTGATTCCCACTCCTTGCAAGAAGTTGATGAATATGTTATCAACGAACTCATTGGCGAGAATCGTTATCATGATGTACAGTTCTCATGGGAATTGTACAACATTGAAAATGATAGGATTTTGATTAATTATTGGGTACCTCCAAGGCCTTTTCGATGCTTTTTTGAAGAGGGAACCATCCTAAATGACACTACCTTTGTCATTCAGAAATATTATCGGATGGAAAACGGAGAAAAGACTGAAGAGACGGAGACAAATAAAACTTATCATTTCCGTCAATTCTCTCCCAAGCCCGACAGCACCAATATGTTTATTCCATGACAATTGTTTGATTCTGCTTTTGGCCATGTATTGTTATTAACCAATTATCATAAAAATGAAAAATACATTAAAACTCTTGTTCATGGCATCCCTCTTCGCCATGATCTTCACGGCCTGCAAAGACCCTGAAAACAACACGACATCGGACATCAAGGTGACCACCTACTCGGCCACCGAAATCACCGCCACCACCGCACAGGCGGGCGGACACGTCACCGCCACGGGCGAGGCGAAAGTCACGGAGCTCGGCCTCTGCTGGAGCACCGAGAAAAACCCCACGGTGGAGGACATGCACCTCTCCACCACCAACGCCGCCGAACCGTTCAACTGCACCCTCACGGGCTTGCAGCCTGAAACGAAGTACCACATCCGCGCCTACGCCGTCTGCACAGAGGAATACCATTATGGCGAAGACCTCACCTTCACCACCTTGGCCGGCCCCACGCAGCCCGAAGGTTTGCTGAAAGGCCTGTTCTCGGTGGGCTCGGACAAGCAGGTGCGCTTCTCACAAGGCAACCTGCAATACCAAGCCTCCACCAACACTTGGCGCTTCGCCCAAAGCCAACTCGATTGCATCGGCGAGGCCAACGCCAACCTTGGTGAGTCCTACAGCGGCTGGATTGACCTGTTCGCCTGGGGCACGAGCGGTTACAACCACGGCGCGACGTGCTACCAGCCCTGGTCAACAAGCCAAGACAACAGGTTCTATTATGCCTACGGCAACGAGGACAGCAACCTCCATAACAGCAACGGACAAGCCGACTGGGGCTACAACGCCATCAGCAACGGAGGAAACCAGACGGGCCTGTGGCGCACTTTGACCAGCAGCGAGTGGGGACAACTCATCGAATACCGCGAAACGCCATCAGGCATCCGCTTTGCCGAGGCCTGCGTCAATGGCGTGAACGGCCTGCTGCTCTTCCCCGACGACTGGGACGCTTCCCTCTACACCGTCAACGAGCCCAACCATTTCTATACTAACGTGTTTACGGTCAACACCGTCAGCGCCTCCGACTGGACCAACATCCTCGAAGCCGCTGGAGTGGTGTTCCTGCCCGCCGCAGGCATGAGGATTGGAATGAGTATGCAATTCTTCTCCGAGGCTGGCGCCTATTGGACTTCAACGACTTACAACAACTGCGCCGAGGGTTTCATGTATATCCCGTCAGAAGGCGGCATTACCGACAACGCCATCGACCGCTTCAACGGCTTGTCGGTGCGACTTGTGCAGGACGTTGAGAGGTAAGTTTGGATAAAGCAAGAGCCATCGAAGGGGATGGCATATCCCCAATTTGAGGCCGGCGGATGGCATATCCGCCAGACGAAAAAGGAGTGCCAATCGGCACTCCTTTTTCGTTGTATCACTCCGCGAAGGCATGACTGATTTTCCGATTGATTTGCAGCAACCGTTTCTCGTCTAACTTTACCACCTTACGGTCGTAGGTCATCAGGCCGTTCAGCTCGGTTTCGCAGTCGGTGGTCTGCGTGTAGACCGCAGCCGAGAAGCCTTGGAACGCCATCTTGTAAAGTTGGTTGGCGTAGTCCACGTAGGTGTCGGTCACCTTCTCCTCGGTATCGAACTCCACATAGCCCCAGCCTTGGTCTTTCACCCAAGTGTGGCCTTCCACTTTGCGCCCGATACCGCCATACTCGCCTAGGACGGTAGCGCGCATTGGGTCGTAAAGCACCATCTTCGGATCGGGATAGTGGTGCAGGTCGAGAATGTCGCCGCAGGTGTAGAAATTACCGCCAGAGGCAGGATTCACCAAGCGCGACGGGTCGAGTTGCTTGGTCATTGCGACGATTTCAGGGGTCTTGAACTGTCCCCACGACTCGTTGAACGGCACCCAAACGCCGATGCACGGCACCGACTTCAAGGTGTTGATGATTTCCGTCCACTCCTTGATGTAGCATGCCTCCGACTCGGCTGTGCGCAGCGACTCGGGACCGTCGAAGTATTGCGTGGTCTGCCAACCTGGGCCGCGACCGCCGGATGGCATGTCCTGCCACACGATAATGCCAAGGCGGTCGCAATGATAATACCACCGAGCCGGCTCCACCTTGACGTGCTTGCGAATCATATTGAAACCGAAGTCCTTGGTCTTTTGGATGTCGTAAGCCAATGCCTCGTCGGTGGGCGCAGTGTAGAGGCCGTCAGGCCACCAGCCTTGATCGAGCGGACCGTAATGGAAGATGGGTAGTCCGTTCAAGGTGAGGCGCATTATTCCGCTTTCGTCGCGCATCATGCCGAAACTGCGCATGGCAAAGTAGCTGTCGACGACATCGATGACCTTACCCTTGCGCAACACCTTGACTTTCATGTCATACAGGAACGGATGGTCAGGCGACCAGCGAAGAAAGTCCTCCGGCATGTTCACCTCCACAACTTGTCCGTTGATGGATTTGCCCACGGCGATTGTCTTGCCCTCATACGATACCTCCACCTGATAAAGGTCGTCCTTGGTCGGGTTGGTGAAACCAACCTCCACCTGCACCGTTGAACGCTCCACGTCGGGCGTGGTGACAAGGTTCTCAATGTAGTCATCGGGAACATTCTCCAGCCACACGGTTTGCCAGATACCTGTCACAGCGGTGTAAAAGATGCCTTGTGGCTTGGCCACCTGCTTGCCATGCGGGATATAGCTCTTGTCGGTGGGATCCCACACGCGAACGACCATCTTGTTGTTCTTCGGCTGCACGGCTTGCGTGATGTCGAAGCTGAATGGTGTGTAACCACCTGTGTGCGAGCCTACTTTGATGCCGTTCACCCACACATCGGCCATCCAGTCGACGGCACCGAAATGGAGCAAAACACGACCGTTTTTCCAGTTGTTTGGCACAGCAAAAGTCTTTTCGTACCAAAGCGCGTTGTCCTGTCCGACTTCCTTTTGAACGCCCGAAAGTGACGACTCGATGCAGAACGGCACGAGGATATCGCCCTCATACTTTTGCGGTGCTTTCTCCCCTTTCGGCGTGATGGCGTATTGCCACAGACCATTAAGGTTCTTCCAATCAGGACGCACCATCTGCGGACGCGGATATTCGGGCAGGGCATTTTCGGGGCTGACCTGCGATGCCCATTTTGTCTTGATTTTGTCGCCAGCGGGAGCGTATTGCGCCATGGCCATGTTTGCAAATAGCATTGATAAAAGTAATAGGTTGATTTTCATAGGCTTGGTTTTTTTATCACTTGCATTGTTTTGCAGGTTTTGTGATTCAATTATTCGTCGTTCATTTCCTTATTAAACGCATCGGCGGCGGCGAGGAGACTTTGCACAGCACGGGGAACGAGATCGTCGACTTGCGGTGTGGATTCCAAGACCTGCTCAAAACACAACCAGACAGAAGCACCGCTATCGTGCTTGTCCTCATAGTCATAAAGCACTGCCTTCACCACCTTGAAGTTCCAGTTGATGTTGTTGCAAGCCATGATGGCCTTGGCAAAGTTTTCGTCGGTCACGTCGAAGACACCAGGGAGGATGAGTCGGAAAAACAAGGGGTCGTCGATGTCGTCCCAGAAGAGGAAATTCCAGCCTTCAAAGGTGAAATTGATGCCCAATTCACTCTTCTTTGGGGCAACGCCTTGCGACTTCAAATACCTTGACACCAAAGTTTTAGTCTTCATCTTCACTTCTTGTTGAATCCGATGCGCGACTTGGTGGAATAGGTCGGGTCTTTGTATTTCAGCACGTCGACAAGGATTTTTTGCGAAATCGGGACATCGTTGTAGGCGGCAGTCATGGCAGCCTCATTGACGGCCTCTGTGATGTCGCCCGCGTTGAAATCGTCAGACATCCGTGCCAGCTCGTCGAAATCCAACTCCTCGCAGGGACGGTCTTTCAGATGCTCGCGGAAGATGTCCTTGCGTGCCTCGAAGTCGGGCTGTGGCACGAAGAACACGCGGTCGAAGCAGCCCACACGCATGATGGCTTGGTCGACAAGGTCGGGGCGGTTGGTAGTGGCCACCACGAGGATGCCTTTCTTCGCACATTCGTTAAACATGCCGAACAAGGCCGAAATCTGTGGCGTGATGTTGGCCTCCTGTTCGCCTTCACCGTTAGGATTAGGCGCGAGAAACTCCAATTCATCGAAACACAACACAAACGGTGCCTTGATTTCGGCGGCATCAAAGAGACGTTGCAGGTTGTCAAGCACACCATTTTGATAAATGTTGCCAAACTCGGCGGATTTAATCATGGTGTAATTGAAGCCCAATTCCTCCGCAAAGCTCTCAAGCACAAGGCTTTTGCCGCAGCCTGGAGGGCCATAGAGCAACACTCCGTTGATGACCGGCAGTCTGTAGACCTTGGCCTTTTCGGGATTCTGCAAGGCGAACAGCACCTCTTTGCGCAGTTGTTCCTTCAGCTCGTTGCGACCCGTCACATTGTCGAAACCACTACCCGAGCCTTTCTTGAAAGTGATGGGAACGACGGTGGCGTTTTGTGCCTCATCAGGATTGGGTTGTTGTTCCTCCATTTGGTTGGCCAATTCGGGCATCAGGTGCTCGATAAGGGCTTGTGCAAACTCTTCGGCTGTCCCAAAGCGGTCGTTGGGCTTCTTGGCCAGGGCCTTCAACAAGATAGCCTTCATATAATCAGGCAGCTTCACCTCTTCCGTTTCCAGGACGAGGTCTTGCTTCCGAGCCTTCTTCACCGCATCGGCAATCTTTTGCTTGTCTCCCTCAAAAGTCCTCAAATCCACATCCTCCCACGGCGACTTGCCAAACAACAGGAAATAAAGAAGCGCTCCTGTGGAGAAGATATCGCTCTTCACCGTGTACACTGCGCGGAAGGTTTCGGGGGCACGGAAGTAGGGCATCAGGTCATCGACGGAGAATGTCGGGCGCCCCTGCACCATGTAGGAAATATGGCCCAAGTCGATGATGGTGGGCATCAGCATACCGTCGTCCAACTCTTGGAGCATAATGTTTGAAGGTCGTATGTCGTTGTGTATCAATGCACGGGAATGGATAAACGACAAGCCGCTCAACACACAGAGCGTGATTTGCACGGCATCTTCCAAATCAAAGGGACCATCTTGTTTGACAGAATCCAAAAGTATGGTGCCGCGATAGAACTCTGTGACCAAATAATGGAAAGTCCGATTGCTCTTGCGCACCTCGCCGTTGTCGACATAGCGGATGACATTCTGGCTTTCGTCCGTGTTCAGTTCCTTGCAGAGCTGGATCTCGTAGACTTCCTTGCCCTCAAAAAGTTGTTCGCGCGGTATCGAAGCGAGGTCGTAAATTTTCATGAAATACATCATATCGTCGGGGCCGAGCACCGTATACGATTCAGCCACAGCGCCTTTCTTGATGAACGAGTTGATGACATATTTGCCGATCTTCTCCCCTTTTTTGAATGTTTCCATAGCGTCAGAATTATTTGGGGCAAAGGTCACGATAATATTTGAAATGTGCAAGAGTTGAATGAAAAAAAAGAGACACCATCGCTGATGTCTCTTTTATGGAATGGTCTGTTTATTCGGTTGTTTAGCCTTGTAGGGTTGTCATTGTGGGTGTTGTTTGTCGTCATTGCGAGCGGAGCGAAGCAAATCGAAGATTCGACGAATTCAATCTAGGCGACAAACTTAATGTCTGGATTGCTTCGTCGTTCCTCCTCGCAATGACGCAAAGCGGCAGTCCGACGCAAAGCATGTCCGTTATTCAATCACAATCTTCTGCGTCTTCACATCGTTGCCGTTGATGAGCCGCAACACATACACACCCGCTGGGAAGTTGGCAGTTGACAGTTGGCAGTTGACAGTTGCTTGCGCATAACTTGGCGACCGAGGGCATCGAAGACTTGGAGGATTCCTGTGCCGTTGACGATGATGTTGCCGTTGCTGATGAAGGCGAAGGTCCCTGAGTCTGCGGTCCCTAAGACCAATCGAAGGGTCGAAGGGCCGACCTTAAAGTTTGCTTTTGCATTAACCGTTTCCCAAATAGGAAGCAATCTCACCGATCAATGCTTCAGCGACTTCGTTCTTTCGGGCTATTTCGGGGAACTGGCGCACGGTATTTCTTATCTCGTCAATCCCTTTTGCATCAAGGTCGTAGGCGGGTTCAAACTCCAACGCGCCCATGCCGCGTTTTCCAAGATAGAGCAAGAAGTCCAATGGGGTAATCTCGTTCGGATTAATTTTTTGCTGTTGGCACCACGAGGCAAAAACCTTGCTTCCCCAGCGGTCGGGCAACGAATCGGCCACAAAGGGAGGGAGACCTTTGAAACGGCCACGGATACCTTTAATAGGGGGAACGGGACGAGGGTACACCCAAATAATGGAGCAAATGTAGGAAAAATTTGGTTTTCGATTCGGAAATGAGGAATTTTTCCGGATTTTTATGCAAATCATAAAATCAAATTTGTATTTTTGCATAAAATTTCGGTTATGATTGAACGTTCCATTGAAGAAAAACTGAGGCAGATGACGACCAAATTTCCCGTAGTCACGCTGACAGGCACACGCCAATGTGGAAAAACCACTTTGCTGAAACAACGCTTCAACGACTTCAAATACATCTCGTTAGAGGATTTGGACCATCGCCAGTTCGCCATCGAAGACCCACGCGGCTTCCTAATGAACTTCGGCACACCTTTAATTATTGATGAGGCACAATACGCCCCCGACCTGTTTTCCTACATCCAAACCCAAGTTGACGAGCACAATGATACAGGAATGTACATCCTCTCTGGTTCCCACAACTTTTTGCTGATGGAACGCATCTCGCAAAGCCTTGCCGGCCGCACGGCGGTGATGAAGATGGCTCCACTTTCGGTCTGTGAATTACGCCAAGCCTCGTTACTTCCTGAAAACTTGAATGATTGGCTGATTACAGGTGGTTATCCTCGCATTTATGACAAGGAAATCGCGCCTGTGGATTTCTTCCCCAATTACATACAGACCTATTTGGAGCGCGATGTGAGGTTGTTGCGCAACATCAGCGACATGTCGCAGTTCGTCCGCTTCCTGAAACTTTGCGCAGGCCGCGTGGCGCAACTACTCAATGTGGCATCGTTGGCCACAGAATGTGGCATTTCTGTACCCACTGCCAATGCTTGGCTCTCCATTTTGGAAACAAGTTACACCATTTTTCTGCTGAAGCCTTACTACAAGAACTTCAACAAACGCCTCGTGAAATCGCCAAAACTGTATTTCTGCGACACTGGTTTAGCCGCCTCACTGTTAGGATTAGAAGATTCGAGACAAATGGAAACGCACTATTTGCGCGGCGAACTATTTGAAAACATGGTTATTAACGAATTTATAAAGCGGGCATATATGCAAGGTCGTGAGCCGAATCTCTATTTTTGGCGCGACAGCAACAATGATGAAGTGGATTTGCTTTCGGAGCAAGGTACAAGCATGGAAGGTTATGAAATCAAGTCATCGGCGACCATGCATACCGACCATTTTTCCTCGTTGAAGACTTTTGCCAAACAAGCCCAATTAGATACCTCTCGACTTCATGTTGTTTACGGTGGCAAACAAGACATCCAAACCTCAAACGGCAATTATATTTCGTGGAAAAACCTGTAAGTTTTATGCAAATCATAAAATCTGATTTTCAGATTTGCATAAAACATGATAAGTAACTGTTCAAAATTAAACTACATTTTTACCATGAAACACAAAACTACACCTTTATCCGTCATTGCGGGCTTGACCCGCAATCCCCTGCGCGGGAAGGTTTCGTCTTCGCGCTCGAGAGATGGCGGATCCTTGTCCGCCATGACGGTAATAGGTTGTAGGATTATCCAACCCAGTCTCGCGTCTTTTATGTAAACTAATTATGCACATCTACTTATTACAAAAACGGAGAACCATTTGGCTCTCCGTTTATTGTATCATATTGATTTTCAACGCTTATGCGTCAATATTAGCGTATGTGGCGTTCTGTTCGATGAACTCGCGGCGCGGCGCCACCTCGTCGCCCATCAACATGGAGAAGATGTGGTCGGCTTCCATGGCGTTCTCGATGGTCACTTGGCGCAGGGTGCGGTTGGCCGGGTCCATAGTGGTTTCCCAAAGCTGCTCCGGGTTCATCTCACCGAGACCTTTGTAACGCTGCACGTCGTAACCGCTTACCGTGCCATTCTTGGTCAGTTCGGCCATCGCTGCGAAGCGCTCATCGTCAGTCCAGCAATAACGGATGGGCTTGGTGCCGCGCTTGATGAGGTACAAGGGCGGTGTGGCGCAATACACATAGCCGTTCTCTATCAGCTCGCGCATGTAGCGGAAGAAGAAGGTCAGAATCAGCGTGGTGATATGACTGCCATCGACATCAGCATCGGTCATGATGATGACCTTGTGGTAGCGCAACTTCTCAAGGTTGAGGGCTTGGCTGTCCTCTTCGGTGCCGATGGTCACACCAAGAGCAGTGTAGATATTCTTGATCTCCTCACTGTCGAACACGCGGTGCTGCATGGCCTTCTCGACATTCAGAATCTTACCACGCAAGGGCAAGATAGCCTGGAAGTTACGGTCACGACCTTGCTTGGCGGAACCGCCGGCGGAGTCACCCTCCACGAGATAAAGCTCCGTCTTGGCGGGGTCGCGGTCGGAGCAGTCAGCCAGTTTGCCCGGCAGGCTGAATCCCGACAAGGCACCTTTGCGCTGCACCGTCTCGCGGGCTTTGCGCGCCGCTTGACGGGCTTGTGCGGCAAGGACAATCTTGTCGAAGATGACCTTGGCCTCTTTGGGATGCTCCTCAAGGTAGTCGGACAATTGCTGTCCCACGATGGAGTTGACAATGCCCATCACCTCGTCGTTGCCGAGCTTGGTCTTGGTCTGACCTTCAAACTGCGGCTCCGGCACCTTGACCGAGATAACGGCGGTGAGGCCTTCACGGAAGTCGTCGGGCGAAATCTTCACCTTGGTTTTTTCGAGTTTCTCCGACAGGCCACTCTTCTCAACGTAGGCGTTGAACGAACGCGTCAAACCCGAACGGAAGCCCTGCAAATGGGTGCCGCCCTCTATCGTGTTGATATTGTTGACGTAAGAGTGAAGGTTCTCCTTGTATTCGTCATTGTATTCGAGCGCAATCTCAACCGGCACATCGTTTCTTTCGCCAGAAATATAGATAGGTTCTGGGATAAGCTTGGTACGGTTGTCGTCGAGATAGGCGATGAAGTCCACGAGGCCGTTCTCGGAGTAGAATGTCTCGCTGCGGTAGTCGCCGTTCTCGTCCTTCTCGCGCTCGTCAGTCAGCGTGATGGTGATGCCGTGGTTGAGGTAAGCCAGCTCGCGCATACGGTTGGCCAACGTACCATAGTCATATTCAGTCGTTTGGAAAATCGACCCATCAGGGGTGAATGTGATACGTGTGCCGTTTTTGTCGGTCTTACCCACCACTTTCACGTCGTAGAGCGGTTTGCCGCACTCATATTCCTGCTTGAAAATCTGGCCTTCGCGATAGACCTCTGCTGTGAGGTGGGTGGAAAGGGCATTCACGCAGCTGACGCCCACGCCATGCAGACCGCCCGACACCTTATAGGAACCCTTGTCGAACTTGCCGCCAGCGTGAAGCACGGTCAGCACGACCTCAAGGGCCGAACGGTGTTCTTTCGGGTGCATACCCGTCGGGATGCCACGGCCGTTGTCAAGGACGCTAATCGAGTTGCCTGGCAGTATGCGGACATCAATGGTGTCGCAGAAACCAGCCATAGCCTCATCGATAGAGTTGTCGACCACCTCATATACCAAATGGTGCAAGCCACGGAAATGCACGTCGCCGATATACATGGCAGGACGTTTGCGCACGGCCTCCAAGCCTTCAAGCACTTGTATCTTACTGGCACCATATTCTTCGCTTGCCAATTCTTTTTTCTCTTCTTCAGTCATTTTCAGTAAATTGGGTTGTTTTCAAATAAGGTGCAAAGGTACGCATTTTTTCGGTACAAATCACCAAAAAATCAAATAAAATCGCGAAGAAAATTTGAAGCTCTATCTCTTTACGAACCTCACCACCGAAACGGCATCATTTTCATCCACAATACGGACAAAATACACGCCTTCAGGCCACGAAGCCACATCGACGACATTGTCCGAACCTTGATGAACACTTTGGCCAAGCACATCAAACACACTGATTTCCTTGATGTTGCCTTCAACGATAAAGCTGTTTGAGGCAGGATTGGGATAAAGAAGGGTCTCCAAACTGTTCTCGGGTACTGCCGTCACCTCAACGGTGACATCGGAAGGCTCGGATTGGCAAGTTTCGCCACCCTCCCTGTAATACACGACATACACACTGTAATTCAACGGCCCCACCACCTCGCAAGTGTCAGTGAAAGTCTTTTGTTCAGGGTCCGTTATCTGACTTACCACCACTCCATCGCGTGCGACGAGATACTGTTGGAACTCCCTCTCGATGCCGTCCCAGTCCCAAGTCAGCTCAATGCCGTAGTCGGAACTGCCATACCAATGGTATGCGCCTTTCAGATCGAACACAGGGCGGCAGTCCATGCTGCACCTGATTTCATAATCGATGATTTCGCCCACTTCGGGATAGCCGTCGGAAGCTACAATCAGGTTGTCATCCCAGTCGTAAATCTCATAGGAGACCTCTGAAAGGCTACCGTGTGAATAGCATGTGTTATCATAGGTCCAGAAGAAGGTCGCGGTTTGGTCGTTGGGGACAGGAACGACAAGTGAAGCCTCTCTCCCATCCCACAGGCCCACGCGCTGCGACACTTTGCCGTCCTCGTCCAGCACGGCGATGAACGACAAATCCCAACCATCGCCTCCATTGTCGACCAGCTCGAAACGAAGGTCACAGGTGCTGCCTATCATCACGGTGTCGCGAGCCACCTTGCTTATGCCCGCCTCGTTGACGGCGTACACCGTATAATAATAAGTGCCGTTCTTCTCCACTTCATCGATATAACCGACCTGATTGTCCACCACGTCAAGCAAAGAATCGACAATCACTCCGTCGCGCATGATGTATATGGCATCAATTTCGGTCAAGGCATCGCCGCCACGGGTTTCGTAAACGGGTCTAAATGTCAATTCGACCTTATCCATCCATACCGAAGCCTCCAAATCCTCCACCGCCTTGGGTGCATCATAATACTCGGCATCAGGATGCAAGTTGAAGATAGCTTTATGATACCATGGGAACGAGTAGAAAGTAAGGTAGAAGCCATCGATGGCGTAGTAGCCGTTGTCGTAGCCCGCCCAGCCCCAGTTGAGGTGGAACATGTTATTGTCGTCATAGCCGTCAAGCACGTATGCGTGGCCGCCATCGGGGCCCGATGAGGCATAATAAAGGGGCATTCCCGCGTCAAGGTTGGAGCGAAGATCGTTCTCCCAAGCGGTCTGGTTGTTGCCTTTGCTACGGTAATTATAGTTTGAAGCATAGCGGAAATAATCCCGAAGTGCTGGACCGACATCTTCGGAATAGGCACCACTCGCATTGGGTCCATAGCCCATGTCAACACTCACACCAGCATGATATTCCAAAAGAGCCGTAGCATCCACCTCGGCCTGCGGGCTGGCGAAGTCGAGAAAGTCGGGCATCAGCTCAAAATGATAGGTGGCGTTCTCAAAATTAGCCTCCTGCCAACCGTAGTTGCCGTATTGGCTACTGGCATCGTAGCCGTGTCCACCTTGTCCGTGGCGCGGCCATTCCCAATAACGCATGACTTGGCTCATGGCGTTGGCCACACAGCCCGACTTGCAGTGCCCACTATAGACGGAGTTGGGGTCTTCAGGAGCCATGTTGTTGTAAAGGTCGGTTTGGTTCCAGATGGAAGCCAGGAGCGGAGCCAGGCTACGGTTGATTTTGGCATCGTTCAATCTACCCGTTTCGGCAAGGCGCTTCCAGTCGGAAACGGCTTGTTCGGTTCTAACATCATCGTTCTCAATCATTTGCACAAAACCCGCCTTGTAGTTGTCGAAGAAGGTTATCAGGCCGTCGGGCAACTGTGCCGTGAAGTTGCTCTCGGTGGAGTAACCCAAGATAGGACGCATACGGTCGTCGGCAGAAACAATGACGAAACCTTTAGGATGCACCGCAAAGACGTAACAACAAGCCATGCCATTGTCGGCAACAGCAGTATAGGTCAACTCGGCCTCGGCAGACTTCACCGTTGTGTTGATGTTCATAAACTTGACGCCCAACGACTTGGCCGTTTCAACATCGACAGGCTTGGCTTGCAACCCTCCCGAAAGGCACCACGCCACAAACATCAGAATTACAGACTTTTTCATCACTAACAGATTTTACTTTTTCATCACCTTCTCAAAACTGACTTGTCCGTCGATGCTCTCGATGCGAAGGAAATAAATCCCCGCTTCAAACCTCGACAAATCAACAGTTTGCTCATGCGAGGTCATCACGACTTGCCCCAGAGAATTAAAGACTTCCACTTGGGCCACCTCAATGCCCTCAATCACCACTTGCGAATAAGTGGGATTGGGATAGACCGCAATGGCATTTTGCTCATTTTCAAGCACATCGTCAGAGCAGTCGACATAGACATTACACAACTCGCCTATCAAGAGGAAGGGCTCGGAGGTATAAAGGTGATGTCCGTCCCAATCGTAAATTTCGAAAGAGGTCTCATACGAACTACCACCACCATAGGCCCAGTGTACCGAAACCTCATCAAACATCGGCACATCCACCTTGACCGTAGCATCGTAGCCTTCGGTCAGGCCGAGCCTTGTGATGGCATTACCACGCGAGTCGACAACGGAAAGTGACGGGTAAGTCCAGCCGTCGCCCACCGAGTCATGCAGATGGAAATTGAGGGTGCAAGTCGGGCCATTCATAATGGTGTCTTTCACCACAGGGCCTTGATATTCACCGGCATAGGCATAAAAACTATAGTGGTTAATGCCCAAGGCATCGGTGTCGTCAAAGGTGAGTTCCGCACCACTCGGGACGTCGTATTCGACATGTACCACCTCGTTGTTGCGCAAAATGAAGATGCTGTCGACGAATTCCATGTCCCATTCGCCCATCGTCAACGTAGGCGCAGTCATAGTAATGTGATTGGTGCCTTCGGCAATTGGAGTGACCTGAATCTCCTTAAAACCCTCTGGGGAGAAACAATAAGGATACATGCTAGGAGTGATGCCGAAAATGGCCGCATGACCGTAAGGGAAGGAATAGTGCGACAGGAAGAAAGCGTTGACAGCATAATAACCGTTATCAAAACCTTGCCAGCCCCAGTTGAAGTGGAACTGGTCGTTCTCGTCATAGCCATCGCAAACAAAGGCATGGCCACCGTCGTTACCCGAAGCACTATAATAGAGCGGCATGCCTCCGTCTAGGTTTTCGCGAAGCATCTCATTCCATTGCTCGTCGGTATTCCAGTCACGATAATTCATAATCATGCTCTGTTCATCGTAAAAGAAGTGTTGCGAAAGGGCACCTGGAACCGACTGTGAGTAGGCGCCGCTTCCTTCGGGGCTATACATCATCGCAACACTCACGCCACAATGGTATTGCAGCAGAGCCACTGCGTCAATCTCGTCGTCGGTCGAAGTCCAATCGAGGAAGTCAGGCATCTTCTCAAAAGCGTAATGGGCATCCTCAAATGAAGCTGCAATCTCGCCATAGGGCCAATACTCATAGATGTATGCCCCGCTCCCGGTATTGGGCCACTGCCAATAGTACATGATTTGCGACATGGCCGTCGCCACGCAACCAGCGTAAACATGACCATCGGGACCAGCCTCATCTTCAGGGCAACGACGATTGTAGAGCGCCGACTGGTTCCAAGTACAAGTCAGCATCTTGGGCACCTCGCGGGTAATTTTCTCGTTGTTGATCTTTCCCGTAGCGGCAAGGCGTTCCCATTCACTGACGGCCTCGGCAGGACGTGGGTCATTGTTGGCAAACATTTGGCTGAAACCGGCCTGATAGTTGCGGAAGAAAGTCTCCAAGCCTTCGGGAATCTCTGTACTAAACGAGCCCTCGGTAGAGTAGCCCAAAATGGGTTTGGCCCGGTCGTCGGCACTCACAATGACGAAGCCCTTCGGCTGCACCGAAAAGACGTAGAAGCAAGGTTCCCCATTGTCGGCAAACTCGGTGTATGCCAACGAAGCCGTCGC
>JAEEGJ010008563.1_pt1 | contig 28093 bp, 27 predicted proteins | sample 8958761 | NCBI WGS metagenome assembly JAEEGJ01 (sample SAMN16246546, study PRJNA631951) | gut metagenome | biome: gut microbiome; feature: rumen; material: RS-attached | host: Bos | place: Iran: Karaj | collected 2018-10
ATCTGAGTTTGATAATTGTGGGCATTGATATCCTGCGTACGCGTCAGGGTGAATCGATTTAATCCGGATGCGCAGATCGTGCCTTCAACAACGAGCAGGTTGGAATCCTCTGCAGGTATGTCTGCTTGGTATTCTTCAATACAGCCCGACAGTAATAAAAGTAAAAAGGTAAAAAGGTAAAAAGGTAAAACCTTTATACCCCATGCCTTTGAACTTCCACATACTTTCTCTTTCATATCTTTTTTACCTTTTTACTTTTTTACCTTTCTCAATTAAACTTTATGTTAAGTGAGACGTATGGAATGGCAGTGCCAAACACAGAGAGCTTATATCCTTTTATTTCGTTACCCTCGGTGACATAATAAATGTTATAGGCATTTTTGCGGGCAAGGGCATTATACACGCCTATAGAGAACGATGTGTGAAGGAAGGATGTCAGTCGGTGGGTCGGCTCTATATTAAACGCAAGATCCAGACGCATATAGTCAGGAATACGGTATTTGTTGCGGTCTGTATAATAGGGCATGTATCTCTGATTATACGAGTTGTAATATTTGCCGGCCGGCAGCGTCGTGGGGCGACCTGTAGCATAGTCGAAATTGCTCGAAAGGCTGTAGCGCTCGGTAAACTTAAAGTTGAGCACGGCCTTCACCTCATGGGGCCTGTCGTATTCAGATGGATACCAGTCGCCATTGTTCAGAGGCACAGCCACACGCTTGTCGTCCTGACGGAGCAGAGAACGTGAGAAGGTATAGCTGACCCATCCATTCAGTTTACCAACAGGTTTCTTTACTTGGAACTCCAGACCATAGGCTTTTCCATCTGTAGAGATGACGTCGGTCTCGAGGTGTGGATTCATCAGCAGGACAGCAGAGCTGCGGTAGTTGAGATAATCGCCGATATGCTTGTAGTAGGCTTCTGCCGAGAGTTCGTATTCCTTGTCGTCCGTCTCGTAATAGACACCAGCAGCCAATTGCCAACCGTTCTGGGGCTTGATATTCAGGTCGGAAAGCTTCCAGATATCTGTAGGCGACATGATGGAGGTGTTCGACACTTTATGGATATACTGATGCATGGTGTTGAACCCAGCCTTCAAGGAAAGATTTTCCATAAGGGCATAGCGTGCCGACAGACGTATCTCAGGAGCCTGATAGGTCTTGATGACGCCTGTTTCATGGCGTGTCTCCAATAATGTCTCCTCTGAGGGGAGTTCGCCGTCAGCATAGAAATTCACATCGCGCGGCCCTAGCGCATTGAACATGGAATAGCGCAAGCCAGCAGATACCGACAGCTTATCGGTAAGCGAATGCTCATAGTCGATATAGGCCGCACTCTCCAATGCCTTTTCCTTCTCCAACTGATTGGTGCTTATGCGTGATTCCTCACCCAAAGGCTCATACTTACCAGCCTGAACATTGTAATGCTGCACGGAGAGACCATAAGAGAGCACCTGCTTTTCCGTCAGACGGTGACGAAGGTGCAGTTTTCCCCACAGCTGGTCGATACCGAAACTCAATCGTGCTGCCATCGTGGGCGTTGCCCTGTCTTCGTTGAAATAGTCGTAGTGGTCGAGTCCGCCAGAAAGCGTGGCCGTGATCTTTTCACTGAGAATAGAGCGCCACTCAGCAGAGAAATTCCGGTTCCGATAGCCGTAATTATCATCCGAACTGAACGAGAACTTATCATAACTCCAGTATCCATATATCTTGAGGCGGTGCATGTCATTGAGCTTCCATGTCAGTACACCACCGAGGTCATAGAAGTTGCCTGAACCGTTCCGATAGCCGCTCTTTTCTGGCAGGTGTTTGAGAATCCAGTCGCTATAGGTGGTACGTCCATTCAGCAGCAGCGACACATGGTCCTTGACGACAGGTATCTCCAGATTCGCCTTGCTGGTCAGGACACCAATACTTGCTGAACCGGTCAGTTTCTGCATATTCGCCTCCTTCGAGGTCACTTTCAGCACGCTGCTGATCCTGCCGCCATATTCCACTGGGATACTCGACTTGAACAGTTCCACATCCTCAATCGCATCTGAATTAAATGAGGTGAACAGTCCAAAAAGATGTGACGGATTATACACCGTGCCGCCATTGTAGAGTATCAGGTTCTGGTCTGTGGCTCCTCCGCGCACATTATAGCCGCTTGAAGCCTCGCCAACGGTAGTGATACCTGGCAACGTGAGAACTACCTTCATGATATCCGACTCGCCAAAGGCTGACGGGATATTCTTCAACAGTTCGGGCTTGAACTTCTCAGAACCTATCAGCGTGCTTTTTACAGCCGACTGACGACCAGACACGACGACGATTTCTGCCAACTCATGATCATCGGCAATACTCGCCTCCGCCTTCTTCACACCGGGCACCACATAGACCTTCGAATTTGCCGAGCCAGTTGATATCGTAACGGTATCGCTATCAATAACTGGTATGCCGGTGATCAAGGAATCAGAGGTGAGAGGTAGGAGGTGAGAAGTAAGAGAAATGTCTGCTGCAGAATCATTCCCTCCAAGGTATTCTCTTACCTCTATCTTCATCGGTGTGCCCGAAATGCTTTCCACCACCTTGACAAGACTACTCTCGCGCTCACTCTTTGAGAAGGAAAGATGATTCTGTCTGACAAACTGCTTGATCTGTTTTTTCTGTTCAGGAAAGAGTCTGGTAACATCCGATGCACGTTTCACAGGATGCATCATTCCGTCTGGCGTCATGAGCGAATAAAAATTCTGGGTACGGAGCGTCATGACGGAACTGTTTTCTCCAACTATTTTTTTGTAACCATTATAAATCTTCCATTCATGATAATAAAGACGAATGCCATTGGTGCTACCATCACATAATAGAGCTGCATATTGTAGGCTGTCCTTAGGATTGTGCACATATCTGTGACCATCCATCTCAAACCAGTCAACGAACTCCTGATCAGGCACACAGAAAACAAGACCTCCAGGAGATAGGACAACAACCCTCTGTCTATATTGGTCAAAACGGAGTAACACATCGTCATAAACCACACCATAATAGCTGATACGACCATGATACACATTTGTATTTTCTTTATAATAGGGGTTATCATACCACAACCATGACTGGTACTGTGGTTCGACTGCTCCTACATACAGACGGGCATAATTAGAATGCTCCTGAGCTTTAACAATCTGTATGACTGCCATCATACAGATAAATACTAACAATTTCCTTTTCACGTTTGCAAAAGTACATATTATTCTATATATATAAACAAATGAGAAAGGAAATCTTGCACGAAAGAGCGTTAAATAAGTTTAATCGGCGTGATCTTAGGGGAAAAACAACAGACCGCCTTTATTTTACGAGCCTCGATGCCAATCAACTTCGGTAGTGGGGCTTTTCGATGGACGAAGCTGAAATAATTGCCGAAAGATTTGGAAGTTAAGAGAAAAATATCTATCTTTGCAACCGAATACTACGAAGCACCGATAACCGGGCTTTAAATTTAATAACTCAAATAAACATTTTGAACTATGAAAAAGAAATTATGCAAAAAAGTAAGTTTTCGAGCGAAAAGCTTGCCAGTGTCGATCTTTTTAGCTACTTTTGCACCGGGCTATGAACAGGAAACAACAAGAAAAGTTGGGCGACCTGTTATTGGATGTTGCCAAGTATATTATTACGGCCGTCCTGTTAGCCACATGGTTTGACGATGTATCCAACTGGAGCCGAACATCTTATCTGGTTCCAATGGGTGCGGTGATTATGACAGCCTTTGCGGGCATCTCTCTTTATGATCACTCAGATCAAGTTGTCGAAGAAAAGAAAAAAAGGAAAAAGAAAAAGTGAATATGACACCAGCAGATGCAATGCTTTATTTGGTAATTGCCGCTTCGATAGCCATCTTGGTATATGTGAAGATTGGCAAACGTGACTCTCGGGGACAGGTCCGGTGAGTCATCACATCCCCATCAAGCCCTGTTGCTTCGGCAACGGGGCTTTTTTGTTTACAATTGTTACTTTTGTGGAAAAAAAGGCCATCGTAAAATGACGGCTCTTTAAAATGCGCAGTACCTTCTATTTGTATACATATCCGTTAAGCGGGGTGAATAACTATTTATTAAGTTTAAAGGATGCGCATAACTACAAGAAATAGTTGCGTTCATCTATTTTTTTAGTTATCTTTGCCGGCAGATACTGAATGCAATGAATGATTTACGATTTAAAAGGTAACTGAAAATGAAAAAACTGACGAATAAAGAACGGGAGGTGATGGAGCTGTTCTGGCAGCACGGACCAATGTTTGTTCGTGAACTTCTGGAACATTACGAAGAGCCGCGTCCTCATTTCAATACGCTGTCAACTATTGTTCGACGCTTAGAGCAACAGGGCTATCTCGGCCACAAACAGTATGGCTCTACCTATCAGTATCACGCGCTGATTTCTGAACAGGACTATGCAAAGAACAACATCTTTCGGTTGGTAGACGAATACATCAAGGATTCCTATAAGGGAATTGTATCTACCTTTCTGAAAGAGGAAAAACTCTCCGTAGCAGAGTTGCGCGACCTGATTTCCCAGATAGAAGAATACAAAAAGACAAAGAAATGATAGACCAGTTCCTGACATATGAGTTGAAGGTAGCAGTACTGATTGCTGTGTTCTATATCTTCTGGCGCCTGTTGGTAGCCAACGAAACCTGGCATCGGCTCAACCGTATCGTACTGATAGCAACGGCCATCGCCTCGTTCGTATTACCATTTTGCGTGATTACTATTCACCAGACGGTAGAAGTGATGCAACCAGCAGAGTCTATACCTACGGTTGTTGCGGATCTGAATTCCGCAACCCATGAGTCAGGGATTCCCAATCCTCTCCAACAGGTAGAGCCTCAAAAGTCTTTTAACTGGCTGCTGCCACTAACCATCCTTTATATAATAGGTGTCGTGGTGGTACTGTCGAGGATGCTGTTGTCACTATGGCGACTGCACAGGATGAGAACAGAGGGCGAGATACATCCTTTGTCGGATGGCTATCGGATGGCCGTCTGCGAGAAGGTCAGCACTCCTTTCAGTTGGTGGAACACGGTCTTCATGAATCGAAAAGACTTTGAGGAAGGCGCCACAGCCCTTCTTACTCATGAATTAGGACACGTCCGGCTGCATCACTCTGCCGATGTGCTCCTGGTGGAACTGCTTACTGCCCTGCAATGGTTCAACCCTGCGATGTGGATGCTCCGTGCCGATTTGCGCACCATCCACGAGTACGAGGCTGACCAGCAGGTACTCTCTCACGGATTCAATGACATTCAGTATCTACAACTTTTAATCCGTAAGGCTGCTGTCCAGAGCGGGTACTCTCTGGCCAACGGTATCTCTAACAGTGCCCTTAAAAAACGCGTAACAATGATTATGAAACCAAAATCAAATCGCAACAGCATGTTGAAACTCCTTGCCCTCGTTCCAATCGCGGGCATCTGTCTGGCCCTTAATGCCAATACCGTTACCGACTATGTTAATGACGAGCCCCAGAAACAACAGCCTGTCAAGAAAGGCAAAAAGGCTGCCACCATCAATACGGGTAGTCAGCAGTTAAATGAAATAGTTGTCGTGGAAGATGCACCTTCTGCGAATGAGGCCGCTGACGATAAGACATTCATCGCTAAGGGTATCGTTTATGACTATGACGAAGCCCAGCCTACGCCAATAGTTGGTGCCGTTATCTTGGTCGAAGGAACCAAGAAGGGAGCAGTCACCGACAGAGAAGGAAAATTCCAAATAGAAGTGTCAATGGGTGACAAGATCACTGCATCCTATGTCGGCTATGAGTCGAAGACAATAGGTGTCAGCAAAATCTATTCAGAGTCGACTAAGTCTGACGGGTATTATATCGGATTGAAGAAAGAAACAGAAGCAGACGAATCAGAAAAGGTCTATGACGTTGTAGAGCAGATGCCTGCATACCCTGGTTCTCCCTCTGCCCTGTATGAATTCTTGTCCAAAAGTATACAATACCCAGAGGAGGCTGAAAAGGCAGGAAAACAAGGCCGGGTTATCGCGACCTTTGTTGTTGAGAAGGATGGCAGTATCACCAATGCCCGTGTTGTAAAGGCCCTCGATCCGCTGTTGGATGCCGAAGCCCTACGCGTCATCAATGCCATGCCCAAATGGAATCCGGGTATGCAGAACGGAGTGGCAGTTCGTTGCAAATACACGGTGCCCGTTACATTCCATCTTGATGGCAAAGATTTTCCAAAGGGCGAGTCGCGGGTGATTGTAAACGGAGCGGATAAGTCAGCAGAAGAGAATTACGTGCTCGAAATTGACGGTAAGGTAGCTGATGATTCTGAGATTGCCAACATACCCCAGGGAGCTATCGCTGACATGAGAGTTGTGAAAGCGCAAAACGGCCATCCCAAGAAAATTGTTATCACAACAAAAAGAATAAAAGCAAATTCCAAAGAATAGTCTCATTTAAGCCTCGCCTAACTGACGATTCTCTCCGTCAGGGGCGAGGTTTCTCGCATAATATATGAAAAGAATACTGACAACACTGTGTGCTATCTGCTGTGCAATGCTCACTGCATCAGCCCAAACCAAGGCCGACTCTCTCCGTGCCGACAGCATCTTCAAGTCTCTGGAACTACAAGGCGTAGAGGTGGTCAAACAAAAGTCGCTCGTCAAATCCGATATCGACAAGATCACCTATAACATCGAGGATGACCCTGACTCGAAGTCGAATACTGTGATTGAGATGCTCCGTAAGGTGCCGATGGTCACTGTCGATGGCGAAGATAATATACAGGTGAACGGCTCCAGTTCGTTTAAGGTGTATGTGAACAACAAGCCTAACCAGATGATGACGAACAATCCGAAGGAAGTGCTGAAAAGCATGCCCGCCAATTCGATCAAACGCATCGAGGTCATTACTAACCCAGGACCGAAGTATGATGCAGAAGGCGTGGGTGGTATCCTGAATATCATCACTCACGGCAAGGGCGTTGAAGGGTATACCGCTACATTCAGTGGAAATGTCAGCAACCGTGGTGCGGGCGGCAGCACCTACGCCACAGTCAAGAGTGGAAAACTGACAATGAGTGGGCGCTATAATTATAGTTACAACACCTCTCCCCGCAGTTACTCTGGCAGCAGCCGTAAGACCATCGGCAACATCAGCGAATCATCGTCCGACCTCGAAAGCGAAGGGTCATCAAAATATCACGGTCATTCCCAGTACGGAACCATCGAGGCCAGTTATGAGATAGACACCCTGCGACTCATCTCCGCCTCGTTTGACTTATATGGCGGTGGCAGCAAGAGCGATGGCGAAAATCATACCTTTGCTACATCGCCGCTCACCCACAACCGCCTTTATAGTTACAATACTGCCCGTAATTCGAAAAACAACTATGGCTATATCGATGGCGGCATCGACTATCAGCGCACCTTTTCTGTAGAGGAACGCCTGCTGACATTGTCGTATAAGTTAAGTAGTGAGCCTGACAAGAGCGACTCCTATACCGACTACCTAGACATGCAGGCTGCCGACGGTTGGGAGAACTTCCTTCAACGCCTGAAAAACCAACGTAACGATGGCAGTGAGAATACGACGGAACATACTTTCCAAATAGATTACACCACACCCTTTGCCAAGATCCATACTTTGGAAACAGGATTGAAATATATCCTGCGCAACAACACCTCTGAGGACGATCGCTATGAGGAGGGCGTTTTCGACAGCGATCATTCATCGCACTACAAGCATCGCAACGATATCTTCGCCGCCTATCTGGGTTATGGTCTTAAACTGAATAAACTGTCGGGCCGACTTGGCTTGCGCTACGAGCATACCTTGCAGGATGTGGAATATAAACTTGGGCGTGGCGATGATTTCAGAAAGCACTTCAACGATTTCGTACCCTCTGCCAGCATCGGCTATAAATTGACGCAGATGTCGAACCTCCGTTTGGGCTACGACATGCGCATCTACCGTCCGGGCATCTGGTATCTCAACCCTTACCTTGACGACTCTACACCTACGAATATCTATCAGGGAAATTCCCATCTCGACAGTGAGAAGAGTCATTCGTTCAACCTCAGCTATAGCAATTTCACGCCAAAGTTTAATATCAATCTCGCCCTGCGCTATGGCTTCACCAACAACAGCATCGAGAATGTTGTCAGGATGATGCCTGACACGCAGATCTCAGGTTTGAAGAACCCGACGGGAAAAGATGTGCTCTACACTACCTATGAGAATATTGGGCGCAGTCAGGGTGTCAACTTGAATACCTATATTAACTGGAATGCCACCAAGAACACCCGCGTCTATTTCAATGGGCGACTCTCCTATACCGACATGGATGATGGGGGCGACCTTTCCAATCATGGATGGAGTCTCTTTACCTATGGTGGTGCTCAGCAGACACTGCCCAAGAGCTGGCGACTCTCCTTCAACCTTTATGCCATGACACCAAACATCAACCTGCAAGGCCGTGGCAGCAGTTATAGCAGTTATAGCATGAGCATCCAGAAATCGTGGCTGAAAAATCGCCTCAACCTGGCCCTCAGCGCCACGAACTTCCTGAAGAAATACATGCGATATAATTCTACGACGGAGGATACTTTCTTCCATGCAAATAGTTGGTCGAAGAGCGTTCAGCAGCGATTCAGCCTTTCCATTAGTTATCGCATCGGAGAATTGAAGGCCAGCGTTAAGAAAGCCGAGCGCACAATCTCCAATGATGACGTCAAAGGAGGAGGCGGAGGTAGCGACAGCGGTAACGAAGGCAGTTCCAACTAAGAAACTCAGCCGCTTTAGTTACACGAGTTCTGTTGCTTTGGGCCGTTTGTGACGAATATCGCGGAATTATTTGGAATTCTCGAATAAACTTCGTATCTTTGCACACGAATAAAATATGAGCAAAAATCTGTATATCATCAGTGGATGTAATGGTGCAGGCAAAACGACCGCATCATATACCGTTTTACCCGAAATCCTTGATTGTAAGGAGTTCGTGAATGCTGATGAAATTGCCCGTGGTCTCTCGCCATTTAATCCTGAGAGCATGGCTATCGAGGCAGGTAGATTGATGCTAAAACGAATTGAAGAGTTGTTGGAAAAAGAGGAAACCTTTTCTATTGAGACAACATTGGCTACGAAATCATACATTAACCTGGTCCATAGAGCGCAAGCAAAAGGATATACAGTAAGTGTTTTGTTTTTCTGGTTGAGAACACCTGATTTGGCTATTCAGCGTGTTGCAGAGAGAGTACAAAATGGGGGACATAATATCGAAGAAGATGTTATTAAACGGAGGTACGTAGCAGGAATCAGTAATCTTTTTGGTCTTTACATGCAAGAAGTTGATTATTGGGATATTTACGATAATAGTGAGAATCCTCGCAAACAAATCGCTTGTGGCGGTAAGGACTCAGATACCATTATAAAAGAAGAATTGTTGTTTTCTAAAATTCAAAGCTATGTCAAATAAGGAAATGAGAGAGTTCTCTGAGAAACTTAAACGTGGCTTGGAGATAGCAGAAAAAAGAATGCTTAAAGAAAAAGCATTAAGAGGACAGGATGTCATTGTGTGTGACGAAAATAATAACATACGACGCATTCCTGCAGAAGAGGTTATATCAAAGAATCCGATCTTTCAATAATCGGTGTTTATTAGCGTTTAAATAACGCAAGGGTAGTTAAAAATAACCTAAAAAACAAATATTTTTCTAAAATTTTTCTGTTTTTGCGACAGAAAGAAGCGCCTTCGGGCGATATTTACTACTTTTGCAACGCAATAGTAAAATTTCGCATGAAACAACGACGATTTACGGTCTGGACTTGTCTGGTGGCAACGGTGGTGTTGCTGGTGGGATGTCTGCAAGATAAGGTGGGCGGCGTCAGGATCTATTCTGAGCCGAATGCCGAATTGTATTCCATCTCGAACCAGGTAAGTCTGTTTTTGTTTCATGCCAGCGGTCCCTGGAAGGCAGAGAGTCCCGTGCCCTGGTTGCAGGTGTTGAAAGAGACGGGTCCCGGCGGTACTGACACGCTGAAGGTGATGACCTGTGAGAAGAACCTGACGGGTGTGGAGCGTTCGGCGCTGGTGACGCTGGTGTCCGACGGTGAGTTGCGCACGGTGGAGATCAAGCAGCGCAACGAGTATGCGGAGTTTGATCGCGAGGAATTCAACTTGCCGGCAGAAGGCGGTACGCTCGATGTGGGATTCCGGACGAACGTGGGCGACAGTCTGTTGCTTTATGTGACAGGCAGTCTGGCGAAATACCTGGAAGACATGCGCGAGAACGACTCTACGAAAGACGACGAGACCCGTGCGGAGACCAAGGAGAGACAGGGAAAGTTGAGTTGGCTACGTGTGCTGCCGAATGAGGATACCGTTCCCCGAAGGGCCAAGTTCTATCTGGCCTTCGGTATTGGCAATGACCGCCATATCAGTCTTGACACTTTGACATTTTATCAGGATGCCGTAATGCCTTGAAGAAGTCCTGCATCAGTTGCCGACATTCTTCTTCCAAGACGCCGCCGATGATGGTGGCCTTGGGATGCATGGCCTCTGGGGCGAAGGCGTGATAGCCCCGTTTCTCGTCGAGACAGCCGTAGACGATGCGGGGAATCTGTGCCCAACCGATGGCGCCGGCACACATCACACAGGGTTCGACGGTGACGTAGAGCGTGCAATCGGTGAGGTATTTGCCGCCTAGGAGGTTGGCAGCGGACGTAATGGCCTGCATCTCAGCATGGGCGGTGACATCACAGAGGGTCTCGGTGAGGTTGTGGCTGCGGGCGATGATACGGTCCTTGCAGACGACGACGGCGCCGATGGGAATCTCACCTTCGCGATAGGCCATACGAGCCTCGTCGAGCGCCCGTTGCATGAAGAATTCGTCTTTTTTCTGTTGCTCTTCCATATTCATGGTGCAAAATTATAAAATAATTATGAATTATGAATTATGAATTATGAATTATTTCGTATCTTTGCAAGCGGATTATGGATTTTCAATTGATTCATATCGAAGAAACGGACTCCACCAACCGCTGGCTGCGGAATTATATGGCATCGGACAAACACGGACTTGCACGGACTTCTTCTGTCCGAGAGAGTCCGAGCTCGTCCGATGCGATAATAGCTGTGGCGGACTACCAGACGGCGGGGAAGGGCTGCGGGAATAACTCGTGGGAGAGCGAGCGGGGGAAGAACCTGACGTTCTCGCTGCTGATCCATCCGGAGCGGATACCTGCGAATGCGCAGTTCCGGATCACGGAGGTGGCGTCAGTGGCGCTCTGCGAGACGCTGGCACGCTATATAAGTAATAAGGTGGAGATCAAATGGCCGAACGACATCTATGTGGGCGACCGCAAGATCTGCGGCATGCTGATAGAAAACCGTTTGCAGGGTTCTGTGATCAAGGACAGCATCATCGGTATCGGCCTGAACGTGAACCAGCGCCAGTTTCTGAGCGACGCGCCTAATCCGGTATCGCTGTATCAGTTGACGGGACAGGAGACCGACCGAGAGGCGCTGTTGAAGGATTTCCTCGAAACCTTTGAACGGGCATCCCAAAGCAAGACCACGAGCCGTGACTACCGGGAACGACTCTATCGGAAAGGACAGGAGGCGATCTATGAGGACCAGCGCGGACGTTTTAAGGCGAGGCTCACGGATGTGCTGCCCGATGGCAGGCTGGTGCTGAGGGATGAAACCAACCGGGAACGTGCCTATGCTTTTAAGGAGGTTAGGTTTGTAGTTGAGAGTTGAGAATTTATTTTAATTTATAGATTATGGCAAGGTTTAAGCGAATTCTATTGAAGTTGTCGGGCGAGAGCCTGATGGGAAAGCAGGGTCATGGTATCGACCCTGAGCGTTTGGGTGATTACGCCCGTCAGATTAAGGAAGTGCAGGAGATGGGTGTCCAGATCGGTATTGTGATCGGTGGCGGTAACATCTTCCGCGGTCTGAGTGGTGCGAAGAAAGGTTTCGACCGTGTGAAGGGCGACCAGATGGGTATGTGTGCTACGGTGATCAACTCGCTGGCGCTGAGCAGTGCCCTTGATGCCGAGGGCGTGAAGAACAAGGTGCTGACGGCCATCCGTATGGAGCCTATCGGTGAGTTCTACAGCAAGTGGAAGGCCATCGAGGCGATGGAGGCTGGTTATGTGTGCATCTTCTCAGCCGGTACGGGACAGCCGTATTTCACTACCGACACGGGTTCGAGTCTGCGTGGTGTGGAGATCGAGGCCGACGTGATGCTGAAAGGTACACGTGTGGACGGTGTCTATACCGCCGACCCCGAGAAGGATCCCACAGCCACGAAGTTCGAGGATATCTCGTATCAGGAGGTGCTCAATCGCGGTCTGAAGGTGATGGATCTTTCGGCCGTCTGTATGTGTCAGGACAACAACCTGCCGATCTACGTCTTTAACATGGACGTAGTGGGGAATCTGAAAAAGGTGATGAATGGTGAGCCGATTGGCACGCTGGTTCACCCTTAAACCTCCTCGAACTCTACGTATTCGCCGTCGTCGTGAGTGAAGATCTTCTTATCCTCCTCACGCTCGTCGATAATCGTCACACCACTGCTCGTAGTCGTTTTGCGGGTAGTGGTTTTTTGTGACTGCTCCTGAGTCCGCTTGGTCTGTTGGGTGCGATTGCTCTGGTGGGAGCCGGTATCGCTGCTCTTGAAATAGTCATCGCCGAAGGGGTTCTTCTCCTTCTGTTCCTTGCGTTTCTGGTTGAGTTCCCACTGGTCTTCAGCGGCCTTGCGCAGCTGACGCAGACTCTTGTATGAGAAATTGATGACCACCAGAATGATGATGGCGAGGGCTATCAAGCCGAAGATGATGAGGCCGATGACGATTCTGATCATAACAGGTTATTAGTTTGTTTTGATTTTCTTGGTAGTGATAACGGATAGGATGACATACCATGCGATGATGGCTGCAAGTCCACTTACGCCCAGCAGGAGCAACAGCGGAATGCACGAGAGGATGAAAATGTATTTGACCTCATTGCCCTTCCAGCCCCAGGTCTTGAATTTTAGGGCGAACATGGGGATTTCGGCAATGAGCAGGTAGCAGCTGATGAAGGTTCCGATGAGAACGATGTAGGGAAGTTGAGAGTTGAGAGTTGAGAGTTGAGAGTTTTCACCCCAGTCTTGGAGGCCGACGATGAGGGAGCCCCAGAAGAGGGCGTTGGCAGGGGTGGGGAGGCCGATGAAGCCTAAAGCCTGTCGCTCGTCGAGGTTGAACTTCGCCAGACGTAAGGCAGAGAACGCTGCCATGATGAAGGCGAGGAAGGGGATGAACGGCCAATGGATATGGAACGTGCATATATAGCTGAACACGATGGCCGAGGGGGCGAAGCCGAAGGTGATATCGTCGGCCAGGGAGTCGAGTTCCTTTCCGATAGGGGAGGAGACATGCAACAGACGGGCCACCATACCGTCGAAGAAGTCGAACACGGCACCGATCACGATGAACAACAATGCCAGATAGGTCACACCCACGAATGCCCAATAGGTGGCAATGCAGCCAGAAATCAGGTTGCAGCAAGTTATGGTATTGGGAATATGTTTCTTAATATTCACTATTCACTATTTTTACGCCATCTTGGCAATAACGGTCTGGTCGCCTGTTGTGGGCTGTCCCATCGTGACGCAGGCCTTGGCGGTCAGCGGCAGGAAGACATCCACACGCGATCCGAGCTTGATGAATCCCAAGTGCTCGTCGATATAACACTCTTCGCCCTCTTTGGCGTAGGTCACAATGCGACGGGCCAGCGCACCAGCAATCTGACGCACCAGTACATCCTCGCCGTCGGGGGTGGTAATCATGATGTCGGCATGCTCGTTCTCCTCGCTGGCCTTGGGGAGCCATGCTTTGTGGTAGTTGCCGTCCTGATGGTGGACGAACTTCACCTTGCCGTCGATGGGAAACCAGTTGGCATGCACGTTCAGCGGACTCATAAAGATGGAGATCATCAGGCGCTTGTCGTGGAAGTACTCATTTTCCTCGGCCTCTTCCACCACGACGATCTTGCCGTCGGCAGGTGCCACGACCAGTTTGTCGGTATCACCATTGTAATAGCGGATAGGACAACGATAGAAATTGAGTGCCATGAACCAGGCAGCACCGAAGATGATGATAAAGATCCAAAAAGGTATAGTGGTGCTGAATGAATACCAGAGCAGATAAGCGATGCCGACAATGGCTAAAGCGCTCCATGTGAGTTCATGGGTACCCTCGCGATGAATTCTGATTTTCTTCAGTTTCTTGATTCTTTCTCCCATTATTTAATTAGGTGTCGTTACTAATTTGCGTGCAAAGGTACAACTTTTTAACGTAAGTTACAAATTTTTCTGCCATTTCTTTTGGTATTCTCAATAATTAGCCGTATCTTTGCCGTCTGCCAATAGGGCTTTTTGAGTGAAAATATGGAAGATTTCATACATCTGCACGTACATACCTATTATTCAATACTTGATGGACAGTCGAGTATCCAAAAGCTTGTAGCCAAAGCTGTTAAGGACGGCATGCGAGGCATGGCGATCACCGATCACGGTGATATGTTCGGTATTAAAGAATTTCATGACACTTGTCTCGACCTGAACAAGAAGCGCAAGAAAGACGGTCTCGAACCCTTCAAGCCCATCTTCGGTTGTGAGATGTATGTGGCCCGTCGTGGTGACAAGAGCCTGAAAGAGACCAAGGAAGACCTTGGCGGCTATCACCTCATCGTGTTGGCGAAGAATGCCAACGGCTATAAGAACCTGATCAAGCTCGTCAGCAATTCCTGGGTCGACGGTTTCTACAACCGTCCGCGAACAGACCGCAAGGAATTGGAGAAATACCACGAGGACCTGATTGTCTGTTCGGCCTGTATCGCTGGTGAGGTGCCTGCGAAGATATTGAAGGGCGACATCGCCGGCGCCCGTGAGGCCATCGAGTGGCACAAGCGCCTCTGGGGCGACGACTACTATTTGGAGTTGCAGCGCCATGAGGTGAAGGATCCCTTGCAACGCGCCAATCGTGAGACCTTCCCGATGCAGCAGCAGGCCAACAAGGTGCTGATAGAACTGGCCAAGGAATACGGCATTAAACTGGTGTGTACCAACGATGCCCACTTTGTGGATAAGGAGAATGCCGAGGCCCACGACCATCTGCTCTGTCTCTCGACGGGTAAGGACCTCGATGACCCCACGCGTATGCTCTATTCGAAGCAGGAGTGGTTTAAGACGCAGCAGGAGATGAATGAGATCTTCAGTGATGTGCCTGAGGCGCTGTCGAACACCCTTGAAATCTTGGATAAGGTGGAGGTGTACAGCCTCGACAACGATCCCATTATGCCGTTTTTCCCCATCCCCGAAGCGTTCGGAACGGAAGCGGAATGGCGGCAGAAATTCACCGAGCAGCAGCTGTATGACGAGTTTACCAGCGATGAGAATGGCGAGAACCAGTTGTCGCCCGAGGATGGTGAGAAGAAAATCAAGAAACTGGGCGGTTATGACAAGCTCTACCGCATCAAGTTTGAGGCCGACTATCTGGCGAAGCTCGCCTACGAGGGGGCCAGACGCATTTACGGCGACCCGCTGCCTGCGGAGGTCGAGGAGCGCGTGAAGTTCGAGCTGCATATCATGAAGACGATGGGTTTCCCAGGCTATTTCCTCATTGTGCAGGACTTCATCAACTCCGCCCGCGACGAACTGGGCGTGATGGTGGGACCTGGACGTGGTTCTGCGGCTGGTTCAGTGGTTGCATACTGCCTGGGTATCACGAAGATCGACCCGCTGAAATACGATCTGCTGTTTGAGCGTTTCCTGAATCCCGACCGTATCTCGCTGCCTGATATCGATACCGACTTCGACGATGACGGCCGCGGCAAGGTGCTGAAATGGGTGGAGGATAAGTACGGTCATGAGAACTGTGCGCATATCATCACCTACGCCACGATGGCCACGAAGAACTCCATCAAGGATGTGGCGCGTGTGGAGAAGGTGCCGCTGAGCATCTCCAACGCCCTCTGTAAGGCCATTCCCGACCGTCTGCCTGATGGTCCTGATGGTAAGGCGACGAAGATGAACCTGCCCAATGCCATCAAGTATGTGCAGGAATTGCGTGAGGCTGAGGCCTCCTCCGACACGGCCCTCGCCAACACCATCAAATATGCGAAGATGTTGGAGGGAACGGTGCGCGGAACGGGTATCCACGCTTGTGGTTTCATCATCTGTCGCGATCCAATTTCTGATCATGTGCCTGTGTCGACGGCCGATGACCCTGACTTCAAGGGAACGAAGACCAATTGTACGCAGTACGACGGACACGTGATTGAGTCGACGGGACTGATCAAGATGGACTTCCTGGGACTGAAGACCCTCTCGGAGTTGAAGGAGGCCTGCGACAATATCAAACGTACACGGGGTATCGACATCGACCTCGACCATATTCCCATCGACGATGCCAAGACCTATGAGCTCTATCAGCAGGGACGTACCGTGGGTACCTTCCAGTTTGAGTCGCAGGGCATGCAGAAATACCTGCGTGAGCTGAAGCCGACGGTGTTTGAGGACCTCATCGCTATGAATGCCCTCTACCGTCCGGGACCTATGGGCTATATCCCCCAGTTTATCCGTCGTAAGCATGGTACCGAGCCGATAACCTACGATATCCCCATTATGGAGAAATACCTGAAAGATACGTATGGCATCACGGTGTATCAGGAGCAGGTGATGTTGCTGTCACGACTGTTGGCCGACTTCACCCGTGGTGAGAGCGATGCCCTGCGTAAGGCGATGGGTAAGAAGAAAAAGGATATCGTCGACGCCATGAAGCCTAAGTTTATCGAGGGCGGCCAGAAGAACGGGCACGATCCGAAGGTGTTGGAGAAGATCTGGGCCGACTGGGAGGCATTTGCTTCCTACGCTTTCAACAAGTCGCATGCCGCCTGTTACTCATGGGTGGCCTATCAGACGGCCTATTTGAAAGCCAATTATCCCGCTGAGTTCATGGCAGCTATCATGAGCCGTCGCAGGGACCAGATTACGGAAATCACCAAACTCATGGACGAGTGCAAGCAGATGCATATCGATACGCTGGGACCCGATGTCAACGAGTCGTATGAGAAGTTTGGTGTGAACCATCATGGTCAGATCCGCTTCGGACTGGGTGCCATCAAGGGTATGGGCGATTCTGCGGCCCTCGCCATCATCGAGGAGCGCGAGAAAAACGGTCCCTATAAGAGTATCTACGACTTTGCCCAGCGAGTCAGTTTCTCATCCGTCAACCGTAAGGCCTACGAGAGTCTGGCGCTGAGTGGTGGTTTCGACAGCTTCGGTATCCGTCGTGAGGACTACTTTGCCACGAACACCAAAGGAGAGATGTTCCTCGACACCCTTGTGCGTTACGGACAGACCTACCAGCAGGAGATGGCAGAGCAGCAGAACTCGCTCTTCGGCATGTTTGGCGAGGGTGTGGAGATTGCGCTGCCCCCTGTGCCGAAGAACGATGTGCGTTGGAGCGATATCGAACGTCTGAATAAGGAGCGCGATCTGGTGGGCATCTATCTCTCTGCCCATCCGCTCAACGAGTTTAAGATCGTGATTGACAACCTGTGTAACACCACTTGTTCGGAACTGGCGGATATCGGCAGCGTGACCGATCGTGAGGATGTGGCGCTGGGCGGTATCGTCACCGCCGTCAGAACGGGCTTTACCAAGAATGGTAAACCCTTTGGCATCGTGACCATCGAGGACTTTGACGGTTCGGGCGAACTGCCGCTCTTCGGCGAGAACTGGGGACAGTATGGTGGCATGTTCACCATCGGTGCCTCTGTCTTTGTGGTGGGTAAGGTCCGCGCCCGTTTCCAGTATAATAACGACGGTCCTAAGGAACTGAAAGTGAATCGTGTGGAATATCTGCAGACGGTGAAGGAGAATGCCATCGAGCGCATCACCATCTCGATTGTCACCGATCCTGAGATACTCGACGAGCAGATTGTGGAAGAGCTCAACGAGCTGATAGCCGAGAATCCCGGCAAGACCAAACTGTTTTTCCAGTTGCGCGACTCCTTGGGTAAGCACCACGTGCTGCTACGCTCTCCCAACAAGGGCGTGGATGTGCGTCATACGCTGATCGACTATATCGAGAGTCATCCCAATGTCATGGACTATAAGATCAATTAATATAAACCCTTTAAAACAAAACATTATGGAAGTAACAATCACAAGTGAGAATTTCGAGAGCTTGAAGAATGGCGACAAGCCGTTGGTAGTTGATTTCTGGGCAACCTGGTGCGGTCCGTGCCGTATGATTGCGCCTATGATCTCGAAAATGGCAGAGAAGTACGACGGCCAGATTGTTGTCGGCAAGTGTGATGTAGAGGATCAAGAGGATCTGGCTGTTGAATTCGGCATCCGTAACATCCCCACCATCCTTTTCTTCAAGAATGGACAGCAGGTCGACAAACTGGTAGGTGCTCAGAGCGAGTCTGTTATCAACGAGAAATTCCTGTCACTCCTGTAAACGATGGCAAGTATCGATGAAGAACTCCGTCTCGACGAGGAGGAGAACAGAAGAGAACTGGCGTTTGTCCGCGAACGGATTCCGTTTGACGGGAAGAAGCATTACAGTGATGAGACCATCCTGTATATCATGGACTTGATAGTAGACTACTACTATACAAGTGGCATTCTGGAGAGTACTGAGGAGGAGGTTGACATCGACATGGAGGCAGTGGCAGACTATGTCTGCAATAAGGCCAAGGAGGAAGGTGTCACCAACCTCGTTCCGGAATATGTGCTCTTCATCGTCCAGGCCGACCTCGACTTCCAGGAGCAGAATCTTTAAAAGCTGACGGTGCGAGAGCCGTCGGGTTGCTCGGTGATGGTCACTTTGACAGCATCATCGGGCAATACCTCTTCTATCAGCTCGGGCCACTCTATCAGACAGAGTGAGCCTGAGTAGAAATAGTCCTCAAAGCCCATGTCGTAGACCTCTTCCAACTTCTTGATGCGGTAGAAGTCGAAGTGGAAGATGGAGGAGTCAGGAGACAGGAGACTGGAGTCAGGAGAATACTCGTTGACGATGGCGAAGGTAGGGGAGGTGATCACGTCCTCTACACCCAGTTCCTCACAGATGGCTTTGATGAAGGTGGTCTTGCCGGCACCCATGTGTCCGTAGAAGGCGAACACCGTGCGGTCGTCGATATTCTCTACAAACTCCCGCGCTGCCTCGCGGATATGCTCTAAATCTTGAATCTTTATTTCCATAACTATTTTTTCCTTCCTTCCATCGTTATCAATGGTATGATGATTTCCTCCATCGAGATACCTCCGTGCTGGAAGGTGTCGCGATAGTAACTCACATAGTAATTATAGTTGTTGGGGTAGGCCAGGAAGGCGTCGCCCGTAGCAAATACGTAGGTCGTAGAGAGGTTGGGCGCAGGTAGTTGCGCCTTCTGCGGCTCATGGATGGTAAACAGGTTCTTGTCGTCGTAACTCAGGTTCTTACCCAACTTATAACGCAGGTTGGTATTGGTATTCCTGTCGCCCACAATCTTCACGGGCTGCGTACAACGGATACTGCCGTGATCGGTGGTGACGATGACCTTGCAATCCTCCTGTGCCAGCTGACGGAAGAATTCGGCGATGACCGAATGACGGAACCAGGAGAGCGTGATCGAACGGTAGGCACTCTCATTGTTGGCGAGCTCGCGCACCATCCTCGACTCCGTGCGGGCGTGACTCAGCATATCGATGAAGTTGAATACCACCACATTCAGGTCGTTCTTCCCGAGATTCGACATCTGCTGCATCAGCTTGTCGGCATCGGCAGAGTTGTTCACCTTGTGATAAGAGAAGGTGTTCTTCTTGCGATAGCGGTCCAGCTGTGTCTGAATGAGCGGCGCCTCGTTCAGGTTCTTGCCTTCCTCCTCGTCTTCATCCACCCAGAGGTCGGGAAACATCTGGGCAATCTTGTTGGGCATCAGACCTGAGAAGATGGCGTTGCGGGCATACTGCGTGGCGGTGGGCAGGATGCTGAAATAGAGCTCTTCCTCGATGTCAAACTGCTTGCTGAGCTCGGGTGCGAGCATGCGCCACTGGTCATAGCGGAAGTTGTCGAGCACCACGAGGTAGACTTTCTTACCCTCGCTGAGCAGGGGGAACACCTTGTTCTTGAACACCTCTGGCGAGAGGATCGGACGGTCGCCGGTGGGGGTTGTGGGGTTCAGCTGCGCCACCCAGTCGAGATAGTTTTTCTTGATGAACTTCGCGAAACCCAGGTTCGCTTCCTCTTTCTGCATGCGGAGCATATCGGTCATCGAACTGTCAGTAGAGCTCAGCTCCAACTCCCAGTGCACGAGTTTCTTATAGACTTCCACCCAGTCCTGCCACGTTCTGCAATCCATGATCTGCATGGCGATCTGCTGGAACTGTTGCTGGTACTGTGTCTGTGTCACCTCCGTCTCGATCTCTTCGCGGTGGATGTTCTTCTTCAATGTCAACAGGATCTGGTTGGGGTTCACGGGTTTGATCAGGTAGTCGGCAATCTTCTGTCCTATGGCCTGGTTCATGATGTCCTCTTCCTCGCTCTTGGTCACCATCACCACGGGTAGGGCGGGGTGTATCTCCTTGATGCGCTGAAGGGTCTCCAGTCCGCTGAGGCCGGGCATCTGCTCGTCGAGCAATACCAGGTCGAAGTGTCGCTCACGACAGAGGTCGATGGCATCGGTGCCGTTGCTCACGGTCGTGACGTCATAACCTTTGCTTTCCAAGAACAGCTTTTGTCCATGGAGCTGCTCAATCTCATCATCCACCCAAAGTAAATATCCGTTGATCATAATTCTTCACTCTTTCTGCGGTAGCAAATTCTTCACTCTTCACTCTTAACTCTTCACTCTTACCAAAAGTCTTCGTCGAAATCGAAGTCCTTGGCCTGTTTCTTTTTCTTGTTCTTCGGCTGAGGCTCATCGTCATCCTCATCGTCCTCGTCGTCGTCGGTTGCGGCCTTCTTGCCTGAGGGGATATCCTCGGGATCTACCACTTCGATATCCTCAGGACGGATCAGCAGTTTGTCGGTACTCGTCTTCATCGGCACGAAGATGTCCTCATAGAACTGCTCGTAGTCGTCATAACTGAACTGCACGCCCAGCAACGGCAGGTTCACCTCGCTGATAACCAGGCTGCGACATTTGGCAAGTTTCTCCGCCATCACATCGTTGGCATACAATTGTCGGGCGTATTGCAAGGCCTCGTCATAGCTGAGGAATCCGCTGATGAGCATACGTAGCAGCCCGTCATCCTCGTCGGTGCTGATCTCGAAGTTACGCACCAGGAAGTTAGAGAAATTATAGCGTGCCATCTCGAATAGCAGCTGGTTCTGATCCACGCTGTCGGGCTCGTAGACGAGCATGAAGATGAACTTCTGATTCGGGTCGGCACTCAGGGTGTCGGCCTTTGTGGAGTCGGCGGTGAGGGTGATGTCACGACGCGACCACACATCGCCGATGTCGAACTTGCCGCCATGTAGTCGGCGACCCTCCTGCACACCTTTCACAATCATACCTGCCATCTCGGCCACCTCGCTCTTCGGGTGTTTCTCAATCACCTCCTTCAACTGTTCCAGACAACCGCTGGCATCGCCGTTGTTCAGTCGGCTCAGACCGTCGATGAAGATGAATTTCGCACGGTGTTCACCCATCGGGAAACGGTCGGCAGAGATGCGGGCATTGCCGGCCACCTCCGAGAACTTGTCATCTTTGAATGCCTGATAGGTGGCGGCATAGAGCGAGTCCTCGATATGGGTGCCGAAAAGGGCGTTTTCAGCGTAGTAGGGGTCGGAGAGCAATGTGGTCCATTGGCTCTCGGGATGTTCGGCTTTCAGATGCGAGAGACAGGCCTCTGCCACATCATGCTTGCCCAGTCGCGAGTAGAGCAGGAAGAGGTGATACCAGGCATCGTCGAGTTTCTCAAACTCGGGGTAGTCCTTCGTCAGTCTAAGGAGCTGCTTCTCGCTGAGTTTCAGGTTGTCGAGCTTATCCTTGAAGATGATGCCCGACTGCAATAGCGCCTCTTTGATGATATCGTGGCTGGCGGCTTTCTGCTCGTCGGTGAAAGGTATCTGGGCGAGGTAGAACTCGCGGTTATGCGGATCATTGGCGAGGGTGTCTGTGGGGGCCTTCTCGCCCTTGATGCTGTCGCTGGCGAGAGCGCCTTGGGCAGCCAGCGAATCGGAGTACTCAGAGTTTTCGGAGTACTCGGAGTTTTCAGATTTCTCTTCGCTAGCGGCCAGATTCACCACCGTCTGGTTCATTCGCTGCCAGTTATCGGCATTCTTTCGTTGTCCCCACTGGCGCTGGAAGGTGGTCTTTCCCTGACTTACGGCCTGCGGATTATAGAAATACCACGCACCACCGCTCTGTTGTTGGGTCGTAGGACGATTCTGCTGGGTGCCTCCCCGTTGTCCCACAGCCTGGTTCTGTTGTTGCATGCGCTCGGCCTCTGCTATCTGGGCTGCGTCGCGGGCCTCCTTCTCCTTGCGTTTCAGCTCCTTGATCACACGATCGATGGCTTCCAGACGCTGGGCCTCAGGCATATCGGCCAGTGCCAGCAGCGAGTCTTGCAGAAGGATGGCGTCGGTATGCGGCACCAGCTCGTCGAGCACCTTCGATCGCTGGGCCAGTTCCTCATAGTCCTTGCGGTCCTTATCCAGCAATCCGATGGCCTCGCCATAGCAGCGCTGGGCATCGTTGTATTTCTCCAACTGCCAGTAGAGATTTCCCAAGGTCAGCAGCAGCACACCTTTTTCGACACCACTGCGGGTAGCTTTCTCATTACCTTTCTCATAGGCGGCGATGGCTTTCAGCGTGTCCTTCTGCATCAAGTGGATATTTCCCATGGCGTAATACACCTGGTCGAGATATTCCTTGTTGTTGTCGTTCGAGGCCATGCGCTTCAAACGGCTGATCATCGCCTTGGCATTGCCCTTCGCCATCACCTCCGTCTGCGCGATGCGGGCATTGAATTCGAGTTCGTAGCTGGGGTGACAACCGACCACCTTTCCGAAGGCGTGCTCGGCCTCGGCGCGATTGCCCAATTCCTGCTGAATCTGTCCCATGAGGAACCACTCACGGGCCTTTTGTTGATGGCGACGCTCGTGCTTGATCACTTTCCGCAGATAGGGCACCGCCTTCGCGTATTCCTTCGTGTGGATATAGTAGTCGGCAAAGGTGTAGTCCCAGTCCTTGACGGTACGGAAGTGCATCGAGTCGCGGCTCATATTGCGGATCACGTCCTCGGCATCATAAAGCCAGTCGAGTTCGGTATAGCATTTCGCGAGCCACGCCTTGGCCAGACCGCTCTGCATGGGTTGTGTCTGGTAGAGACGGATCATATAACTGAACGTGGCAGCGGCCTCGTCGAAGTCGCCTTTCTGGAATTGTGACTTACCCAGCAGCATCCACGCTTTCCACAGGAAGGGATTGTATTCCTTACGTCCCAGCCACTCCTTGTCCTTGTCGGTCTTGCGCTTGCCGCCCTTCCATTCGGGCTTGGCCTTGATGCTGTGGCGACGGATGTCCTTCTCGGCCTTCTCGATGGCGCGGTCATATTGGCTGCTACCCAACGAACGACTGTCCTTGTTGCCAACGGGGTAGAGGGGTATCTGTTCGGTGAAGTTGTCGCGGTTGCCTTTCTCCTTCTCCAGATTGCCGTCGATAAAGGCCTCCTTGCCGTTATAATAGATGTTATAGCGGGCGTTGAAACTGTGCCACCATCGCGTGCCTGCCGTGTTTTTCTGCGTAGAACAAGCTGCCATCGTCAACATGACGACGACACCAACAGTCAAGATATAGGCAATTCTGCGCATCCTCTTATATAACCTCTTTAGAGGTTGTTTTATTGTGTGATGCAGCGTCTTTTTGATGTTTTTCTTCCAAAAGGCAGTGAATTTTGCAGTCGCCCTCCTGAGCAGCGGTGCAGGTCGAGCAGTCGTGACCCATCTGGATGGTATCGTCACCCTTGTCGAAATGGTTGGCTATCCAGGCTATCACCCCCAGCCCCACAATCAACCCTACACAAACAATTGCAAATTCCATAGCGGTAGCAAATTCTTAACTCTTCACTCTTCACTCTTCACTTCGATGCTGAATCCAGCATCGGTCAGGCTCTTCCAGAAGTGCGGATACGACTTTGTTACCACCTGTGGATTGTTGATAATCAGGCTGCCTGACTTCATGGCGAAAGGAGCGAATGAGAGTGCCATACGGTGGTCGTTGTAGGTGTCGATACCTTCTTCCATCGAGGGTTCGCAACGCTCTCCGTCCCAATACAGTTCGCTGTCGTTGCGGTCGTGCAACACATAGCCCAACTTCCGCATCTCGCGCTTCATCGCCTCGATACGGTCGGTCTCCTTGATTTTCAGCGTGGCCAGACCTTTGAAGTGGAAGGGGATATCCAGTGCGGCACAGGTTACGATCACCGTCTGCGCCAGATCAGGAGAGTTAACAAAGTCGTACTCCAGCTTCGGCACACAACGGCCATTACGTTTCAGCGTCACGGTCTGCGGGGCGGTCGTGGCCTTCGACTGGAACAAGGTCTTCACGCCCAGCAGACTGAAGATGTACCTCACCACCGAGTCGCCCTGCTTCGAGCCATCCTTCAGTCCGTTCAGCACCACCTGTGCCTCACGGTTGTCGCTCAGGGCCAGTATCTCATACCAGTAGCTGGCACCGCTCCAGTCGTTTTCTATCACGTAGTCGCGGTTCACGTAGGGCTTGTGGTTCACGGTGATGGTGTCGGCTGCTGTCCATTCGGCATCAGCACCATATTCGCGCATCATCCACAGCGTCAGGTCGATATAGGGTCGGGAGATGATGTCACCCGTCAGTTTCAGTTCGAGACCTTTCTTCAGCATCGGACCTATCATCAGCAGGGCAGAGATATACTGCGAACTCACGCTGCCCTCGATCTCCAACTCACCGCCTTCGATGTCCTGGCCCGTGATGCGGAGTGGGGGATAGCCCTCCTTACCTACGTAGCTGATGTCGGCGCCCAACTTCCTGAGGGCGTCCACCAGAATACCTATCGGACGCTGCTTCATACGCTCAGTACCCGTGAGCACATGCGTACCTCGCATTACACTCAGATAGGCGGTCATGAACCGCATGGCCGTACCGGCAGCTTTGATGTTGATTTCTTCGGGCATGTAGCGCAGGGCATCGAGAATCACCTGGGTATCGTCACAGTCAGACAGATTCTCCGGCAACTGACGGCCACCGCTGAGCGCATAGATGATAAGCGCACGGTTTGAAATGCTCTTTGAGGCAGGCAGGCTCACCATCGCCTTTTGTAGTTGGGGAGCCGTGATTTTATATTGAGTCATTTGTTTGTTGTAGTCTTGATTTGTGGTGCAAAGGTACAAATTTTTATCGGTATAAGCAAATCTGACACAAAAAAATCACATAAAAACGAAAAAAGTCGCCGGAAAATTTGGTTAAACGGAAAATTGTGTGTACTTTTGCACCCGCATTTCGACCAACGGGTCGGTGCTAAGCTTAAAAAGGATCGGGATTTAGCGCAGTTGGTAGCGCACACGTCTGGGGGGCGCGAGGTCGCTGGTTCGAGTCCAGTAATCCCGACAATCGCGAGAGTTAAGGTGCTGATTATCAGCGCCTTAACTTTTTTATTACCCAAATTTGCACAACACTTGCACAACATCTCCTTTTCCCGACCATGCGAATCCCCTTTATATACGGAATGTACGCATAGTTCAGAAACCGTTTTGTGTAATATCGTGTAAAGTCGGTATTTACATTCGTTAACGGTGTTTTTGCATTTGTTTACATGCATTTTGTATGCTGATGACTGCCCAATATATGGCTTCGGTTGTGCAAATTTTAAGCAAAATCAAAATTTGCACAACCGATTTTTCGATTATTTTGGGTTGAAAGGTTACAAGTATTTACCCCAAAATACAATCCTCTTTCCTTTGGTGGTATGTAACCCTACTGGGGTCACAAAAAGGGCGTGAATGCTGCCAAATCCCTTCCGATAATTGAAATATTCCAGATTTGCTACCCTAGGATCAGACGACAGCGATTCACACCTATATATAATTAGCGAGAGAATAGTTCCTGCTGCTTATAAACCTGTTTGTAGTTCTTCGGTGGCTCAATCGACCAGCCGTATTCCTTCAGATTCTCTTGAAGAGCGTATTCTATGATGTTGTTCCGCTTGTATTGTTTGGTTCCCTTCTTGAACTTAGGCTGTTTCTCTTTTTCCAGAATTACCTGGATCACCTGCGTATAGCTGTCGTAACATAGCCTGGCCTCCTTATTTATTATTCCCATATAGTACGTCAGTTCACGTCTGCTCAGGTACTTCGAGAGCAATGAGATGACGATCTCCTCCTGCCTGTCCGCACCGTAGAAGATATTCGCATGCAGCTTCTGCTGGGGTGTTTTCCGTTTCTTCTCAACATATTCCGGCTCATAAGGCCATAATTCTTCGTCACCCTTTTGCCAAGGCCTGCAAAGCCCTTCCTTCGGATTCTCGCGTGTATAGACGTAGATGATGATCGATGATGTCTTGCCGCCCTTGCCCTTCCGAGGCCCTGCCTGATAATCGAACCAAACATTCGAGGCATGAAACATAAACAGGTCGTAAAGCTCATTCTGAGCCACCTGAAGGATATTACTTCGGATGTCCTTATAGCTTTCGTACGACGATTCCTGCAAGACCCGTCCTGTCTTCTTATCCCTGATTTCATTCAGGTTGAACAGCACCCGGAAATACTCCATTGCTATCGGCACAACACGCTTTTTGTACACGTTTCCCGTCGTTTCCTCCTGACCGTCGCTGAATCTGTAGTCGCCGCCGTATTTGCAACACAGCTCATACAGCTTCTGTGTGTACTTCGACCTCAGCCGCATGGCCGTACCGAGGTCAAACGTTGTGAAGTTCTGCGTCAGGTTGATCAGCAGCGGCATAATCTCCGGCGAGATTCGTATGGCGTAGATATCCTTCTCCTCATCGTAGAAGAATGTGTCCACCCAGTGAATGCGGCCCACGATGACACTGCCGTTCGGTCTGTGATAAGTGATTGGGAAGAACTTCATGCCCAGTTTTGTGAGCACGTCGTATGTATACCTGATGTTCTTCTGGCCACCGATGATTCCCAGGTCGCGGTCGGTCATGTAGAAGTACATCTCCTTCCAGTTCTCTGGCACGTTCAGGCCGTTCTCCACGTATTTATGCTTCACCACGCCCGTAATGAAGTACATCACCCGCCTCTCCAGCAAACTGCAGGAGATGGGTGAACTGATAAGGTCGTTGCACCATGTTACTGGTTCGTGTTCGATCGAGGCCAGTTCCGCAAGCCTGATCGTATCTTGTTTCTGCCGAGGCATAATCTTCTTTTGCTGTTTCCGTAGCTACGGATGTTCATCATTCATGCTTTGCTCTACCCGACGGATCGCAGTCCGCTTCCGACGGCTGCTGTCCGACTGGCTCTTGTTACGAAATCAAAGTAAAGCACAAATTAAAGTCGTCCGTAACTAAGACGCTGCAAAGATAGTGTTTTTCCCCGAAACCACCAAATCGCCCGAGAGCCGTGTTCCGTGCTAAAAACCTCCTAACTTCGATAACCCTTAGTCCCTGCTACAGGTTGACACCCGGCTTTGCCTAAAAACCTCCTAACTTCGACTGTCCGATGCTATAAACCTCCCAACTTCCGCCTAAAAACCTCCTAACTTGGTGCTAAAAACCTCCTGACTAAACTCTCGAAACCCCTATAAATAGGCTATTCCAGCCCTCCGTAAATAAAGCTTAATAAATAAATATATAAATAAAGCTTTATGAACTTTCGACTTTTTGGGAAAGAAAAACGTTGGGATCGTGTTGGGTTGATGGTTGACTTAACGGTTCATGGCAGCATCTCAGCGCCCGACTCCGAACACGAAGCCAAACACCTTTAAGATGCCCCTCAAAACCAATCCCACTGCCGAGAGGATGGCGTGTGTCACTGTATAGAACAGCACGAAGAAGAAACTAAATATCATCATAGCACTTTCGATTTTACGATTCAACTTCAGACCTCTACAGAAGCCC
>JAEEGJ010008564.1_pt1 | contig 28093 bp, 8 predicted proteins | sample 8958761 | NCBI WGS metagenome assembly JAEEGJ01 (sample SAMN16246546, study PRJNA631951) | gut metagenome | biome: gut microbiome; feature: rumen; material: RS-attached | host: Bos | place: Iran: Karaj | collected 2018-10
ATTAATAGCGATACCCTCATATCCATTCAGGTCAACTCTGATATTACCATTCACTGCAGCACCTATTGCTGGGATAGCAGGCTCATAGCCTGGTTGTCCCTCTGTGCCGACAGCTGCTTTAGCTGCCTGTCCAAGACCACCTCCGAACACATTACCATTAACAGTTCCCTTAAAGAGATTTACCAAGGTGGTATATGTCGTTGCGTCACTGGTATTCTTGGGGGTATTTACATCACCTAAGGCACCACCACCATACACATTACCCCAAATGGTAACAGACGTATTGCCTGTATAGTCCTTAGAGCCAACATTTACGGTCACATTGCCATCAACTCTTGTCGCCTGACCGAAACCACCGCCAAACACCATATTGGGAATTGGATCCGTATCACCCAAGGTGGTTCCGACAGTACCACCAAAGAGGTTTAGTTCTGCACCATCATGCATCTCGCCATTGGCATCACAACCACCATATAGGCCACCAGCAACCACATCACCATACAATGTCACCGTAGACTTACCATAGACGTGTGCCGTTGTGTTTGAATTACCCTGGCCACCGCCGAACACAGCACCTGTTACGTTACCCTTACAAAGTGTAACAGCTGTTGTCTTTCCTTCAGTAAGGCTGAGCGTTGTACCGCTCTTTGTAGCATTCACTGCTCCCAATGCACTACCGCCATAGACACTGCCGCCAATAGCTATATCACCACCGATAAATGTTGTCGTAGTTCCTTCAGTCTTCTGACCACCAACATTTACCACAACGTTTCCCGTCACCGTCGTTGCCGCACCAAAGCCGCCACCATAGACGCTGTTGGTTATATTGGCACCTCCTACGATAATACCCGTTCTTGGTTCTGTTTCACCTGATACCATTGATACATAATCAATGGTTTCAGCAGTACCGATATTGACTTCAACATCACCTATCACGTCAGCACCGTAGCCACCGCCATAGACAACGCGAATGGCACCAATGGCATCCTTCGTATGAGTAGGTATCGCCACACCATCTAAAGAAGTAATATCCTGATTCTGGGCATCTTTAGGATAGCCGTTAACAGTTGCTGCCTGTTTACCTACAACCTCATTGATGTTTACATGAACGTTTCCTGTCACATCTGCAGAATAACCGCCACCATAAACTTCACCGATACTTGTAAACGATTTTATGTTGAGGGTGGGGCCATTCTCTCCTGTTGGTGCCGTATAGGCTGCCAGATTACCACCTCCATAAAGTTGGCCAATAACAATTGGTGTACACCCGGTTTCCTCGATATTTAAAGTGATAGTACCATTAATAGTGCCGGCTTCATTATTGCCACCAAATACTTTGTTAAAGGTACCATTTGTTATCGTCAGAACCACATTATTGTTTACAGTAGCAGCCCGGGCACCACCATAGACAGTGCCAACACCAGGAATACAGCCCAGATTCAACTCTGCGCTTCCGTCCATCGGCGCAGCCTTACCGCCACCATAAGCCTCATCAACCTTAAAGCAATTGTCTTCTATTGTCCGTTCCAACATAGCAACAGCTGCCACTCGGACATTTCCCTTCGCATTGCTACCACCATAAACATAGTGAATGATACCGCCACCGATGTTCACCTGAGCTTTTCCAAAACCATATTGTTTAACCAATCTCTTTTCTGGGGTGTCATAATCTGAAGATTCTGCATCATAAGCCTTGAAGCCCACATTGGCACCGGGATTTGTCAACCAACTAACGTCGGTTCCACTTTGCCTCTTAATCTTGTCGTTACCATTACCACCACCAAAGACCTCGTCAATCTCGAATGCACCATTTATAGTAACAAGCGTGGCTGGAGTCGATGCGGCATTACCACCACCATAAACTTGTTTGATACTGGTAAGATCACATCCATCGATAATAACATTGGTATGGACGTAATTTTCTGCCGTCTCCTCTCCTGATATTGTCGGTTCGTAGGCAGCCTCGTTACCACCGCCATAGACAGCTGCTATCTCATACTCGCCAGCTTTATGAACTCCACCATCAAGGCGAACAGTCTTATGAACATGAACAGTAACAGTCTTCAGTGGAGAGCCGTTTAGGTTATTACAGCCAAACACACGACCTGTCTTTGGAACCTGTACAGTCGTAGCGCCCTCGCCTGTACCTTCTTGATAAGTATCAAATGTCTGGGTAAATTTCGTACCATTCACATTCACCAACACGTCACCATACACATAGGCAGGTTTGTCCTCGGTAGCACCATTGATGCCGTTTTTCTGACCAAGACCACCACCGTATGCATTGCCGATAGTTCCTCCCGTCAGGTTAACAGTTGTTGGATAAACTTTTTCGTCTCCTTCTCCTGTGATAGTATTAGCCTCCGTATTAGTGTTAGCCAATGCACCGCCGCCATAGACATCATTCTCTACGGTGCCAGCCTTGATATTCACCGTGACGTGGCCTTTCACCTCTGCCAAGTTACCACCGCCATAGACATTACCATGAATCGTTGGCCCCGTTGATGTCTGTGCCATTGCCGCACTACCCGTCAGCAGCGTCACCGCCGCCACAACCATTGCCCGGAAGGCTATTCTAAAGGTACCGTTCATATCTTGTTTCATATCTTGTTCTTATTCTTTATTCTATCTATTTCAGCAGGTAAAGGCATTTAAGCCTGCCTCTCCCAAAAGGGGGTCGAATTCGACCCCTTTAAATTGAGGGTTATGCAATCTCTCCCACAGACCCAGATATTCCAAAGTATTCTTCTGACGCATCCAGTTCTTAACGACATCCTTAGGCTCTGCAGTATTCTTCTGCTTAGCGATATCCGTGATGCAGAGGTAGTCAGCACCATTGACCTTCATCGTCCTGATACTCACATCCTTGACTGTTATCTCGCCTTTCTTTGCCATTAATCTATTCTTTATTCTATCTTCTGCCGCTCCTTGTCAGTGCTCAGACGAACAGAGTTCGGAAACCTTCTTCAATTCTCAATTTCCATTCATCATTCCGCAACAATGTTCACTTCAGTGCTACCTTCCACAACACCCTCGTCGCCACCGCCGAAGACGTTGCCAAGCACATTGGCATTACCTTTTAGAGTAACGGTGATCTTGTTGGCTGAACCAATGACATAACTTTCATCACCACCACCATAAACATTTCCTTTGGTGGTATCACCTTCGGTGCCAATCTTGCTATCACCTCCGATAGTGAGGGTAACTGCGCCATTCACCGAACCAAGGTTAGACTTATCAAGATTCTCGGTAGTAAAGAGTTTCTGTGTGCCAGTGTTAATGGCCGTTTCAGTATTATTGACTACATCTTTATGCTCCCATGTATATGGAGTCGTTAAAGGTTTTTCTGCCTCAAAAAAGGCACCAAGATCTTGATCATAATAAGGTTCTTTCTCAAACGATTGGTTCATCACATCAACTGGAGGCAATGTGGCCGAATAGCCAGCACCATACACATTACCTTCCACTGTACAATTTGTGAGTGTTGACTTAACGGGGCCCTCAACCTTGCCAAGACTACCGCCACCATAAAAGTTTCCTATACACCCATCAAATAGTTTCAGACTTCCAAGTGGACTGGTGGTAATGGTGCAACTTGTAAGTTTTGATGTAACATCATACGTAGTTGCTAGTGAGAAACTGACATAATCAATAAACAGACGGCATACATTATTATTGTTATTCGACATTGGAAGGAACTGATAATCTATGCGTGTCTCAACACCTCCATAGTTGCTGTCATAGCTATAATCATAACTTGCAGTACCTGAAAGCCAAGTATTCCAATCAATGTTCATTTTGCTTTCTTGATTTGTCGGGTATCTACGGTTATAAGAGTTTCCGCCATACCCGGCACCAAAGAAGGTGCGGAATGTGCAGTTGGTAGCATTTGTAACCACTTTTTTGTCACTGTTCATATTACCGAACTTAGGGCCACCACAGAACTGATCTACACGGCTATTTGAAATAACTGTCATTATATTACCCTCAGCAACATGCGCGGCATTGATGCCACCTGCATAGAACTCATCAATGTCGGCATTGTCAATCTGCCAGATGATATTTCCGTTGGAATAACTTATTTTGTTACCTTGCGCATCCTTTGTAAAGCCACCAATACCTTGCATACCTGTGCCTGCCACCTTACCGAAGCGACCACCATTGATATAACATTCGGCGTTGTCATCGTAATTGTTGTTGGGGGTATTATAAAGACCTGTCAGATAGAATTCATCAAAATCACCACCAGTTACAGAGATTGGCGGATGAGGGCTGACAAACTCATCTTGTGTTTTATCCTGATGGACTCCAATATGAAACTCTTTAAACCACACATTGCCGCCCACATGATAGTAAGTAACAGAATTAGCAGCCTTTTTATTCTGTTCCCTTCCTCCGACAGTCACCCACTGTTCAATCACACCGCCTTGCAAGATCATAGGACTTTCATTTCTTAAATCATTACCGACACCTCCCACTGATTGATTTTCTCCACCATAATCATACTCAAACTGGGTGACACGGAAAAGTCCAGTATTTGTACATTCAAACCAACCATAAGGTTGCATAATACCAAAGTTGTAAGTACCAGTGCCGCCAGAAGACTTTTGCGCCATACCAAGACCAATGACATTTAGGAAATCAACCCTGACGGGATGTACGCGAAGACGACTATTAAATCGTAAGATGTATGAATAGTCCGGCTCGTTATCTTTATCCATGTCAATGGACATAATGGTAAATGCTTTATTTTTTGTTTTATCAGAAAGATCTAAGCTGTGGACATTACCCACCAGCACAATGGCATTGTCATAAACGGTACCAGATGGATTCAGTGCTGCAACAGCACTTTCCATAGATGTATACACCAATTGGTCTGCACCATTGATAGAGGAAGGTTGCCCATTGGTAAACCGAGCACCACCACCAACGGTAGTGACATTATAAGCACTCGTCATGGCTTGATTATACACCACATCAGGATATTGGTCTGATACATAAACGCACTTACCCCAATAAGGCTCAATGATGATGGATGTTACACCTTCAGGGACATCAAAATAAGCACCTTGACTGAAAACGCGTTTATTGGTGTTACTATAAATATCTTTGGCAGTGCAATTACGATCTGCAAAGTTGTAAGGAGTTGTAAGGGATATAGTACCATTGGCATCTGCAGTCGCCGTTGCGTCAGAACCTGTAGTAAAGCTACCTGTAGACGTACTCATGCTGACTATCTTCCAACCTGTAACAACCCTATTACCTGTATAGTTCTTCGTACCTACATCATTATAATATGGCAACTGGACCTTATAATAGTTAAAATTGAAGTGGGCAGGATCTTTATCGGTAATGTTCGGAGTAACAGATGAAGTTGTTATACTTGCTCCCGAAGGTGCATCACTACCACTACCATTCTCTGCATTTCGTATGGATATTGTCAACATACCAAACTTACGCCCCTGATTATATTGCGTTTTTTTAGTTGCTGCATTGCTGGCGAAGGATTCTGCATTGGCAGCATCGATATTCACCACAGAAGGATATTTGATAATCTTGTTCTCATTATCATATACTGCCTTCAAAATAGGGTAAGGAGTCTTGCTACCGATTTGAGAAGGTTCCAACACCCATTTCAGCATCTCGTCTTTATTGTCACGATTACCCGTTGCCCACCATGCAGCCAAAGCACGATTACTGTTCAGCAAATGACGGAAAAACTCGAAACGCTGCAAATAGCGTGTTTCAGCTGCAAGAGCACAGTTATATTTGCCGGAAGAAATTTTCTGGTTCTGTACGTAAGATGCTCCTGACCAAAAATAATTGAAATTGCTTACACCAATATCCTTACCTACATTTGTGATTATCTCACCATTATAGATAGGAGAGCGGGAAGTAGTGTTTTCCGTATCAAAGTCTCCATAGAACATACAGTTCATCACCATCGTCTTTTGATTGGCAACAGGAGAAGTTGTGGCCACACTGTTCCAGCCTACGATACCACCCACATTATCGCCAGCAGTTATATTGGCATAACTGAAACAGTTGATGACACGAGCACTGCCTTCAAGCTTGCCCACAATACCACCCACATTGCCACTACCACTTATAGTACTACTACAGGAGGTAATTTCAGTATAGCCATCATCATCAGTTTCTACAGTGCTATTTGTAGCCAACACACCACAGTTATAGATTCGAGTTGCACCTTTTGCCACATTGCAGATGGCTCCAACGTTTGCATCTCCACTGATGGTCACATTGTCCAGGATGACGTTCTTGATCGTTGCACCATCAGCACAAAGGACCAAAGGTGCGCTACGTCCTGATATGACAACACACTGGCCATCAATAGTTCCAGTAAAGGGGGCATCTTCTGTACCTAGCGATCCAGAGAAGCTTCCATTAATAATATAGTTACCACTCAAATCTGTAACATCACTTGCTGAGGAAATAACCGTTGCAGGTATCCATGTGGCTATTTCCGAGTCAATATATCCAGCATGTTTGGCATAAGCTCTCACAATGGTTGCACTTCCAAGTGAAAATGGCGCATTATAATCTTCATCGGGCGTTCCTTCTGATGAAGTACTATATTTGATGGTCGAACCTTCCAACTTAGGAATGATAGTAATCTGACCACTGTTATTCTTAATTGTTGGAGCAGGGCAAACGGGTAAGTTGTAGGTCAGGACATCTGACTGACATAGTCCAGCTTTAAATGCGCGTACTTTTATGATTCTTGTTCCTTCTGGAACAGTGATAGTTGATGACGCTACTGTCGAATTCGGGTTAGGGTCACTAGCTGAAGTTGAAGTGCTGGTCGTATAAGTAATCTTTGCTCCTCCTGTAGCACAACTCAAGGTGAAAGTACCGTCATAATTGTTCAAAATAGTAGGTTTAGCACATTTTTCGATACTTTGCGACGCTACATCTGATTGGACATATCCCGCCTTATAAGCCCTTGCCTTGATAATCGTTTGGTTAAAATTCTCAGGCAGAGTAATTGCGGCATTGTATAATGTGGAACTTGATGTAGGATCGGTATTGTTTTGATTGTAGTGAATTTCAACGGCTACAGCTCCTTCCAAATTCGTTCCATTAGTATCTTTTGTTGGTTTGTTGATTGTCACCGTTGCGCCATTCTTACTAAATGTGGGCTGTGCCAATTTCGTAAGGGTATACTCAACTACCTCAGACGCATCACTTCCATCTGCCGACTCTGAAGCAATAGCCATTATACCTGATGCTTCTAAAGAAAGAGTAAATGGTTCAGTATATCTCGTTGAACTGATAGTAGGTGCTGAACCATCTGTAGTATAGTAGATGGCTGCACCAGAATTGTCAGCATGAGGCGTGATTGTTGTTAAACCATTCTCTTTATTTAATACAATTGTTGGTGTTTTACACTGGACCGCACTGTATGTTGCCTCATCAGAATTAGTAAAGCCGTCTTTGATAGCTATTGCCCTAATCTTTGTAGCTGTACCTAAAGAAAAAGATGCAGAGTATGTTTGTTTTGTATCTGATGTTGCAGGGTCAGAACCATCATTCGTATAATTGACGGTTGCTTCGGATGTTATACTTGTAATAGTTACGTTACCACTGCCATCTACCGCGATTTCAGGGGTGACACACTTCTTCACAAACTCAAAAAACCATTTTGAACCTGCATTGTCTGAAAAAAAGCCTATTAGTCCTGCTTTATTATTGTTTTGCCCATAGTTGGCTTGGTTGTTGCTTGCTGGATTTAGAAAATTAGTGTCACCATAAGTCTGTGAGGCTATATTATAAGTCTTTCCATCGGCTGTATTACCATTTTCTATTAGTTTGAATAAAGCATCATTAGTTACATCTTTCTGAATGTGTACACGACGGCGTGTGTTTTTGTCATCACCTCCAGGATAATCATTCACAGTAAGGTATTTGCTGTCTATATTATGTATGATGTAATAATAATCACCATTCTTCACAACTTTCCACAAATACTTAGGCAACCGTCCTTCATTATGCGTGGTTAAGAAAGGCATTAAACGATTTCCTTGCCAATGTAAATAGTCAAAATCACCTTCGGTTGGACACAAATACCAATTATCATCCTTTTCCTTTTCATAAGCATGTCCATTAGTGGCTGCTTCCATATTGATGATATAGTAATATCCGTTGCCATTAGGAAGTGTCGCACTCTGTCCCCAGGTGACATTCACTCCAAATGCCATCAGCAGGAGCATTAATACAACGAGCCGTAATCTCGTCAGGCATGAGACGTAATCTCGTGACCGACGAGCCGTAATCTCGTCCGCACAGAGATGCCTTCCCTGTGTGAGTGCGCCGGTTAACGAACTTGAGTGCGCTGCCGAGAGAACTCGAGTGCGCCAGTTACATACCAATTTCTTGGTCATCGTGTGTAATATCATACCTTTGGTCATATCTTGTGTCAACATTTTTCTTCGTTCAATTTTTTGCCCCTTTTAAGGCACTCGGCTCATTTAATCATTTGACTCAGGTCAATCGATCATTTGAGCTAGCTCATTCGATCGTTTGAGTCGAGTGCCTTTTTTGAGGGTCTTTTCTATGTTATTCTTTATTTGTTTCATTTGACCGCTAATTTCTTGGTGTAGCGGGCGTCGGTGCTCTGCACAATGTAGACACCTGCGTTGATCATGAAGGTCTCGACCACCTCACCCGGCTTGATGGTGAAGGTCTTCATCGTGATACCAGCCGTGTTGACGATACGGACATCAGTCACGTAGCGCAGCTGTGACTCAACAATGATCTTATGCTCACGAGTCGTGATGATCAGGTTCTGACCGCTATGCGACGGATCCTCATCGCCACCAAGCTGTGAACCTTCGTCACCGAAGACAATCGAACGGGTACGAGCACCGTCAGCCGCCGATGTGAAGTACGGACGGAACGGTATCGTAGTCGTCGTCTCTGCCCGATCGTAGCTGCTGCCCTCTGTGTTGAGCACGTACGAAGCGGTGGTCAGGTCGGTGGCGGCATAGTTCGGACGGAAGGTGTAATCGCCTACCTTGACACCCTTCAGCTCGTCATCGCTGACACCGATGGCAGCACCATACTCCGAAGCGAAGGTGATGGTCTGACGGTCGAGCACTCTGTCGCCTGGCCAGCCTGCGGTGTATTCCGGAACGAAGCTGCCGCTGAGGTCGAACTCGTAATAGTAGTCGCCCGGAAAGCCCACGATATACGGCATGCCGGCCTGGCTGTATGGATAGCCGACGTAGCTGTGCGGCTCGCTATAGTAGTTCTGGTAGTCGTCGCGGTTCACATCCTTACGGTTTGCATACTGATAATAGTAATCCCAGAGGAAGGTGTTGGTGAACGACTTGGTCTCGTCGCCTGCATCCGGTTTCTGGAAGTCGGCCACGAAGACAGTAGCATCGGAGGTAGAGTTCTTACCACCCTTGAACTGACGCAGCCAGTACTCATGGCCCTTGTTGCTGGTGCCATAGAAGTGGGTGACCTCACCCTTCTGCGGTGTGGTGACGAGCTTGGCCTCGAACGGGATGCTGATACCCTCCCAGCCCTTCTTGTTGCCACCCTGCATGGTGACATAGTTGTCGGGCGTGCGCTGGTACCACATACGGTGATCACCGTCGAACTGGTAGGCAATCGGACTGTTGAAGTCCTGCTTGTCCACGAGGAAGTGGTCGCGGTCGGCGATATACTGATTATCCTGACTGAAGATCACGTGACCCCTGACGAGCTGCTGCTCGGCAGCCGTCACAGTGGCAACACGACGATACCAAGCCTCATCGGGATCGGTGCCGCTGTCGTCGCCAAGCTCCTCACAGACGAGGTCACCAAAGTAGTTGTCGAGCACATTGTAGGTGGCCTCGTTGGTGGTCTGCGACGGACTGTAGACCAACAGGTTCTGCGTCAGGTCGACATTGCGGAAGCCTGTGAGACCGGTTTCGTCGAGCAATGGCGGATAGAAGTACTTGCCTTCCTGCAGACCCAGCTTATAACCCTTCGACACATCGTTGTAGCCCGTGAAGTCGATAGCGGTCATACCCTTATGAGCCAGCATGGTGGCATCGCCCTTCTTGGACTGTGCGAAGACGGCGTATGGGTTGAAGTGAGCCATCTGCATCTTGCCGTTGCCATAGTAGGCCGGTGCACGGTAAACGCGGTTGCCATTGACATCAGTCTGGAGTCGGCCATCGCTCTTATTAATGCGCGACGGGAGTTCCTGATGGTCAGAGCCATCGATATGACCATAGGTCAGCTTCTGTCCGAAGAAGATGTAATCATCCGGCCAGATCGGCACATAGTAGGTGGTGGTCACGGCATCGTCGCCCTCGCCCTTCGTGATGGTTCTCATGTGGATATCGGTGCCCTCAGGCGTGGTGCCACTAGCATAGCGGTAATCACCGTCGTAGAAGCGGTTCTCCACATAGCTGAGGTATGGCAGTGACTCACCGGCAGCGACCTTCACATCGGGCTGATAGATGGCATAATCATTGGGATAATAGCCCGTGGTCATCTTCTCTGGCAACGTACCGTCAGCATTCGGCTGCAGGTACTGATAGGATGTACCAGAACTCAGGTTCGTACCCTGATAGTAGCGCTTGTGCAGGTAGAAGCCGTTCAAGTTATAGGCCACCTCACCGTTGTAGAAGGCCTTATCCGGCATCTGTCTGGCCACACCGTGCGTGTTGCTCGAAGGCACAGCGTAGGCGTTGCTCTCCGGATAGTAGCAGTTCTCTATCTGTACGAGACCGCGCTTGTCGCTTTCCGTTCTGGTCGGATTGCCGAAGACAGCGTTGGTCGAGTTGAAGCCACTGGTAGCAGAGCTCTTCACCCAGCTGTTCTCGATATAACCGTCACCCGTCTCAGCGATACCTGCGCCAGTGAACGAACCGGTGACACCGAGGTTATAGACCTCACCACAGAGGTGTCCGAACAACGAGCTGGAGAGACCACTGAGGGTATGACCATCGCCATGGAGCGTTCCCTCGAAGCACTGACCATTGGTGCCCGTCGTATTGTCGTTGCCGATCGGTGTCCATGTGGTGTACTTCTTCGGACTGAGGTCGCTGTTGAGGAAGAACTCCAGGTTGCGGCCTGCATGGACGTGGTTGTCGAGGGTGTTATGACCCTTCGTTTCACCCGAAGTAGCCTTCTGCGTCTGCAAACTCAGGTCGAAGAAGTCCTTCAACAGATCGAGATCGCTCTTGTTCGGATCAGACTCACACTCGCGGTTGTCGAGATAGATCTTGGGCGCACGGTCGACATTCGTATTGTCGACATACATGTGATGCTCCTTATCCTTCATGACGGCATCGAGGTCGTGGTAGTTGGCCACACTCAGCGGCACGGGGTTCGAATAGGTCTTACCTAAGTAGGTCTTCGAATAGAAGGATACATAGGTCTTGCCGTTCTGATACCAGTAGACCGGTGTATTGTTGTTCTCGAACGGCACGCCGTTACGATGGTTGTCGGCATCATCCTGCGAGCCATAGAGTTCCCAACCACTGGTGAGCACCTCATAGAGTCCGGGGTTCACATCCGGTGCCCTCAGGCCCACGGCATTGCCAGGCAATACGGTGGCAGGCGGACTGAGCAGTCCGATCTGCGGTACACCACTCTGCAGGTCGAGACGGACATTGATGACATGCAACTCGTTGGTGAGCTTCACACTACCATCGTCCTCATCCTCATAGTAGGTGTACTGGTAGACCACGGTGATGATCTTCTCCTTCATCACGTCGTAGGCGTTCGACTCACGGCTGACATAGAGCGTGGTGGTCTCAGTAGGCTCCTGACCCTGGATGATGAAGTACTGCTGGTAGTTGGGCACCGTGCCGTATTCGGCCTTGGTAATTGTGGTACCCTTGCTGACGGTCGAGCCGTTCTCAGCCTGATAGTCCTCATAGCAGTAATACCACTCGCCGGCGGTCGGGAACCTGACAGCCTCCACATCGGCGGTATTGGCATTGTAGACATCGGCATCGACCACCTGACCACGGCCGTAAGGTGTGCCGAGGTAGACGAAGTTATCCTTGGCAATATAGACATCGTCGCCGTTGTTTTTGGTCTCCACATGGGTGTAGTGACGACGGTCGTTGCGGATGGTCTCAAACTCCTTGTTGGTAAGGATGGCACCATCGGCCAGACTCTTGCCATTGTACTTCACATCGACGCCCTGTTTCTTGAACACAGCCTGATACTCTACATCCACCTGATTGGTGTAAGGTGCATGGAAGGCTGCTGTGGTCTCACTCGGATCCGGTGACGTGGTGACGTTCGGATCAACGACGAGATAGTCGGAGTTGGTCAACAGGTCGAGGGCATCGAAGTTATAATTGAACTTCGTACGGTCGGCCTCCGGCAGTGAGCTCCATGCCTGGATGGCGCTGTAGTTCGTGCCTGTCTCGAAGCGCTGTCCGCCATATTCGCCGTCCTGCGTACAGATATAGGCCGGTGTGAGGGCGGCATCGATCTCGTCGTTGGTAGCGAGCTTGCCTGAAATGGCCTTCATCTCGGCAATCTCAGCAGCCGTCTTCAGTTCGCCATAGAGCATATAATTGCCTTCAGAGATCTTCACAGAGTTCGTGCAATAGAAGGCCTCTGCGAAGTAGTTCTTATTCGTACCTATATTATTATATTCTGTCTGGGAGATAGCCGTACCTGGGTTCACGGTCTTCGTGATACCATTATAAGTATAGGTAACCGTCTCCGTAGCCACGTAAGCCTTCTCCATCTTCTCCTGGCCTTCGCCGGCATGCAGATAGGCGGCCTCGGTGATGACCTCACCGGCCTTGTAGGACTGCTTACCGTAGACACCGCTCTCCGTAGGCGTGAAGGTCGGACCCTCGCGCCAAGCATCGAGAACAGCCTGCTTCTGAGCATCGGTCATACCGTCGGTGAACTTCGCCTCATATTCCGACTTCATGATCTTGCCGTCGGCACTGCTGCCAGTGGTGGGCGAATAGTAGTCGTTCCAAACCTGCGGCGTGTTCATGTCGAAGGTGAGCAGATAACCCGTCTCGTGGCTGACATTATTGGATGAGCGGAAGACGAAGGTCTTGCCGATGTCGTTACCATCATCGTCCTTGAACTTGTCGCCCTTGGCATCGCGGATATCGTGGTTCTTAGCCATGAACTTGTCGTAGTCGGTCTGGTCCATGACGTAGGTACCTTGCTCATACTCCACACCGTCGATGGTACAGGTGACGCAGTTCACATAGGTCTCGGTGACGAAGTACTGACGGTCGCTGGGCGACAGCTGCTGCCAATCCCACCAAGAGATGACATCATTCAGCTCGTAACTGTCGCTCTCGTTGTTCACCCAGACCTTGTCGATAGGCTGGCCGTTGGCATCGTTGACAGAGCCGATCTTCACCGCATCATTGCCATTCGGCATCTTGTAGGCATAGAGGTTCGGCTTCACATTGAGCAGCTGCAACTTACCGTTCGAGGCAGCAGTGATGGTCAGCGGCAGGTGTACCTCCTTCGAGTAGGCCGTAGCCGAACCCGTATAGGCAGATACCTTCTGGTCGTAGATATAGACCTCACCCTTCACGTACCAGTAGTGGGCCTCGGAATAGTTAGACGAACCGATGATATAGGCATTGTTCGTGGGATAGCAATCGTCGACAATGCGCTTCGACGGATGGATGAAGTTACCTGAGGTCTGCCATTCCATGGTCTGGTAGACGTGTGAATCGTCACCACTGATAACGGTAGCACCTGCAGCCTCAGCACCCGTAGGCAGATTCTCACTTGTATAATAATACTGTCTGTAGGTACGGGCTTCAGCACGCAGTTCTTTACCATTTACCTGCTTGCCCATGTTATATTCAGACAGGATCACATTGCTCTTGTTGGGATAGTACTTCGGCACACGGTGCTCGTTCTTAGCATAGACGAAGCCACCACCGACCATATCCTTCTTCACATTGATGAGGTCGAGTTCGACCACACCCGTTACATAGCCATAGTCCTTCTTCTCCTTGGTGCTGTTCTCGGTAGTCAGTTCCAGGAACACACCGGAGGCGAGCGCCACCTGGTTGTAGCTCTGACCCTTGTTACGGTCGCTACTGGTGGGGTTCGCCGACTTATAGCTGTAGTAAGTCTTGTCGTTTTCCGTCACGCCACTACCGTTCACATAATTATCACCGAAACGTACATCACTGGTCAAGTTACCAAGGTAATTCACGAGGCTGTAGATACCGAAGTAGTTACCGTGAGAAGCATCATCGCCAGTGTCTGAAGACCTGACGGAATGCTGCTGGTTGAGTGAGAGCTCACCCACACGGTTGATGGTGTAGTCGATATCCTCGCCCACCTCGGCCACACGGTCCTTCGCACCTTGCAGCACCATGCGCGAGCCATAGACACCACAGAGGTCGGCACGCTGGATGGTATTCAGCAGACGACCGGCATAGATTGAACAGAAGCCATAAGGCTCGAAACTGTCTCTTACCTGCTGGGCTATCGCCTCGTTATTCAACAACTTCAGATATTCCTCTTCCGTCAGACGCTTGTCCTTCTCATAGAACACGCCACCGATGGTGACATCGTTCATACACTTATATTCCAACTGGAAGTAAGCGCGCTCACGGTTAGAGAGGCCACGGTACTCCTGGATGGAAATGGTCTGCTTCAGGCCATAATAGTCGGTACCATAGTTAGTGATGTTCAACTCACGGTAGCCGTCGACCACGGAGAGGTTACCACCACCATAGAGACCGCCGGTATGTTCGGTTCCCACGGTAATGAAATCGCGGTGGTAGACATCGTAGAGCGTCGCAGTGGTATTACCGTAGATGGTTGTAGCATTGGCGTAGGTCTGGTCGCTGTTCGACGACACATTACCACCACCAAATACGGCGTTGTGTATATAGATGCCCCGCTCACCCTCATTATCGGTGTCACCGGTGAAGAGCTGCTCCCATCCACCGGTATAGGTACCTGCATCATTTTTCTTCGGCAGGGTGTTCAAGTCATCGGTCTCCACATAGTCATACATTGCGTAAGTATGACCATTGATGGTTGCGCCCGCAGGATCCTTCACCTGCAAATAGGGCGCGATGAGTACCTTACAGTCCTCGGTCAGGTTACCTGCATCATCATAATAATAGATGTGTCCGGGTGAACCGGTGGCAATCTTCTGTTTGGTCTTATCACTATTGATACTGGGGCTATAGACGTAACCGATATCACCACCACCGAACACGTTACCATAACCTTCGGCCAGACCTTCGTCGGTACCGACTTCACCACCATGGATATGTACCTCCGTCTGTCCAAACACGTAACCGTCCATGTAGCGCGTGCCCTCCTGGCCATAGCCAAAGATGTTGTAGCCCTTACCACCACCGAAGACGTTGCGCTGCACATGGCCGTTAAACATTTCGACATTGGTCTTACCGGCTTTGTAGATTGCCTTCAACGTACGAACGGAGTTCGACGGGCCGCTGGCATCGATGGCACCACGACCGATAGTGGCAATCTCACCGCCACCAACAAGGCTGTTACGTACAACACCATTCCACATCTTGACATTGCTGAAGTCGACACTGCTCAACACATCGTAGCCGCCACCAAAGAGATTGCCGCTGTCTTTAAGTCGGTTTGCGCCACTCCACACATCATTTACCCAATACGTATCATCGTCGACCTTTGCCGCATAACGCTCCTCAGTCGGTGATGTCGCAGCAACGATCTTACCCTGTTCGTTAAGGGTTTCATTTGCATTCAGGTGAACATAGCCGATATAACCGTTGTTCAAAGTCAGGTTGGCCGTGCCATAGATGGCACCGCCCTCACCACCACCATAGGCATTACGCTGGACAGCAGGCACACCGTTGTAGAAACCGTAGTCGATGGGGACTTGTTTCTGGTCCGGACGGATGCCGATGACCACATGCGTCTCGCCTGGTCGTTCATTGGCAGCATCGAAGGTAGCAGATTTCCCGTCGGCACTGACAGTCATCGTGGTATAGCCCACGTCGCCCTTCCAGCCTCCGCCGTAGACGTTACGTACCGCACCACCGGCAATAAAGGCATTGGCACTGGCAGTGAAGCCCGTCGGGTTGCTATTGCTATAAGCGCCGACACCGAAGAGATCGTTCACACTTCCGGTAGTACCTGCCGCATAAATGTCTTTACCGACGGTACCACCAAGCAATGCAATGTATGTTGAGCCATAGACACCACCGGACATGATATTTGTATCTGTACCATAACCGCCACCGTAGGCATAGTTAGAGACTGTAGCACCTTTCTTGATGAGGACGTTGGTGTTATACCTCTTATATAATCTGGCCTTCTGTGCGTCTGTCAAGTCGCGGTCATCCATATCTGCCACAGTGACAAGAGGATTGGTGAGGTTGGTATATTGATTACCGACATATCTTGTGAATATTCCCGTAGGATCAGGATTAGGATTATAGTAACCGTCGATGGTCCATGCATCCTTCCATTCCTCTTTCCAAATATCCTTATAATCATCCTTCAGAGTGCCGCCGACGGTACCACCGACCCATCTGTCAGGGTTACCCCATGTGTCAGGATCTTCATTGGCCACCATTTCTGCCGGTTGGGCGCTATAGAGTTGCAGATACTTCTGCACGCTCTCGGCATTGAGCACATTACCCAGCTCACCGCCACCATAGACCTCCCAGACATTGGCGCCTTCCTCCAGATTCACCTCGGTATATTCCGACCAGGTATATTCACCTCGGCCAGCACCATAGATAGTGCCGGAATAGCCATTTTCCTTCAGTACCGGTGCAGAAACATTGACCTTGGAATAGAGCGTGCGGCGCACGTTGTTGTTGCCACCGTAGATAGCACCATTCACACGGGCATCTCCACTAAGGTAGTTCACGTTTGCCTCATACACATCACAAGGCGGGAGAATGTGCATGCCGTATGCACCACCGAAGATATTGTTGATCTTGATGGTAGACTTCTCAGGCACGTTGACAAGGGTACGGCGGGTAACACCCTCCTCATAGCTGCCACCGTATGCGGCACTCACCCTTCCGCGTAACAGGTCGATGACGGCGCTGGCTTCGTTGATATTAACATTACCATTAAATGTATCCTCTGCCTTGTAGCGCATGCCAAGGCCATTGTAGGCACCGGCACCGAAAATCTCCGTATTAGCGAAATTATCTAAGCCCTCAGGAATGTCAATCAGCACATAGCTGTAGTCCTGCAACTTATCGCCATCACGGTCGCCAGGAAATCCCTCACCGGCACCGAAGACGCGCTCAATCAAATTGTTGGCATTGTTGTTTGGACGGATATTGATGAAAGCATTATGCAGATAGGGTTTATTGGTGATGCGGTTCTTATAAGCATCAGCCTCATAGTCATAGTTACCAAAACAACCGCCAAGAATACTCCTCACCCTACCCTGGGTATACTCCATATAAGAGGATACAGGACGGGCTTCTGCCACCATTGTTTTGACTTCATCACGGATGCGATCAGAGAAATCCTTGCTGTTTGTTCCCAAGATACTGCCACCCAGGTCGTTACCGCCATAGATATGGTCACGGATCCATGGGAAACCGTTCTCTCCCACATAGGTCTCCGTGTGGCCGAGGATGTCGGCATTGCAGCTGCCTGCGAAGGAGTTGAAGATACGACCATTATTAAGGTTGATATGGACATTACCGGCAATGGCTCCCTCAAAGGCACCACCATAGATAAACTCACACTCGGCCATGTCAGGACTGTCGCCCGCAGCACCGCGTGCCACACCAGGAAGGCTGGCGGCACCATTCAGATTGATATAGGTGCTATAATCCTCACTATATTCATATTGGCCATCTTTGTTTTTCTTGCCGATGGCACCCATCTCACCACCACCGAAGATCTGGAACACATAACCCTTATTCAGATTGATGGTGGTACTACCCCATATCTCTGAGGCGACACCATATCCAGCACCAAACACATTCAGGGCATCACCCAATACGTCCATACCCTGCTCTGAGAGGATGACACCCGTATTTCTCTTCGTAATCTTATATTCCCCCTTCTCTGTATTCTCATATAGGACATCACCCTCATCTGTGAGGTCAAAGAGTTTGTCACGCTCCATCAGCGTCTCGTTGATGTTAAGGATGACATTACCATTCACATGACCAGACTCATAGCAACCGCCGTAGATGTTACCGCCTTTCAGACGACGGACGATATCGGCATCAGTACTTGTGATATTTTGATCAGACTCAGTAGGCGTAACGTTGGGGACATTGTCAAAACTTTGAGTTTCTGCATTGTAGACTACAGTATTCCACTCCAACAGCTTGGACTTGTCATTAGGATCTTTCCATCGCATGGGCTGGATCTTCAGACCTGAGAAGTTAAGTTCCAACTTATCACCGTTGCTGTCAGGCTCGCCGAGGAGTCCACCCAGATAGGCAGCATTGAAGCCTTCCACAGCATCGACATTGGCACTATTACAGCCACCCACGATCTTATCATATATAATAACCTTGTCCTTAAAGGAGATCTCAGTCAGACCATCGGTCATCATACTACCCACATTACCGCCACAATATAAGGAACCGAACTGGCTGGAATAAGGCGTGTAATCCTTGACATCGTCGAACACCACGCTGGGCATCACCTTCATGGCACAACCTTCCATGTACTTGTCAAAGACATCGGGTTGTGTCAAATCCATCGAGTTGAACTTAGAACCTGCTATCGACGTATTGGCTATGGTCCGTAGTACACCTTCTGCCTGAACCAGACCATCTTCGTTACGTACTTCATCATTGGTCTTCACCATGTTCTCACCATTGTTGCCAAGGAACAGATTATCAATGGTAACATACGAGCCGATCTTCACATGGGCCTGACGGTTGGCAATGGGTGTCAGTTCTTGCAGCGACGCACTATTACCACCCACAAAGACCGAACCCTCGACGAAGACAGGTTTATCTGCCTTACCTCGGAGAAGGATAGACACCTGCTCAGCATTGGGACGCACCTTGTTGAGGGCCTCTGCCGACTGCAACCCTGTGAAAGTATCACCACTTAAACCCAAGATTTCCTTAGGATTATAATAGAAGTCACGCCAGAGGAGTTCGTCCTTCAAAGCAGGGTTGTCTGTATAAGCATACGAGCCATTACCGCCTCCATAGGCATTGCCATGAATTGTGGTCAGGATAGCCACAGTATTACCACCATATACATTACCAGAGATGTCGTTACCACCATAGACATTGTTGACATGACCGCCGAGGATTCTCGTACGGGCTGCAAAACCAGCAGGAATACCGGTTGGATTATCCGCTAACTGGATCTGCGCGTTAGGCACGTCATTACCTGCCGCATCCAACGGACGCACATCAGCCTTGCGGCAACCGCCATAGACATTGTCAACTATGAGAGTAGATTCTTCTGGAATTTGCAGCAACAGGCCTTGTGGGCACGTCATACGTCCCTCATTACCACCGCTGTAGAGATTTCTCACCTTACCTCCTAACAAGTTCCACTTAGGCTGAATGGCCATATCTACCTTGTTATTGCCACCGAAGAGGTTTCCAAACTGGAAGGCGCCGCTGTTTGGATAGGTAAACTTGTAGTTAATACCCATCTTTATGAAACGATCTTCGGTCAGCAGGTCAGTGCCGTTGACATCATCCTCTATACCGTCTTTCACATTGATGTGGTTCACCACCTTGCTTGGATTGTTCAGATGAATGACGACATCCTCGGTCACCGTAGCCATGTTTCCGCCACCGAAGACATTGACGATAGAGCCTCCTAAGAGTTCGAGATAGGTCTTACCCAGATCAGGCTGATGGATGTCTTGTTCGGTTCTGAGAATTTCATTTCCCGTCTCAGAGTCTTTAAGAATATGGGTAACATCATCTCCAACAGCCTCAGAGCTATAAATATAGTTACCATTGCCGCCACCAAAGAGCTGACCGATATAGATCTTCTTGGCATCGTCGGCCTCTACGCCAGAGTCAGTAGTCTTGGTAGAGATACGCACAAAGGTATCCCAAGTATTGGAAATATCATTCTTTCCCTTCTTTTCTTCGTCGGTCATACCATCTCTTATGACCTCTGTCAGTTCGTCAGGCACTGCCGCATTCGTAGCGCTGATGGTGCCTGAAATATCATTGCCACCATATACCTTATTAATAAGGATATAGTCAGAAGCATGCTCACCGTCAATATTGACAAATGCATTGCCGTTGACGTTAGCCATACGGGCACCGCCGTAGACATTGTTCAGGTCACCGGCATACACTGTGACCTTGGTGTTACCGCCCGTTTCGCCGGCATTGCCGCCACCGTAGACACTACCTCCAATTATGATCTGCGCCTGTCCCATCACGGTGGTCAGGAGCATCATCACACTTACTATGATATATCTCGTCTTCACTTTTTCTGTTTCACTTTTTCACCTTTCCCACTATTCACTCTTCACCTTGATGGTAGGATTGTTGAGTTCATCATCCGAGAGCTGGTAGAGATAGGTGGGTTCTACCGTCAGGCTGAGGGAGGTTTTCTTTCCCCGTTTCATCTTTGCCAATGCTTCCATTCCGGCCAGACTGTTGACAGCCACACAGTTCTCTCTTACGCGCGTACCTATTTTATTATCATTAAACGCATCGACGGCATAGACGTCGTATGTACACACCAGCGACAGTCCCTGGGCAATCTGCGAGGCATCGTCAGGTGCAAAGAATCCCGGGAACACCGTACCTTCGAGCGTGATGTCCTTGCCTTCGCTGTTCTTCTCATCCGTATCAGCGGAGAAGTCGTAGATTGTTCCCGTAGACGGAGTACCATTGGCACCGACAGCCGCCGTGGTATAACTGACCTCTGCATCTGCGCCTGGTATCAGCCTGACCGTCACGCCTGTCAAGTTATAGGATGACTGCAGCTCCAGTTTCTTGATCTTGATATAACGCATCTTTGCGTATTCCTGACCAAGTTTGATCTTGAAATCGATACGGGCAAAGACATGGTCGAGCAGCAGACTGACATAGTTCTCAGATTTCATTCCGAAATAGTACTGTCCTATCTCCGGTATTCCCTGTGCAGCAGTGGCCGTAGTTCCATGCTTCACACCGACGATGACACAGAGGTCACTGCCGGAGGCGGCATTCAGGTTTGTCATCTTCAGCACCGCGCCGCCATTATAAGACGTTCCTTGGGCAGGACTGATGGCACACGAGGCAGCCGAGGCAGGAGAGAAGCCATAGATACAGTTAGACGCATCTTTCAGACCGATGGTCGAAGACCACACCTTCCTATCCAAATTATAAGTAAAAAGACCTTCTCGTTTCTGGTTGACCGACGCCTCATTGGCACCAGACATCAAGAAGAACTGGATTGGGTCATACGACCCATATTCATTGGCAGCATCAAAGTATCCGCTGTCTGCGCCACGGGTGGCAGCGACGAGCGACAACGGGTAGTCCGTCGCTTCGGGTGTCGGGACGGGATCGGGCTTTGAGCCATTATCCACTGTAGCAGGGCCAGGAGTCACCGTCTGTTCCGAATCTTTAGAACAGGCGACAAGCAGCAAGACCGCCAAGAGGGAAAGCCATATATTATATCTCATCATACTTCTTACCAATTAGGAATCTCATGATCCGGCAGATTGTCCTCTTTTTCCCAGTCTATCACCTGAACGGTGTTGACTTCGAGTTTTGAGGAGCCTATATAGTAGGCGTAGACAATCCATGTCTGGTTACGCCGGAAGTTACCTGTTGCCATCGAGAAGGGAGCAGACATCAGTGAGCCACCACTACCGAGGCGGAAATAGATAGTGCCAGACAGCCGTTTGTCGCTTTCCGGCAGGTAGACGGGACCTTCCTCTGTCAACTTCCCGTCAGACACCCCTTCATTCACGAGCGTCTCATAGTCATCGTCCGACATAGAACTGCTGTAGGAATAGACCGTAGGATCCTCATTCTGGACAATGGGGTTCACCCGGTCACCCTTCACCAATAGCACCTCCTGATCGAAGGGAGGGCCTTCCACCCAATAGTCTGGATGGTCGCCATCGAGGAAAAAGCGCACCTTCTGATACATCATCTTATTGTCGAGAGTGATACGGTCGATGATGACGGGACTGAGTCCTTCCAGTGAAGACAGCACAAAGCGGATCTTCGATACTGTACGCACCAGCTTCAGGTTCGCATCGTTGATATGCAGGACGTTGTTCTTGTCGATGACACTCCTGCCACGGGCCACACACGACATGGGGACGCCCTTGTCAGAAGGAACGGTGGTGACAGCCTGATAAGCCGGGGCCTTCAGGAAATTGAAGAAATGACCGCCATTGAAGACGGCAGTCTCCAGGTCCTCACTAGTGTTGACAGTCTCCAAATAGTTCGTACCATTGTTGTCGAGGACATTGGCCATCACATAGATGTCTACCGGCTCAGGTTTCTCTGCAAAACTGTTGTCTGCCAGTGCGATACTATATGAGGCACTCTTATGCTCATTCAATCCCTGAAGCTCACTCTCTGAAGTGAGGGTAAGACTGGCCACCAGCTTGGAGGGGTCGCTGCTCCGGTATACCCAGATCTGCAGGTTATGAATCAAACCTTCCTCCTGAGTGGGAACGATCTCACTTCGAGTCACTTCTGCCCGTTCCGGAGCGTAGACATAGATATTCAGCTTAGGCTCTACGGGCTCCTCGTCGCTGCTGCAACCGACACAAAGTGTCAGCAGCACCGACAGCACAAACAGGATGCCATGCCATTGCCATCTATCTATTCCTTGTTCCTTCATCATTCTGCACTACTATTAAAAAGTTCCACTGTCGTAGGTCTGACAGTTTCCCAATTAGCCACTTTCACACCAATCTCCATGCGCGGTGCCAGCAGGTCGGGCATCACGTTATAGGCGCTCTTGAAATTCTCGACGATCACATCGAACGTCGTCGTATAGTCCTGTGTAAACACACGGTTCTTGCTTTCGTCGTTCTTATTGTCTGCCGTCGTCGGGTTCACCTCACCAATCAGGTAGAACTTCGTACCAGGGTAGACGATACCGTCGAAGCCCTTGAACTTCTTACCACTGCGGTTCTCGAACTCAAGAACGATCCTCACGTTCTTATGTTCATACGTCTGCAACACAAGGGTATTGGTGCAGCCTTCATCACCTTTATTACTCAGGCAGTAATAGTCGTAATCATCGCTGCCTACAGCCTTTTTCGTCTTGACCTGCGTATCGTAGGCAAAGAGCATCTGATCCGTCATGGCATCCGACTCCTCCTCACCCTCAGGCCATGGCTGTATCGTCTCCGGGCGGAAGTCGAAGCCGACGGGATATTGTCCTCCCACAATGACAGCCGTCAGCGGATAATAGGTATCATCAAAGCTCACGATCTCATTGTTAGCATCTAAGAATGGGGTGACGATGATTTTCTTCAGCCGGACGCTCAGTCGTGCCACGCCATACTGTACCGGCGACACCATCGCTGCCGACTTCGTGGCAGAGGTCACCACCGTCCCCAACTTATAGTGCCCGAGCACATCGTTCCACGTCGTTGCACGCTGGTAGACGCTACCTTCCACCTCGTCGGATGAGGTCTTGATGGTGCTGTTACCGTAATAGCAGAGTTCTGCCGGGTAGGCAAAGCGGTCAAGGCTCATGATGGCAGTCTCGACAGTGGTCTGCGTTTGTGGCATGAAAGCAGAACCATTCCACTGCATAGCGGCAGAACCGTCGGGAAGACCTATATGGGCAGGATAGTCAGTAAGAGGCGTGCCAGCCCAAGTCGTCAGCGTCACGTGTCCATTAGCATCGACATCCGCAGCGGTCTTGATGCTGTTGCGGATGGCGGTGACCAGAGCATCGGCAGCTGCTGTCTCTCGTAGGGCGACCTCCTTGTATAGTTCCTCCACAAAAGCCCTGACACAGGCAGAGGAGCCGGCAATCACAGCATAGTTGCCATTCTCGTCCTGATGGATGAAGTCCATATAGAGGGCTTTCAGTTTCGGGTCATCCGTAATGGCCCAACCTGACGTATTGGCGATGGCGCTCATATAGTCGGCCAAAGCCTTAGCACGTTTGCTGGCCGTTGTCGACAGACTGATCTGTTCCGGACTGAACCGGATCTGGGCGGGACTGCTGGCATCCACATAAGTCGTGGTCGTCGAACCGTAATAGGCCTTATTGCCGGCAGGGATGGTCTCTCCTGCCACCTGGACAGAATTAGCGCCACGAGCATAAAAGAGCACGGAGGCTGTACCAGACCAGAAGGCGCAGTTGGGATAATAGTAATAGGCCGCCGGCGTCAGCTCAGAAGGCTTGCCAGCCACCCTACCCCGCTCATCGCTGCCAAAGGCATCAAAGACAAAGGGCACATGGTCTGCCTGAATCGTCCCTGTCACCCTGAACGGGATGATCCGCACATCTTTCAGTCCGCGGAAATGGTCGGATGATGTCTGAACGACACTGTCTGCCATACGTGTCTTGGCAGAAGAGAGGTCGGGCATCGAGAAGGCCAGACTCACAGCGACAGGCGAGTCGGCGACAACTGTCTCCGGCTCTTCCCTGTCGGCACATCCCATCAGGACTGCCAACATCGCCATCAGTGCTATGATCTTCTCTACTTTCATTTCTTACCTTTTTACCTATTTACTTTTTTACCCTTTTTATAATGGTATCTCATGATGACCTGCCTCATTCCAGTCGAGCGTGACGCTCACGCCCACCTTTGTCCCATCGGGCTCTAAGGCACCATTGGAATGCACCTTGGCACGGATGATGTCCAGTTGTCCGGCACTTAAGGAGGTATTCACACTCAACACACTTTCCGTCACCTTGCCGTCGGAGAGCGTCGCATAGACACGGAACTGCCAAAGAGGCTTTTCTGATTCCGAAGTGTCAAACGGTTCTTCTGTCTCAATGATGTTACGAGTCGTCTTCGGAGACTCCGGAGACGGGAAGTTCACGGTACAGAAGCACGCCTGGCCAGGAGTGCCTGTATCAACCTTATCGGCCATCACCAGCTGTGACGTGGCGACGTAGACATACGAACTGTCAGCGATGTTGAACCCCGAGGCAAAGCCTGTGGCCAGCACCTTCAGGTCCTTCAGCGTAGCCTCGCTGGTGTCGAGGACCAGGGCAGCAGCACAGTTCGCCATCTACAGATGTACGTATACCGTTTTAATATCCACTTGTATCTCCTTCCGGGCAGTGAACACGCCCGTCTTGTGGGTACTGACGGTATCACCCCGGGACTGCAGCAACCGGGTGCTATGATAATGGTCACCTCCTTCAAGCATGACGATCCCATTGCCTTCCAGATTAGCCAACGCCGTGTGATGATACTGACGGCGAGGCAGATAGAGAGTGTAACTCATCTCGTTGGCATCCATCTGGTGCCGCTCGTTATGCAGAAGGGCACCATCGCCCTGCACATCGTAGAACGAGAGGTCTATATCGCGGGCATAGTCAGTAAAGATGGGAGCAAGATAACTCCGCAAGGCCTTCAGAAGGTTGGCATCATCCTTCCTGTCGAGCTCCTTCTGGAGTTCGATAGTCAGGTTGGTGACCAGATGCAGGTCATAGTCGAGTCTCATCTCCTCATCACAATCGCTCAGATCTTCATCGATTACCGAGCAGCCATAGAAGACGACCGTCACAGCCAACCCAAAGGCGATACTGACTATACTTCTATAGTTCATTCTTAATCAATGATTACATTGAATTTCAGACCAGCCTTCCACTCCAAGTCTACAGACAGACCAAAGAACATCTGGGTGGAGCGCAGGTCGGGAATGGTCGAGTAAGCCCGTTGCAGAGCATCCTTTCCGATGGTGAAGGTGGCGGTGGTGACAGCGTCACGGATGAACACACGGTCCTTGCCGTAACCCGTATCACTGCTCCCGAAACTGGTCTGCTTGGTCCAGTCAACAGGCTCCAGTGCCGTCGACAGCGGGTCGAGTTCACCGATGAGGTAGAATTTCTGTCCAGCCTTGACGTATCCGCTCAAGCCATAGAAGTCCTTCGTGGCCGTCAGCTCGAGGGCGACATACACCTTCGCCTGAGTCTCACCCACGGTGAAGTTGTCCAACACAAGCGTATAGTTCGTCAGCGTCTTCCCATTGTCAGAAGCAGGCAGATCATTATGCGACGTATCCAATATAGGGTCGTAGATCACCTTATTGAACGACGTACTCTTGGGCAGGTACTCAAACTGGGCAACATCAGGCTGTCCGCCGATGAGGAGACCCGTCACATTGAACGAGATGCCAGTTTCGTCAGAGGTGCCACTGAAGACATTGTTCGAATCACTGCCGGAAACAGCGACGGCATTGTCATTGAAGGTATTCTCGGCATTACGCTGGATGGTGGCCTTCAACTGAGAGACACCATAAGTGATATTCTCCTTCATGGCCACAGCCCGTGTCGCGGCAGAAACGGCATCACTGTTCCAGCCATTACTCGTCCAGGTGTCGGTCTTCGCCCATTCGACGGCTGATGTCGGATAGGAGGCGGCCTCCTTGGGCGTTGCCGACTGCCAGAGATCAGAATTGCAATAATAAGCCAGTTCTGCCGGATAGGTGACGTCATCATAGTCGACAGAAACCTTCGAAATGGTCGCTCCACTGTTCCTATAGACAAACTGGCCTGTGGCCTTGTTGAACTCTAGCACAGCACAACCGTCGGGAACGCCCAAGGTAGACGGATAGTCAGAAACTGCCGTCGAGGTGCCCGACTTATAACTGTCTTCCCATTGATAGACAGTAGGCGTACCAGACACGGACACGGTGAAATTCTCTGCAATCTTCTGCAAGATGGCCTCCGACAAGGCCTTGGCCGTCGCATTCGTAGTCTTGGAATAGAAAGAATTGATGACATCAAACAACTCGGCGACCATATTCCTCACGGCCGTACCGGAACCCTGAAGGACATCACCGTCGCTACTCTCGCTGACAAACCTGTCATAGATATCACCGAGGGTTGCCAAATCACCACTGGACGCACCACTTGTAGCAGCCCATGTCAGGGTCTCTGGTGATGTGATACCAACACCGACGATGCCATTCAAGATGGCTGCCAGCGTCGTCTGCGGCGTGGTGAAATCAGAGGCTTTCTCCACACGGTTCACCAGTTGGAAGGTAATGTCATTCACCTTGTTGATGTTACCAGCATAGGTCTTTTTCAACTGGCCGTAATACCCAGGCTTACCATTCTTCTCAGCATCATTGGCAGAAGCATAGAACAGAAAGTCTTTCGTTCCGGTGGGAATGTACAGTGTATATACCTTACTTGAGTTGGGCGTTCCGCCAGAATGGACAGGCTCCGGTTTGCCTAAGGCGTCAAGGGGGAACGTGTGGTTGCCATCTACAGCACTGTTGGCACCGGGCGTGCCGTCGAAACAGAACAGATACATGTCGTTGATGCCCTGGAAGATGCCGTTGCCTGCCACTTCACTGACCTGACGCGTCCGTTCGTCGGGTTGTGTCACGTTAAAGACAAACTCCGTCTTCACCCGTCCCGTCTCGGGATCGTAATTCGGATTGTTGACCACCTCATCATTCGAGGAGCACCCCCAAAAAGCCGTTGCGCCCACAAGTGCCGTCACACTTATCATGGCATACTTGAAACGATTTTTCATATCTTTTTTATTTTTATACTATTCAGTTGATGATATACACGACGTTGATGCCTAACTGCGGCAAGAGGAAGATGCGGTCACCCTTGCCGTAGTAGGTGCCGCAGTGATCACAGTCGTACTCCTTGAACCAGGCATAGCCGACGGCGACACCAGCCTCGGCTTCGATGCGCCAGCTGCGGGAGAGGATCCAGGAGTATCCATATTTGCCACCGAGGGCGATGAGGTCACCCTGCAGGCGGCGGTCCTTGACGGCAGAGTAGATGCCGAAGGGGATCTTGGTGTTGCCCACATTATAATGGCTATAGATGAGGTCAGCCTCGTAATAACCTTTGTGGAAAAGGGAGTCACGATATTTACGCGCGCGTAAAGAAAAAAGCATATGACGCCATTTCTTGTTCTTTGCCTTGTCGATGTCCCACGCATTGACACCGGCCAACAGGCCAACAGTCCGGAGGGAATCCACCCGGATATCCACTCCAAGGTTCGGCG
>JAEEGJ010008566.1_pt1 | contig 28087 bp, 23 predicted proteins | sample 8958761 | NCBI WGS metagenome assembly JAEEGJ01 (sample SAMN16246546, study PRJNA631951) | gut metagenome | biome: gut microbiome; feature: rumen; material: RS-attached | host: Bos | place: Iran: Karaj | collected 2018-10
CAAGGAGGATCTGCCCGTCGTCCGGTTTGAAATGCCCCGTCCCGCGGCGCTGCAGTTCGTGGAGAGCATGAACGAGCCCTACAAGACGGAGCTCATCAACGATATGCCCGAGGGCACCGTCATCAGCTTTTACAGCCAGGGCACCTTCACCGATCTCTGCGCCGGCCCCCATCTGGTCAGCACCGGCAAGCTCAAGGGCAACGGCCTGAAGCTCACCAGCTGCACGGGCGCCTACTGGCGCGGCGACTCCAAGCGCAAGATGCTGCAGCGCATCTACGGCACCTGCTTCCCCAAAAAGGAGGGCCTGGACGAATACCTGCGGCGCATCGAGGAGGCCAAAAAGCGGGATCACCGCAAGCTGGGCAAGGAGCTGGGCTTGTTTGCTTTCCGGGACGAAGCCCCCGGTTTCCCCTTCTATCTTCATAACGGCATGGTTTTGCGCAACACCCTGATCGAATATTGGCGTTCCGTGCACAAAAAATGGGATTACCTGGAAATCATGACGCCGCAGATCATGCGCAGGACCCTTTGGGAGACCAGCGGTCACTGGGATCACTATAAAGACAACATGTATACCACTTTGATCGACGGTGAGGATTTCGCCATCAAGCCCATGAACTGCCCCGGCAGTATCCTGGTCTATGATACGGAGCCGCACTCCTACCGCGAGCTGCCCCTGCGCTATTCCGAGCTGGGAACGGTCCACCGCCATGAGCTGTCCGGCGCGCTTCACGGCATGTTCCGCGTCCGCTGCTTCACGCAGGACGATGCGCATATCCTTCTGGCAAAGGAACAGATCAAGGATGAGGTCATGCGGATCGCCCAGCTTTTCGACGAAGTGTATTCCCTTTTCAAGCTGCCCTACACCATAGAGCTGAGCACGATGCCCGACGACCACATCGGCACGGAAGCCGATTGGGAAGTGGCGACCAACGCTCTGGCTGACGCGATCACGAGCCTGGGGAAGACGTACACGATCAATCCTGGCGACGGTGCTTTCTACGGGCCGAAGCTGGATTTCCATATCGAGGATTGCCTGGGCCGTACCTGGCAGTGCGGTACGATCCAGCTGGATTACCAGCTGCCCGGCCGCTTTAATCTGGAGTACGTGAACAGCAGCGGAGAAAAGGAATGCCCCGTGATGATACACCGGGTGGTCTTCGGATCCATCGAGCGCTTCATCGGCGTCATCACCGAGCATTTCGCCGGGGCCTTCCCCCTGTGGCTCAGCCCGGTGCAGGTGAAGGTCATGCCCATCACAGACCGGAGCGGCGACCGCTGCAAGGAACTGGTGAAGCTGCTGGAGGAGGCCGGCTTCCGGGCGGAGGCGGATCTGCGGAACGAGAAGATCGGCTATAAGATCCGGGAAGCCCAGATGCAGAAGGTCCCCTATATGCTGGTCATCGGCGACAAGGAAGTGGAGGACGGCAGCGTGGCGGTCCGCACCCGCACCGGCGAACAGATGAACATGAGCTATGCCGATTTCCTGAAAAAGATCACGGAGGAACGGGATACCAAAGCCCTCTGATTTTTCCGGCTTTAGAAAGCAGGTCCCTGCGCATGCTATGCGCAGGGACTTATTTGTTCGGGAGGGATCCATATGGACCGAAAGAAGACCGCCGCGGCCCTGGCGCTGCTGTTTCTGCTGAATCTTGCCCTCATCACGGTTTCCCAGCGGGCGGAGGCCGCGTCCTATCGGCAGGGCTCCTCCGGCTCCGTGGTCACCCAGATCCAGAAAAAGCTGGCTGCGGAGGGGTACTACAAGGCCTCCATCGACGGGATCTACGGCAGCCGAACCGCAGCGGCGGTGCGAAGCTACCAGCGGGACAGGGGCCTGAAGGTGGACGGCATCTGCGGGCCGGAGACCCTGGGCGCCCTGGGGATCAGCGTCAAGGCGGCAGACAGCACGGAGAACAACGTGAACCTCCTGGCCCGGCTCATCTCCGCCGAGGCCCGGGGAGAGCCCTACGTGGGCCAGGTAGCCGTGGGAGCGGTGGTGCTGAACCGGGTGGAGCACCCATCCTTTCCCAATACCATCTCCGGGGTCATCTACCAGTCCGGGGCCTTCACCTGCGTGACGGACGGCCAGTTCCAGCAGCCCGTGGCGGAGAGCGCCTACCGGGCAGCCCGGGACGCCCTGAACGGCTGGGACCCCAGCGGGGGAGCCATCTATTACTTCAACCCCGTCACGGCCACCAGCAAATGGATCTGGTCCCGTCCCTTGATCGTCACCATCGGCAAGCACCGTTTCTGCGCATGAGAGCGGTTCCATTTTCCGGATGCGTCGACAATATCTGGAGATTTATCCTTGTTTTCCCCATGGGACTATGCTAATATCAACTGGTGATGCGTTCACAAATACAGAGACGCAGATATTTGGTATATCGTGGTATTATTTTGTATTCTATTTGAAAGGATTGATCATATGAAGCATGCAGGGAAAAGAGCGCTGGCTTTTATCCTGTGCCTGATCCTGTGCGCAGGAATGCTGCAGTTTGGGGCATTGGCAGCAGAGCCGCTCTCGGTTACCGGAATCAAAGCGAACAAAACCACAGCAAGTACGGGTGAATCCATCACCTGGACGGCAACGGCCACCGGCGGAACCGGAACGCTGCAGTACTACTTCATCGTGTACAAGGACGGGACCAAGGTCAAGACCCGCGCCTACAGCACGGCGAATACCTTCAGCTACACCCCCGCGGAGGCCGGGACCTATAAAGCCAGGGTCTATGTGAAGGACGCCGCAGACACGAAGGTCAGCAAGCTGGGCACCGCCATCACGGTGACCGCGGGAGCGGAGCTCACCATCAGCAGCATCAAGGCGGACAAGACAAGCGCCAATGTCGGCGAGACGATCACCTGGACGGCAACGGCCGCCGGCGGAACCGGAACGCTGCAGTACTACTTCATCGTGTACAAGGATGGGACCAAGGTCAAGACCCGCGCCTACAGCACGAAGAAAACCTTTGCCTATACGCCTGAGGAAGCCGGGGTATATAAAGTCAGGGTCTATGTAAAGGATGCGGCGGACTCAAAGGTCAACAAGCTGAGCAAGGGCGTCACCGTGGAGAGCCTGTACGACACCCGGGTCACCACGGAGATCGTCCCCGTGGACCGGGGCATCGGCACCTATGCGTTCTACCTGACCGGCGGCAAGAACCACAGCGGCGAGGATATCCCCGATTATGTGGGCAGCGTCAGCGGCAGTGTGTCGAGACGTTACATCAATGGGGTCCCCGAACGGTACCTCTCCGTGAGCGGCAACTTCGGCAACTCGTTCAACGATGGATACGACCAGGAAACCGGAGCCTGGTACTACATCTACAGTACCAACTATAAGAAAATCCGGGTGGAGATCACCCCCTTTAAAGGGGAGAGCTTCAGTTCCGTGCCCGACGTCACCGCCTCTTACTGGGACAGCACGAAGCAGGAGCAGGTGAACGTCAGCTTCCGCGCCTCCCTGAAGAACGGCAAGATCATCCTGACCGCCGCTCGTCCCGAACGGGAGGATCTTACCAACCTTACCATCAACGTGAACATTACTCTGAACGGCGTCACGCAGACGGTCAGCGTTTACCTCTGGCTCGGAAACAGCACCAGCTCCGGCACAACGACGATTTACTGCGATACCTGGGAGGAGACCCTGGCGGAACTGGCCAAGGGAACGCAGAGCGTCTACTACCGAGGCGCGGAGGACGTTACCCTCACCTCCGAGCTGACCCTCAACCCGGATCAGCGTCTCTCGATCGGGAACGCCAACTTCACCATCGGCAACGGCGGCGTGCTCACCATCACCGGCGATGACAATCATGGCGCCTCATTGAATATGTACGGCCAGGGAAAGACCTTCACCGTGGCCTACGGAGGCACCCTGGCCACGAACAGCCAGGGAGAAAACCAGAGCCGCTCTTACTGGACCGAAGTCTACGCTTACTCGGGCAGCATCGTAGTGAAGAAGGGCGGACGCATCAACGTCCCCACCAGGGGGTACTTTGAGCTGTATGTCAACGACGGGATCATCGATCTGAAGGCCGGTTCCACTGTCACCTCCAATGGCCTGTTTGAGCTCTATTCCAGCAGCAAAAGCATCACCATCGGCGGCAAGGTGACCTCTACCGACGCCTTGTACGTCCAGGGCGCCAGCGTCATTGCGGAGACCGGTTCCGTTATCAGCTCCGGATACTGCTCGTTCAGCGGCCTGACACAAAACTATGGTAAGATCACCCATACCGGCAGAAACCTCTACTTCAACGGCCGCCTGGAGAACTATGGTACCATCAAGATCACCCGGAGCGATGGCTCTTCATCTTACGCTTCCGCAAGCAACACCGGCTACACCATCGTGAACGCTGAATCCGGCACCATCGAACTGGGCGAGGGCTGCACGCTCAACGTCAACGGCACGGTGCTGCAGAACCAGGGCACGATCCCCGGCGCGGGCACCCTGTACATCGGCAATACCGAATCGGACTCCGAGTATCAAAACGGGATCGGGCAGATCGAGCAGGATACGAGTCGGAACTACGGACCTGACAACTACTGGCACGGCGCTTTTACCGCCGAGCCTGCCGCCACCATGAAAGTCGTCACCTTCTTCGGCAAGTTCGTGAATGAAGGTTCCTACACCATCACGGTCGTTGACTCAAACAACTGAACCCCGCGTCCTTCAACCTGAAGTTGAAAGGATATCCCCCTCCGGCTCAGACGGGCCGGAGGGGGTTTTTGACGTGTCAGGGAACGTGCGTTCCAAAGGATGAAAAATATGAAAACGCCGGAAGAGGGAAGGACACCATCGGCAAGCACCGTTTCTGCGCATGAAACCGCCCCCGATCCGCACAACGCGGATCGGGGGCGACATGTATTCAGCAGAGTTCACGGCCCGCAAGCCGCGAATGAAGCAACATCCTGCTGGACGCAAAGCCCGGCGGAGCGGGTCAGCATCGAAGCGAAGTTCACAGCTTTGCCTTCAGCGCTCTCCGGGCCAGAAGGCCGCCCAGCAGAGTGACCGCCAGCTCGACCAGCACCGTGAACCACACGGGGCAGTACCCCGCAAAGGCCAGCACCAGGAGCAGGATCTTCAGCCCCAGGGCGGGGAGGAAGCAGAGCTTCCGGCTGTTCTTGTCGTTCAGCAGGGCTCCCAGGAGCAGCAGGGCGCCCCGGCTGCCGCCGGGGGCGGTGACGATCTCCGGATCCTTTCCGCAGCCGCCCAGGGCGGCGTACAGATCCGATTCCCAGGCGGGACCCCGGTCTCCGTCCCCGGAGGCGTAAAGCAGCGTCTCCTCCGGGAAGCGCTTTTCCCCGGCTTCGGTCATATCCCCGAATCGGTAGAGGCCGCAGGCACGGATCTTGTCCTCCAGCTCGCCCTCCTCCGGCTCCGTCTGGTTCAGGCGGATGCAGCCGGCGTATTTGCCGTCGATCCCCACGTGGATGGTGTTCTCCCGATCCTTGAAGGGGACCAGGGGCAGGCTGGCCCGCTGCATGAACTCCGCGCTGCCGCAGATGATCACCCGGCCCCGGATGCGGGCCAGGACGCCGAAGTCCCGCAGCTCCTGGTACCGCTCCAGCAGCTCGGGATCCGTGCGGTGACCCAGCAGCTCCGCCAGGGTGTCCCCCAGGTGGCTGGGAGAGCAGGACCAGGCGCAGGCGGCCAGCTCCAGCAGGGCGGCGGGAGGCACTTCCTTCGGCATGGCGCTCTGGATCACGGCGTCTCCCCGGACCAGCGTATCCGGCAGCTGGAAACAGCAGAGCTTCGTCCCGCAGAGCCGGGAGAGGGAATCCCCGGTGAAGATCGCTCCCTGCTCGCAGGCGTTCACGGAGGCAGAAAAATCACACAGACCAAAGGACCAGAACAGGGGGACGACGTTCCCCAGGGCCAGGAACATGGCAGCCCGCCGCAGGATCGCGGGGATGCTCGTCTTGGTGAGGAGCGCGGCCAGGATGACGTACAGGGCGGCGAGGGCCGGAACGATGTAGGGCAGCCAGAGCTTCAGGAAGCGGCCCAGATCGTCTCCCGGGTCGGGGTCCGGCTGAAACTCGCCGATCCGGTCCCCCAGGTCCGCCTGCTCCTTCCTGCGGGTGATGATCCGTACCGCCGCGCTGCGCCGCCATTCCAGCACCGGCAGGGTGATCCGGTAAAGGATCATGGCCGCCGCTCCGGCGGCGGGCTTATTGGCGCAGTGGCAGAGGATGCAGGCCAGGACAAGGAGCAGAGGGTACCCCGGACGCTTGTTCCGGGTGAGATCCCGCAGGATCGGCAGGGCCAGCGGGTAGCCGGCAGCCAGGAAGGAGAGAACGCAGAGGATGAGCTTCAGCGTTTCCCCCATGGGGATCAGTTTGGAGCACGCCAGAAGCACGATGGCCAGGATCAGGGCCAGCGTCGGGATCGGCAGGGCGTTTTTGCGGAACATAGGCATCGTCCTTTCTCTTTGACCGCCGGGGATTCAGGTCCCCAGCAGGAAGACCGAGGGATCGCTCAGGAAGGTGGAAAGACTGTAGTTGATGAGGATATCGTCAATGGCGTTGTCTTCCGCGTATTCCCGCACGCTTCGGCGGAAATACCGCAGATCCAGCACATGGATCTCGCTGTAATGGGAGAAGAAAAAGGGCAGCTCACAGTCGGAATAGGAATCCCGCAGCACCAGGAGCCTGCCGCCGGTCTGCCCGGTCTCGATCACCATCCGGGGGGTGTTGCCCCCGAAGAAATAGGCGTATTTGTCCTTGACGGCCAGCTTCTCCTCCGCGTAGACGGGGGAGGGCTCCTCCCCGTCGTCCCGGTACACGGTCACTCCCTCCGGTTCCACCCAGCGGCTGATGCTGTCCGGCTTCACCCAGCGGACGCCGGAGGAGGAATACACGGTGCCGTAGAACGCCTCCGTGACGGTCGCAGGCTGAAAGCTCTCCTTCGGGGCCGGGGTCAGGCCCATGGCCCGGGCGGAGGCGGCATAGCCGTAATAGGCGCCCAGGGTGGTCCAGTGGTGGTCCGTGCGGTAATAGATCTCCTCGTCCCGGTGCTCCGTCAGAGCGGAGAGGACGTCCGCCGCGGGGCACGCAGCCTCCCCATAGATCCGGCGGATCAGGGCCTCCTGGTCAGCCGTGTTGGCGTGGGCCGGGAGCCGGTCGGACCAGACTGCGGCGGAGGAGGGGATCAGGGCCAGGAAGACCCGGGCCTTCGTTCCCTCCGCCAGGGCGTTCACCGCCCGGACGGCGGAAGCCACGGTGCTTTCCTCAGGCTGGGGGAAGCGGGTGATGAGGGTGTCCTCCCGGCAGAAGAACACGTTGTTGTTTTCCGTTTTTCCCAGAGCCCGCTCGGTGCGGGATTTCAGGCTGATCCAGCTGTCCCGCAGGGGGAACTGGTCCGTGATGCAGTCCTCCACACCTTGGGTAAAGGCGCCGGAGGCCAGATCGGAGACACGGAAGCGGGGCGGCTGGGCCAGGACCCGGTTCTCCTGCTCGGAGAAGGTCCGGCGGGGAAGGGCGATCAGCAGGACGAGCCCCAGGGCCAGGAACAGAAGAAAGACCAGGATCTGCGTCAGATCGGAAAAACGTTTCATCCGGCGCACCTCCTAGAAGCGGAAATAGAGGAAGGGATTGTAGCTCCCGTCCACCAGATAGGCGGTGACCAGCACCAGGCAGCCCAGCATCAGGATGGGCGCGGCGCAGCCCCGGACCTTTTCCGGCAGCCGGTCAAAGATCCGCCGGGGCAGGGGGGTGGCGCACAGGGCCAGGATCACCAGGGTAGGAGCGAAGCTCCGGAGATAGTACAGGAAGACGGAGGAAACCAGGCCTTCTCCGCCGCCGAACAGGGCGGCCAGATACCCGGCGCACTGGCCCAGGTCCTCCAGACTGAAGACCACCCAGCCGATCACCACCAGGATCAGGGCGTAGAGGTGGGCGATCCACCGGGGTCCCCGGTCCAGCCGCCGGAGGAGGAAGGCCTTTTCCAGCATCAGGAGCAGGGCATAATACAGGCCCCAGAGCAGATAGTTCCAGCTGGCCCCGTGCCAGATGCCCGTGAGGCACCAGACGATGAGGAGGTTCAGCAGCTGCCGTTTCAGCCCTTTCCGGTTGCCTCCCAGGGGGATATATACATAGTCCCGGAACCAGGAGGAAAGGGTGATATGCCAGCGGCGCCAGAAATCCGTGATGCTGTCCGCCAGATAGGGATACCGGAAGTTTTCGGGAAACTCGAAGCCCAGCATCCGCCCCAGGCCGATGGCCATGTCCGAATAGCCGGAAAAATCGAAATAGATCTGGAAGGTGAAGGCGACGGCCCCCAGCCAGGCGTCCGCCACGGAGAGGGCGGAGGGATCCATGGCCTTGTACACGTCCCACAGGGCGCCGATGGCGTTGGCCAGGAGGACTTTTTTCCCCAGGCCCTGGATGAAGCGCCGCACGCCGGAGGCGAAGGAGGAACGGGTGATCCGCCGGTCGGAGAGCTCCGCCGCGATATCCCGGTACCGCACGATGGGCCCGGCGATGAGCTGGGGGAAGAGGGCGACGAAGGTGCCGAAGCGGACGTAATTCCGCTGGGGCTCCACCTGGCCCCGGTACACGTCGATGGGATAGCTCATGGCCTGGAAGGTATAGAAGGAGATGCCGATGGGCAGCCGCAGCCCCAGGGGAGTCAGAAAGGCCAGGAAGGGGATCAGCCGCAGATTCTCAGCGAGAAAATCGTAGTACTTGAAGAAAAACAGCAGGGCCAGATTCAGCACGATGCAGAGGGTGAGAACAGTCTTGCCCTTTTCCCTCCGCCGGGAGATGAGCAGGCCGGAGACATAGTTCAGGGTGATGGAGAATACCATCAGAAGGATGTATACCGGTTCTCCCCAGCCGTAGAACACCAGGTTCACGATGAAGAGCCAGAGGTTGCGCCACCGGGCGGGGACCAGGAAATACACCGCCAGCGTCACCGGGAGATAGACGAACAGGAACAGCAGGCTGGAAAACAGCATTATCCTTCCTCTTCCTCCTCTTCCGGCCGGAACGAGGACAGGGGGCTGGCATCCGCCGCCTGGCGCAGGTCCGTGCTTTCCACATGGGTGTAGATCTCCGTGGTGTTCAGGTGCTCATGGCCCAGCAGCTCCTGGAGGGTGCGTACGTCCACCCCGTTATGGAGCATGAGGGTGGCGGCGGTATGCCGCAGCTTATGGGAGGAGAAGCCCTCCTGACTCAGCCCCGCCTCCCCCAGATGCACCTTCACCAGCCGGTGGACGGTGCTCCGGGCGATCCGATCCCCCCGTTCGGAGAGGAAGAGGGCGGGGGTCGCCGTCTCCTTGGGCCGCAGGGCCAGGTAGGTGTCGATGGCCTCCCGGGTGCTGTCGTTCAGAAACACCACCCGTTCCTTGCCCCCCTTGCCCAGGACCCGGAGCTGGTCCCCGGTCACGTCGGAGAGGTTCAGCCCCGTGAGCTCGCTGATCCGCAGGCCGCAGTTCAGAAAGATGGTGAGGATGCACCGGTCCCGCTCCTTGTTCCGGCCCCCCACGCTGCGGAGAAGGGAAAGACTCTCCTCCAGGGTCAGATACTTGGGCAGGGAACGGCGGGTCTTGGGGGTGTCGAAGCCCTCCAGGGGGTTCTTTTCCAGCTTGCCCGTTTTCACCGTCAGATATTGGTACAGGGATTTCAGGGTGGCCAGCTTCCTGGCCCGGGACACGGCGGAGAGGCCGTATTCCGCTTCCCGGGAGCGCTGCTGCCGCACCCGGTCCCGGCTGAGGAAGCTGAGGAAATCGTAGACCTCCGATTTCGTCACCGCGGCCAGCATGCTCAGGTCCACGTCCCCGATGGGGATCTCGGAAAACTCCGTCTCCTTGGGCACCAGGCCCCGGCGGAGCTTCAGGAAGCGGAAAAAGGTGCGCAGATCCAGATAGTATTCGTCGATGGTGGCCTGGGAGTGGCCCTTTACCACCTCATGATACTGGAGAAAATCCCGGAGGATCTCCGGCGCCTCGTCCCGATAGTCCATTCCGCACCCCGCAACAGCCTATTATTTCGCCATGATAACTATGTATAATATAGCAGAACGGCAGAGCATGTCAAACGAAATGTCGAAATCCGGGGTTTCCGGGAGGGCGGAAGCCTTCCGGCTGGAGATCGCCGGGGACTTTCTGCTGCTCCTGACCCTCACCTGGTTCTTCTGGGGCGGGGAGACCCTGGCCGCCCTTCTGCTGGCGGCGGCGGTCCATGAGCTGGGCCACGCTGCGGTCCTTCTGCGCCTGGGTCAGCTTCCCCGGGGCCTGCGGATGGATCTTGCCGGGCTCTGCCTCCGCTGCCCTCCGGCGGAGACCGAAGGCCGGGAGCTGCTGCGCACCCTGGCAGGCCCGGCGGCGGGGCTGCTCCTGGCTCTTGCCCTCCGGGGAAGCGGGGAACCCTTCCTGCGCCTCTGCGGAGAGACCAGCCTGGCCCTTTCCGGCATGAATCTCCTGCCCGCCTCCTGCCTGGACGGGGGCAGGCTGCTGCGGAGTCTGGCGGTCCTGACCCTGGGTCCCCTGCCGGCGGAGCGGATCAGCCTTGCGCTGGACTGGGCCTGCATCCTCCTGTTCGCTTGTCTGGGGCTGAAGGGCAGACCGGACTGGTTCCTGTGGAGCGCCTGGCTCCTGGTCCGCAGGGTGAGAAAACGGTGGGGGAGCGGTTGATTTCTCCCGGAGAATCATGTATGATGATTTGAATTTCTGGGGGACGCAAGCTCCCCCATCAAGGGAGTTATCGGCATGCTGCCAGAACTGGAAGCTATCCTGCCCCGGGTACAGAAGCCCGCCCGGTATACCGGCGGGGAATACGGGGAGATCAAGAAGAATCAAGCGGACGTGCGCCTGCGCTTCGCCCTCTGCTTTCCCGATACCTATGAGATCGGCATGTCCAACCTGGGCCTGCGGATCCTGTACGGGATACTGAACGGCATGGACGGGGTCTGGTGCGAGCGGGTCTTCGAGCCCTGGCGGGATATGGGCGAGGCCATGCGGAAGGCGGGGATCCCCCTGTATGCCCTGGAGAGCGGGGACCCGGTGAAGGACTTCGATCTCATCGGTTTCTCCGTGGGATATGAAATGAGCTTCCCCGGCATCCTGGATATGCTGGACCTGGCGGGGATCCCCCTGAAGAGCGCGGACAGGCCCGGTCTCACCCCCATCGTTTTCGCCGGAGGGGCCTGCATGATGAATCCGGAGCCCATGGCGGACTTCCTGGACCTGTGCGTCATCGGAGAAGGGGAGGACGCGGACCGGGAGGTGGCGGCCCTGCTCATGCGGGCCAAGGAGGAGGGCTGGACAAAGGCCGCCTTCCTGGAGGCCGCAGCGCAGATCGAAGGGGTCTACGTCCCCTCCCTCTATACCCCGGAATACCTGCCGGACGGACGGATGAAGGGGCACGTTCCCCATGGGGGCGCCCCGGAGCGGGTGCGGAAGCGCATCATCGAAGATCTGGATTCCGTCTATTTCCCGGAGCACACCATCGTCCCCTCCACGGAGATCGTCCATGACCGGACCATGCTGGAGCTGTTCCGGGGCTGCATCCGGGGCTGCCGCTTCTGCCAGGCGGGATACATCTACCGCCCGGTGCGGGCCAAAAAGGCGGAGACGCTGATCCGTCAGGGGATCGAGAGCCTCCGGTATGCCGGATACGAGGAGATCAGCCTCACCTCCCTCAGCACCAGCGACTATAAGGAGCTGGGGGAACTGTGCGACGGGCTGCTGAACTGGTGCGAGCCCCGGAGCGTGAGCCTGTCCCTTCCCTCCCTGCGGGCGGACAATTTCTCCATGGACCTGATGCAGCGGGTGCAGAAGGTGCGGAAAAGCGGCCTCACCTTCGCCCCGGAGGCGGGGTCCCAGCGTCTGCGGGATGTGATCAACAAGAACGTGACGGAGGAGGATCTCCTCCGATCCTGCCGCACCGCCTTCGCCGGTGGGTGGAACGGGGTGAAGCTGTATTTCATGCTGGGTCTGCCCACGGAGACGGACGAGGACGTGCTGGCCATTGCGGACCTGGCTCAGAAGGTCTGGCAGGTTTGGCGGGAGGCCAGTCCCAACCGGAGCCGGGGAGTGCGGATCACCGTATCCACCTCCATGTTCATTCCCAAGCCCATGACCCCCTTCCAGTGGTGCCCCCAGTGCTCCATGGAGGAGCTCATCCGGCGGCAGCGGCTGCTGAAGGACGCCATCCGCACCAAGGCCATCACATACAACTGGCATGCCCAGGACGTGAGCTATGTGGAGGCGGCCCTGGCGGCGGGGGACCGGCGCATGGGCGGTGTGCTCCGGCGGCTCTTTGAAAAGTCCGGCGGGCTCCAGGCCTGGGAGGAATTCTTCTCCCTGGAGGACTGGCTCGCCGCCTTCCGGGAGGAGGGACTGGACCCGGATTTCTACGCCCGCCGGGAGCGGGGGGAGGAGGAGTACCTTCCCTGGGACGTGATCGACGACGGGGTGACCAAGGCCCATCTCCTGCGGGAGCTGCGCCTGGCCCGGGAGGGGAAGGTGAGCCCGGACTGCCGGCAGCAGTGCCTGGGCTGCGGAGCCGCGTCCCTGCTGAAGGGAGGAAAATGCGATGCCTGAGCTGCGCCTGCGTTTCGAGAAGACGGGGAAGGCCGCCTATCTCTCCCATCTGGACGTGCTGCGCACCTTCCAGCGGGCCTTCATCCGGGCGGGGATCCCGGTGAAGCACTCCGAGGGCTTCAACCCCCATCCGAAGATGAGCATCGCCGCCCCCCTGCAGCTGGGGTGCGAAAGCGTCTGCGAGGTGCTGGACGTGCAGATCCTCTCCGGTCCGGCAGACCTGCCCGCCGCTCTGAACCCGGCGCTGCCGGAGGGCCTGCGGGTGCTGGAAGCCGGAGAACCCGTGCTGGGGGCGGGGAAGATCGCCTGGGCGGACTGGGAGCTGATCTTCGAGCGGGACTGCGCCGAAGCGGAAAGCCTGCTCCGGGCGGGAAAGCCCCTGGTGGTGGAAAAGAAGACCAAGCGGGGCCTGAATCCCCTGGATATCGCTCCCCATATCCGGGTGCTGGACAGGGAGGGGGAGATCCTCCGCCTGCGCATCCGGGCGGCGGAGCCCACGGTGAACACCGGGGACGTTTCCCGGGCCCTGGAGGGCTGCGGACTGCCCGCGCCCCGGAAATGCCGCCGCATTGCCCTGTACGACGGAGAAATGAAGGAATTTGCGTAAAAAGTGCTTGCATTTCCCGGGAGACTATGGTAAAATCCCTCAGTCTGCAAGCGTGCTTGCAGCTTGGATAAGGGTGGTCCTATGCCGTCAGACGCGGTACGAACACCTGCTCTGAAAGGAGGAAAACAAATCATGGATCTGGTAAAAGCGCTCTCCGATCAGTATCTGAAGCCGGAGCTGCCTGAGATCAACGTGGGCGATACGGTCCGCGTTTCCGTTAAGGTAAAGGAAGGCAACCGGGAGCGGATTCAGGTGTTTGAGGGCATCGTGATCGCCCGGAAGCACGGCGGCATCAACGAGACCATCACCGTCCGCCGCGTGGCCTACAACGTGGGCTACGAAAAAGTCTTCCCGATCCACTCCCCCAATATCGCGTCCATCGAGACCGTCCGCCGCGGCAAGGTCCGCCGGGCGAAGCTCCATTACCTGCGGGACAGAGTCGGCAAGAAGGCAAAGGTCAAGGAAAAACTGTAAAATGCAAGGGGGTGCTGATGGCACCCCCTTCAGCATATCAAGAGCATCGGGCAAATCGTCGGCCTTGGCGGGGAACGGTGAAGGAGCCGCTTTCAGCGCCCCCTTCCGATTTACCGCGATCGATTGCCATTACGGATCATGCAGGAGGCGAGAAGTCATGGAAGAAAACAAGGATACGGAGAAGAAGCCCTCGTTTCTCAGCGGCGTGTACGACTGGCTGGAGAGCATCGTCAGCGCCATCGTCATCTGCATCCTGCTCTTCCTGTTCGTGGTGCGGGTCGTGACCGTGGACGGAGGCAGCATGAATCCCACCCTGTTTGACGGGGAAAGGGTCGTGATCAGCCGGATCCATTCCGCCCCGAAGCAGGGGGACATCGTGGTGTTCACCCAACGCAGCTACGGGGACGACAGCCTGGTGAAGCGGGTCATCGCCACGGAGGGACAGACGGTGAAGATCGATTTCAAGAAGGGCGTCGTCACCGTGGACGGCAAGGTGCTGGATGAACCCTATATCGCGGAGCTCACCCACCGGGAGCTGGATATGACCGGTCCCGTCACCGTGAAGGAAGGGTGCATCTTCTGCATGGGGGACAATCGGAACGAGAGCACGGACAGCCGCAGCAGCCGCATCGGGCAGATCGACACCCGCTGCGTGCTGGGGAAGGTGCTGTTCCGCATCTGGCCCCTGACCTTCCTGGCCGGAGGAAAAAGCAGTGGCTGACCGGGATCAGGTGAATGTGAACTGGTTCCCCGGGCATATGACCAAGGCCCTGCGGGCCATGGAGGGGGACCTGAAGCTGGTGGACGCGGTGATCGAGCTGACGGACGCCCGCATCCCCCGGTCCAGCCGGAACCCGGCGCTGGATGAGGTGCTGGGGCAGAAGCCCAGGCTGGTGCTGCTGAACCGGGCGGATCTGGCGGATCCGGCGGCCACGGAGCGCTGGCTGCGGTATTACCGCGCCTCCGGCGTCGCCGCTCTGGCGGCGGACAGCCGGGGAGGAAAGGGCGTGGAGAAGCTCCCGGCGGCCATGCGCGCGCTGCTGAAGGAAAAGCTGGAGCGTCTGGCGGCAAAGGGCCAGGCCAGCCGTCCCATCCGGGCCATGGTGGTGGGCATCCCCAACGTGGGAAAATCCACCTTCATCAACAAGGCAGCGGGACGCAAAGCCGCCGCCGCGGGGAACAAGCCCGGCGTGACCAAGGGAAGACAATGGATCACGGTGGACCGGAGCCTGGAGCTTCTGGATACCCCCGGCGTCCTCTGGCCCCGTTTCGAGGATCCCTCGGTGGGGGAGCACCTGGCCTTCACGGGGGCGGTGAAGGAGGAGATCCTGGACCAGGAGGCCCTGGCCCTGCGCCTGGCGGAGCTGCTGAACCGGGAATACCGGGAGCTGTTCCGGGCCCGGTACAAGCTGGGGGATACGGAGGGGCTGGACGGCCCCGCCCTTCTGGAGGCCGCCGCCCGGAAGCGGGGATTCCTGGTCTCCGGGGGAGAGACGGATCTGGAACGGATGAGCAGGGTGCTGCTGGATGAATTCCAGGCGGGAAGCCTGGGCAGGATCACCCTGGAGGAACCGGAATGCTGAAGCCGGAAGGAGAATACGGTCTGGTATGCGGGATCGACGAGGCGGGCCGGGGCCCTTTGGCGGGACCGGTGTGCGCCGCCGCCGTGATCCTCCCGGAGGAGTACGACCTGCCCGGCCTGAACGATTCCAAGAAGCTCAGCCCCAAAGCCCGGGATGCGCTGTTCGACCGCATCCTGGAAACCGCAGTCGCCTGGGGCGTCGGCTGGGCGGACGAGAAGGAGATCGACCGGATCAACATCCTGCAGGCCACCTTTCAGGCCATGGGCCGGGCCTTCGGTCAGCTGGACCGGGCGCCGGACTATGCCTTTGTGGACGGGAACCGCCCGCCGCAGCTGCCGGTCCCGGTGCGCTGCGTGGTGGGGGGAGACGGAAAATACGACTGCATCGCCGCCGCCTCCATCCTGGCCAAGGTGAGCCGGGACCGGCTCATGCTGGACTACGATCGGCAGTATCCCGGTTACGGCTTTGCAAAGCATAAGGGCTACGGGACAAAAGCCCATTACGCCGCGCTGGCGGAGCTGGGACCCTGCCCCATCCATCGGCTGACCTTTTTGAAGGGGCTGGAAAAATGAAGACCCAGCTGCTGGGAGCCATGGGGGAGGCGGCCGCCGCCGACTGGCTCCGGAAGAAACGGTGGAAGATCCTGGCCATGAATTACCGCTGCCGTCTGGGGGAGGTGGACGTCATCGCCCGGGACGGCAGGGAATACGTTTTCGTGGAGGTAAAGCTCCGGCGGACCGGAGGCTACGCCCCGGCGGCGGAGTACGTCACCCCGGCCAAGCAGCGGAAGCTGCGGCTGGCGGCGGAGAGCTGGCTGGCGGAAAACGGGCTGGAGGATCCTCCCTGCCGCTTCGACGTGGTGGAGATCTACCTGGACCGGGAGAGCGACCGGATCGAAAGACTGAATCTGATCTCGGAGGCATTCTGATATGAAGCTGTTCGACGGACACTGCGATACCCTCCTGGCGCTGCGGTTTTCCCGTCAGCCCGCCGGGGCGCTGTACCGCAATTCCCTGCACGTGGACCTGGAACGGGGCCTCTCCCTGGGAGGCTACGCCCAGTTTTTCGCCATTTTCGGCACCCCGGAATTCGTCCGGGACGGGGATATCTTCGACCTGTTCTACGGGCGTTTCCAGGAGGAGCTGGAGGCCTGCGGGGACCATATGGCCTTCTGCCGCACCGGCAGCGAGGCGGACGCGGCCATGGCCGCGGGCAAGGCGGCGGCCTTCCTCAGCGTGGAGGGGGCGGAAGTGCTGAACTGCGACCCCAGACGCCTGGAGCAGGCGGCGGAGAAGGGCGTGCGCAGCCTCTGCCTCACCTGGAACCGGGCCACCGCCCTCTGCGGCACCAACGTGCAGGACCCGGACCGGGGCCTGAGCGCCGCGGGGAAGGACTTCGTCCGGCTGGGAGAGGAGCTGGGACTCATCCTGGACGTCTCCCATCTCAGCGATCCCGGCTTCTGGGACCTGGAAAAGCAGCTCAAGGGGCCCTTCGCGGCTACTCATTCCAATTCCCGGGCGGTCCATGCGCACACCCGGAACCTGACGGACGATATGTTCCGGGCCATCCGGGACCACGGCGGCGCAGCGGGACTGAATCTGTACACCGCCTTCCTGGGAGAGGGAGAGGTCACCGTCGAGACCGTCGTCCGGCACCTGGAGCATTTCCTGGATCTGGGCGGGGAAAAGACCGTGGCCATGGGCGGAGACCTGGACGGCTGCGAGAGCCTGCCCAAAGGGATGAGCGGCGTGCAGGACGTCAGGCTCCTGGAACAGGAGCTGCAGAAGCGGGGATATCCACAGAGCCTGCTGGACGATCTGTTCTTCAACAACTGGAGACGGGTCGTCGGAGACTGAACAGGAGGAACGAGCTATGCGGTATTTGAGTACGAGAGACGCTTCCCTCAGCCTGAGCGCTGCGGAGGCCATTGCCCGGGGCCTGAGCCGGGAGGGCGGGCTTTTCCTTCCCGAAAGTCTTCCCCGGGTGGGCCCGGAGGAGATCCGCGCCCTGGGGGACCTGGATTATCCCGGACGGGCGGCGAAGATCATGGGCCTGTTCCTGGAGGAGTTCTCCGCCGATGAACTGGCGGAGTATGCCGCCGCGGCCTATGCCCCGGAGCGCTTCGGCCCGGATCCGGCGCCCCTGCGTCCGGTGGACGGCGCCGCCTTCCTGGAGCTGTGGCACGGTCCCACCTGCGCCTTCAAGGATATGGCCCTGCAGATCATGCCCAGGCTCCTCACCGCCTCCCTGAAGAAGACGGGGGAGCGGAAGCAGGTGTGCATCCTGGTGGCCACCAGCGGGGACACGGGCAAGGCGGCCCTGGAGGGCTTCCGGGACGTGCCCGGCACGAAGATCCTGGTCTTCTACCCCTCCGACGGGGTGAGCGACGTGCAGAAGCTGCAGATGCAGACCCAGGTCGGCGGGAACGTGGGCGTCTGCGGCGTAAAGGGGAATTTTGACGACGCCCAGAACGGGGTGAAGGCCATCTTCTCCGATACCGCCCTCCGGGGCAGGCTGGAGGAAGCGGGCTGGTTCTTCTCCTCCGCCAATTCCATCAACTGGGGCCGTCTGCTGCCCCAGGTGGTGTACTACTTCTCCGCCTACTGCGACGCGGTGAAGGCCGGCCTCTGCGCCTGGGGGGACGAGCTGAACTTCTGCGTGCCCACCGGGAACTTCGGCAATATCCTGGCCGGCTGGTTCGCCAAGCACATGGGCCTGCCCGTGGGGAAGCTCATCTGCGCCTCCAACACGAACCATATCCTGACGGATTTCCTCAGCACCGGCGTCTACGACCGGAACCGGCCCTTCCACTGCACCATTTCTCCCTCCATGGACATCCTGATCTCCAGCAACCTGGAGCGCCTGCTGTTTGCCATGACCGGCAGCGACGAAACCGTGCGGGAATACATGGACCGGCTGAGCAGCGAGGGGAAATACAGCGTTTCCGGCAGCCTGCTGGAGCGGCTGCAGGCGGACTTTGCCTGCGGCTGGAGCAGCGAAGAGGAGACGGAGGCCGCCATCGGCCGGATGTACAAAAAAGGATACCTGATGGATCCCCATACCGCCGTGGCCTGGGAGGTGCTGGAGCAGTACCGCCGCACCAGCGGGGACGACCGCCTCGGGGTGGTGGTCTCCACCGCCAGCCCCTATAAGTTCTGCGACAGCGTGCTGCGTTCCATCGGCTGCCGGGAGTCCGGCAGCGGCACGGAGCTCATCCGCACCCTTTCCCGGGTGACGGGCACCGCCGTTCCCGCCCCGCTGGAGGGACTGGAAAACCGGGAGCGCCGCTTCACCGCCTCCGTGGAAAAGACGGAGATGACGGACGCGGTGCTGCGCATGCTGGGGCTGGGCTGAGCCGGAGGAAAAGGCGTGGCGCTGTACGGGATCGGAGATCTGCACCTGTCCCTGGGCGCGGATAAGCCCATGGATATTTTCGGCGGACTCTGGAAGGATCATCAGGAGAAGCTCCGGGAGGCGTTTTCTGCCCTGGGGCCGGAGGACGTGTGCGTCATCCTGGGGGATCTGTCCTGGAGCATGGGCCTGGAGGCCGCCGCTGCGGACTTTCACTTCCTGGATGAGCTGGGCGGGCAGAAGCTGCTGCTCAAGGGCAACCACGACTACTGGTGGAGCACCGCCGCAAAGATCGAGAGCTTTTTTGCCCGGGAAAACATCCGCAGCGTCCGCATCCTCCACAACAACTGCTATACCTACGGGGATCTGGCCCTCTGCGGCACCCGGGGCTGGTTCTTCGAGGAGGAGACGGGGAAGGCCCACGACCGGAAGATCCTCCAGCGGGAGCTGATGCGGCTGGAGGCCTCCCTGAAGGCCGCGGGGGAGCGGGAAAAACTCTGCTTCCTCCATTATCCTCCCCGGTACGGGGACGACTACGTCTGCCGGGAGATCTGCCAGCTGCTGAGGCAGTACGGCGTGGAGGAGTGCTACTACGGGCATCTCCACGGCAAGGCCAGGACCAGAGCGGTGGAAGGATCTCGGGACGGGGTGCGCTACGCCCTCCTCAGCGCGGATCACCTGGATTTTCGGCCCCGGCTCATCCGGGAGGGATCGGGGATCCTGGCGGGTCCCCTGAGGGGAACGGAATAATTTGAAAAAAGTTCTGGCAAAAACCATGCGCTTATGATATAGTATCTTGCATTTGTATGGAATGCGCGAATTTCGCTTCAATTACGGGGCCCGGCGGACGGGCGCCCGTATCAAACAGCATTGGGAGGACGAGCCGCAATGGAAGTCAAAAACGTCGAAAAGAAAGAAAAGAACAGCGCGCTGATCACCGTTTCCGTTTCCCCGGAGGAATTTGAGGCGGCCGTGGTCAAGGTCTTCAACAAGAACAGAAAGAACATCCAGATCCCCGGTTTCCGCAAGGGCAAGGCGCCCCGCAAGATCGTGGAAGCCATGTACGGAGAAGGCGTGTTCCATGAGGAGGCCATCAATGATCTGGCTCCCGAGGCCTACTATTTCGCCGTGAAGGAAAAGGAATTGAAGGTCGTGGCCAGCCCTTCCATTGAGGACGCCAAGGTGGAGGAGGACAAGTCCCTCACCCTGGATATCAACTGCGTGCTCTATCCCGAGGTGGAGCTGGGCCAGTACAAGGGCCTGTCCGCCGTGCGGAAGGAAGCCAAGGTGGATCCCGCCGAGGTGGATATGGAGATCGACCAGCTCCGCAACCGCAACGCCACCATCCAGACCGCCGAGCGCCCCGCCAAGTTCGGGGATACCGTGGTGCTGGACTATGAAGGTTTTATCGACGGCGTGCCCTTCGAGGGCGGCAAGGACGAGAAGCACAGCCTGGAGATCGGCTCCAACTCCTTCATCCCCGGTTTCGAGATCCAGCTCATCGGCGCCTCCGCCGGCGAGGATACGGAAGTCAACGTCACCTTCCCCGAGGATTACCACGCCGAGGAGCTGAAGGGCAAGCCCGCCGTGTTCAAGTGCCATATCCACGAGGTGAAGGAGAAGATCCTCCCCGAGGCGGACGACGAATTCGCCAAGGACGTGAGCGAGTTCGACACCTTGGAGGATTTCCGGAAGAACATCGAGGAGAAGCTCCTGAAGCAGAAGGAGAGCCAGACCCGGGACGCCTTCCTGGACCTGCTCCTGGCCCAGGTGACGGGGGACATGAAGGTGGACCTGAACGAGGCCATGGTGAACGAGCGCGCCCAGCAGATGGTGCAGGATATGGCCCAGCGCATCGCGAACCAGGGCATCCCCTTCGAGACCTATCTGGGCTGGATGGGCACCAACGCGGAGGACTTCACCAAGATGCAGCTGCAGAACGCGGAGAAGACCATCCGGCAGGAGCTGGCTCTGGCCAAGATCGCCGAGCTGGAAGGCCTCACCGTTACGGAGGAGGACAAGGACGCGGAGCTGCAGAAGGCCGCCGACCAGTACGGTGTGGACCTGGATACCGTGAAGAACTTCATGGACGCCGATATGCTCACGGACGGCATCCTGTACAACAAGGCCGCGGACCTCATCATCGCCAACGCAACCGCCCTGCCCGAGCCTGCCGAGGAGGAGAAGCCCGCCGGGGAGAAGGCTGAGGAGGCCGCTCCCGCCGAGGAGACCAAGGACGCGGAATAATTCCTGCCGCCGTACCCGGATCCCGTATAAACCATCCCGAAATCGGTTATGCTCCCTGACCGGAGCGATTTATCGTGCAAAGGAGGCGTGCCCATGAGCAGCCTGATCCCTTATGTGGTGGAACAGACCTCCCGGGGGGAGCGGTCCTATGACCTGTACTCCCGGCTTCTGAACGACCGGATCGTCTTTCTCAACGGAGAGGTGAACGAAGCCTCCGCCAGCATCATCGTGGCGGAGCTCCTGTACCTGGAAGCCCAGGATCCGGACAAGGACATCCAGATGTATATCAACAGCCCCGGCGGCTCCGTGACGGACGGCCTGGCCATCTACGATACCATGCAGTACATCAAGGCGGACGTGGCCACCATCTGCGTGGGTATGGCCGCCAGCATGGGCGCTTTCCTGCTGGCCGCCGGCGCCAAGGGGAAGCGGATGGCACTGCCCCACGCGGAGATCATGATCCATCAGGTCCTGGGAGGCACCCAGGGCCAGGAGACGGATATCCAGATCGAAGCCAGGCACATCGCCCGCATCAAGCACACCCTGACCGAAGCCCTGGCCGCCAGCACCGGAAAGGACTACGACCAGGTCTACGCGGACTGCGAGCGCAACAACTGGATGACCGCGGAGGAGGCTGCGGAATACGGCCTCATCGACAAGGTCATCGTCAAACGATAACCTGTTATCGACAAGCAGCGGCCGTGCCGGTGGCTCGGCCTCTGCTTTTCTCGTTGGATCTGACCCGATCTCGGTCTGAATGGAGCGAAGAGGAATGAAAATGGACGAAAAGCATATTGCCAGATGCTCCTTCTGCGGCAAATCCCAGGACGATGTGACCCGGATCTTTGCGGGGCGCAACGCCTTTATCTGCAACGAATGCGTCAGCGCCTGCGTGCGGATCATGCAGGACGACATGACCCTCCCCGTCCGTCCCAAGGAGGCCGGGCTGCTGGGGAAGGACGGCAGCCTGCCCACCCCGGGGGAGATCAAGGCTTTTCTGGATCAGTATATCATCGGACAGGAGCGGGCCAAGATCGCCCTTTCCGTTGCGGTCTACAACCACTATAAGCGCATCCTTCACGGGGGCGAGGACGAGGACGTGGAGCTGCAGAAGAGCAATATCCTGCTCCTGGGCCCCACCGGTTCCGGAAAGACCCTGTTTGCCCAGACCCTGGCGAAGCTCCTGCAGGTGCCCTTCGCCATCGCGGACGCCACCACCCTGACGGAGGCGGGCTACGTGGGGGACGACGTGGAGAACATCCTTCTCCGGCTGCTCCAGGCGGCGGATTACGACGTGGAACAGGCGGAACGGGGCATCATCTATATCGACGAGCTGGACAAGGTCTCCCGGAAAAGCGAGAACGTCTCCATCACCCGGGACGTGAGCGGCGAGGGCGTGCAGCAGGCCCTGCTGAAGATCCTGGAGGGCACCGTGGCCAACGTGCCGCCCCAGGGGGGACGGAAGCATCCCCACCAGGAGTTCATCCAGGTGGACACCAAGAATATCCTCTTTATCTGCGGCGGCGCCTTCGCGGGCCTGGAGCAGATCATCGAGAGCCGCATGAGCAAGGCCACCATCGGCTTCGGCGGGGACGTCGCCAGCCGGACGAAGAAGGACGTGGGGGCGATCCTCCAGAACGTGCAGCCCCACGATATCCTGAAATACGGCCTGATCCCGGAGCTGGTGGGCAGACTGCCCGTGATCACCCCGCTCCACGGCCTGGACCGGGACAACCTGATCCAGATCCTCACCCAGCCCAAAAACAGCCTGACCAAGCAGTATCAGGCGCTGATGCGGTACGACAACGTGGAGCTCACCTTCACCCAGGACGCCCTGGAGGCGGTGGCGGACCAGGCCCTGGAGATGGACCTGGGGGCCCGGGGCCTCAGGAGCATCATGGAACGGGTGATGCTGGAGATCATGTATGAGATCCCCTCCGACCCGGAGATCACCGCCGTGGAGATCACCGGGGACTGCATCCGGGGCACCGCGGCGCCGGTGATCACCCGGAACAAACCCGAGCTGGCCGGCTGAATCTCCCGGCATGAGCCGCGCTGCGGCAGCCTGGCCGAGGCCCCTTTTTCGGGGACGCGGATCGGCCGGTCCTGCCGGCAGCGCGGTATTCTTCTCCCAGGAAAGGAGAATCCGAATGAACGAAAGAATGGAACAGCTGCCCATGATCCCCCTCCGGGGCCTGCACGTGTTCCCGGATATGGTGCTGAATTTCGACCTGGAGCGGCCCCTTTCCATCGCCGCCATGAACGCCGCCATGGACGGGGACCGGCGGATCTACCTGCTCTGCCAGTCCGACCCCGAAGCGGAGGAGCCGGAGGAAAGCGAGCTCTTCAAGGTGGGCACGGTGGCGGAGATCCGGCAGATCCTCCGCATCCCCGGGGGCGGGGTGCGGGTCCTGGTAAAGGGCATGTACCGGGCGGAGCTCCGGCGGGTGCTGGAGCATATCCCGTACTACCGGGCGGAGGTCCGGCAGCAGGAGGAACAGGAGAGCGCCGAGTCCCCCGGATACCGGGAGGCGCTGATCCGCCGCACCCGGGGCCTGATGGCCCACCTCACCGAGCTCCTGCCGGAGAACCATCCGGATTTTCTGGGGGGCATCGCCGGACATCACAGTCCCGGTTATATCGCGGACTATCTGGGCCAGACCCTGCGGCTGATGCCGGAGGACCGGCAGCAGCTCCTGGACGAGGCGGAGCCCGTGCGGCGGCTGGAGCTTCTGGACGAGATGCTCACCCACGAGATCGCCGTGCTGGAGGTGGAGGAACAGATCCAGCGCAAGACCCAGGGGAGACTGGCCGCCGCCCAGCGGGAAGGCATCCTGCGGGAGCAGATGCGCACCATCCAGATGGAACTGGGGATGGACGAGGAGCAGGAGGCCGCCTCCGAAATGGACGAGTATACGGAGCGGATCGACGCTCTGGAGGCCTCCGACGAAGTGAAGGATAAGCTGCGCAAGGAGCTGAACCGCCTGGCCCGTCAGGGCTTCGCCTCCTCTGAGGCGGCGGTGCTGCGCACCTGGCTGGATACGGTCCTGGGCCTTCCCTGGAACGTGGAGACCGAGGACTGCTATAACGTGGAGCAGACCCGCCGGATCCTGGACGAAGACCACTACGGCTTGGAAAAGGTGAAGGAACGGATCCTGGAATTCGTGGCCGTCCGCCAGCTGGCCCCCGATCTGAAGGGGACCATCCTCTGCCTGGTGGGGCCTCCGGGCACCGGCAAGACCAGCATCGGCAAGAGCATCGCCCGGGCCCTGGGCCGGAAGCTGGGCCGCATCAGCCTGGGGGGCATCCACGATGAGGCGGAGATCCGGGGCCACCGGAAGACCTACGTGGGGGCCATGCCCGGCCGGATCATGACCGCCGTCGCCCAGGCGGGGAGCCGGAATCCGGTCCTCCTGCTGGATGAGATCGATAAGCTGGGCAGCGATTACCGGGGGGATCCCTCCGCCGCCATGCTGGAGGCCCTGGATTCCGAGCAGAACAGCAGCTTCCGGGACCATTACCTGGAGGTGCCCTTCGACCTCTCCGACGTGCTGTTCATCACCACCGCCAACACCACCGGGACCATCCCCCGGCCCTTGATGGACCGGATGGAGATCATCGAACTCAGCAGCTATACGGACGAGGAGAAGCTGCATATCGCCAAGGACCACCTGCTGCCCAAGCAGCGGAAGCGCCACGGCCTGAAGGCCCGGGAGCTGCGGATCGGCGACACCGCCATCCGGGAGATCATTTCCGGCTGGACGGAGGAATCCGGCGTGCGCATGCTGGAGCGGGAGCTGGCGGCGGTGTGCCGCAAGGCCGCCATGCGCCTGGTGGAGGGGGACAGCAAGAGCGTGGGCGTCAAGGCCTCCGACCTGGAAAAGTTCCTGGGCGTCCGGCGGTATAAGCCGGAGGAAAAGCGGCTGGAGCCCGCCGTGGGCCTGGCCCGGGGCCTGGCCTGGACCAGCGTGGGCGGCGTCACCCTGGACGTGGAAGTGAACGTGATGGAGGGCACCGGCCGTCTGGAGCTCACCGGCAACCTGGGCAAGGTGATGCAGGAATCCGCCCAGGCGGGCCTGAGCTATATCCGCAGCCGGGCAGCCATCCTGGGCATCGACCCGGAATTCTACCGGAAGAAGGATATCCACATCCATTTCCCCGAGGGGGGCGTTCCCAAGGACGGCCCCAGCGCGGGCATCACCATTACCCTGGCCATGATCTCCGCCCTCACCGGAGCGCCCCTCCGGGGGGACCTGGCCATGACCGGAGAGATCACCCTCCGGGGCCGGATCCTGGCCATCGGGGGTTTGAAAGAAAAGACCATGGCTGCCCTGCGGGCCGGGGTGAAGACCGTGCTCATCCCCGCGGAGAACGAGGCCGACCTGGCGGAGATCGACCCGGACGTGCGGGGCGCCCTGCAGTTCATCACCGCCCGGCATATCGACGACGTGCTCCACACCGCCCTGGATTTCACAGGCATCCAGCCCTGGAAGCCGGAGGAAAAGCAGCCGGAAGCGCCTGCCCCCGTGCAGGAGCGGGAGGGACGGAACGACCAGCCCAGACCCACGGTGAGCTGAAAAAAAGGAATAGAGGCAGAGGCCCGGCTGTACGCCGGGCCTCTGAGGGTGTCGACAAAGTGTTGTCGACACCCTTCGAATCGGACCCGCTTCGCTGGGCTCCGATTCGAGAAGGATTGCATCGCCGCTGCGCGCCTCGTCCGAACACTTCGACACTTGCGGCGATAGATGTATTTTCGGGCAGAAATGAATTCCGCCCGAAAATGATCCAAACTATTTCGCGGCTTCCGAGCCGCGAACTCTGCGAGGCATTGGTACTTTGTCTACAGTCTGAGAGGCCCGGCGGACAGCCGGGCCTCTCTTTTCGCCTCGCCCGGCAGGTTGACATAATATCTATATTTCACCTATATGACGGGGAAAGCCGAAAAACCGGGAAAATGGGCAAATTTGCTCTTGACTTCCCCGGAGGATATGGTATCCTATACTCAATTATATTTGAGTATAGGAGTAATTGAAATTGAGGAACGAAGAATCCGGGAGAGTGCGATGCCCCTGAACGACCTGTTTCAGCTTTGCCGGGAGCGGGTCACGGCAGAGGAGGCGGCGCGATATTACGGCTATGTGCCGGATCGTCGGGGGAAGGTCCTGTGTCCTTTTCATCCGGATCGGCATCCCAGTCTGAGCTTCCATCGGGGAAATTTCCGCTGCTGGAGCTGCGGAGCCGCGGGTTCCGCCATCGATTTTTCCGCCCGCCTGTTTGGCCTGGCGCCTCTGGATGCGGTGCGGAAGCTGAACGAAGACCTGGGTCTCGATCTGCCTGTGGACCGGGCAGCCGGACCGGAGGAGCGGGAGCGGGCCCGGCGGGAGGCGGAGCTGCGGGAGACCCGGAAGATCTTTGAAGAATGGCGGCAGACGATGCTCACCCGGCTCTGCGCCGCCATCCGCACGGGAAACGTCGCCCTGAGGCGGCCCATGGAGGACTGGGATCCGAAGGAATGTCTGGCGGTGCGGGAGCAGGCCCGGCTGGAGTGGTACGCGGCTACCCTGGAGGCGGGGGACCGGGAGGAACAGATGGAGATATTCCGGCGGCGAAAGGAGGTCGGCAGACTATGTACGAGGATCAGCGGGGATACGGGGGATCCAGCCGGGACGGATGGGAGGAACGGGCCGCGGAGGAGGTCCGGAGCGGCATGAGAGAGACGCTGCTTCTGGAATGCTTCAAGCCCCTGGACCGCTTCGCCGAGCAGGAATCCCGGTGGCTCATCCCGGGCTGGCTGCCGGAGGAGCAGATCACCCTGCTGGCGGCGGATGGGGGAACGGGAAAAACTTCCCTGTGGGTGAACATCCTGGCTGCCCTGAGCAGCGGGGAGCCCTGCGTCCTGGACCCGCCGGGGCATAGCCGGGAGCCCATGCCCGTGGCCTTTTTCACCACGGAGGACAGCGTGCGCAAAAAGCTCAAGCGGAAGCTGCGGGAGGCGGGGGCGGATGAGAAAAACATCCTTACCATGGACCTCAGCGGGGATCGGGAGGGAGCGCTGAGGGAATTCAAGTTCGGCTCCCCCATGCTGACGGAGTGTATCCGGATGTACAGGCCCGCCCTCTGCGTCTTCGATCCCATCCAGGGCTTTATTCCCCCCAGGGTGAACATGGGCAGCCGCAACGAGATGCGGGACTGCCTTGCCCCTCTCATGGCCCTGGGGGAGGAGACAGGGACCAGCTTCCTCCTCATCTGCCATACCAACAAGCGGAAGGGCGCCTGGGGCCGGGAGCGGATTTCAGACAGCGCGGACCTGTGGGACGCAGCCCGGTCCGTATGGATGGCAGGGTATACGGAGGAGAAGGAGATCCGGTATCTCAGCCAGGAGAAGAACAGCTACGATACCCTGCGGGAGACTCTTCTGTTCAGCATCGACGAGGAGGGGCAGGTACAGGAGGAGGGGAGGATCTGGAAACGGGATCGGGAGTTTATGCAGGAACGGGATCAGCAGCGCTGTGCCGCCAAACGGGAGGACTGCAAAAGCTGGATCCTCCGGCAGCTTGAGGAGAAGGGGGACATGGGGCTGGGGGAACTGGAGCGGGCAGCCGCCGCGGAAGGGTACAGCTACGGCACATACCGCCGCGCAAAGGAGACTCTGGTAAAGCAGGAAAAGGCGGCCAGGACTTGGTCGACCGGCTACGGTGATAAGAAACGCTGGGTGATCGCACTTGTTTCTCCGTCAGGAACGGCGAAATGAGCAAGTAAAGGGGAAAATGGCTCAACCATGCGGTTTGCTCTTACTTGTGCAGCTGCACAAGTAAAGGGACGGATCTATGGCCTTATTCTCTTACTTGCACATCTGCACAAGTAAACGGAGATGGCTTAACCATGCGGTTTGCGCTTTACTTGTACATTTAATATCTCTCTGACGGGGAGAAAAATGAATTGCGCCCTTGCGGGCGGTGAATTTCCGCTTCGCGGAATGAATTGGCCTGCGGGGCATGGAGGATGGGGATGGGGATCAGGCTCCCTCCTTGAGGGAGCTGGCGCGGAGCGCCTGAGGGAGTGCTGAGGTCATTTGGGCAGCCGCTGACGGGCGCTTTCCCCTGCTGCCGGTAAACCCCCTGGGTTTGCCTCCGGCGGCCGTCTTTCTTTTTGTGCGACAAAAAGAAAGATGGAAAAGAAAAAGCGCCAGGGAACCTTCCGAAAGGTTCCCTGGACCTTCCTCCCGGCCAAGGGGGGAACCGCCGCGGCGGTTCCCCCCATTGGATCCTCCCTCCGGGGGACGAAAG